>Ga0194038_1000011_pt1 | contig 96559 bp, 74 predicted proteins | sample JunL226m_MetaG_FD_148630 | JGI IMG/M metagenome (GOLD analysis project Ga0194038, IMG submission 148630) | Anoxic zone freshwater microbial communities from boreal shield lake in IISD Experimental Lakes Area, Ontario, Canada - Jun2016-L227-6m | ecosystem: Environmental > Aquatic > Freshwater >... | reverse complement strand
GCACGCCCTCAAACCACTGCGGCTGCAATTCGTCGGCGTTGTCGATCATGTAGCTGGGCTTGCCCAATTTACGTGCGACTTCGCGCAGGCGGTTGCTGTTGGAACTGGTGGGGCTGCCCACCACAATCACCAGGTCCACCTGGTGGCTGAGCATCTTGACCGCGTCCTGGCGGTTTTGCGTGGCGTAGCAAATGTCTTGCTGTTTGGGCTCGCGCACCTTGGGAAAGCGCGCCTTGACCGCTGCCGCAATCTGCGACGCGTCGTCCACGCTCAGCGTGGTCTGCGTCACCATGGCCACCTTGTCGGACTGCGCCAGCTGCACTTGCGCCACATCGGCCACGTCCTGCACCAGATGGATGCCGCCGCTGAGTTGCCCCATGGTGCCTTCCACCTCGGGGTGGCCCCTGTGGCCGATCATGATGAACTCATAGCCCTCCTGGTGCAGCTTGGCCACTTCCACATGCACCTTGGTCACCAGCGGGCAGGTAGCGTCAAACACCCGAAAGCCACGCGCGCGCGCCTCCTGCTCCACCGCCTTGGGCACGCCATGCGCCGAAAAAATCAGCGTGGCACCCGCTGGCACGTCGTCAAGCGACTCGATAAAAATGGCGCCCTTGGCCTTGAGATCGTTCACCACATAGGTGTTGTGCACGATTTCGTGGCGCACATAGATCGGTGCGCCAAATTTATGCAGCGCGCGCTCCACGATTTCGATCGCCCGGTCGACCCCGGCGCAAAAGCCGCGGGGCTCGGCCAGCAAAATTTCCTTGCTCACAGGATGCCGATCACGTGCACTTCAAAGGTCACGCTCTTGCCCGCCAACGGGTGGTTGAAATCAAACAGCACGGCGCCGTCGGCGCGCGTTTGCAGCACCACACCGGCAAAGCGCCCGACGCCGTCGGGGGTGGGAAACTGCACCACGTCGCCCGGCGCGTAGCGCTCGTTGGCGTCGCCCATCTCGGTGAGCACCTCGCGCGCTAGCCACTGCTGCATGGCCGGGTTGCGCTCGCCAAAGGCGGCGCCGGGGGGCAGCTCGAAGGTGCTGCGCTGGCCTTCTTCCAGGCCCAGCAGGCATTGTTCGACAGCGGGGGCGAGCGCGCCGGTGCCCAGGCTGAGCGTGGCGGGCTGGCCTGCAAAGGTGTTGATGATGTCCCCGGCGGGGCCGCCCAGGCGGTAATGCAGTGTGAGAAAAGAGTCCGGTTGGACCCGGGCAAGCGTAGTGGTCATAAAAGTCCCGATAAACTGGGCCCTATTGTAGAAACCCGCAGGCTTGTGCCGCCGCCCTGACCGCCATGCCCTTGAAAGACCTTCCCGTTGACGCCCGCCCGCGCGAAAAGCTGCTGGCGCGCGGCGCTGCCGCGCTGAGCGATGCCGAACTGCTGGCGCTGCTGCTGCGCACCGGCATCCAGGGCAAGGGCGTGCTGCAACTGGCAGACGAACTGCTGCAGGTGCCGCGCACCAAGGCAGGGGTGCCCGGCACGGGCTTTGGCGGCATTGCCGGGCTGCTGCACGCCAGCGCCGACGATCTGCGCAGCGTCAAGGGCCTGGGCCCTGCCAAGCGCGCCGAGCTGCTGGCGGTGCTGGAACTGGCGCGCCGCGCCATGGCCCAGCGCCTGCAGGACCGGGCGGTGTTTTCTGACCCGACCACCGTGATGGAGTACATCAAGCTGCACCTGGCAGCGCGCGGGCACGAGGTGTTTGCGGTGATGTTTTTGGATGTGCAAAACCGCCTGCTGGCGATGGAAGAATTGTTTCGCGGCAGCCTCACGCAAACCAGCGTGTACCCGCGCGAGGTGGTGGTGCGCGCCCTGCACCACCAGGCCGCCGCAGTCGTGCTGGCGCACAACCACCCCAGCGGCACGGTGCAGCCCAGCCGCGCCGACGAGGCGCTCACGCAAACCCTCAAGGCGGCGCTGGGCTTGGTGGATGTGCGCGTGCTCGACCACATCATCGTGGCACCGGGTCAGGCTTTTTCGATGGCGCAGGCGGGGCTGGTATGAGCAGCCGGACCCAACGCATGGGCACGCTGGCCGACCTCAAGCACGTCAAGCAAGAAATTTTGGCGCGCGCCCAGGCGCAGGCGGCGGCAGAACGCGCCGCAGCCGAGCAGCAACGCAAGGCGCAGCGCAGCCTGTTTCAGGCGGCGGTGGGTAGGGTGCAGCCGCTGGCGCACCTGCAACGCGCCAACCTGCTGGGCGCACCGCCCGAGCCCATCCCCACGCAACACCAGCGCGACGAGGCCGCAGCGCTGCGCGAGGCCATCAGCGACGAGGTGGACGTCTCCACCCTGCTCGACACCGACGAGCGCTTGAGCTTTCGCCGCCGGGGCGTCGGGCCCGATGTGATCACGCAGTTGCGCCGGGGCAAGTGGTCGGTGCAGCGCCAGTTGGACCTGCACGGCCTGCGCAGCGACGAGGCGCGCGACAGCCTGAGCAGCTTTATCCGCAGCGCCCACAAGCAGGGCATCCGCTGCGTGCGCGTGGTGCACGGCAAGGGCCTGGGCTCGCCCGGCAAAACCCCGGTGCTCAAAGACAAGGTGTTGCGCTGGCTGGTGCAAAAGTCCGAAGTGCTGGCCTTCGCCCAAGCCGCCCCCGCCCAAGGCGGCTCCGGCGCACTGCTGGTGCTGCTGCAGCCGGTGCGGGCGCTCTGAAGGTCGCCGCGCCAACTTTGTCAACGCTGGTCAGCGCTTGCTCCATGAGGCGGTGCACCTGGGTATCCGCAGCATCGGCCTGCGCCGCCAACAAGGATTGACGCTTGCACTCCGCCGCCTGTTTGTTACATGCATCACTTCAATACGATGAACTCGTTACACGCAGCCAGGCAAACCGCCCATTCGAATCAGATCGTCGGCCCGGCAACCTTGCGCACCCGCGTTACGAGGCGGCGCGGCGCAGGGTTTCCACTACGGGGCGGCGCAGCACGTCGCGCAGGCCCCACCAGCCGGCGGCCAAGGCCAGCACTGCACCTGCCAAGGCGCCCGCCAGCGGCACCCAGAGCGACACCGTCCACTCAAACTCAAACACGTAGCGCGCCAGCGCCCAGCCCACGGCACTGGCCACTACCGAGGACAGAAAGCCCGCCAGCAATCCCACCCCCAGCAGTTCGGCGCGCTGCACCTGGCGCAGCAGGCTTGAGCGCGCCCCCACCGCACGCATGATGGCGAACTCGCGCGCACGTTCCTCGCGCGTGGCGGTAACGGCGGCAAACAGCACCACCAGCCCGGCCGCCAGGGTAAACACAAACAGGAACTCGACCGCGCCAATCACCTGGTCGAGCACGCGCTGCACCTGGGCCAGGGTGCTGGTCATATCCACCTCGGTAACGTTGGGAAACCGGCGCACCAGCGCGTTGTCAAAGCCTGCAACGGCCGGCGCCCTGAAAGCGCTCATGAAGGTGACGGGCACATTCTCCAACTGCGCAACCGGATAGATCACAAAGAAGTTGGCGCGCATCGAGTTCCAGTCCACCTTGCGCAGCGAGGTGATGCGGGCTTGCGACTGCACGCCGCCGATGTCAAAGCGCAGCACGTCGTCGAGGTGCAGGTTCAAGGTCTTGGCAATGCCCTCTTCCATGCTGATGGCAGCAGCCTCGCCCTCTTGCCAGCGCCCGCCGACCACGGCGTTGTGCTCGGGCAGCTTGGCGGTGTAGGAGACGTTGAACTCGCGGTCCACCAAACGCTTGGCGCGCTCGTCTTCAAAGTCTTCGCTGGAGACGGTGCGGTCGTTTACGCCAACCAGCCGTGCGCGCACCATCGGGTACCAGTCGTAGCGCTGCACGCCCGCCTTGGTGAGACTGCCCTGAAAGTCCCGCGCCTGCTCGGGCATGACGTTGATGACAAAGCGGTTGGGCGCGTCCGCCGGTGTGGCCTTGCGCCAACTGCCGATCAGGTCGGTGCGCAGCAGCACCAGCAGCACCAGCGCCAACAGCCCCACCGCCAGGGCGCTGACCTGCACCACGGTGTAGGCCGGGCGCGCCGCCATCTGGCGAGCCGCCAGCACCAAGGCGCGCGGTGCCGTGGTTTCGTTGACGCTCCAGCGCAGCAGTTTGACCGCCAGCCAGCTCATGCCGGCAAACACCAGCACCGCCGCGCCAAAGCCGCCCACGGCAATCAGCCCGAGGGTGAGGTCTTTGCTGGCCACCAGCAGCAGCGCGGCAAAGCCGAACACGCCCACGCCCAACACGCCTGCCGAGGCCGGTTTGAGGTTGCCCACGTCGCGCCGGATCACGCGCAGCGGCGGCACCTGCGCGAGCTGCAGCACCGGTGGCAGACCAAAGGCCAGCAGCAGCGTCAGGCCCATGCCCAGGCCCAGCAGCAGCGGCCAGACACTGGCTGCAGGCAGCACGGTATCGACCAGCCCGGCCAGCAGCAGCACAAACAGGCTTTGCACACCGTAGCCCAGCAGCGCGCCCAACAAGCTGGCAAACAGACCGACCAGCACAAACTCCAGCGTGTAGGCGCTGGCGATGGTGCGCTGGCTCAGGCCGAGCACGCGCAGCATGGCGCAGTCGTCCAGATGGCTGGCTGCAAAAGCGCGCGACGCGAGCGCCACCGCCACGGCGCTAAGCAGCGCCGCCAGCAGCGCAATCAGGCTGAGAAACTTTTGCGCCCGATCCAGCGTCTGGCTCATCTCGGGGCGCCCGCTTTGCAGCGACTCCACGCGCACCCCGCGCATTGGGCTGGCGTCAGAGCGCGCGCCGCCACTGCCCGCCTTGACCTGGGCCTGGGCCCAGTCCACAAACCGGGTCACCACATCGTCCTCACCAACCACCGCCATGCGGTAGGTCAGGCGGCTGGCAGGTTGCACCAGCGCGGTGGCGGCGAGGTCTGCGCGGTGGATCATGACGCGCGGCGCAAAGTTCATGAAACCCGCCCCCCGGTCGGGCTCAAAGCGCAGAACGGCGTCAATACGCAGTTGGGCTTCTCCCAGCAACAAGGCATCGCCCACCTTCAGGCCCAGCGCCTCCAGCAGCGCGCCATCCACCCAGGCTTGGCCGGGGGCTGGAATGGCGTGCGTGGGCGCTTCCGCCCCATCGGCGCTGCTGGCAATACGCAAGGTGCCACGCAAGGGGTAACCCGGCTCGACCACTTTGAGGCCCACCAGCTTGGCGCTGGCACCTTGGGCATCGGTACTGCGCGCCATGGTGGCAAAGCCAATGGTGGTGAGCTGCGTCAGCCCCAGCGCGCGTGCCTTCTCCTTCAATGCGGGCGCAGTGGGGTTGTCGCTAGCCACCACGGCGTCGCCGCCAAGCAGTTGGCGCGCGTCGCGCTGCAGGCCGCCTTGGAGCCGATCGGCAAAAAAACCGACGGCCGTAAGCGCCGCCACGGCCAGCGTTACGCCCACCAGCAGCAGACGCAAGTCGCCCGAGCGCAAGTCGCGCCCCAGCGTGCGTGCGCCCAGGCTCCAGAAAGAAGTTGTCATGGCGCTACCTTAGCGCAAGTTGCTGCACTGCGCCCACACGGGGGCTTACTGCGCGGCACGCAGCAATGCGCCTGCGCTTTCGGGCTCAAGCTGCAGGCGCTCGCTGGCGCTGTAGCACAGGAAGCGGTGCAGCGTGGCGCGCCCGATGGCGCACAGGCCCACTTTGCGCGCCACTTCCAGCCCCATCTCGGTGATGCCGCTGCGCGAGACGGCAATCGCAACCCCCATCTGCGCCGACTTGATCACCATCTCGCTGGTCAAGCGCCCGGTGGTGTAGAACACCTTGTCAGCGCCGCTTACGCCCTGCATCCACATCCAGCCGGCAATGGTGTCAATGGCGTTGTGGCGCCCCACGTCTTCGATGAAGATTTGCACTTCGTCACCCCGAAACAGCGCGCAGCCGTGTACCGAGCCGGCCACCTTGTAGATGCTGTCGTGCACGCGGATCGCCTGCACGATGCCGTACAGCTGCGACTGCAGCAGGGTGGTGGGCGGCAGCACGATCTGGTCCACATCGTCCATCAGATTGCCAAACACGCTGCCCTGGCCGCAGCCGGTGGTAACCACGCGCTTGGCGGTGCGCTTGGCAAGCTGCGCAATGCCGCTACGCGTCTTGACGGCGGCGGCACCCACCTCCCAATCGACCGTGATCGATTCAACTTCGTGCACCGACTTCACCAGCCGCTGGTTACGCAGATACCCCAGCACCAGCCACTCGGCGTGCGCGCCTAGCGTCATGAGGGTGACCAGTTCGCGCTTGTCCACGTACACGGTGAGCGCGCGCTCGCGCGGGATGGTGACGGCAACGTGCTCGCCACGCTCGTTGATGACCGAGCACTCCTGCGTCAGCGCCACGAGGGACTGGCTCAGCCGTGGCAGGGGCAAAGAGGTCATGGGCACAGGCACGGGCGCAAGCTCCACGTTGCTGCAACCCTCAGGTGGTCTTGCTGATCGTGATGGTGGGGAACTTGGAAGAAAAGTCCTTGTTGCGCGCCGCAATCGACACCGCCACCTGACGTGCCACGGCCTTGTAGATGGCTGCCACTTCGCCTTCGGGGTCGGCCACCACGGTGGGTTTGCCGCTGTCGGCCTGCAGCCGGATTTGCATGTTCAGCGGCAGTGCGCCGAGGTAGTCCATGCCGTACTCGGCGGCCATCTTCTTGCCGCCATCGGTGCCAAAAATGTGTTCCACGTGACCGCACTGGCTGCACACGTGCACCGCCATGTTTTCCACAATGCCCAGAATCGGAACGCCCACCTTCTCGAACATCTTGATGCCCTTCTTGGCATCAAGCAGGGCAATGTCCTGCGGCGTGGTGACGATGATCGCGCCGGTCATGGGCACGCGCTGGCTCAGGGTGAGCTGGATGTCGCCCGTGCCCGGGGGCATGTCCACCACCAGGTAGTCCAGGTCTTTCCAGTTGGTCTGGCGCAGCAACTGCTCCAGTGCCTGGGTGGCCATGGGGCCGCGCCAGATCATGGCTTCGTCCTGTGCCACCAGAAAGCCGATCGACATCACCTGCACGCCGTAGTTTTCCAGCGGCTCCATGTTGGCGCCGTCCAGGCTCTCGGGGCGGCCATCGATGCCCATCATCATCGGCAGGCTCGGGCCGTAGATGTCGGCGTCAAGCAGGCCCACGCGCGCGCCTTCGGCGGCCAGCGCCAGCGCCAGGTTGACCGCCGTGGTGCTCTTGCCCACGCCGCCCTTGCCCGAGGCCACGGCCACAATATTCTTGACACGCGGCAGCAGTTGCACGCCGCGCTGCACCGCGTGCGCCACGATGTTGGTGCGCACGTTGACCGACACATTGCCCACGCCGGGCACGGTCTTGGCCGCATCGATCAGCGCCTTGCGAAAGCCTGCTATCTGGCTCTGCGCCGGGTAACCCAACTCCACGTCAAAAGCCACGTCCGCGCCGCTGATAACCAGGTTCTTGACCGCCTTGGAAGAAACAAAGTCGTGCCCGGTGTTGGGGTCCACAACGCTCTTGAGCGCGTCCATCAGCGCCGAGTCAGTCACCGTCATCGCATTACTCCTGAAAAGGCGATAGTGTAGTGTGAGCCCCCACGCTCCGCCGCTGCGCGGGTCGCTGCCCCCCAGGGGGGCCCTCGCGCCTTGGGGCGGCCCGGCGGCGCTCATGTGTGTGCGCCCCCACGCTGCGCCGCTGCGCGGGTCGCTGCCCCCCAAGGGGGCCCTCGCGCCTTGGGGCGGCCCGGCGGCGCTCATGTGTGTGGGCCCCCACGCTGACCGTAGGGTTATCTGCCGGTGGGTCACCGCGCGTAAGGCCTCGCAGCACTTCATAATGGCTGCATGTTGCATGTGCCCAATCCACCGACTACCAGCGCCGGGCTGCTGCTCACCGGTGGCGGAGCGCGCGCGGCGTACCAGGTGGGCGTGCTCGAAGCCATTGCCGACATCCGCCTGGACTGTGGTGCAGCCAAAGAGCCCAACCCGTTTCCCATCATCACCGGCACCTCGGCAGGGGCCATCAACGCATCGGCCCTGGCCTGCGGCAGCGACAACTTTGACGCCACGGTGCGCATGATTGCTGCCACCTGGCGCGGTTTTCGCGCCGAGCAGGTGTACCGCGCCGACCACCTCAGCATGCTGCGCTCGGGCGCCACCTGGCTGACGCTGCTCTCGCTGGGCTGGGTACTGGCACGCTGGCGGCGCATGAAGCCGCGCTCGCTGCTGGACAACTCGCCGCTGTCCAAGCTGCTGCAGGAACTGGTGCCGCTGGAGCGGCTGCCCGACCTGATCCGCGACGGCCACATGCAGGCGCTGGCGGTCACCGCGTCGAGCTACAGCACGGGCAACCACATCACGTTTTTTGAAGGCGACAAACGCTTGCAGCCCTGGGTGCGCAGCCAACGCTTGTCGGTGCGCGACCGCATCACGCACGAGCACCTGCTGGCCTCCAGCGCCATTCCGTTTGTGTTTCCTGCCACCGAGCTGCACATCAACGGCCACTACGAGTACTTTGGCGACGGCTCGATGCGCCAGTCGGCACCGGTGTCGCCGGCCATCCATCTGGGTGCCCAGCGCATTCTGGTGGTGGGGGCTGGGCGCATGCACGAGCCCAAGGACGAATCGGCGCTGCCGCCCACCCACGCCTACCCGTCGCTGGCGCAAATTGCCGGCCACGCCCTGTCCAACATTTTTCTGGACGCGCTGGCGGTGGACATCGAGCGTGCGCGGCGCATCAACCACACCATTGGGCTGGTGCCCGAGGAACTGCGCCAGGCCAGCGCGCTGCGCCCACTGGACCTGCTGGTGATCTCGCCCAGCCAGCGCCTGGACACGGTGGCCTCGCGCCACGTTGACGCCCTGCCACACGCGGTACGCACCGTGCTGCGCGGTGTGGGCGTGTCCTCGCGCCAAGCCGACGTGAAGGGCTCGGCGCTGGCGAGCTACCTGCTGTTTGAAAGCGGCTACACCAGCGAACTCATGGCCCTGGGCTACGCCGACGCCCAGCGCCAGCGCGCCGAGGTCTGCGCCTTTTTTGGCTGGAGCGACCCCCAGGTCCACCACCTGCACGCCATCACCGTGCCACCCCCCCGCCCCGAGCGCCGCCGCGACCCGCTGCGGTTGCGCTAAGCCGTCCAGCACTTGTGGCTGGAGGCCAACCTGCACATGGATCGCCACGGCCTGACGGCCTCGCGATGACGGAGAGTGGAGGCTTCGCGATAACAGGATAGGAGGCATTGCGATGACGGGTGGCTGTCATTGCGAGCGCAGCGCGGCAATCCATGCATCTCGGAAGTCACGGATTGCCACGCTGCGCTCGCAATGACCGGCACCAAGGCTGCGCCAACAGGTGACAGACTAAAATCACCCGCTGTCTTCCAATATGCCCTGACTCCATGCCACGCCAAATATTCGTCACCACGGCCTTGCCGTATGCCAATGGCAACTTCCATATCGGCCACATTATGGAGTACATCCAGGCCGATATCTGGGTGCGGTTCCAGCGCATGCAGGGCCATGCGGTGGATTTTTGCTGCGCTGACGATACGCACGGCGCGCCGATCATGATCGCTGCCGAAAAGGCGGGCAAGACGCCGCAGCAGTTCGTCTCCGACATCGCCGCCGGACGCAAGCCGTATCTGGACGGCTTTCACATCAGCTTTGACAACTGGCACAGCACCGACGCGCCCGAGAACCACGAGCTAGCGCAAGCCATCTACCGCGACCTGCGCGACAACAAGGATGGCTCGCTGATCGAGCGCCGCACCATCGAGCAGTTCTTCGACCCCGAGAAGAACATGTTCCTGCCCGACCGCTTCATCAAGGGCGAGTGCCCCAAGTGCCACGCAGCGGACCAGTACGGCGACAACTGCGAGGTCTGCGGCGCGGTCTATGCGCCCACCGATCTGATCAAGCCGTATTCGGCGCTGTCGGGGGCCACGCCGCAGCTACGCAGCTCGGAGCATTTTTTCTTCAAGCTCTCCGACCCGCGCTGCGTGGATTTCCTGAGCCGCTGGACGCAAGACGGCAAGCTCCAGCCCGAGGTGGCCAACAAGATCAAGGAATGGTTCACGGTACGCACCAACCCCGACGGTTCCACCAGCGACGGTCTGGGCGACTGGGACATTTCGCGCGACGCACCGTACTTCGGCATCGAGATCCCGGACGCGCCGGGCAAGTACTTCTACGTCTGGCTGGACGCGCCCATTGGCTACCTGGCCTCGCTCAAGAACCTGTGCGCCAAGCGCGGTGTGGATTACGACGCCTACATGGCCAACCCTGCGCTGGAGCAGTACCACTTTATCGGCAAGGACATCGTCACCTTCCACACCCTGTTCTGGCCGGCCACACTGCATTTCAGCGGGCGCAAGACGCCTGACAACATCTTTGTGCACGGCTTTCTCACGGTCAACAACGGCGAGAAGATGAGCAAGAGCCGCGGCACCGGGCTCGACCCGCTCAAGTACCTGCGCCTGGGCATGAACCCCGAGTGGCTGCGCTACTACCTCGCGGCCAAGCTCTCGGCGCGCAATGAAGACATTGACTTCAACGCCGACGACTTCATGGCGCGCGTCAACAGCGACCTGATCGGCAAGTACATCAACATTGCCTCACGCGCTGCAGGCTTTCTGACCAAGCGCTTTGACGGACGCCTGGCCAGCGACCTGGGCACCAATGGCAGCGCGCTGCTGGCCGAGGTGCGCGCTGCGAGCGACGCGCTGGCGCAACTCTACGAGGCGCGTGAGCTGGGCAAGGTCACGCGCGAAGTGATGCTCTTGGCCGACAAGGTCAACGCCTATGTGGACCAGAACAAGCCCTGGGACCTGGCCAAGGACGCCGCCAACAACGTCGCCCTGCACCAGGTGTGCTCGGTGCTGATCAATACCTTTGCCGTGCTCACGCGCTACCTGGCCCCGGTACTGCCGCAACTGGCGCAGGCAGTGCAGGCGTTTGTCGGCAGCGATATGCAGCACTGGAACGTGGCCCACGACGTGCAGGCCATCACCCCCTACCAGCACCTGATGCAGCGCGTCACGCCCGAGCAGCTCGATGCGCTGTTTGAGCCACCGGCAACGGCCGAGCCAGCTCCCGCCGCTGCTCCTGATTCGGTAGCAGAGCAGCATCCCGGTGGCGAAGCCATCGGTGCAACCATCGGCATTGACGACTTCGCCAGGATCGACTTGCGCATTGCACGCATCGTGCATTGCGAAGCGGTTCCGGGCTCCACCAAACTGTTGCGCCTGACGCTCGATGCGGGCGAGACCGACGCTGCCGGGCAACCGACCACGCGCAACGTCTTCAGCGGCATTGCCAGCGCCTACCAGCCTGAACAATTGATTGGACAACTCACGGTGCTGGTGGCCAACCTGGCACCGCGCAAGATGAAGTTTGGCGTATCCGAAGGCATGGTGCTGGCTGCCAGCCACGGCAACGAAAAAGCCCATCCCGGCATCTACATCCTCAACCCCGCAACCGGCGCACAGCCGGGCCTGCGCGTGCGCTAACACCCAACAACATACCCCATGGCACTGAACTGGTCTGCATTTGATTTCCGCCCCAAACTTCTGGGAGAACTGCCCTCTTACAACCGCCAGCGCCTGATTCAGGACATTGGTTCCGGCCTGACCGTCGGCGTGGTGGCGCTGCCCCTGGCGATGGCCTTTGCCATTGCCAGCGGCCTCAAGCCCGAAACCGGCTTGTTCACCGCCATCATTGCCGGCCTGATCATCTCGGCACTGGGCGGCAGCCGGGTGCAAATTGGCGGCCCGGCCGGGGCCTTCATCGTCATCGTGTACGGGATTTTGGAGCGCTATGGCGCAGCCAACCTGATCATTGCCACCGCCATGTCGGGCGTGATGCTGTTTGCCATGGGCTTTTTCAAGCTCGGCACGCTGGTGCGCTTTATCCCGATTTCGGTGGTCATCGGTTTTACCAACGGCATTGCAGTGCTGATTGCGCTGTCGCAGGTCAAGGACTTTTTGGGACTGCAGGTGCAGTCCATGCCGGCCAATTTTTTCAGCATCCTCGCTACCCTGTACGCGGCGCTACCCACCCTTAACCCGATCGCCACGGCGCTGTCGGCGGCGTGCCTGGCGCTGCTGATCATCTGGCAGTTTGTAATTCCCCGGATCTTTGCCAACCGCTCCTGGAGCATGCGGCTGTCACTGGTGCCGGGCTCGGTGCTGGTGCTGGTGGCAGCCACCGTCTGCGTGTCGGTCTGGGACCTGCCGGTGGAAACCATTGGTAGCCGCTTTGGTGGCATTCCCTCGGCCCTGCCTTCTTTGCAGTTGCCGGAGTTTTCATGGGCGTCGGGGCGCTACCTCTTTATTCCGGCGCTGACACTGGCGCTTTTGGGTGCGATTGAGTCGCTGCTGTGCGCGCGCGTAGCCGACGGCATGATTGACGACCGCCACAACCCCAACCAGGAGTTGATGGCCCAGGGCATTGCCAATTTCGTCACCCCGTTCTTCGGCGGCATGGCCGCCACCGGCACCATTGCGCGTACCGTCACCAATGTCAAAAGCGGCGCCACCAGCCCGATTGCCGGCATCGTGCACGCCCTCACCCTGCTCTTGGTCGTGCTGCTGGCCGCACCGCTGGCGCGCAATATTCCGCTCTCAGCCATGGCCGCCATCCTGATGCTGGTGGCCTGGAACATGGGCGGGTGGCGCGAGTTTGGGCATCTGCGCAACTACCGACTGCCCTACCGCATGACGCTGCTGGCGGTGTTTTTTCTGACCGTGGTGTTTGACCTCACCGTGGCGGTGGAAGTCGGGCTGGTGGCAGCCTGCGTGACCTTCATCTACCGCATCTCCAGCCTGACACGCAGCGAGACCGTGGCCGCAAGTGACCACCCCGAACTCACCGGCATGACCGGTCGCGTGGAGTGCTACCGGCTCTACGGCGCGCTGTTCTTTGGCGCGGTCAAGTTGGTGGAAGACCTGGTGGACCATCTGCCCAGCGAAGTGCTGCTACTGGACCTGAAAAACCTGATTTACGTGGACTCTTCCGGGGCCGACACGCTCAATGACCTGGCGCGCTCGTGTTCCAAGGCGGGTGTGCGCCTGATCGTCTGCGGCTTGGCGCACCAACCACTCGACATTGCCCGCCGCGTCGGTCTGACCAGCCGTCTGGGCGACCACAACATTTGCCCTGACCTGGCCAGCGCAATCACAGCGGCTGTCACGACTGCGCCAGTCTGACGCGCCGCAGGGCTAAAATGCAAACAATCACCGCACCGAGGTTTATCTTCATGTACATCTTCCGCCGCCCCGACTACCGCTCTGAAGCCACCGAGTTCCTGGCGCAAATCAAGACCGCCCGCCCCGAGCTTGCGGTGCAGCAGCGCACCGGCCTGGCCCTGCTGTGGGACAAGGTGGTGGACCGCGCCGGGTGGGTCGGCTACCGCAGCGCCAAAGTAGCGCAACAACCCTACGTCTACCAGACCAAGCCCGGCAAATAAAGCCGCTCCCATGGCAGCAAGCCGCACAGAGCGTGCGCGCGCGGCCAGACAGTTGATTGCAATCCCATGACGCCAACAGTTTCCGCCGACGCTGCGCTGGACGCTGACCTGGCGCTGCAGCCGGTAGTGGTGGACCATGTTGCGGTGGCCCGGCTCTACGGCGAGCCGCTGTTTGCGATGCCGCAGGACTTGTACATCCCGCCCGACGCGCTGGAAGTCTTTTTGGAGGCGTTTGAGGGGCCGCTGGACTTGCTGCTGTACCTGATCCGCAAACAGAACTTCAATATCCTCGACATCCCCATGCTCAGCGTGACCAAGCAGTACCTGGTCTACGTGGAGCAAATCCGCAAACGCAACCTGGAACTGGCTGCTGAATACCTGCTGATGGCCGCCATGCTGATTGAGATCAAGTCGCGCATGCTGCTGCCGCCCAAGCGCGTCGCCGACGGCGAAGAGGCACCCGACCCGCGCGCCGAGTTGGTACGCCGCCTGATCGAATACGAGCAGATGAAGCTCGCCGCCGCACGCCTGAACAACGTGCCCCAGTTCGGGCGCGACTTCCTGAAGGCCGAAGTGTTTATCGAGCAGGCCTTGAAGCCGCGCTTTCCCGACGTGAATATTGCCGACCTGCAGGAAGCATGGCACGACATCCTCAAGCGCGCCAAGCTGGTGCAGCGCCACAAGATCAGCCGCGCCGAGCTCTCGGTGCGCGAACACATGAGCATGGTACTCAAGCGCCTGCAAGGGCGGCGCTTTGTCGGCTTTGAAGACCTGTTCGACCCCGCCAGCGGTGCGCCGGTGCTGGTGGTCACCTTTATTGCCCTGCTCGAACTCGCCAAGGAAACGCTGATCGAGATCACCCAGGCCGAAGCCTTTGCCCCGATTTATGTCCGTCTGGCGTACACGCCCAGCTGACGCGAGATTAACCAAAGCCACCCCCGACCCACCATGACCATTCACTCCCTATACCAGGACAAACTGCGCGCTGCCAGCCAAGCCATTTCCGTCGTGCGCGATGGCGACACCATCGTTGTGCCCACCGGTGTGGGCGAGCCACCCGCCCTGCTGACCGCCCTGTCGGAAGCGCGCCGCTCCTATCGCGATGTGCGCGTTTGCCAGATTCTGCCGATGCGCAAGTTTGGCTACTTTGATCCTGAGACGGTGCAGCACGTGCGCCATGTGGCGTACTTTTTCAGCGGCACCTCGCGCCCGGGGGGCGTGAGCGGCTGGACCGACTTCATCCCGGCCAATTTTTCCGAGTTGCCCGACCTGCTCAACCGCCGCCTGATTCCGGCCGATGTGGTGTTCGCACTGGCTTCGCCGATGGACGAGCACGGCTACTTTGCGCTCTCGCTCGCACCCGACTACACCATGGCCGCCATCGGCCAGGCGCGCGCTCTGGTGATTGAGGTCAACCCCAATGTGCCCTTTGCCAACGGCAACTGCCACGTTCACATCTCGCAGGTCACGGCCCTGACCGAGAGCAGCGACCCCCTGTTTGAAGTCGGACTGCCCAAGATCGGGCCGGTGCAGCAAGCCATCGGCAAGTACGTTGCCGACATGATTCCCGATGGTGCCACGCTGCAAATCGGCTACGGCGGCATTCCCGACGCAGTGGTGATGCAACTCACCGACAAGCACGACCTGGGCGTGCACACCGAAATGGTGGGCGACGGCATCATGACGCTGGTGGAAGCCGGTGCCATCACCAACGCACGCAAGAACTTCATGCCCGGCAAGATGGTCGCCACCTTTGCCCTGGGCTCCAAGAAGCTCTACCAATTCCTGCACCGCAACCAGGCGCTGGAGATGCACCCGGTGAGCATGACCAACGACCCCTATATTGCCGGGCAGAACGACAACCTGCACGCCATCAACGCCACCATGCAGATCGACTTTCTGGGCCAGTGCGGCTCCGAAAGCCTGGGTTTTGCGCCCTACTCTGGCACCGGTGGCCAGGCCGACTTTGTGCGCTCGGCCAACCGCTCCAACGGCGGCAAGGCGTTCATCGTGCTGCCCTCCACCGCCAAGAACGACACCATCTCGCGCATCGTGCCCACGCTCTCGGCAGGCACCCACGTCACCACCAGCAAGAACGACATCAACTACGTCGTCACCGAATACGGTGTGGCCCAGTTGCGCGGCAAGAGCGCCCACCAGCGCTGCGAAGCCCTGATCGGCATCGCCCACCCCGACTTCAGAGCCGAACTGCGCGCCGCTGCGGTGGCAATGAAGCTGCTGTAGGGAACAGTCCACTCCACCGGTGACCAGACCCCAAAGTATGCGAACGCGCAAATCCACCGCCATTGCCGTTACCCTTGTGTGCGCAGCGAGCCTGCCCGCAAGTTGGACGCAGGCCGCCTCGGGCACGTCCCCAGCGACGGGCGAGCGCAACCTGCAGGTGCAGGCCAGCGCAAGCACGCAGGGCATCAACAACGCGCAGCGGTTGGCGCTGGTGATCGGCAATGCGTCGTACAAAGAAGCACCACTGACCAACCCCGTGAACGATGCACGCGCAATTGGGCAGGCGCTGCGCGACTCGGGTTTTACCGTCATCCTGCGCGAGAACATCGACCAGCGCGGCATGCTCGCGGCGCTGCGCGAGTTTGGTGACCGCTTGCGCGCAGGCGGCACCGGGCTCTTTTACTACGCCGGCCACGGCATGCAGATCAAGGGGCGCAACTACCTGATCCCGGTGGGCTCCAGCATCGACCGCGAAGACGAAGTGGCCTACAGCGCCGTGGACGCGCAGGCGGTGCTCGACAAGATGGAAGCAGCCGGCAACGTGGCCAACATCATGATTCTGGACGCCTGCCGCAACAACCCGTTTACCCGCAGCATGCGCAGTGGCCAGGCCGGTCTGGCGCAAATGGATGCGCCGGTGGGCACGCTGCTGGCCTACGCCACTTCGCCCGGTGCGGTGGCCAGCGACGGCAATGGTGCCAACGGCCTGTACACCCAACACCTGCTCAACGCCATCGCCCAACCTGGCAACAAGGTGGAAGACGTGTTCAAGCAGGTGCGCGCCAACGTGCGCCGCGACTCGCAGGGCAAGCAAGTTCCCTGGGAGTCCACTTCGCTCGAAGGCGACTTCTACTTCCGTGGCACCCCTGCCCCCGCCAAACCAGTCGATCCGGCTGAAAGCATGGAGATGGCGCTGTGGAGCGCCGTCAAGGACAGCAAGCTCGCGCTGGAGTTGCAGGTGTATCTGAACCGCTACCCAACGGGCAAGTTTTCAAGCGAAGCGATGAAACGCCTCAGCAGCCTGCAAGCCGCCAGCGCCGAGCGCACCGCAGCCGAATCGGCCAAAGCAGAAGCCGCCAAAAAGGCTGCTGCAGAAATCGCCAATGCCGAGGCTGCCAGGAAGGCGGCCGCCGAGCGCGCCGCAATAGAAGCGGCTCAAAGAGCCGCGGCCGAACTTGCCAAAGCAGAAGCCACCAAAAAATCTGCCGCAGACCGGGCCACGGCAGAAGCTGCGCAAAAGGCTGCAGCAGAGCGCGCCAGCGCCGAGGGCGCAAGAAAAGCGCAAGCCGAACGGGAGTTGGCCCATGCCAAGGAGCAAGCGGATTTGCAGGAGGCGATCGACAATCGCACCGCCGAACTGCTGGCAAGTCTGGCCAATCCGCCTCGCCCCAGCGCCGCGAGTTCTCCCGCTACATCCCAAAAACCGGCTCGCCCGGTTGCGGCGAGCAACGCGCTTGGCTTTACGGTGGGCGATCGCTGGCGCTACCAGATCGTGGACAAATGGAAGAACGAAGTCATCCGCAATGCCAGCTTCAAGGTGGACAGGATTCGCGAGAACGGTGACATGGAGTGGAACGATTCCAGCATCATCACCGGCCCGGATGGAAGCCGTCGCTACGCCAACGTTGGCAGTGGCAGGGCCAATGAGTACAGTCCCCAGCTGGAATGGTTGCCCAAGGAACTGCGCATCGGTTACAAGCAGGACGTCAATTACATCTTCACGCGCACGCAAGACGGCGCGGTTGACTACCGCGAGACGTACAAGGGGGCCATGTTGGTCAAGGGCAAGGAAAAGGTCACCGTGCCTGCGGGTGAATTTGAAGCCTACCGGATTGAGCGCGAGTACCAATTTACCGGCACGCCAAACTCGGGGGCCCGTGGCTGGTATGGGCTGTCGACGGCCATCTACTGGTACGTTCCAGCCCTGCGCAATTACGTTGCCTTTGAAATCGATCACCGCTCCAACGGTGTTTTGGTCACCCGCGAGCGCCATGAGCTCACCAGTTTCTCGGTGCGCGGCGCAGAGAACCTGGCGCAGCGCTGAGCACCCGCGCCATGCAGTTCTGGCACCCCATCGCCCTGCGCATCGGTGCCTTGCCCGCGCGACGTGTGACCTGGGCGCTGGTGGCGCTGTTCTCGCTGTGGGTGCTGGGCGACGTGTTTGTGTTCAAGCTCACCGGCGGTCTGGCGCGCTCGAGCTTTGACACCATGGTGCGCAACCGGGTGGTGGTGGCCGCGCCCGACCCGCGCATCGTGATCATCGACATCGACGAAGCCTCGCTCGCGCGCATGGCCAAGGAGTTTGGCCGCTGGCCCTGGCCGCGCGACACCCTGGCCACGGTGCTCGAACACATCGAGCAGCAGCAGCCCGCCGCAATTGCCTGGGATATCCTTTTTTCTGATGCCGATCGGCTCAGCCCCGGCGGCGACGCCGCTTTCAACCAGGCCGTCAGCCGCAGCACCCACAGCCATTTCTCGATCGTGCGCCTGCCTGCCGCCAATGACGCCGTGAGCCAGATCACGCAGGCGGCGTTGCCGGGCTTGTGGGTCGACAGGCCGCAGGGAGCAGCGCAAACGCTACCTGCCAAAAAGCCCGCCACCGTGGCGCTGATTGCACCCGCCCTGCCTGCCGTTGCCGCCGCACCCCTGGGCTACAACAACGGCTATGTGGATTCCGATGGCGTGCTGCGCCGCTACCGCTACCTCGAACCTTTGGCCGACGGCAGTGCGATTCAATCGCTGGCATTAGGCGTGGCCCGCAGCGTCAACCCGCAGGCCTACCAGAGCGTGCTCGACAACAGCGCATTTACCCCACCGCCCAATGATGAGTTGATCGCCTGGCGTCGCCAAAGTGGTGCCTACCCACGGGTTTCGTTTGCCGATGTGTTTGCGCAGGCAGAGGGCGACCAGCCCACCGGCGCAGTCCCCTCCTTCGCGGGCAAGGTGGTGATCATCGGCTCGACCGCGCCGAGCCTGTTCGACATCCATCCCACGCCGTTGTCGCAGATGCAGACCGGGGTGGAATCGCTGGCCACCGCAATCGACAACGTTTTGCACCAACGCCATCTGGCCGAATTGCCGCGCTGGCTGCAAGCGGCGCTGGCCATCATTTTGTGCATCGCACTGGCGCTGTGGGTGCAGTACCAAAGCGCGGCCTCGCTGGCACCGGCCTTGGTTCCGTTGCCGGTGGCGCTGATCGTCATCAGTTACCTGAGCCTCAACCTGCTGCCGGTGTTTCTGGATTTGCATCTGGCGGCGGCGCTTGCGCTGGCATTTCTGAGCGTGTTGCACTACTGGTGCGCCTTGCACCGCAACCATTGGTGTTCGCCACCGCCGCCAACGCCCCAGCCGTTGGCCGCCTGGTCATGGCGGCGCGACGATGCCTGGACCGAAGCACCGCTGGACCGCCTGATCGACGCGGTCGAGCATTGCGCACCCGATTGCCGCGTGGTGGTCTGCGACAGCCCCTCGGCCCCGCTGCGCTGGCCCGAGTTCGCGCGCTTTGCCGCCGTGGTTGGCCCCAGCGATGCATTGCACGCCGCACGCCCGCAGCTCGAAGCCGAACTGCTGCGCCTGGCCCAGCCCTGCGGCAGCCCTTTGCCACTATCCCAAGCGGCCGACCGGGAGGCACTGGCGGGCAGCGTCTGGGCGATGTGGGAAAAATTTTTGAACCCCGAGCAACGACCTTCATAGCGGAAGACACCATGCAACCAACAACCGATATGCCGAAGTTCGCGCGCGCACTGCTTCTGGCAGCCAGCCTGGGTCTGGTGCCAGTGGCACAGGCCGAGCCAGCCACCACCGGCCAGGTGGTTTCGCTGCTGCGTGCCAGCGAATTGCGCGCCGACAAGTTGGCCGCAGCGCCCGCCGTGGCGAGCCTGTCTGCCGGTGCGGCGCTGCGTTTGCTCAGCGTTGAAGGCGGCTGGGCGCTGGTGGAGGTCCAGGGCAGCGCGACCCCGGCACAGGGCAAAGCGGTCTCCGGCTGGGTGCGCGCCGGGTCAGTGAACTGGCAGGCGGGAAGTTCCGTTGCCTCCACCCTGACCAGCGGCCGCCAGGCAAGCGGCAATATCGCGCTCACCTTGGGGGTGCGCAGCCTGCCTGCGCGCGTCAACCGCCACGCGCTCATCATAGGCATCGGGCGCTACGCCGACCCGCATACGCCGTCGCTGCCCGGCACCAAGTTGGACAAGGAATCGGCCACGCAAATGGCCGCGGCAATGCAGGTGCCCGCCAGCAATATCCGCTACCTGCAAGACGAGCAGGCCACCGGCAACGCCATTCGCCAAGCGTTGCAGGAACTCACCGACCGAGTGCAGGACGGCGACCGCGTTTTCATCCATTACTCGGGCCACGGCACGCGCTACAACGACCCGGCGGCGGGTGGCTGCGTGGAGGCATTGCTGGCCTACGAGGGCGGCCCCAGCAGCGTCATCACCAACCATGAAATGGCCGACCTGCTCAAGACCATTACCAACCGCACCGACAAGCTGTTTGTGATGTACGACGCCTGCCATTCGGGCGGGGTAGTGCAGGCGGCATCGAGCGTGCGCACGCGCGGCTTTGGCAACAGCAACGACGAAGGCTTGCTGCGGCCCAAATTTGCCAGCATCTCCGAGGAGTGTGGCCGCCCGGTCAACGTCAAGACCCGCAATCTGGTGGTGGAGGCGGCCACCAAGGGTGCGCTGCCCCAGGACATCATCCACATCAGTGCGTCGCAGGACAACGAGATCAGTTTTGACGACGAGCAAAAGGGGGGCCTGGCAACCCAGTACATGCGCGACTGCATGCTGCGCGACGCCAAGGATCTGGACAATTCGGGTGCCATCAGCATGGACGAGATCCGGCAGTGCGCCCAGGCCAAGATCGACAAGCGCATGGCCAACGACGCGCACTACAAGCCGCACCACCTGGTGCTCAACGGCAATGCGGCCTTCGTGCCAGCGTGGTTTGGGCAGGCCGCAGTCGCCAGCGTGGCGGTAGCTGCGCCTGCAGCCACTCCAGTGGCCAGCACACCACCGGCACGTCCCCTAACCGGTGAGCAGGCCTTGCGCCAGATGTTTGACCAGCGCGACGCCAAGCGGCGCGTGCAGGTCTCGATGGGAAAGAGCCGCCTCAAGATCGGCCAGGACGCGTTTGACTTTGCCGTGCAGTCGGAGCGCGCGGGCTACCTCTATGTGGCGCTGGCGGGCTCGGACAACCAGTCGCTCTACATGCTGTTTCCCAATGATCTGGACGGCAACAACAAGTTGGAGGCCGGCCAGCAACTGCTGCTGCCGCGCCCGAGCTGGCGCGTCAAAGCGGCTGGCCCTGCGGGCAGTGACAACCTGTTGGTGATGGTGGCCGACGCGCCGCGCGACTTGAGCGCGCTTGCGGGCAACAAGGCCGGCCCGTTTGTGGTTTCGCTCAACGACCCCAAGGGGCGCGCGCAATTGGGTGCACTGATGAACACATCGCAAGCGGCTGGCAACCCGAACTGCTCGGGTGCTGCCGCGCGCAACAATGACCCCCAATGCTCGGACGCCTACGGCGCGGCCATGGTCAGCGTGGAGGAAATCAACTGATGAAGCCTGCAATGCCATGGGCGGTGCTGGTACTCGCCGCCGCCAGTGCCACGTTGACCCTGGCTCAAGGGAGTATTGGCACAGGAGCCAAACACGTCGAGTTGGCAGCGCTGCCAACAGGCTGGCTGGTCAGCGCAGAGGAAGCACGCGCCTTCCAGGGCGAAGAGGGCTATAACGAGCCGCCCGCCTTGCGGCCGCGCGCGCTGGTGCCGCTGATCGACATCCTCAAACCGGAGCCCAGCGCAGACACCAAGGTCAAGGCACCGTTTGCGATTGCGGTGCGCTTCGTCGGGCAGGCCGACGCCGCCATCGACCCGGCCACCTTCAAGGTGCTGTACGGTGGCTTCAAGATCGACATCACCAACCGCATCACCAAGTACGTCAGCGTCGGCAAAGAAGGATTCTCGCTGGACAACGCCAACATACCCGCGGGCAAGCACCGCCTGACCCTGCAGGTGCAAGACGAAAAACAACGCGTGGCCGAACGCGAACTGCGGGTCGAGGTGGAATAGCCAGCCCTACAGAAACCGGTCCAGTATCTTCTTGCTGTGGGCGTCCAGGGCAAACTGGTCGCGCACCAGGTACTGGATGCTGTGCGAGTCGGCGATCAGGAGCGCGCCGCCGGTGCCAATGCGCCGGATGTCTTCGTCGCCGCGCAGCACGAACTCGGTCTCGCCCCGGTCGGTGCGTACGCTCCATGTGCAGGGCGTGGAAAAGCTGGTGACCGCAAGAATGGCCTGCAACACCGGCATGAACTCGCGCGTGGTCAGTTCTTCGCGGATCAGCGCTTGCGCCGGTCCGGCAACCGACTGCAGCGCGTCGACCCAGACCAGTTCCTGCCCGTCCGGGCTGACCAGCGAGATGCCGTCGTCGGGCGACTGGATTGGAAACGCGCGCACCGGCACCACGCCTTCAACGCTTGTGCCATCCGCCAAGGTGAGCACCAGTTTGCCAAAGGCGTTGCGCAGCAGGCTGAAGTCGGGCGCGACGCTGGACTTGGTTGTGATGCTGTTCATGCCGTGGCCTCCATGTCCATGTTGCGCGCCTGCGCCTGGTAGAGGTTGAAGTAAGCGCCTTCGCGCGCCATCAGCGCGTCGTGCGTGCCCTCTTCCACCACGCGTCCACGGTCAAGCACCACCAGCCGATCGGCGCGGTGCAGGGTCGAGAGCCGGTGCGCAATGGCGATGGTGGTGCGCCCTTGCACCAGGTTCTCCAGCGCCTTCTGGATTTCCTTTTCGGTTTCGGAGTCGACCGACGAAGTGGCCTCGTCCAGGATCAGGATGCGCGGGTCGATCAGGAGCGCACGCGCAATCGAGATGCGCTGGCGCTCGCCGCCCGAGAGCCCCTGGCCGCGCTCGCCCACGATCGAGTCGTAGCCCTGCGGCAGGCGCAGGATGAACTCATGCGCGTGGGCTGCGCGCGCCGCTGCAATCACCTCGGCGCGCGTGGCGTGGGGCTTGCCGTAGGCAATGTTTTCGGCAATCGTGCCAAAGAACAGGAATGGCTCCTGCAGCACCAGGCCGATGTTCTGGCGGTAGTCGGCCATGGCGTAGGAGCGGATATCGACGCCATCAACCTTGATCGCGCCTTCGCTTACGTCATAAAAGCGGCAGATCAGGTTGACCAGGGTGCTCTTGCCCGAGCCGCTGTGGCCCACCAGCCCGATCATTTCGCCCGGCTCGATGCGCAGGTTGATACCACGGTTGACCTCGCGGTTGCCGTAGCGAAAACCCACGTCGCAGACTTCGATGCGCCCCTGCACCTTGCCCACGTGCACCGGCACGGCGGGCTCGGGCACGCTGGAGACGTGGTCCAGAATGTCAAAGATGCGCTTGGCCGCCGAGGCTGACTTTTGCGTCACCGAGACGATGCGGCTCATGGAGTCGAGCCGCCCGTAAAAGCGCCCGATGTAGGCAATGGCAGCCAGCAGCATCCCCACGGTGATCTGGCCATGCGCCACCTGCCAGATGCCAAAACCCCAGACCACCAGCAAGCCCATTTCGGTGAGCAGCGAGACGCTGGGCGAAAACAGCGACCAGATCTTGTTGATGCGGTCATTGACCAGCAGGTTGTGCCTGTTGGCATCGCGAAAGCGCTTGGCCTCGCGCTGCTCCTGGGCAAACGCCTTGACCACGCGGATGCCGGGAATGGTGTCGGCCAGCACGTTGGTGACTTCGCCCCAGACGCGGTCGATCTTTTCAAAGCCGGTGCGCAACCGGTAGCGCACAAAGTGAATCATCCAGCCAATGAAGGGCAGCGGCACCAGCGTGATCATGGCCAGCCAGGGGTTCATGGAAAACAGGATCACCGCCGTCATCACGATCATCACCACGTCGCTGGCAAAGTCGGTCAGGTGCAGCGACAGGTAGACCGCAATGCGATCGCTCTCGCTGCCCACGCGCGAGAGCAGGTCGCCGGTACGCTTGCCGCCAAAATACTCCAGCGACAGGCGCAGCAAATGTTCGTAGGTGGTGGTGCGCAGGTCGGCGGCAATGCGCTCGGAGGCCAGCGCCAGGATATAGGTCTTGGCCCAACTCAGCACCCAGGCCAGCAAGCCCGAGGCGAGCAAGCCCGAGAGGTACCAGGCAATGGTGCTGGTCTCGATGTGCTTGCCGTTCTGGAACGGAATCAGCACCTCGTCCACCAGGGGAATGGTCAGGTAGGGTGGCACCTGACTGGCTGCCGTGCCCAGCAGCATCAGCACAAAACCGCCCAGCAACTGGCCGCCATAGGGTTTGGCAAAGCGCCACAGGCGAAACAGCGTCCAGGTGGAAGGCGGCGTGTGGACCACCTTGGTACAAATCGGGCATTCCTCCTGGTCGGGCTCCAGCGGTGCCTTGCAGCTCGGGCAGATGTTGTGCAAAGCCGCCACCAGCGGCTTGCCGCTGAGGTGGCTTTGCAACTGGGCCTGGAACTGGTCCACCAGGCGAATGGCGTGCAGGTTCTGGCCCAGGGTGAAGCGCCAGGTGGCCAGTCTGCCTTGGGCGTGCTGCACCAGGTCCAGGTGCGCTACCCCGGCATAGTCGTAATGCTGCAGTTCCAGCCCTGCCCGGAAGTCCCAGTGCTGCCAGCGGTCGTCACCGGCCATGCAGCCCATCAGGCGCTGGTCGGTCAGCAACACCAGGCCGCGCACAAAGTGCAGCCGGGTGTCCAGGTCAACCTCCAGGGCTGCCAGAACGTTCTCTTGCGGACGCAGTTGCTTTTGTACATCGGAGCGCCACAGGGCGGGCAAATCAGGCGTCGCAGGGTTAACAGCAAGGGCAACAGGGGTCATGTGAGGAAAAACTGGATTGACGATACCGGAACAAAATCAAGCGCAGGAAGGCATGCAACTGATGCCAGACTTTACGATACTAAGCCCACTGCGCACCCACCAGCCTGAAAACGCACCAGACTAAGCGAGAATACATAACGCCGACAGCGCCCTACCGGTGGACCGCCCCACGCACAAATAGCCATGACAACGCACAAGAATATTGACATCCAACGGGTAACGTATCTACGCGGTCCCAATATCTGGACCTATCGCCCGGTGATTGAGGCCTGGGTGGACATTGGTGAACTCGAAGACCACCCTTCCAACACCCTGCCCGGCTTTTATGAGCGGCTGACCGCCTTGCTGCCCAGCCTGGTAGAGCACCATTGCAGCCCGGGCGTGCGCGGTGGCTTTCTGCAGCGCGTGCGCGAAGGCACCTACGCCGCCCATATTCTGGAGCACGTCACCCTGGAGTTGCAAAACCTGGCGGGCATGCGCACCGGTTTTGGCAAGGCGCGCCAGACCTCGCAGCGCGGCGTCTACAAAATCGCCTTTCGCACGCGCCAGGAAGACGCGGGCCGTGCCGCCCTGGCCGCCGCGCGCGAACTGGTGCTGGCCGCCATCAACAACACCTCCTTCGACCTGGAAGCCACCCTGAGCGTTCTGCGCGACCTGGTCGATGACCTGTGCCTGGGCCCAAGCACCGCCAATATCGTTGACGCCGCCACCGAGCGACGCATCCCCTCGATCCGCCTGACCGAGGGCAATCTGGTGCAGTTGGGCTACGGCGTCAGCCAGCGCCGCATCTGGACTGCCGAAACCGACCAGACCAGCGCCATTGCCGAAGAAATTGCCAGCGACAAAGACCTCACGAAGGCTTTGCTCAAGGCCTGCGGCGTGCCCGTGCCCGAAGGCGAACTGGTGCGCAGCGCCGAACAAGCCTGGACCGCAGCGCAAGACATTGGGACCCCGGTTGTGCTCAAGCCCTACAACGGCAACCACGGGCGTGGCGTTTCGCTCAACCTGGTCACCCAATCGGACGTGGAGGCAGCTTTCGCCCTGGCGCACCGCAAGGGCGGTGGCAGCAGCGTGATTGTCGAAAAATTTATTCCGGGCAACGAGCATCGCCTGCTGGTGGTGGGCCGCAAGGTGGTAGCCGCGGCGCGCGGCGAAACGCTTTGGGTGGTGGGCGATGGCGTCTCCACCATCGACCAACTCGCCAACCTTCAGATCAACACCGACCCGCGCCGTGGTGTGGGCGAAGACTTTCCGCTCAATATCCTGGTGCCCAGCAATTCAGGCGAAGTCATTCTGGAACTCGAACGCGCCGGACTCACGCCCGATTCCATCCCGGACAAAGACCAAAAGGTGCTGATCCAGCACAACGGCAATGTGGCGTTTGACATCACCGACCAGGTGCACCCCAGCGTCGCCGCCGCTGCCGCGCTGGCCGCACGGGTGGTGGGGCTGGATATTGCGGGCGTGGACATGGTGCTCGAAGACGCCACCCGGCCGATGCACGAACAACGCGCCGCCGTGATCGAAGTCAATGCCAGCCCGGGTCTGCTCTCGCACATCCGCCCGGCCGATGGCCAGGGTCGCCCGGTGGGCAAGGCCATCATCGAACATCTGTTTGCCGCCGACAAGGATGGCCGCATTCCCATCATCGGCATCACCGGCACACGCCGCACCGGCCGCATTGCGCGCCTGGTGGCCTGGCTGGTGCATATCAGCGGCAAGCAAGTGGGTCTGGCCTGCAGCGAGGGGCTCTTCCTCGACGGCCGCCAGGTCGAGTCCAACGACTGCGCGCACTGGGAACCGGGCCAGCGCCTGTTGATCAACCGCTCGGTGCAGGCGGCAGTGTTTGAAAACGGCAGCCGCACCATACTGGCCGAAGGGCTGGCCTACGACAAATGCAGCGTGGGTATCGTCACCGACGTGGGCTGGCACGAATCGCTGGCCGAATTTGACATCCACGACGCAGAGCAAACCTTCAAGGTGGCGCGCACCCAGGTCGACGTCATTCTGCCCAGCGGCACGGCGGTGCTCAACGCAGCCGACGAGCAGGTGGTGGAAATGGCCGAGCTGTGCGACGGCAAGATCATCTTCTACGCCCTGAGCGCCAAGCTACCCACCATGGTGGAACACCGCGCAGCCGGTGAGCGTGTGGTGTTTGTTCGCGACGACCTGATCGTGATGGCGCAAGGCCAGGACGAAGTGGCGCAACTGCCACTGGCGACGCTCAAGCCTGCCAAGTCTTCGCAACCCGAGATGGTGATGGCAGCGGTGGCTGCCGCCTGGGCCCTGAACATTCCTCCCGAGTTGATTGGTGCCGGACTGCGCACGTTCGAGTCCAACCCCAAGAAAACCCCTTACTCCTACTGATTGCATCGCATGGAAGTTACACGCATCCGGGCCCTGCGCGGGCCCAACATCTGGAGCCACCACACCGCGATCCAATCGGTGGTGTCGTGCTCAGAGGAAGAATGCTCAATCGGAAACATCGAAGGCTTTGAGGCGCGCCTGCGCGCACGCTTCCCCGAAATCAGCTCGCTCCAACCCACCGGCCACGACGACTCGGTGCCGATGGCGCACGTGCTCGAACTCGCCGCACTCGAATTGCAGGCACAAGCCGGTTGCCCGGTAACCTTCAGTTGCACCACACCCACAGTAGAGCCCATGGTCTACCAGGTGGTAGTGGAATACAGCGAAGAGGCGGTAGGACACCTGGCGCTGGAGCTGGCGCAGAGCCTGTGCCAGGCGGCCATGGCCAACGAGCCGTTTGATCTGGCCGGGGCACTTTCGCAACTGCGCGAACTCGACGAAGACGTGCGCCTGGGGCCCAGCACCGGGTGCATCGTCAACGCCGCGCTGGCGCGCAACATCCCGTTTAGCCGCATGACCGAAGGCAGCATGGTGCGCTTTGGCTGGGGCAGCAAACAGCGCCGCATCCAGGCCGCCGAGATGGACATCACCAGCGCCATTGCCGAAGCCATTGCCCAGGACAAGGACCTGACCAAGAAACTGCTCGCCGCCGCCGGTGTGCCAGTGCCTGCCGGGCGCGCCGTCAGCGACGTGGAAGACGCCTGGAAGGCGGCCTGCGAAATCGGCCTGCCGGTGGTGGTCAAGCCCAAGGACGGCAACCAGGGCAAGGGCGTTACCGTCAACATCACCACGCGCGAGCAATTGGTTGCGGCCTACGAGGCAGCAACCGCATTTCGCGACAACATTCTGGTGGAGCGCTACATGCCAGGCAACGACTTTCGCCTGCTGGTGGTGGGCGACCGCATGGTGGCTGCAGCCCGGCGCGACCCGCCCAAGGTGGTGGGCGACGGGGTGCATACCGTTGCCGAATTGGTAGAGCAGGTCAACCGCGACCCACGCCGTGGCAGCGGGCACTCCACGTCACTGACCAAAATCCGGTTTGACGACATCGCCCGCACCTGCCTGGGGGCACAAGGCTTTAGCGCCGACTCGATTCCGGTCAAGGGCAAGCGTGTCAACCTGCGCCACAACGCCAACCTCTCTACCGGCGGCTCGGCCACCGACGTCACCGACGACGTGCACCCGGAAGTGGCTGCACGCGCCGTCGCCGCTGCCCAGATGGTGGGCCTGGATATCTGCGGTGTGGACGTGGTGTCTGACAGCATCCTGCGCCCGCTCGAAGCGCAGGGGGGCGGCATCGTTGAAGTCAATGCCGCACCGGGCTTGCGCATGCACCTCTCACCTTCGTTTGGCAAGGGCCGCGCGGTGGGAGAAGCCATCATCTCCAGCATGTTCAAAAACGGCGAGGACGGCCGCATCCCGGTGGTTGCGGTCACGGGGACCAACGGCAAGACCACCACCGTGCGCCTGATCTCGCACCTGCTCAGCTCCCACGGCCTGCGCGTGGGCATGACCAATACCGACGGTGTGTACGTGGACGGCCAGTGCATCGACACCGGTGACTGCAGCGGCCCCAAGAGCGCGCGCAGCGTGTTGCTGCACCCCGACACCGATGCGGCCGTGCTGGAAACCGCGCGCGGCGGCGTGCTGCGAGAAGGCCTGGCCTTTGACCGCTGCGACGTGGCGGTGGTCACCAACGTCGGCAGCGGCGACCACCTTGGCCTGAACTACATCACCACGGTGCAGGACCTGGCGGTGCTCAAGCGCGTGATCGTTCAAAACGTCGCCAAGAACGGCGTGGCCGTACTCAACGCCATGGATGCCAACGTGGCCGCCATGGCCAGCAAGGCGCGCGGCGCAGTCACCTTTTTTGCTGCCGACAAGTACCACCCCGTCATGGCCACGCACCGAGCCCAGGGGCAGGCCGTGGTGTACGTGGAAAACGGCCACATCGTCGCTTCCAAGGGGGATTTCCAGGAAAGCCTGCGCCTGTCGGACATCCCGGTCACCATGGGCGGCACCATCGGTTTTCAGGTCGATAACGTAATGGCGTCGGTGGCCGCGGCCTGGGCGCTCAATGTGCCCTGGGACACGATCCGCGCCGGGCTGGCCAGTTTCTCCAACGACCGCGACAACGCCCAAGGGCGCTTTAACCTGTTCAAGTTCCGTGGTGCCACCGTGATTGCCGACTACGGCCACAACCCGGACGCGATGATGGCCCTGGTGCAGGCGGTCCAGGCGATGCCTGCCACGCGCCGCAGCGTGGTGATCAGCGGCGCGGGCGACCGGCGCGATCAGGATATCCGCCAGCAGACCGAGATCCTGGGCGATGCCTTTGACGAAGTGATTCTGTTCGAAGACCAATGCCAGCGCGGGCGCAAGGACGGCGAAGTCATCGCCCTGCTACGCCAGGGGCTCACGCACGCCAAGCGCACCAAGCAGTCGGCCGAAATCCGGGGTGAGTTTGTGGCCATCGACCTGGCCATGGACAAGCTCAAGGCAGGCGAACTGTGCCTGATCCTGGTGGACCAGGTGCAAGCGGCAATGGCCCACATCGCAGAGCGCGTGCGCCAGGGCTGATTCGCCTGGAGCGGGAGTCAGCCGCCTTCGCTGGCCGGGTCGCGTGCCATCAGGGCGGCCACGGCCTGGGCCGGTTGCATGCGGCCATCGAGCAGACCGACCACGCCTTGCGCAATCGGCATGTCCACGCCCAACGTCTGGGCACGCTGCACCACGGTACGGGCGCTGTACACGCCTTCGGCCACGTGCCCCAGTGCTGCCACCACTTGCGCCAGCGTCTTGCCCTGCGCCAGTTCCAGGCCGACACGGCGGTTGCGCGACAAGTCGCCCGTGGCGGTGAGCACCAGGTCGCCCAGACCGCTCAGTCCCATGAAGGTATCGGCCCGTGCACCCAGGGCCAGCCCCAGGCGCGTCATCTCGGCCAGGCCACGCGTGATCAGCGCCGCGCGGGCATTGAGCCCCAGATTCAATCCGTCACACAAGCCGGTGGCAATCGCCAGCACGTTCTTGACCGCGCCGCCCACCTCGACGCCAACCACGTCTTCGTTGCCATAGACACGCAGACTGGCACTGTGAAAAGCCTGCACCAGCAGCGCGCGCACCTGTGTGTGCGCGCTCGCGGCCACCAGCGCCGTGGGTTGGCCCAAGGCCACTTCCTGGGCAAAGCTGGGGCCGCTGAGCACCCCGGCGCGCAGGCCAGGCGCTACCTGAGTCTGGATTTCGTGCCCGAGCATGCCGGGCCGACCTGGCTGCCCGGCTTCAAAACCCTTGCACAACCAGACCAGGGGCGTGGCGCTCTCGTGAAATTGGGTGAGCAAGTCGCGCAGTCCGGCCATGGGGGTGGCGAGCACCACCAGGTCAAAGTCGGCCACCGTAGCCACCACCTGCGCCAGCGGCTCGGCGCTCACAGTCAGGTTGTCGGGCAGGGCAATGCCCGGAAGATAGCGCTGGTTTTGCCGCTCGCGCAGCAGCGCCTGGGCCTGCGCGGGGTCACGCAGCCACAGCGTCACGGCGTGTCCCGCCGCGGCATTGCGGCTGGCACCGATGGCCAAGGCGGTGCCCCAGGCACCGCCGCCGAGCACGATGATTTTCATGGCTGGCTACACGGAACAGGGGCCAGCGATCGCAGCGACTAACGCCAACAATTACTGCGGCAAGGCCGCTTCGGGCGCAGCCGCCTTGGCGGCTTCGGCTTGCTGCTGCTGCTCGTACATCGCCTGGAAGTTGATTTCGGTCAGGTGCACGGGCGGGAAACCGCCGCGTTGAATCTGGTCGGCCACGTTGCCGCGCAGGTAGGGGTAGACGATTTGCGGGCAGGCGATGCCCAGAATCTGTCCCAATTGCTCCTGGGGCAGATTGCGAATTTCAAAAATGCCGGCCTGCTTGGCTTCGACCAGAAACACCGTCTTGTCCTTGATCTTGGTGTGCACCGTGGCGGTGACGGACACTTCGTAAATGCCATCGGCCACCGGGTTGGCCTGCACGCCGAGTTGAATGTCCACCGAGGGCTGCTCCTGCTCGAGCAGGATGGCGGGGGAATTGGGCTGCTCCAGCGACGATTCCTTGAGGTACACGCGTTGAATCTGGAATACGGGATCTTGGTCTGCCATGGTTTATCTCTCTAAGTAAAACAAAGCCCGCCCGACAATTTTTGGGGCAGGCAAACGGTGAATCAAACAAATAACGCGGCTGATTATCTCAGGTAGCGCGCAAGGCCCGCGCGCGCATGGCCCGCGCGCTCAAGCGCCCTGAAGCAAGGGCAGCAGGCCGCCCTGGCTGTCAAGCGCCATCAAATCGTCGCACCCGCCCACGTGGGTTGCGCCTATGAAAATCTGCGGCACGGTGCGCCGCCCGGTGATTTCCATCATCTTCTGGCGCTCCTGGGGATGGGCGTCAACCCGGATTTCGTCTATTTGGGTCACGCCGCGCGACTGCAGGATGCGCTTGGCCTGCACACAGTACGGGCAGACGGCGGTGGTGTACATGGTGACGGCTTGCATGGCTTTATGCCTTTTCGACCGGCAGATTGGCCGTTCGCCAGCCCGCCAGACCACCACCCAGGGACTGGGCCTGCTCGTAACCAAGCTTTTTGGCAATGGCCACGGCACGGCCTGAGCGCGCACCCGACTGGCACACCAGAATCAGCGGTAGCGCCTTGTTCTTGACCACCCCGGCCAAGCGGCCCTCCAATTCACCGAGCGGTACGTTTTTGGCCCCGACGACGTGGCCGGCTGCAAACTCTGCAGGTTCGCAGACGTCGATCACTACGGCCTTCTCCCGGTTGATCAGTTGCACCGCCGCCGTGGGGTTAAGCCCGGAAGCGGTTGCACCCATCACGGTGGGCCACATCAGCATGCTTGCGGTGGTGACGGCAACGGCGATCAACATCCAGTTGTCAATGATAAATTTCACTATATTCCTTGTTGGTTGGCTGAACGTTCACCCGGCATTTTAGAATGCTGGCTGTATCCCTGCCCTTTGGCACGGTTTCAAGCTCTCTGTTCAAGCCCCGCACCATGTACAAACTCGTTCTCGTTCGCCACGGCGAATCCACCTGGAATCTGGAAAACCGCTTCACCGGTTGGACCGATGTTGATCTCACTCCCACAGGCGTCGCCCAGGCCAAAGAGGCCGGTTGCCTGCTCAAGGCTGAAGGCTACGAATTTGACGTGGCCTACACCAGCGTGCTCAAGCGCGCCACCCGCACACTGTGGCACTGCCTTGACGAAATGGACCGCACCTGGCTGCCGGTGGTGCATTCGTGGCGCCTCAATGAACGCCACTACGGCGCGCTGCAAGGTCTCAACAAGGCCGACATGGCCAAGCAGTATGGCGACGCCCAGGTGCTGCAGTGGCGCCGCAGCTACGACACGCCCCCACCGGCGCTGGAGCCGACCGACCCGCGCTGCGAACGCGCCGACCTGCGCTACGCCCATCTGCAGCCCACCCAGGTTCCGCTGACCGAATGCCTCAAGGACACGGTGGCACGCGTGCTGCCGTTCTGGAACGATACCCTGGCCCCGGCCATCCGGTCCGGTCAGCGCCTGCTGGTGGCGGCGCACGGCAACTCGATTCGCGCGCTGGTCAAGTACCTCGACCAGATTTCCGACCAGGACATCGTCGGCCTGAACATCCCCAACGGAATCCCGCTGGTGTACGAGCTTGACGCCGACCTCAAGCCCCTGCGCCACTACTACCTGGGCGACGCTGCCGCTGCAGCGGCTGCCGCAGCGGCGGTGGCGGCCCAGGGTAAAGCCTGATAACGGCGGGCAAATACCCCCCTGATTAAAACCAGGGGACACAAACCGGGAACCGACTGCAGAAATACTCCTCCAAGGAGTATATTGAGCGCAATACAGGAATATTCATGGGTCACAAATTGAAAATTGCAGGCTGGGTTGGTGTCGGCTTGGTCGCCGGGGTGCTGACCACGGTATCGCTGCAGACCGTGGCGCGCAACACGCTCTCGCCGCTGCCACTGGAAGAATTGCAGCAACTCGCCGCCGTGTTTGGCATGGTCAAGAGCGACTATGTGGAACCGGTCGACGAAAAGAAGCTCATCACCGAAGCCATTGCCGGAATGGTCGCAAGCCTGGACCCGCATTCGCAGTATTTCGACAAAAAATCGTTCAAGGAATTCAAGGAAGGCACCTCGGGCAAGTTTGTCGGCGTGGGCATTGAAATCACCCAGGAAGACGGGCTGGTGAAAGTGGTCTCTCCGATCGAAGGCTCGCCCGCGTTTCGCGCCGGACTCAAGCCCAACGACCTGATCACCCGCGTGGACGAAACCGCCGTCAAAGGGCTCACACTCAACGAAGCCGTCAAGCGCATGCGCGGCGAGCCCAACACCAAGGTCCTGTTGACCGTGTACCGCAAGGACGAAAACCGGACCTTCACGGTGACCATCGTGCGCGAGGAAATCAAGCAGCAGTCGGTACGCGCCAAGAACCTGGAGCCGGGCTACGCCTGGATTCGCATCAGCCAGTTCCAAGAGCGCACGGTGGACGACTTTGCGCGCAAGGTCGAAGAAATCTACAAGGCCGACCCCGCCCTCAAGGGCCTGGTGCTGGACCTGCGCAACGACCCCGGCGGCCTGCTCAACGCGGCGGTGGCGGTGTCTTCGGCCTTTCTGCCGGAGAACGTGACCGTGGTCTCGACCAACGGGCAGACGGCCGACAGCAAGCAGGTGCTCAAGTCGAGTCTGCGCGACTACATCGGCCATGATGGGCTGGACCCGCTCAAGACCCTGCCCAATACGCTCAAGAAGCTGCCGCTGGTGGTGCTGGTCAATGAAGGCTCGGCCTCGGCCAGCGAAATCGTGGCCGGCGCACTGCAAGACCACAAGCGCGCCACCATCATGGGCAGCCAGACCTTTGGCAAGGGCTCGGTGCAGACCTTCCGGCCACTCGGGCCTGATACCGGTCTGAAGATCACCACCTCGCGCTACTACACGCCCAGCGGCAAGTCGATTCAGGCCAAGGGCATCGTGCCCGACGTGATGGTGGACGACACCGAAGAGGGCAGCCCCTACGCCGCGCTGCGTATGCGAGAGGCCGATCTGGGCAAGCACCTGGGCAGCGGCCAGGGCGACGAAGTCAAGGACGCAACCCGCGAGAAGGCGCGCGAGGATGCGCTCAAACGCCTGGAAGAAGAGTCGCGCAAACCCGTGGCTGAGCGCCGTCCGCCCGAGTTCGGGTCGGAAAAAGACTTCCAGTTGATCCAGGCGCTCAACCAACTTAAGGGCAAGCCCGTCCTGGTGAGCAAGACCCAGGTCGAGCGCAAGGAAGAAGTCAAAGAGAACTGATGCGCCATGCAGGATGCTGAACTGCTGCGCTATTCGCGTCACATCCTGCTCGATGAAATCGGCATCGAGGGCCAGCAGCGCATCACGCAGGCGCACGCACTGATCATCGGAGCCGGGGGCTTGGGTTCCCCCACCGCCATGTACTTGGCTTGCGCGGGCGTGGGCCACATCACCCTGGTGGACAACGACAACGTCGACCTGACCAACCTGCAGCGCCAGATCGCCCACCAGACCAGCAGCGTGGGCGAAGCCAAGACGCTGTCAGCGGCGCGCACGCTGCAGCAACTCAACCCCCTGGTGCAGGTCACGCCCCTGAACACCCGCGCCGACGCCGCATTCCTCGACCAGCAGGTCCCGCTGGCCGACGTGGTGATCGACTGCTGCGACAATTTCGCCACGCGCCAGGCGGTCAATGCCGCGTGTGTGCGCCATGGCAAGCCGCTGGTCTCGGGGGCAGCCATCCGGTTTGACGGCCAGATCAGCGTTTACGACCCGCGCTCGCACCAGCACCCCTGTTACGCCTGCGTTTTCCCGCCCCAAAGCGCGTTTGAGGAAACGCGCTGCTCCACCATGGGCGTGTTCGCGCCGCTGGTGGGCATCATCGGCAGCATGCAGGCCGCCGAAGCGCTCAAGCTGATCACCGGGCTGGGGCAAACCCTGGCCGGGCGACTTTTGATGCTCGACGCGCGCGCCATGCAGTGGAGCGAGGTGCAACTGCCGCGCGACCCCAAATGCAGCGTATGTTCGGCCAATTCTGCGCTTTAGACTAGCAAACTCCTGTTAGACTTTGCGCCACAAAACCCTTTCAGACCGTGGAATCGCCCTCGTCACCCACCCTTGTTGAGTTGCAGTCCCTGCAATTGGAAGACGCGCGCGCGCTGCTCGACCATGAGCTCAGCCTCAAGCTGCCACCTGTGGAAGAGTCGGCAACACGGTACTTGCAGGAAATCATCAATGGGCTGTGCGAGTTGTCGCTCAAGGACCCCCTCACCGGACTGGCCAACCGTCGCCAGTTTGACGCCGTGCTGGAACGCTCCATCGACGTGGTGGCGCGCTCGGGTGAGCCCGCCTTGCTGCTGATGATCGACATCGACCACTTCAAGCACGTCAACGACAGCTACGGCCACCCCACCGGCGACCTGATCTTGCAGACCGTAGCCCAATGCCTTGCCAAGTGCGTGCGCCCCATGGACACCGTGGCGCGCTACGGCGGCGAAGAGTTTGCCGTGGTGCTGCCAAATTGCCACACCGCGTTTGGCATCACCATTGCCGAGCGCATCCGCGAAGCGGTGGCATCGCTGGTGACCACGGTGTCGCCAGGCGTCAACATCAAGATCACCGTCAGCCTGGGCGGTGCCTACGCGCCCGAATGGGTACGATCCACCGCAGCGCAATGGACCGAGCGTGCCGACGTGCAGCTCTACCGCGCCAAGGAGCAAGGGCGCAACCGTGTGCGCATTGATCCGCAACCCGAAATCTTTGTCAGTGCGGAGGAAAAGAATCTGCTGTTCGGCCACCTTGCGCTGACTGATCCGGCGTGGATCGAAAATGTTGCCAACGACCCGTCCGGCGGCACCTCCAGCGCTAGTAATCAAAGGGTCAACTGATGTCCGACGTTTTTATTCCCACCGAAACCAAACCGGCCGCACCCCCCACCCCGGTGCAACCGCTGGGCAAGGTGGTTGCCGTGACCAGCGGCAAGGGCGGCGTGGGCAAGACTTTTGTCTCGGCCAATCTGGCGGCAGCTTTGGCAAAACTGGGCCACAAGGTGCTGGTGCTCGACGCCGACCTGGGCCTGGCCAATCTGGACGTGGTGCTCAACCTGTACCCCAAAATCACCCTGCACGATGTGTTTACCGGCAAGGCCAAGCTCGAAGATGCCATCGTGCGTGCGCCGGGCGGCTTCTCGGTGCTGCTGGCAGGCTCGGGCATGGTCGAATACTCGCGCCTGTCGCCGGAGGTGCGCGACGACTTCCTGCGCATCATGGCCGGGCTGGTTCCGCATTACGACGTGGTGCTGCTCGACACTGGCGCAGGCATCTCCGATGTGGTCCTGTTTGCCGTCTCGCTGGCCTCGGAAGTGATCGTTGTAGCCACCCCTGAACCCACCTCGCTCACCGATGCCTACGCCACCATCAAGGTGCTGGTGGGCCAGCAGAAGCGCCAAAGCGTGCGCATGGTCATCAACCAGACCGCACGCCTAGGCGACGGTCGCGCCATCACGGTGCAGTTGCAGCAGGTGCTCGACCGCTTTGTGACTACCGAGCCCGGCCGACCCGTCAAGCTGGTTCACATGTGCGACATCCCGGCCGACCCAACGGTGCGCCAGGCCGTGATGCGCCGCCAGTTGCTGATGCAATCTGCGCCCGGCTGCCCGGCTGCCCTGGCGATCTCGCAATTGGCGCTCAAGATCGAAGAAGCGGTCATTCGCCGCAACCCGTAAACACCCCAGCCCGTCCGCGCCACACAAGCAACTAGGCGCTGGTGCCTGTGACCCGCCGCAGCAAGGAGAGCACCCCATGAGCAAGTTATCCTTACTCGACCTTGGCTTTTTTATCGCCGAGTCGGTGGCCAGCCCCAAGCACGTTGCCGGTCTGTTGATCTGCAAGCGTCCGCCCAAGGCACCGGCCGGATTTGTGCGCAGCCTGTACCGCGAGTTTCTGACCTGCACCGACGTGCAGCCGCCCTTTAACCGCGTCATCCACTTTTCGCTCAAGGCCATGCCGCACTGGCGTGCCGCGCCGAGCGTCGACCTCAACCAGCACATCTTCTTCCACAAACTGGACAAGGACGCCAACGACCGCGAAGCCCTGTACGCGCTGGTGGCGCGACTGCACACGCCAATGCTCGACCGCAGCCGCCCGCTATGGGAAATGCATGTGATCGATGGCCTGAGCGACGGCCGCTTTGCGCTCTACCAGAAGGTGCACCACGCCTACGCAGATGGCGTGACCATGGCGCGCTGGACGGCAGAAAACCTGGCCACCTCAGCGGACCAACTCCAACTCACACCGGTCTGGTCGCAAAAGCTCGGCGGTCGCAGCCAGCAATACACCGCGTTCACGCAAGCGCTGTGGCGCTCCACCTGGAAGGAAGTTGCGGGCAACAGCCGCCGCTTTCTGGGCATTGGTCGCCTTGCCGCCATGCTGCTGCTGGAGAGCGTCAAGCTGACGAAAAACGCCATCGCCCTGCCCTTTGTCTCCAGCGCCAAAACACCGCTGACCGGGCAGGTCACCCCCGGGCGCCAGTTCGCTTCGGCCAGCATCTCGATGGAACGCGTGACCGACATCCGCCAGCGCACACGCTCCACCCTCAACCACGTGGCACTGACCTGCCTGGACGGCGCGCTGCGGCGTTACCTCGAAGACCAGGGCGTGCACCTGCGCCGTCCCATCACCATCCAGATGCCGGTGAACCTGCGCAAGGAAGGTGAAAAATCCTCCGGCAACAAGATCGGCATCATCCAGGTGGAACTCTCGGCCCCGACCGACGACCCCTATATCCGGCTGCGCAACATCGGCTACTCGCTACGCAATGTGCGCACCATGGTTGACAGCGTGGCACCGGAAGCGATTGAGTCCTACACCATCATCACCGGTCTGGTGGCGCAGATTGCCGAACTGCTCAAGCTCAGCGACAAGATGCCGCCCATGGGCAATACGCTGGTGTCCAACGTGCCAGGCCCCAGCGAGCACCTGTTCATCAAGGGCGCGCGCATGGAAGAAATGCACCCCATCAGCACGCTGCCGCCGAGCAACCTGCTCAACATCACCTTGTTCAGCTACGCCGGTAATCTGTACTTCGGCCTGATCGCCACCGACGAGTTACCCAACCTGCAGCGCTTGGCCGACTACGTGGGCGTAGCCTTTACCGAGTTGGAGCACGCAGTACGCCAGACCCAGGCCTGAGCGCTGGCCCGCTTGACGTGCAGCGAATCAGGCGCGGCCGATGATGGACGCGGTGGCCATCAGTTCTTCCAGCAGGGCCAGCGAAACGTTGCCCGACACCGAATACGGGTCGAGCTCGGGCTTTTCGGCATATTTGAGCAGGATGCTGGCGTTGACCTTGGAGATGTTGACCTGGCCCATGGTCCAGCCACCAAAGCGGCGTTCCGAAATTTCCTCGTAGTGCAGCAGCACCACGTCCTTGTGGCGCACGTCCCTCTGGATGTGGCCATACAGATCGTTCACCGCCATGCGTCCGCCTTCAATGGCTTGCAAAAAAATACCGCCGCCGTAGCACAGTATTCCGGTGATGCCACAGGTCGGGTTGTATTGGCGGGCCTTGGCCAAAATATCCTCAATGGCGGTGCTCGACGTATCCACCGCACGGCTGGCATAAAGCAAGCGCACCAACATGGCTTAACCTTTCCTGGGAATGAGCGACAAAAACTCGCGCCGCAAATTGGGGTCCTTCAGAAACACCCCGCGCATGACCGAGTTGATCATCTTGCTGTCCATGTCCTTCACACCGCGCCAGGCCATGCAGTAGTGGCTGGCTTCCATCACGATGGCCAGCCCGTCGGGTTGCGTCTTTTCCTGAATCAGGTCGGCCAGTTGCACCACCGCCTCTTCCTGGATCTGGGGCCGCCCCATCACCCATTCGGCCAGACGCGCGTACTTGGACAGACCAATGACGTTGGTGTGCTCATTGGGCAGAACGCCAATCCAGATCTTGCCGATTACCGGGCAAAAATGGTGGCTGCAGGCGCTGCGCACCGTGATCGGCCCGACGATCATCAGTTCGTTGAGGTGTTCGGCGTTGGGAAATTCGGTGATCTCGGGCGCCTTGACGTAGCGGCCACGAAACACCTCGTTGACGTACATCTTGGCCACGCGCCGCGCGGTGTTGTCGGTGTTGTGATCGCGCTCGGTGTCGATCACCAGGCTGGCGAGCACGCCCTTCATCTTTTCTTCCACCTCGTCAAGCAGGGCAGCAAGCTCGCCCGGCTCCACAAAGTCGGCAATGTTGTCGTTGGCGTTGAAACGCTTGCGCGCCGCCAGCAAACGTTCCCGAATCTTGACGGAGACCGGCGTACCCTCATCGGTATCGGATGGGTTCATGGTGGACTGGGTTTTCATTAACATGCAGGAATACTACCAGCCTTTGCCCAACAGGGTTATAGGAGCCAAGACGTCTTGCAGCCCTGGTGGGCTATCAAATCAATAGCGTCGCCCGGTCACAAACAAGAGCGTGCGCATCAGCCCGTAGGCGGCCCAATCGAGCAGATGCTGCACCCAGCCCGAGCGGGCGTAGGTGTGCGCGTCCAGCGCCACGCAGTGCTGCTCCAGCGTCTGCTGCAATCGGCTACGCAGCTCGCGGGCAAAGGCCGCATCCTCGACCACCACATTGGCTTCGCGCGCCAGCAACAGGCTCAGCGGCTCCAGGTTGGACGAGCCCACCGTTGCCCAGTGCGCGTCCACCACCGCCACCTTGGCGTGCAGGAAACCGGCGCGGTACTCGAAAATCTCGACCCCGGCATCGAGCAAGGCGGCGATCACCGGCCGGGCCGCGTGGTATTGCATGAAGTATTCATAGCGACCCTGCAGCAGCAGGCGCACGCGCACGCCGCGCCGGGCCGCGTGCACCAGGGCGCGGCGCAGCTTGCCTCCGGGCACAAAGTAGGCGTTGGCAATCACCACCTCGTGGTGCGCGTCGCCAATGGCCTTGCGGTAGGCGCGCTCGATGCGGGTACGGTTGCGCACGTTGTCGCGCAGCACCAGCGCGGCGCGTGCCCGGCCCTCCCCACGCACCGGGGCTGGTCGGCCAGCGCTGAGCGCTTCGCCCGCGCGCAGGGCGGCACCCTCTGCCTCCCAGTCGCGCAATGCGTCCTGAAACTCACCGCGTTCAATTTGCCGCGTGACGACCAGACGCCGCCAGAAGCGGGCCATGGTCTGGTACACATCGGCCACCAGTGGGCCCTGCACGCGCAAGGCATAGTCCAGCCGCGCAATATCGAGCGTGCCATGCACCGGGTCCCAGTAGTCATCGACGATGTTGATGCCGCCGCAAAACGCCACCCGCGCATCGACCACACACAGCTTGCGGTGCAACCTGCGCCAGCGGGTGGGTACCAGCAGGCCAAAAAAGCCCAGCGGTAAAAAGCGGTGCCAGACCACGCCCGCGTGCGCAAAGCGCTGCTGCCATGCGTGCGGCACTTCGGGTGAGCCAATGCCGTCCATCACCAGATAGACCCGCACACCTCGGCGCGCGGCACGCACCAAGGCGTTGGCAACACGCTCGCCCGAGGCGTCAAATTGGAAGATGTAGGTCTCCAGCCGGACCTCGCTGGTGCTGGCGTCAATCGCTTGCAACAGGGCCGGGAAGAAGGCCTTGCCGCACTCCAGCAAGCGCACCTGGTGGCCTGGGATGAAGGCTGGCAGGGTCACTTGCGCCTCGTGGACAGGTCAAACTCGGCAATCAGCGGCAGGTGGTCCGACATGCGTCCCCAGATCGCACCCCGGGGCGCGTGCAGGCTCACCGGTTCCATGCCGCGCGCAAACACATGGTCAAGCTGCACCAAGGGCAGGCGCGAGGGAAAGGTCGCCACGTTCGAGTCGGCAAACGAGCGCAGCCCTGATCCGGCAAGCGCCTTGCGCACAAAGTGCTCGGTGTCGTTGAAATCGCCCGCCACCAGCAGCGGCTCGGTGGACGCAATCTCACGCTCGACAAAGCGCAGTAATTGTGCCAACTGACGCGAGCGGCTGGCGCGGATCAGCCCCAGATGCACCACCACCACATGCACCGGGCGGCTATGGACCTGCACCTGGGCGTGCAACAGGCCGCGCTGCTCGAAACGGTGGTCCGACATGTCCTCATGCTGGTGCCCCAGCACCGGCCAGCGACTCAGGAGCGCGTTGCCGTGCTCGCCATGGCGCGTGGTGGCGTTGGTGCGGTACACCGCCTCATAGCCATCGGGTGCCAGATAGTCGGCCTGCGGCACGGTCGGCCAGTGGGCAAAGTAGCGTTCTTCGCGGCGGTGGAGCTTGCGCACCTCCTGCAGGCAAACAATGTCGGCGTCGAACTGCTCGACCGCGTGGCCAAGGTTGTGAATCTCCAACCGCCGCCTCGGGCCCAGCCCTTGGACGCCCTTGTGGATGTTGTAGGTAACAACGCGCAACAGACTCATGGCGGGGCTCCCGTGGCTACCAGGTCGGCCTGCGCAAACCGCTCCAGCAGCAAAATGGCTTCGGCGTTGGACGGCGAGAAGCAGCGCTGCGCCGCCTCATGGCAGGGCAGCCATTGGTAGTCGGTGTGTTCGCGCGGGTTGAGTCGCACCGGGCAGCCCGGTTCGACCTGCAGGCCAAACAGGTGTTCGCGGTTGTGCGTCACCCCCGGCGCGTAGCGGTGCAACCAGTGTGGGTAGATGGTGTAGACGTTTTCCAGATGCCAGTCGTGCAGCGTGCGCCCATAGCGCGAACCCGGCGCGCAATCAATTCCGGTTTCTTCCCAGACCTCGCGCACGGCGGTGTCCACCAAAGCTTCGTCGGGCGCATCTTTGCTGCCGGTGACCGACTGCCAGAAGTCGAGCGTGTCGCCCTGGCCGTCGGCGCGGCGGATCAGCAGCACGTCGCGCTGCGGCGTGTAAATCACCACCAGCACCGACTGCGGAATTTTGTAGGGCTTGCTCATGAAAAAAGGGCACCGTTACGGGTGCCCTTTCATTGTGCCCCAGAGCGGGACTCAGGTGGTGGTTGCGGAGTCGCTATTGCGCAAACGGATGTGCAACTCGCGCAACTGTTTCTCGTCCACCAGGCTGGGCGCCTGGGTCAGCAGGCATTGCGCGCGCTGGGTCTTGGGGAAGGCAATCACGTCGCGGATCGACTCGGCACCGGTCATCAGCGTGACGATGCGGTCCAACCCGAACGCCAAGCCGCCGTGCGGGGGGGCGCCGTACTGCAGGGCGTCGAGCAGGAAGCCAAACTTGACCTGTGCCTCCTCGGGCGTGATCTTGAGTGCATCGAACACCTTTTGCTGCACGTCGGCACGGTGGATACGCACCGAGCCACCTCCCATTTCCCAGCCGTTGAGAACCATGTCGTAGCCCTTGGAGATGCATTTCTCCGGTGCGGTGACCATCCAGTCTTCGTGCCCGTCCTTGGGCGCGGTGAACGGATGGTGCGTGGCGGTATAGCGCTGCGCTTCCTCGTCGTACTCGAACATCGGGAAGTCGACCACCCACATCGGACGCCAGCCAGCTTCAAACAAGCCATTCTTCTTGCCAAACTCGCTGTGGCCGATCTTGATGCGCAGTGCGCCTATGGCGTCATTGACGATTTTGGCCTTGTCGGCACCAAAGAAGATCAGGTCGCCGTCCTGTGCGCCGGTGCGTGAGAGCACTTCGACCAGGGCCTTGTCGTGGATGTTCTTGACGATCGGGCTTTGCAGTCCGTCGCGGCCCTTGGCTGCGTCGTTGACCTTGATGTAGGCCAGCCCCTTGGCACCGTAAATCTTGACAAACTCGGTGTAGGCGTCGATCTCGCTGCGCGGCATGCCGCCGTGCTCACGCGCGCCGCCGGGCACGCGCAGCGCCACCACGCGGCCATTGGGCATGGTGGCAGCACCCGAAAATACCTTGAAGTCCACGTCGGTCATGACGTCGGTGACTTCGGCAAATTCGAGTTTGACGCGCAGGTCGGGCTTGTCGGAGCCGTAGCGGTGCATGGCTTCCTGGAAGGTCATCACCGGAAACTCGCCCAGGTCAACATTGATGGTGTTCAAAAACACCGTCTTGATCATGCCCTGGAAGATGGCGCGGATTTCCTCTTCGCTCAGGAACGAGGTTTCGATATCGATCTGGGTAAATTCGGGCTGGCGGTCGGCGCGCAGGTCTTCGTCGCGGAAGCACTTGGTGATCTGGTAGTAGCGGTCAAAGCCCGCCACCATCAGGAGTTGCTTGAACAACTGGGGTGACTGCGGCAACGCAAAGAAATGCCCGTCATGCACCCGGCTGGGCACCAAGTAGTCGCGCGCGCCTTCGGGCGTCGACTTGGTCAGCATCGGAGTTTCGATGTCGACAAAACCATTGGCGTCGAGGAACTTGCGCACCTCCATGGACACGCGATAACGAAGCATCAGGTTGTTCTGCATGTAGGGACGGCGCAGGTCCAACACACGGTGCGTCAGGCGCGTGGTTTCGGACAGGTTGTCGTCGTCCAACTGGAACGGGGGTGTTACCGACGGGTTGAGCACGATCAGTTCGTGGCACAACACTTCGATCTTGCCGCTCTTGAGGTTGTCGTTGGTGGTGCCATCAGGGCGCGCACGCACCAGGCCCTTGACCTGGATGCAGTACTCGTTGCGCACGCCTTCGGCCAGCGCGAACATTTCGGCGCGGTCGGGGTCGCATACCACCTGGACAAAGCCTTCGCGGTCGCGCAGGTCGATGAAGATCACGCCCCCGTGGTCGCGGCGGCGGTTGACCCAGCCGCACAGGGAAACGGTTTGGCCCATCAGGGCTTCGGTCACCAGACCGCAGTAGTGAGAACGCATGGCCATAGCTAGCTTTCAGGACGCCCCCTTGCGGGTGGCGGGTTTACAAATAAAGGTTAATGGGGCGGCAACGAGGGCGCAACCACGGGCGGCTGCGCCTGGGAAGGCGACACCGTTCCCATCGAAATAACGTAGGTCAGGGCTTCGTCCACACTCATCTTGAGTTCAATCACGTCGCGGCGCGGCAGCATCAGAAAGAAGCCGCTGGTCGGGTTGGGCGTGGTGGGTACGTAGACGCTCACATAGTCGGGCCCCAGGTGCGACACCACTTCGTCACCCGGAACGCCGGTCTGGAAGGCAATCGTCCAGCACCCCTGGCGCGGGTATTGCACCAGCAAGGCGGTGCGAAAAGCGTTGCCGTTACTCGAAAAAAGGGTGTCGGACACCTTTTTGACGCTCACATAAATCGACTTGACGATGGGAGTATGGGTAAACAGCTGGTCCCACTGCCGGAGCCACCAGCGTCCGGCCACATTGGTCACCAGCGCGCCGGTGACCAGCATGAACAGCATCACCAGCACCACGCCCAGGCCGTGAATGCTGTGCAGACGCTCAATCAGCGGTGCCAGGGTCGCGGGCGTAACCGCTGCCAAACCAGACAAAAAGCTGCCAAACACACCGTCGAGCAGCCCCACCAGCCACATCAGCACCCATAGCGTGATGGCCAGCGGCAACCAGACCATCAGACCAGTGAGCAGGTATTTTTTGAAAGGCATGGTGAGTGGCCGAGAAAATGGCTCAGGGGGCCGCAGGTGTTGACGGCGTGGCCGCAGCGGGCGCGGCGGCGACAGGCTTGGACTCGGCCGCTGGCGAAGCCGCGCTCGCACTGGCACCCTCAGAGCCGGAATTGTCCGAGGCTTGCGTGGCGGGTGCCGAGGCAGCGCCACCACCCTTGAAATCGGTGGCGTACCAGCCCGAACCCTTGAGCTGGAAACCGGCTGCCGTCACCTGCTTGCGCAAAGACGGCTTGGCGCATTGGGGGCATATTTCGAGTGGCGCATCCGCCATCTTCTGCAAAACGTCTTGGGCAAACCCGCAGGACTCGCATTTATAGGCGTAAATTGGCATGGCGTATGGACTTCTGACTGCAGGATTGCAAAGCCCACAATTATAGGGCTCGCTCTACCAGTGGAAGTGGGCCACCCGAACCACCACCTGCATCGCTACCATGCCCAGCACAAAACCGGTGGCCGCGTACACCAGGTTCTGCAACAGCCGGTTGGTGCGGCGCTGCTCCTGCAGCAACTCGCGCACGACGACGTTGGAGTCGGTATTGCGCTGGCTGAGGTAGTTGTGCAGCAACAGCGGCAACTGCGGCAGCAGCTTGGCGTAGTGCGGCGACTGGGCCTTGAGCTCCTCCATCAGTTTTTGCGGCCCCACCTCGGACAGCATCCATTGCTCCAGAAACGGCTTGGCGGTGGACCACAGGTCCAGATCGGGATCGAGTTGGCGCCCCAACCCCTCGATATTGAGCAGGGTTTTTTGCAGCAGCACCAGTTGCGGCTGGATTTCCACCTGGAAGCGGCGCGAAATCTGGAACAGGCGCATGAGCAACATCCCGAGCGAGATCTCCTTGAGCGGCCGGTCAAAATAAGGCTCGCAAACAGTGCGGATACCGGCTTCGAGTTCATCGACCCGGGTGGTTGGCGGCACCCAGCCCGATTCAATGTGCAACTCGGCCACGCGCTTGTAGTCACGCCGGAAAAACGCCGCAAAATTTTGCGCCAGATACTCCTTGTCAGACCCCGACAGGGTGCCGACGATGCCAAAGTCCAGCGCGATATAGCGCCCAAAGGTCTCCGGTGCGATGCTCACCTGCACGTTGCCGGGGTGCATGTCGGCGTGGAAAAAACCGTCGCGAAACACCTGGGTAAAGAAGATCGTCACGCCGTCGCGCGCCAGCTTGGGGATATCGACACCGGCCGCCTTGAGGCGGTCGACCTGGCTGATCGGCACTCCGTGCATGCGCTCCATGACCAGCACGTCGGTAGTGCAGTAGTCCCACAGCATTTCGGGCACCATCACCAGGTTGAGGCCTTCCATGTTGCGCCGCAGTTGCGCGCCGCTGGCGGCTTCGCGCACCAGATCAAGCTCGTCGTGCAGGTACTTGTCAAACTCGGCCACCACCTCGCGCGGCTTGAGGCGCTTGCCCTCGGACGACAGGCCATCGACCCAGCCCGCCATCATGCGCATCAGGCTCAGGTCTTTTTCAATCGCTTCCACCATGCCCGGGCGCAGCACCTTGACGGCCACTTCGCGCTCGCGCTGGTTGCGGTCGCGCAGCACGGCAAAGTGCACCTGCGCAATCGACGCGCTGGCCACCGGCGCGTGCTCGAAGGAAACAAAAATGTCGCTCAGGCGGCGCTGTAGCGCGCGCTCGATCATCGCCACCGCCACCTCAGACGGGAACGGCGGCACGCGGTCCTGCAGGCGTGCCAGCTCATCGGCAATGTCCACCGGCATCAGGTCGCGTCGCGTGGACAGCACCTGGCCAAACTTCACGAAAATCGGGCCCAGGCGCTCCAGCGCCAGGCGCAGACGCTGGCCGCGTGGCGCATCCAGATTGCGCCCAAACGACAAGACCCGCGCCAGACGCAGCAGGCCGCGCCGGTTGAAGCTTTTCAGCGCAATCTCATCGAGCCCGTAGCGAAACACCACCCAGGCGATAAAGAAACCGCGGAATAAGCGCGTCATGCAGCAGGCCCGTTGCTGCCAGCGGGCGAGCGCGCGCCGACAAACTTGCGCAGCGCAGCCACCAGCGTTTGCGCCGCCTGCACCAGACCGTGGGCGGGCACATCGCCCATCAGGCGCGCCAGATCTTCTTCGATGTCCCAGCGCAGGTGGTCAACGAGCCAATTGACATCGGCCGCCAACTGCACATCACCGGCAATCTGCACGGCGGGCTTTTCGCCTTGCATCAGCGTCTGGGCCAGCGCCAGCGGCGACTCTTCGGTGAGTTGTAGCGTCAGGTCGGCCGCAGCATCGGCCTGCGCCAGATCGAGCAGCCCGGCCGGGGTGATGACGACCTTGAAGGTAAAGCTGCGCCACAGGCACAGCAGCACGCGGCCCTTTTGGCGCGCAAGCCGCTCCATGGCCTGGGGTTCTTGCATCAAGACGTGGTTGAGCAGCAGGACCAGGCGGCGTTGCCCTTCCTCCACCGCCCAAGGCGGCGGTGTGGTCGGCAGATTGAAACTTTGGAGGAGACCCTCCAGCAAGGAAAAAGGGGACGGTGTAGCCATAGCCCCCGATTATTCCCTATTGCAGGGCCTGAACTCCCGCGACCAGCCAGCCGCTGGTGCCGCTCTTGGCCTTGGTCATGTTCCAGACCTCGCGGAACGGATTGGGGCTGGCACCGGGCTCCTCGCGGATCATTCCGGAGAACTCGACGCTGGCCAGGTACTCGGTGGCCAATTCCTCGATGCCCAGCAGGTGGGCTTCGACCATCACCACTTCGGTCATGTTGCCGTTGGCGGGTTGCTGGCTTTCGCGCTCGGCAAGCTGCGACTGAATTTCCTTGAGCATGCTGTCGGTCATCATGGCGCGCAGGGCCGCAATGTCGGAGCGGTCCCAAGCGGCTTGCAGCGTCACAAAGTTGGTTTTGGCAGCACGCAAAAAACCTTCGCTGTCAAACCCAGCCGGAACGCCCCAGCTTTGCGAGCCAAGCAAGGCCGAACCGATCATGGAGCCAGATGAACCCGATTCCAGCGGCATGGTCGAACTGCGCTCCCAGGGCCGGGCCGAGGCGTCGTTGCCCACGGTTTCGGGGCGGTAGCCTTTGGCGGTGGTCACTGGCACATTGTCAGCACCCGCATAGGCAAACGGGCTGGCTTGAGAATTTTCGGCAGAGGCACGCCGTGCGCGCATCACCATGCCGATCACCATCACCAGCCCCATCGCCAGCAACGCAAACATCAGAATGTTGCCAAAGGCCTCGCCCATGCCAAGCGAATGCGCCAGCCAGGCCAGGCCCAAACCGGCGGCCAGACCGCCCAGCATGGCACCCCAGGGACGCCGTGGCGCTTGGGGTGCGGGAGCAGGTGCCGGGGGTGGCGCAGGGCGCGCGCCAGCGTTGTTCATGCCCTGTGCAGGCGCGGCCGGAGCAACCGAGGGTGCCTCGCGCTGCGTCACGTTGCCCGACTGCTGGCCAATCGACTTGCCGCCACCCAAGCGCTTGGCCTGCGCATTGACGCCACCGAGTGCCAGCAACGCAACCAAAATCCATGTCCACAATTTCATACCAACTCCCACCTTGTTGTTCTCGTCAGTTAAGGCTATTTCTGCCTTTCACAAGTGCGTCAGCACTTGATTCCCACGTGCAGTGCCACCACGCCCGCCGTCATGTTGTGGAAATCCACGTGGCCAAAACCCACTTGCTGCATCATTGTCTTGAGCTCCTGCTGGCCCGGGTGCATGCGGATCGACTCGGCCAGGTATTGGTAGCTGGAGTCGTCACCGGCCACCAGTTTGCCCAGGCGCGGCAGGATCTTGAACGAATACCAGTCATACATTTTTTCCAGCGGCGGTGCCACTTTGGAAAACTCCAGTACCAGCAGTTTGCCACCGGGCTTGAGCACACGGTTCATCTCGGCCAGTGCGACTTCCTTATGCGTCATGTTGCGCAGGCCGAACGCCACGCTCACGACGTTGAAGTAGTTGTCGGGAAAGGGCAGCTTCTCGGCATCGCAGACCAGCGTGGGCAGCACCACTCCGGCGTCAAGCAGGCGGTTGCGTCCGGTGCGCAGCATGGCTTCGTTGATATCGGTGTGCACCACCTGGCCGGACTTGCCTACCTTTTTGGCAAACGCCATGGCCAGGTCACCGGTGCCACCGGCAATGTCGAGCGCCCTGTCGCCTTCGTGCAGGTTGGCCACCATCACCGTGTAGGCCTTCCAGGCGCGATGCAAGCCCATCGACATCAGGTCGTTCATGAGGTCGTACTTGGGCGCTACCGAATCGAACACGCCGCGCACATGGCGGGCCTTGTCGGACTCGTCTACGGATTGGAAACCAAAATGGGTGGTAGTCATGCGCGAATTCTACCTAGCGGCTCGCGCAACTCGGGGCGCCCTTGGGCGGCATGGGTGTGTCGCGGTCGAGCTGGGCCGCTTCCAGGCTTTGGGCGTAGTCTTTCCAGAGCTGCTCCTGCTGCGCGCCCAGAAAGTAGAGGTAGTCCCAGGAATAGATGCCGCTGTCGTGCCCGTCCGAGAACCGGGGCTGCACCGCATAGTTGCCCACCGGCTCGATGGCCTCGATCAGCACCTCGCGCTTGCCGGTTTGCAGCGTTTCCTGGCCCGGGCCGTGTCCCTTCACCTCAGCCGAGGGCGAAAAAACCCGCATCAGTTCAAACGGAATGCGAAAGCGCGCACCGTCCGAAAAAGAAATCTCCAGCATGCGCGACTGCGCGTGCACCGTAATGCCTTCGGGCAGCGGCGTGCCCGTTTTCAAACCTGCCATAGCAATGTGCCCAATCCAAAAAGTGATTTGGCGGTCTAGAACCTGGCAGTGAGATTGACGTGAAGCTTTTCATCCCCCACTGCGGGAGGCGCTGCACCGGTACCCGCTGGCGGTGTGCCACCGGTCACGATACGCCCCCACTCGGCGCTCAAACCAACCGACCCGATGGTATAGCGCAGGCCCAGACCCGCACTTGCCAACTGATCGCGGCTGAGCTTACCACTGGAAGTCAGATCGGTGTCGTTGCTGCTCAGGCGACCCGCATCCACGAAGGTGTGAAAGCGCAGCCCGGGCCACCACTCGGGTGTGGAGAGTTCCAGCGTGGCCGCCACGCCGCTGTCGCCCGAGAGCACGCGCTCACCAGTGCCGCGCACCGAAGACGAGCCCCCAATGCCAAACTGCTCACCGGCAATCAGTGCATGGGGCGAGTACTGCAGTTGTCCGCGCACATTCCACAGCCAGCCACTGGCAAAGCTGCCCATGTAATTGGCGCCCATGCGCAGGGCCGTCCAGTTGACCGTGCGGATGCGCGCGTCGTCGCTCTGGTAGGCCTCCAGGTTGTTGCCCGTGCTGCCGGGCACGTTGACTGAAACCTCGGCGTTGTAGTTGAAGGCGCTCGCATCGGCCTCCACGCGCACGTTGTAGCCCAGCGTCAGCGGCATGCTGCCACGGTCAAGCGCGCCCTGCACCGCCACGCCATCGACCTTGCTGGCGTTGAACTGCTTGCTCTCCAGCCCGACGGACCAGTAGGTTCTGCGCCCGCCGTCGGGCGGCAGGTAGTGGTTGTAGCTCAGGCCAAAGGTTTGCCCCGCGCCCGAACTGCTAAACGTGCCAAAGTTGCCAACCACATCGGAATTGGTGTAGCTCACACCCAACACACCCCCCAGCCGGTACAGCGGCACGCGGTAGTTCAGGCCAACTTGCATCACATCGTTGCCGCGCTCCAGCGAGGTGGTGTAGGCGGCAGAAAACTGGTGGTCCAGCCCCCACACGTTGGAGTGCGCCGCTACCACCGAGAAGCGGTCGTTGCCGGTGGAAGTTGATCCGGTGTTGGCCAAGCCGGTGGACAGGCTCCAGGGGCGCGACTCCTTGACCAGCACGCGTGCGTCAATCTTGTCGGGCTGGTCTGACTCCTTGAGCGAGACCTGCACCTGCTTGCCCGGGTTTTCGTTGGCGATGGCAGTCTGCACCGCCAGCGCGCGGAAGTTGGGCGCTTCGCCAGCGCGCAACTCGGGCAAGCTGGCGCGAATATTTTCTTCGGTGTAGGCCGTGTTGCCCTCCACTGTGACCTTGCCAATCACAAACTTGACGACGTTGAGCTTGACCCTGTCGCCCATTTCCTGCGGCGGCAGGTAGACGCGATGCAAAGCGTAGCCCTGGTCCTTGAGTGCAGCTTCCAGCGCAGCGGTGGCCTTTTGCAGCGTGTCGATGCTGCCCTGCGTGCCGATAAACGGTGCCAGGATCAACGTGGTCTGCGCCGAGTCCAGCGGAATGTCGCCAGTGAGTTCAAAACCCCGAATCGGGAATTGCGTTGCCGCACTCGCAGCGCCGGGTGTGGCCGCTTGTGCCAGTGCCGCTGTGGGGCACCAGGCAAGCAAAGCCAGCGCCGTGAGCGCGGGCGCAACGCAGCGTGCGCGTGAGGAGGAATGGAGCCAAAGAGAACTGGGCATTTGCGTCACCACGATTAGCGGCACATATTGGAGCCAATGCCCAGTTCGCTCAACACGTTGAGCAGCATGGGATTGGAGGAGTTGGGCATGGGCACGGTGTCAGCCTGCAGGAACAAGGGCATGCTCTCGGGGCGGCCAGTGCGCCCGTCCTTGCCCGCGTAGCCGGTTTCGCCGCGGCCCAGTTGCAAGGTTTGCGAAGCCGTTGCCACCTCGATATGGCCCTCGCGCACAAACACGAACAGGCCTTCGTCTTCACCCGACACACCGCCGCTGGAGAACAGTTGCGGCATATTGACCTGCACCCGGTCAGGGCGCGCCAGGTCTTCCAGGGTGGACGCCGTTAAGGGGCGAATACCGTCGCGGCTGACAAACAAGCCCTCACCGGCTTGCAGGGTTTGCAAGGCGGTGCTGCCGTTGGGCGTGACTTCAATCGTGCCCAGCCAGGTAAAGAAGCTGCAGGCGTCGCTTGCGGCGCAGTCCAGGTCCAGGCCGGTGCCGCGAATGCCGATGGTGGCGGTGGCGGTGGTAAAGCCCACGTTGCGGGTATTGGCCTTGCCGATCAGGCCGGTAAGGGCGCGCAATGAGCCGCGCAGCAGCGACACCAGAAAGCGCCCCTCGTTGGGGTTCTTGTTGTCAAACACAAACGAGTCCACCCGGAACTGGGTGTTGCTGCCCAACGTGAGCCGGCTCTCGTCCCGAAACGCCAGCACCACTTTGGAGGCAGGGCCGGTCACCACCGTCTCGCCCGCATAGATGCTGCCACCGTCGACCACGCTGCGCTTGCTGCCCGCGCCGTCGATGGCCGATATTTCGCCCTGCGCGGCCACCAGCTTGGCGCTGGCCAGCACAGCGTTGAGGCGCGGCTTTTCGATCACCTTGGACGACTCGGCCCGACACTCGGGCCCGCACAGGCGCGCATCAAAGTCTGTGCCCCGAATGCCGATGGTGGCCGTGGCGGTCTGGATTTTGGCCGCGCTGGACGAGCCTTTGGAAATCAAGCCGGTGATGGCGCGCAAGCCGCCGCGCAGCAACTGCAGCAGCATGCTGTTGTCGCTAGCACCTTCCTTGAACTGGTACTTCTGCACCACCAGTTCCGAATTGGGGCGCAGCGTCATGCGGGTGCCATCCTGCAACTTGACAATCGCAGTGGAGCCGTCGGATGTGGTGAGCCGGTCGCCTTCGTTGAGCGCCAGCCCCTTGCCCAGCGCACGCGGAGCCTGGCCCGGTGCCTGCGCCACGCCCACGCCGCGCGCAAACTCCACCTCGCCGGTGGGCTCTGCCTGCACGCTTGCAACAACGCCCGTCAGCAGCGTTGCCAACAGCCACCCGGACAGCGCGCCACGCTGCATCCACCCCGCAGTTAGCGTGCGCATATTTCACCCTCCACCACCATGTTGTCGCGGGCCTTGGCACGCCGGTCCAGCGTCTCATCTGACACCGGCTCTTGCTGCGCCAGGGCGACGTTGAACTTGTCGAGGAAAGTGGCCACAAAGTCGGTCACGCCAGCCGCCGCCACCGCCTGCCACGGCGTCACGTAAGGTATGCCGCTGGTGAGGTAGCTCACCGGGTTGCCGTAGCTCTGTGCCTGAGGTCCAAAATTCATGGCTCCACCGGCATCCACCGCAATGCCCTTGGCCGCACGCAGCACCGCGTTCTGGGTGAAGTCGTTGGCGGCGCTCAGGGCAATACTGCCGCTGGTGGAAGTTACCGGCCCGTCGATGGTCATGTTGCCCGAGCTGGTGAGGTTGGTGGCGGTCAGCACAATGTCGCCGCCCGCGCTGATGCCGCTCGCGCCCACCGTGAGCGGGCTGTTGGCCGTCAGCGTGACCTTGCCATTGGGAGCCTGTATCGAGCTGGAGTTGCTGATGCCGCCGGTATTGAACAGGTTCACGTTGCCGTTGGCAGCAGTAATGCCGCGCACGTCGAGCGCGCCCACATTGGTAAGCGCGATATTGCCTGCACCGGCACTGCTGGCGGTAAAGGCCACCACCCGGTTGCCCGCGTTGTTGAGCGTTACGCCGTTGGCCGACTGCGTGCTCAGCACCCCACCAGTTGCCACCGCATCGGTTTGGAAGATAGCTCCAGCAGGCGCGGCCAGGGTGATGCCCGATGCCGTGATGGACCCCACCGTGAGATCGCCCGCGCTTTGCGTGATCGACACCGGCCCCGCCAAGGCAATCGAGCCTGCTGCCTGGCTGAAGCTGCTGGTCACCGCCAGCGAGCCGCTGCCAGTCACGCTGCCGCCAGTCTGGTTGTAGCGCGCGGTGTTAAGCGCGTTGGACACCGTCAGGTTGCCCCCGGTCACATTCATGTCGCCCGCGCTGTTGATGCTTTGCAGCGTGGTGGGCGCAGCGCTGTTGTCCATCACCACCGCCACGCCTGCGGGAATGGCAACCGCCAGCACGTTATTGCCCACTGGCAGCGCGTCCCAGTTCTTGGGGTCGCTCCACAAGTTGCTGGAAGACCCGTTCCAGGTGGAGAGCGGCCGCACGGTAATGTCGGCGCTGGCCAGTTGCTTGTCGCTGGGCAGCAGGTAGTTGGTGGCGTCGGCGCCGGTCAGCGTAATGCCGGTAATGGCCACCGGCTTGGCTACGCCCACATTGGGGTCGGCAAAGGTGCCCAGCGGCGTAGCCAGCGCAACGCTGTCGCCCGCAATCGTGCCGCTCAGCGTGGCCGTGCCCAAGGTGGCTTTGGTGGTGCCGTCGTACACCCTGCTCTCGGCAGTAATGGTGCTCACAGTCACTGGCTTGGGTGTGATGTCGGCGGTAGTGGTAGCCGTGGCACCGGTCAGGGTGTAGTTGCCCACATCCGTGCCGGTGAGCGCCAGTCCGGTAATGCCCACCGGCTTGGCAACGCCCGCGTTCTTGTCGGCAAAGCTGCCGCTGGGCGTAGTGAGCGCCACGCTGTCACCCGCAATGGCGCCGCTGAGCGTGGCAGCACTCAGGGTGGCGCTGGTGGTGCCGTCGTAGACCTTGTTGGCGGCGGTGATCGCGTTCACCGAGAGTGCCTTGGGCGTGATGTCGGCGCTGGCGCTGGTGCTGATGGCCCCAAGCGTGTAGTTGCCCACGTCCGCGCCGGTAAGTGCCAGCCCGGCAATGGCCACCGGCTTGGCCGTGCCCACGTTCTTGTCGGCAAAGCTGCCCGCAGGTGCGCTCAAGCTGATGCTGTCGCCCGCAACCGCGCCCGAGAGCACACCGCCGCCAAGGGTGGCTGCGGTGGTGCCGTCATAGACCTTGTTGGCCGCAGTCACCGTGCTTACCGTCAGGGCCTTGGGCGTGATGTCGGCGGTGGTACTTGCACTGGTGCTACTGAGCGAGTAGTTGCCGGCGCTGGCACCGGTAAGACCCAACCCGGTGACAGTGACCGCCTTGCCAGTACCGGCGTTCTTGTTCACGAAGCTGCCGCTTCCCGCGGTCAAACCGACACTGTCACCAGAGATAACACCGCTTACCGCGCCACCAGTGACCGTGGCGACGGTGGTGCCGTCATACACCTTGTTCTGAGCGGTGATACCTGTCGCACTCACCGTGGCGGGCGTAATGCTGCCAATGTTGCCTGACACGCTGGTGGGCAATACGTAATTGGCCAGGTTGGTGCTGCCCGTCGCGCTAAAGTCGGTGGACGCCAGCGTCGTGCTGACCGAAATGCCGCTTCCAACATTCCTGCTGGCGTAGGTGCCGGTGGTCTTGGTCACGGTGGCACCGTCCGTACTCACCCAGCCCGTCAACGAGAAGTTGCCAGAACCCAGCGAAGCCGTAAAGGTGCCGTCATACACCTTGCTGGTGGAACCTACCAGACTACCGTTGATGGGTGTTGCCGTGACAGTTACTTGCGCGGCGTTAATGGTGCTGGTGGTGTTGCTGACGTAGGTGGGTGTCACGTAATTCAGTCCACCATTGCCATCATTCACCGTCACAGCATCGACTGTGACCGTCTTGGTGCCCACACCCACGTTGGGATCGGTGAATGCGTAAGTTCCGCCGCCAAGGGTATCGCCTGAAAACACCGTGGTGCCCGACGTTGCCACCGGCGTGCCGATGGCCGACGTGGTGCCATCGTAGGTCTTGACCACATTGCTGGTGGTGATCGACAGCGGCGCGGGCGTAATCGTGCTGGTCACGTTATCGGTGTAAGTGACAGCGTAATTGCTGTTGTTGGTGCCGTCCCCAACCGTGACCCCCGTCACCGTCACCGTCTTGTTGGCCGTACCCGCATTCTTGTTGGTAAAGGCAAACGTGCCACCGCTCAAAGAGTCGCCCGCAAACAGGGTGCCACCCGTTACCACCGCCGTGGCCGGTGTGGCCACGCCCGCGCCAGTGGCCGCGAGGGTGCCGTCATAGGTCTTGCTTGCTGCCGTGGCACCCACGCTCAGCGGCGCAGCGGTGATTGTGGCCACATGGGTACCGCCAAGCAACTGGTAGTTGCTGGCCAGACCGGCATTGTTCCCCGTACCATCGCCCAGGGCCAAACTGCCCAGGCTGTTCAATGTCCAGGTGCCCACGTTCTTGCTCGGAATCGTTCCGCTGCCGGTGAGCGTCAAGGTCTGTCCACCCACCAGCCCACCTAGCGTGAAGATGCCCGCAGCCACATCCACCGTGCCGTCGTAAGCACGCTGCCCGGTGAGATTGATCAGGCTGACACCCGCCGGCAAAATCGTGAACGCCGTTGCATTGGCAAACGCCTGGGCAAACTGGTAGTTGCCATAGTTGGCCGTTAAACCACTGCCGTTGATCGGATAGCTGCCAGCATTGCTGGACGTGATGGCCGTGGTCGCAAAGACCGCCGTACCCGGAGTGACCGTTGCCGCATTGGCCAGTTCACCATTGACGTAACCGGTGACGGTGCCGCTCAACGCCGGGTCGGGCGACACGCCATACGAGCGCGATGCGGTGTTGGCCGTGTACACCAGCGTCGTCGGCGTGATGGACACTTGCGCCAGCGTAGGCTGCGACAGGACGTAGTTGCTTGCGAGCCCGGTCGTTCCGGTTGTGCCATTGGCCAAGGCGATGGTGGTCGTAATCGTTTGTGGCGCGCTGGCCGTGGAACTGATGGTGGCACCCACGTTGGGGCTGGGCACCGTGCCGCTGGCGGTGTTGAGCAGGTTCAATGTTTCGCCACCCACCGTGGTGGATAGCTGTGGTGTTCCGGTCAATGCAATCACGTTGCTGCCGTTGTAGGGGCGGCTAACGCCGCTCAGCCCCGAGACAGTTACCGCCACCGGGTTGATGGTCAGCGTGCCAACGCCGGTTGAAGTAATGTCGTAGCCCTGCTGATCGGAATACAGGCCCGCGGCGTAAGGCGTCGCGCTGGCGTTGATGGCACCGTTGTAGGGGTTGTTGCTATTGGGCAGATGCGCTAAATCTGGCGGCGCGCCGGCGCCGGAATAGGCCACATTGGTCAAGCCCGTTTCAATGCTTGCGTTGTAGCTTCTCACCACCGCATCAGCAGTAACCGTCAGCGGAGTCAGAAAGCTACGCAATAGCGGCGCGGTATTGCCTTCGTAGATGCGCCAAATTGCAGAGGTGCTGCCACCCTGCGCAACAATATCCGCACCCCACGCAGCAAAGTTCGACGCCGTCGTCATGCCGACACTGTCCAATCCGGTCATCGTGGAAGTCGAGCCAAAGTTGTAACCCGCGTCACTCAGACCCGGACTGTTGGAGGTGTTCCAAAACCCGTTGGTGACCGTACCGTAGTTGTAGCCCACCACTCCACCAACATAGCTGCTGCCGCTCACGCTGCCGCTGGCGTAGCTGTTATCGACCGTTCTGTAGTTGTAGCCAATCAGACCACCTACATTGCTGACACCCGACACATCGCCGCTGGCATAGCTATTGGCCACCGTGCCATAGTTGTAGCCCACCAGACCGCCGATGTCTGCGCCATATCCCGAAGCGGTCACCGCACCGGTGGCATAACTATTGATGATGGTGCCGCCATTGACACCCACCAACCCTCCCAGATCGCTGACGCCATTCACAGCCGCGTTCGAATAACTATTCTGGATCACACCGGCGCTGTTACCCACCAAACCGCCAATCGACCCGCCCGGACCGGTCACACTGCTGACGCCTGTGACGTAACTATTGCTAACCGATCCCCCATTTCGACCCACCAGTGCACCCACTTCGCTATTGCCGCTGACGGTCGCGTCAATCAAGCCCAGGTTGCTCACGCTGCTTGCAATGCCGTCAAGATGTCCGATAAAGCCGACGTTGTTGCCAAACGGCTGATCAATTTTCAGGTTGGTGACGGTAAAACCGTTGCCGTTGAAAGTCCCCTTGAAGTAGGGGAGGTGCAGGTTTGGAGCCAATACCAGATCGATCGACGCACTCAGATTGATGGTGAAACTCTGGTCTGCAAATCCCAGCAGATCCTTCAGGCCGGCAACATTACCTACTTGGTACGTCCCGCTGGTTCCGAGCAGGGTTGAGGAATAGTTGGCAATATCCAGTGCAAAGCCGTTCGTCAACCAGTCGTTGTACTGCCCCGCGCCTGCCGGATTGAACAAGCCGCCCAGCGTCACATATTTGCCGCTGAATCCGTTCACCGAAACCGCGTCAATGTCGTAGTGGCTGTTGGTCACGGTGCCATCGTTGGCACCCACCAATCCTCCAACCTCCGCAATGCCACTCACGCTGCCAGTGCTGACGTAACTGTTGAGAATCGTGCTGTAGTTCTTGCCTACCAGACCACCCGCCCGGTCGCCGGTAGACACAACGGTTGCCGACGCCGACGTGGTGTCAATCGTTCCGTAATTGGCACCTACCAGGCCGCCCACCTTATACGAACCATTCACACTGCCCGAAAAATAGGTGCTGACCGCTCCCGTTGCAGAGTTAGTCACCGTCCCGGTAATGGTGCCGTAGTTGGAACCAACCAGCCCCCCTGCATAGCTGCCACCAGTGACTGTGCCGGTTGCATAACTGTTGGCGATGCTGCCATAAGAGTTGTACCCCACCAGGCCACCCACATAGCTGTTTCCGGTCACGTTGGCCCCCGTCACCCAGCTATTGCTTATGGCGCCTTCGTTGTACCCCACCAAGCCGCCCACATTTTGATCGCCGGTAACGCTGCCACCACCCGCGTGGCTGTTGCTGATGATGCCGCCGCTGCCGTTGAACCCTACCAGTCCACCCACTTTGCTGCCATAGCCGTAGCCGCTGCCATCGCTGGTTCCGCCGCGCACGATGCTGCTTGAAGAACTGCTGTCGATGGTTCCGTAGTTGGCTCCCACCAAGCCACCCACTGCGCCATTGCTGTTGTACCAGGCACCACTGACTCGCCCGGTGGAAAAACTCCCGGCGTTGATCGTGGCCCCGCTTGTATTCAAGCCCACCAGGCCACCAATATTGTTGCCACTGTTGCTGCGGTTTCCATTCCCGTCCACCGAACCTGTCGCAATACTGGCGCTGATGGAGTCCCGGTTGCGTCCCACCAGTCCACCCACATTGTCATACCCGGAAACGGAGCCACTTGCATAGGTGGTGCCGCCGACAAAAGAGGTGTCGAGCGTGCCGCTGATCGATCCATCGTTCAACCCCACCAGGCCACCGGTATCACTGCCGTAGTCGCTACCAGAAACTCTTCCCGTCGCGTAGCTGTCAACGATTGACGCGCCGGATGCGTTGCGCCCCACCAGTCCGCCAATCGTGCTGCTGTTGGAACCCCATCCATTCACCGATGCGCTTGAATAGCTGTTGCTGACGGTGCCGGCGTTATAGCCCACCAGTCCACCTGTCACGTTGCCATAGCCACTGACAGAACCAGAATCGACCCGACTGTTGTTGATCGTCACGCCGCTGGCCACTGAACCCACCAAGCCGCCAACGTTATCGCCACGGCCTGACACGCTGACGCCATAGGTATGACTGCCAGTAATGCTGCCGTCGCCGCCGCCTTCTCCGCGATTGGTATTACCGACCAAGCCGCCGACATTTTGCGCAGTTCCCGAGGAAAACCCGTAACCAAGCACCGTCAGGTTCTGGCTGTAACTGCTGCGAACCGCACCGCCATAGTTGTAGCCCACCAGTCCGCCAATGTTTTGCCCCGAGCTGGTTACGCTACCACCGGAAACACTGCTGTTGTTCACCAGGCCGTAGTCATTGCGGCCAACCAAACCCCCGACGTTGTCGCCGCCTGACACGTTGACCCCATTGGTGATGCCGTTACGGATAGTCCCCCAGATCGCATAGGTTGGGACGCCATAGCTGTCGACACCCGTAATGGACCCCATGTTGTGCCCCACGAAACCACCCACATTGGACCCACCGCTGACGCTGCTACCGTAGGCACCGCCAAAATTGATGTCCCCACTATTCGTCCCAACCAGGCCACCAACGTTCAAACTGGTCGCACTGCCGGTCACATTGCCATAGGCATACCCGTCGAAAATCTGGCCTGTGTTGAATCCCACCAGCCCTCCCAGGTGGTCTCCGGTGCCTGTCACATTGCCTTTGGCATAGCTATTGGATTGAATGGTGCCGGTGTTTTTGCCCACCAGGCCCCCGACATAGCTCGCACCACTGACGCTGCCAACGTCGGCGTAACTATTCAAGATTCCACTTGAAATAGTGCCTTCGTTAAAGCCCACCAATCCGCCCACATAGTTTCGCCCGGACACATTACCGGTAGCGCTGCCGCCGTACACATAGCCGCAACCATCGGGGCAGGGGGAATACCCGACCAGGCCACCCACATAATCGCCGGTTGCAGTCACATTACTGCTGGACGTGCTGTCAGTCACGGTGCCGTAGTTGTAGCCCACCAGACCACCGACCTTGTTGGCACCAGACACCGCGCCAGAACTCGAACTCAGTTCAATCGTTCCCCGGTCGTTGTACCCCACCAGGCCGCCGACCCAATCACCAGACGCAACGACAGTACCGCTTGCGTGGCCATCGTTGATGGTTCCATCGTTGTAGCCCGCCAAACCCCCGACATAGTTCACACCAAGCACGGTGGCACTGGCAGAACTTCCACTGTTAATGGTGCCACTCCACTCGTTGTACCCCACCAGCCCGCCAACGTTATCACTCGCTCCGGTGACCACGCCGCCACTGAAGTGGCTATTGCCGATGGAGCCGTAGTTATCACCCACCAGGCCGCCGACGTAGGAACTGCCATTTACATTGCCACTGGCGCTCACACTTCCACTGGCATCGCTGTTGGTAATTGTTCCGCGATTGGTCCCCGCCAAACCACCCACATAGCTCGAACCGCTGACTGCACCAGTATCGTGGTGGCTGTTGACAATCGTGCCATTGTTGTCGTTAAAACCAACCAGTCCGCCTACGTGGTTGAGACCAGTCACTTTGCCGGTTGCGTAGCTGCCTGAGCCGATAGTTCCGTAGTTGTTGTAGCCCACCAGGCCGCCAAGCTTGTCGCCCGTGCCGGAGACTTCTCCAGTAGCATAGCTATTGCTGATGGCACTACCGTATCTGCCGCTGGAACCTTCACTCTTGCCGACCAGCCCGCCAACATAGTTGTTGCCCGAGACCTTGCCCCCTGCCTGGCTGTCGATGATGGTTCCACCCCATTGGTAGCCAACCAAACCGCCTACGAAATCTTTGCCGCTGACATCCCCCGTGGCGTAGCTGCGCTCAATCCAGGATGTGCCACTCTCACTAGACTTGGCATAGCCCACCAACCCGCCGACATAATCCTTCGACCCGACAGCAACCCCGGTGCCAGTGACCTTGCCCGTGGCATGACTGTCACTGATCGTGCCACCGTAGCTGTAACCGACCAAACCACCCACCCGGTTGTCGCCCGCCACCTCGCCTGAGGCATAGCTGCCGTAGTTAATCGTTCCACTGTTGAGATTGCCGACCAAACCCCCAACATTGGAAACCCCGGTCACGTTGCCTGTGGCGTAACTGTTACTGATCAAATTGTTGTTGTGCCCAACCAGGCCGCCCACCTCACTGCTGCCCACCATGACCACGCTACCGGTGGCATGGCTGTTGAGAATGTCACCGTTGTTGTAGCCCACCAGGCCACCCACTTCGTTGCCAGCGCCCAAGATGCTGCCAACGGCCGTGCTATCGGTGATCGTGCCGCTCCAATTCGCGCCGACGAGACCGCCAATGTACCTGCCGCCACCAGTTCCGGTCACACTGCCATTGGCTTGGCTGAAGCTGACCGTGCCGTGGTTTGACCCCGCCAAACCACCCACCGAAGTTGCGCCACTGACACTGCCATTGGCAACGCTTTGGTCAATGGTGGCGCCTGGGTAATTCTTTCCGACCAACCCACCCGCGTAGCTACCCGCATCCACGCTGCCAGTGGCGTGGCTATTGACAATGCTGCCCAGGTTGCCACCAACCAGGCCACCGGCATAACTGCCTGCGGCCACCCCCAGCGTTGCATAGCTGTTGATCACAGTGCCGTAGTTGGAGCCGACAAGTGCGCCCACATTGCCGAGCCCGTTGACAAAACCGCCCGTCAACCCTACATCTCGAATAACAGCCGACCCACTGGTGTAGCCAAACAGGCCAACGTTCAAGTCCCCGGGTGTATTGATAACCAGACCTGATAACTTGTGACCCAGTCCCTCGAATGCGCCGCTGAAGGGCGTCGCCTGGCTACCCAGTGGCAAGAAGGGAAAACTCGTCAAGTTGATGTCACTCCCCACGGCCCAGTTACCGCTCGGATTAACACTGACACCAATAGCCTGCAATGCCTCCTTGGAATTGATCACTATGTAGTTCACCGCTGTCGCGTCAGAGCCAAACACCGTGGTGAAATTCTGTCCCGAAGGCAGACTGATGGGGGCGTTGACGTTGTAGGTTGCACCCAGCAATCCGCTGGACGCTCCTTGCCCGTACCGCAGAGTGAGAGAACCTGCCGCTGCCGTGATGGGCTGGTTGATGTTGATATGCCGCACGGCTGACAGCGTCAGATTGTTGGCCGCGAGCCAGGACACCGTGTCGTTGACGTGGATGTCCCCGTTGGCACTACCAGCGGTAGTCCCAAGGGTTGAAGATATTGTTACCCCACCCACCTCCAGCGCCGCGGATAGCGTTGCGCCTGAAATGTCGCCCGATGGCGTGCCCTCGGTCACCGTCCCGCTCTCCGCCGGGCCGATGGTGAAATCATTTGGATCAATCAGCCAGCTCCCGCTCAACCCCATCCTGGCCGCAGTTGTTACCCTCGCACTGTCCGCAATCCTGACGTGCGCGCCCGATGTCTCCACAAAGCCGCCATTGCCACCCGCATCACCACCATGCGCACTGATGCTGCCCCCCACCTGCGTGGTCTCCGTCGCCAGCACCACCACCTTGCCGCCGTCGCCATTGCCCGAAGCATCGGCTGCAATCTGCGAGCCAGCCTGCAGGTCAATGTTGCGGCCCGAGATGTTCACGATGCCGCCCGCGCCGCTGGCCTGGCGCGCGCTGATCTGACCGTCCACCTCCACCGCATCGGTGGCCTTGAGCACCACCTTGCCGCCCTCCACACTCACCGCGTTGGCCGCAATCGCGCCGCTGTGCTTCAGGGTGCCGGCAAAAATGCCAACCGCATCGCCTTGCAAAGTGCCCAAGTTGACAGCACGGTCGGTGGGCGCCTGTACCTGCAGTGTGATGCCTTCCAGCCCGCGTGCGGTAATTTCGATCTGCTGGCCTGCTGCCAGAATGGCGCTGCCGTTGGGGGCTTGCACCAATGCGCTGGTGCCAGTGTCCACGCCCGAGCCCATCAGCACCACGTCGCCGCTGCGCGCCAGGATGCTGCCCTGCACCGAAACTGCGCCGCCAGCTACGCTGGCATCACCAAAGCGCAAACGCCCGGAGAGCGCATCGGCGTCGCTCATGCGCAAGGCCGACGCGGTAAACGCAGCCGTGTCCACCACGGCACCCGCACCCACGGTAATGCCCGATTGGTTTACCAGCACCAGGTTGCCGTTGCTGCCCAGCGTGCCAAAAATCAGTGATGGTGTGTTGGTAACCACCCGGTTGATGGACGTGCTGCTGGCGTTGGGTTGTTGAAAGTAAGTGGTGTTGCCTGCGGGGATAGAGAAGCTCTGCCAGTTGATGGCCGAGTAGTTGCTGCCCACGCCGTTTTGTGTGGTCACGGTCAGCTTGTTGCCTTGGGTGGCCAAGGTGGCCTGGCCCACAACCGCTTCGCCACCCACCGGGTTGGCAAACGATGTGGGCAGCACCGCACCCCAGGCCAGCGCTACGCCCGCAGCCAGAGCACCCACGTTCATGTCCGGCCACGCAGGCGCATTCAAGCGCAGACGCGTGCGCGCCGACGGACCCGATGCCTTACCTCTACCCGAGGTAATTTCTGCCACCGCCACCATGGCTCCAAGAGCCTGATTCCAGACGGTGCGATAAACGTGATTTAACGAAGCACGGCCAAACATGGCGCATCTCCCAGAATGCGATCAACGCGCAAGATATTTCTTAGCGCGCGACCAACGGGCAACTGAACAAGCGACCCATGCTATCGTTTGTCACAGCAAAAATGTGTAAGCGTCGGTACGCAACCACAGCTTGTTACAGACTGTTACCCGGTTGGTAACAAGCCACTTACAACTTCCAGAAAAGTTGTCGACAACAATCACTTTCGCAACCTATCGACGAAGGAAGTTCACCCATGCCAGCCCAATTTGTCGGCGTCTCCGGCCTGCCCCGCTCGGGCTCCACTCTGCTGTGCCAACTGCTTGGCGAGCACCCCGACGTGCACTGCGAGGCGCATAGCTCGCCGCTGTGCAACGCGCTGCTGGCCACGCGCCGCTCGATCAGCGACGACAGCTTCATGCTCTCGCAACTCGACGTGCAATTCGACACCACCTACGGCCACCTGCAATCTGCACTGCAGGGCTTTTTGCACGGCTGGTACGCGGGCCACGGCAAGGCTGCGGTGGTGGACAAAAACCGCGCATGGCTGCACTGCATTGAGCTGCTGCTGCAGCTCGAGCCCAACGCCAAGATACTGGTATCAATACGCGATTTGACGCAGGTGTATGGCTCGATCGAAGCGCAGCACCAAAAGACCATCCTGATGGACTTTATCGACCACCTGGCTGACTTTGACCGGCTGGGCCGCGCCGACCAGTTGTTTGCCAAGGACAAGGCCATTGGCGCGCCGCTATCCTCCATTCAAGCCGTGCAGGACTTGCCCCAGGCAGTGAAGAACCGCATCTACTTTGTGCGCTTTGAAGACCTGATGGGCAAGCCGGTGGAAACCATGGAGCGTGTGTACCAGTGGCTCGGTCTCAAGCCCCACCGCATCCACCCCAAGAAGCTGACCGTGCGCGCGCACGAGAGCGACAGCCACTTCCGCTACAAGTACCTGCACACCCAGCACTCCAGCATCACGCCACCCGAGACGCACGAGATCCCGCAGCGCGCGCACGACCTGATCAAGAAGGCCTGCGGCTGGTACTACGAATGGTTTTATCCCGAAGCCAAGTAGCGCCGGTGGACGCTACTGCGGCTTGAGCCCGATCTGCTCGGCCAACTGGCGGTAGTACAGCGCTTTGTCAGAGAGCGTTTGCGCCAATTTCCCGGGCGCATTGGCCGCCGATGGAGTCCCCCACGCAGCCAGCCAGGCATGCACTTGCGGATCGAGCAACACGCGGTTGAACTCGCGGTTGAGCATGGTCACGGTTGCTTGCGGTGTGCCCGCCGGAACCAGAATGCCGGTGAACCCGCTCGCCGTAAAGCCCGGCCACACGTCTTTGAGCAGCGGCAGCTTGTCCAGCGGCGCCGGGGGCCGCTGCGGTGCGCCACTGGCCAACGGCAGAATGCGCCGCGTCTCAAGCTGCGGCACCACCGCGTCGCGCGGCGCAAACATCACATCCACCTGGCCTCCCATCAAGGCGGTCATTGCCGGGCCGATGCTGGAATAGGGAATCACCACCACCGCACCACCCAGCGCCACTTTGAGCCGCTCACACGCCAGCGCCATTTCGCCCGGTGGCGCAGCGCAGTTGAGGCCGCCACGCTGCAAGCCCGCAACCCGTTGCAAGTCGGCCACGCCGCTCGCGCCCAATTCCGAGCGCGCAACCAGCACATGATCAACCTCGCCCAACTGAATCACCGCACGCAAGTCGCGCAGCGGATCGAAGTTGAGTTTGTATTGCACCGCATTGGTTACGAGAAACGACGTGGCCACCAGCAACGTGCGCCCGTCCGGCGACGCTTTAACCACGTACTCGGTGCCGATCATGGCAAAAGCCCCGGGCCGGTTGTCCACGATCACGGGCTCATCCAGGTTGCGCGAGAGCACACGCGCCAACAGCCGCGCCAACCCATCCAGCGGCCCGCCCGCAGCCACCGGCACCACCAACCGGTACGGCGCGCTGCTAACGCTGGTCTGCGCAATCGCCGGGGCCAGCCCGACCAATAGCACCACGCACAAGGCCCGCCGCATGCAATCAGCCCAGCGATTGATCTTTTCAGAATTCACGACACTTGGCCCTGTTCATCGCGCCATTGCGAGTTTTCTGCTTCGGTGCCGAAACTGCAAATGGATCATGAACCGTGGTTTCGTCACTGCGAGGAGCGAAGCGACGCGGCAGTCCATGCAGCCGGGTGTCATGGATTGCTTCACTTCGTTCGCAATGACCCAATGGGTTTTTCAAGAGACTCCTGTTTGGAGGCCGAACTTCCAATGGATCAGGAACCGTAGTTTCGTCACTGCGAGGAGCGAAGCGACGTGGCAGTCCATGCAGTGCGAAAGGCATGGATTGCTTCACTTCGTTCGCAATGACGGGAATGTAGGTCGCAGTGACGAAACCACGTGGTGGGCCATTGTGTGGTGAGGTCCAACAATTGCCCGAGTTCAGTCATCGCCCAAGGGAGCCGGGCCGGTGTCTTCGAACAGGCGTTGCAACTGCGCCAGCACGGCGTCTTGCAGGGCGGCGCGGTCGAGCTTGCCCATGGGGGTACGCGGCAGCGCTTCAAGTTCCACAAACTGGCGCGGCACAGCGGCATCGCTGCCGTGCTGGCGACACCACTGCTGCAGTGCCGCGCGGTCAAGTGCAACTTCGTCGGTAACAAGTGCCGCTACCAGCGCGGGCACGCCGTCGGTGCGCTGCAGCGCCACCACACCGGCCTCCTGCACGCCTGGGTATTGCCCCAGCACGCGCTCCACTTCCTGCGGGTCGATCTTGACGCCCTGCAGATTGATGCGGTGGTCAGCACGCCCGGTGAGCGTCAAATGGCCGCGCAGATCCACGCTGCCGAGGTCGCCGGGGTAGTACCAACCGTCGCGAAACGCCTTGGCGCTGGCCTGCGCGTCGTCCAGGTAGCCACTGACCATGGCGACTGAGCGAAAGCGCAGCAGCCCGACACTGCCGGGTTCAAGCACCTGGTCGGCAGCATCCACCGCCTGCGCCTGTACCCAGGGCGCCAGGCGTCCGGCGCTGGCGGGTTCGGCCGCAAGCAGGGCGGCGTCGGTCAGCGCCAGTTCACCGGTCTCGGTGGCGCCGTAGCTCAGTCGCACCTGCGGGCACAGGTAGCCGGTAATCTGCTGCATCAGGGCCGGTGCCACCACGCTGCCGCCCAGGGTGATGGATGTCAAACCAGGTGCCACCTGCGCACGCGTGAGCCGCTGGCGCTGCATCACCGCGACGATGGTCCCCGCAATCGCGGGCGTGGTCAGCAAATGGGTGGGTTGGTCGCGCTGCAGCACGGCAAAAAACTCCTGCGGCGTGGCGTTGGCCGGCACCACCAGAGTGCCCCCGCCGCTGAGTTGAATCAAGGCACGCCCCAGGCACAGGCCCATGCCCATGTCGGCAAATACCAGCAAGGCACTTTGGTCCACAGCGCTGTTCGCGCCCAGGCTGAGGGCGTAGCGCAACGCGCAAGCGCCATGGGTCCAGCCAATGCTCTTGGGCGTGCCGGTGGTGCCCGAGGACAGTGCGACGCGCCACACCTGTTCATCGTCACCCAGCGCCACTGCAGACGCCACCGGCGCTTGCGCATCCAGGTCGGAAAACAGGCTGCCAATGGTGATCTGCGGCACCGACACCGGCACCGCGTCGCGCGCTGCCTCCTGGTCGTCACGCAGGTAGAAACTCACCCGGTTGCGCTCGAGCAGTTCGCGCCGCAACTCAGCCGGCCACGCGGCGTTGAGCGGGGTCGATACCGCGCCCATGCGCGCCAGGGCCAGCACCAGACTCACATTGGCCGCCGCATCGGCGCAGGAGATCGCCACGCAGCTTTGCGGCACAACACCCAGGCCCGTAAGGCGGGCCATCAGTTTTTCAACCGTGACGCGCAGACCGCTGTAACTGATCGCGCGGCCCTGCTGTACCAGCGCCGTGCGCTGTGGCCAGCGGTAGCTGTTGCGCCAGATCGCGTCGGCAATGTGCATGGCGAAGGTGCGCTACACCAGCACGCGCTCGATGCCGCCCGCATTGGCGGTTTGCACGTACTTCTGCAGCCAGTCGGGCCCGAGGATCTGGTTGGCCATTTCAACCACGATGTAGTCGGCTTCGAGCAGACCGGTCTTGAGGTCGTCCTGGTAGCGCGTCAGGCCCATCAGGCAGCTCGGGCAGGAGGTGAGAATTTTCAGGTTCTGCCCGGCTTTAACGGCACCGCTGTCGCGCAACTGCACTTCGCCTTTGCGCACTTCTTCTTCCTTGCGGAAACGCACCTGGGTAGAAATATCCGGGCGCGATGGCGCCAGCCCCCCGCTCTCGCCGCAGCAGCGCTCGCTCTTGAGCACCGCGTCGCCCACCAGCGCCTTGACGGTCTTGAGCGAATCCTGCAGCTTCATCGGGTTGTGGCAAGGCTCGTGGTACAGGTAGGGCGCGCCCGCGCCGCCACCGGCGACCAGGCTGATGGACTTCTCCAGCAAGAACTCGTGGATGTCGATGATGCGGCAGCCCGGGAAGATATCCTCAAACTTGTAGGTCTGCAACTGGTCGTAGCAGGTGCCGCAGCTCACCACCACGGTCTTGATGTCAAGGTAGTTGAGGGTGTTGGCCACGCGGTGGAACAGCACCCGGTTGTCGGTGATGATCTTCTCGGCCTTGTCGAACTCGCCCGAGCCGCGCTGTGGATAGCCGCAGCACAGATAGCCCGGCGGCAGCACGGTTTGCACCCCGGCGTGCCAGAGCATGGCCTGGCTGGCCAGCCCCACCTGCGAGAACAATCGCTCCGAGCCGCAGCCAGGGAAGTAGAACACCGCCTCGGTCTCGGCCGTGGTGGTGTGCGGGTCGCGAATGATCGGCACGTAATGCGCGTCTTCAATGTCGAGCAGCGCACGCGCCGTCTTTTTGGGCAGGCCACCGGGCATCTTCTTGTTGATGAAGTGGATTACCTGCTCTTTGAGCGGTGCCGTGCCCACGGTGGCCGGTGGTGTCTGGGTCTGCTTGCGCGCCAGCACGTGCAGCACGCGGTTGCCCAGGCGCTGTGCCTTGAAGCTCAAGCCGGTGAGCAAGCGCCCCGCCGCAATCGCCCCGGGGCTGGCGGTCCCGATGAACCACGACTGGAATTGCGCGGCCGGGCGGAAACTCTTTTTACCCATCTTGCGCAGCAGGTTGCGCATGTTCATGGTGACATCACCAAAGTCGATCTTCACCGGACACGGCGAGAGGCATTTGTGGCACACGGTGCAGTGGTCGGCCACGTCTTCAAACTCTTCCCAGTGTTTGATCGAAATGCCCCGGCGCGTCTGCTCCTCGTACAGAAACGCTTCCACCAGCAGCGAGGTCGCCAGAATCTTGTTGCGCGGGCTGTAGAGCAGGTTGGCGCGCGGCACATGGGTTGCGCACACCGGCTTGCACTTGCCGCAGCGCAGGCAGTCTTTGACCGAATCCGAAATCGCCCCAATGTCGCTTTGCTGCATGATCAGCGACTCGTGCCCCATCAGCCCAAACGACGGCGTATAGGCGTTGCTCAGGTCGGCATAGTGCAAAGTCAGGTCGCTCTGCTGGGTGCTTCCCGCAGGCGCGCTTTGCGCCTTGGTGCGCAGCAGCTTGCCCTTGTTGAAACGTCCCTCGGGGTCAACCCGGCCCTTGTAATCGATGAAGGGTTGCAACTCGGCGTCGCTCAAAAACTCCAGCTTGGTGATGCCAATGCCATGCTCGCCAGAGATCACGCCGTCAAGCGAGCGCGCCAGCGCCATGATGCGCTTGACCGCACCGTGCGCGGCCTGCAGCATCTCGTAGTCGTCGCTGTTGACCGGGATGTTGGTGTGCACATTGCCGTCGCCCGCGTGCATGTGCAGCGCCACCCAGACACGGCCCTTGAGCACGCGCTGGTGAATGGCGTTGCATTCCTTGAGCACGGCCTCAAAAGCGCCGCCGGTAAAGATGTCTTGCAGCGGTGCGCGCAACTGGGTTTTCCAACTGGCGCGCAGGCTGTGGTCCTGCAACTGGTCGAACAAACTTTCCACGTCGCCAAGCCACTGCTGCCACTGCGCGCGCACTGCGGCAACCAGCGCGAGCGCCTGCGCCACCCGGTCTTCGAGCAACTCGGCCGAGCTGATGAAGCTGGCGTCGTCGGTCTTGCCCAGCGGAAGCTGCCCGCTGGCAAAAAATTCGGTGAGCGCGTCGCACAGCGCGAGCTTGTTGGCCAGGCTGAGTTCGATGTTGATGCGCTCAATGCCATCGGTGTACTCGGCCATGCGCGGCAGCGGAATGACCACGTCTTCGTTGATCTTGAAGGCGTTGGTGTGGCGGCTGATGGCGGCGGTGCGCTTGCGGTCGAGCCAGAACTTCTTGCGCGCCTCGGCGCTCACGGCCACAAAGCCCTCGCCGCTGCGTGAGTTGGCAATGCGTACCACCTCGGAGGTGGCGCGGGCCACGGCGTCGGCGTCGTTGCCCGCGATGTCGCCAAACAGCGCCATCTTGGGCAGGCCGCCGCGCTTGCTCTTGGTGGCGTAGCCCACGGCCTTGAGGTAGCGGTCGTCCAGATGCTCCAGCCCGGCCAGCACCACGCCCGAGCGCTTTTGCTCGGCAAACATGAAGTCAATGATTTCGACAATGCTGGGCACGGCGTTGCGCGCATGGCCAAAAAACTCCAGGCACACGGTGCGGGTGTGGGCGGGCTTGCGGTGCACCACCCAGCGCGCGCTGGTGATGAGGCCATCGCAGCCCTCTTTCTGGATGCCGGGCAGGCCGCTCAAAAACTTGTCGGTCACGTCCTTGCCCAGACCCTCTTTGCGAAACGCTGGGCCGGGAATGTCGAGCCGCTCGGTGCGGATGGGCGTCTTGCCATCGGCCATGAAATATTGCAGCTCAAAACTGGCTACCTCGGCGTCATGGATCTTGCCCATGTTGTGGCCGATGCGCGTGACTTCGAGCCACTGCGCCTGCGGCGTCACCATGCGCCAGCTTGCCAGGTTGTCCAGCGCCGTGCCCCAGAGCACGGCCTTCTTGCCGCCAGCGTTCATGGCGATGTTGCCGCCAATGCACGACGCCTCGGCCGAAGTGGGATCAACCGCAAACACATAACCGGCGCGCTCGGCAGCGTCGGCCACGCGCTGCGTGACCACGCCTGCTTCGGTCCAGACCGTGGCCACGTCGTGCTCCAGCCCGGGCAAGCGGCGCAGTTCGACCTCGGTCATGCCTTCGAGCTTTTCGGTGTTGATGACCGCGCTCTTCCAGCTCAGGGGAATGGCACCGCCCGTGTAGCCGGTGCCGCCGCCGCGCGGGATGATGGTCAAGCCCAGGTCGATGCAGCCCTTGACCAGTCCGGCCATTTCGGCCTCGGTGTCGGGGGTGAGCACCACAAACGGGTATTCGACACGCCAGTCGGTGGCGTCGGTCACGTGCGAGACCCGGCTCAGGCCGTCAAACTTGATGTTGTCGCGCGCGGTGTAGCGGTGCAACTGGCGCTGGGTTTGGCGGCGCAACTGGGCCACCTCGGTAAACGAAGCGTCAAAAGCCTCCACTGCGCGCTGCGCTGCCAGCAGCAACTGCCCCACCATGGCGTCGCGCTCGGGGTCGGCCTGGGGGTTGCGGCGCTTTTGCACCTCGCCCAGGCGGTGCTTGAGGGCGTCCACCAGCAGGCTGCGGCGCTTGGGGTTGTCGAGCAGGTCGTCCTGCAAATAGGGGTTGCGCTGCACCACCCAGATGTCGCCCAGCACCTCGTAAAGCATGCGCGCCGAGCGCCCGGTGCGCCGCTCGCCACGCAACTGGTTGAGCATGGCCCAAGCCTGCTGGCCGAGCAGCCGGATGACGATCTCGCGGTCGGAAAACGAGGTGTAGTTGTAGGGGATTTCGCGAATCCGCTCATGCACAGGCGCGGGCGCACCCGCAGGGGAGAGCAAGTGGTGGATCGGGGTGGGTGCGTTCATCGATACGGTTCTCTGGCGAAAGAGGATGTTACCGCAGCGCAGCAATGGCCTTGTTTCCTGAGGGAAACCCGTATTCACGCGCAGCCGAAACAGGAGTCTAATGCGCCCACATGCTTGTTGACCTACCGCAGTAGTGCGCCATTTTTGTCGCCAAACTGTCGCAATGCGAAGCTATGCTCAGCGATCCATTTTTTCAAGGAGATCCCATGAAATTGAAGTTGGCTGCCGTCACACTGGCAGCGGTTTTTTCGGTATCCGCCCAAGCCCAGACCGAAATCCAGTGGTGGCACTCGATGACTGGCGGACTCAACGAATGGGTCAACGACCTGGCCCGGGATTTCAATGCCAGCCAGAAGGAATACAAGGTCGTTCCCACCTTCAAGGGCAATTACGACGAATCCATGACTTCCGCGATGGCCGCCTTCCGTGCCGGCAATGCGCCGCACATCCTGCAGGTGTTTGAGGTCGGCACCGCCACCATGATGGCCTCCAAGGGTGCCATCAAACCCGTAGGCGAGGTCATGAAGCAGGCCGGCGCGAGCTTTGACCCCAAGGCCTACGTGCCGGCAGTGTCGGGCTACTACACCGCCCCCAATGGCGAGATGATGTCGTTCCCGTTCAACAGTTCCACCACCATCTTTTATTACAACAAGGACGCTTTCAAGGCGGCTGGCTTGGACCCCAACCAGGCCCCCACCACCTGGCCCGAGGTCACGCTGGCAGCGGCCAAGCTCAAGGCCAGCGGTCACAAGTGCCCCTACACCACCAGTTGGATGAGCTGGGTGCATCTGGAGAGTTTCTCCACTTGGCACAACACCCTGTTTGCCACCCAGAACAACGGCTTTGGCGGCACCAGTTCGCGCCTGGCGTTCAACTCGCCGCTGCACCTGCGCCACTTTGAAAACCTGGCCAACATGTCCAAGCAGGGCCTGTTTGTGTACAAGGGCCGTGCCAGCGTGGCCGTGCCCTCGTTCGTCTCGGGTGAATGCGCCATGTTTACCGGTTCGTCGGGCTCTTACGCTGACGTCAGCAAGGGCGCCAAGTTCGCCTACGGCCTGGCTCCCCTGCCCTACTACCCGGACGTAACCGGTGCCCCGCAAAACACCGTCATTGGCGGTGCCAGCCTGTGGGTCATGGCGGGCAAGAAGCCGGCCGAATACAAGGGCGTGGCCGAGTTCTTCAAATACCTTTCCAGCGCCGAAATTCAGTCCGCCAGCCACAAGCGTACCGGTTACCTGCCGATCACCATGGCAGCCTACCAACTCACCGAGAAGTCAGGCTTTTACAAGGAAAAGCCCGGCACCGATGTGGCTGTGACCCAGATGATCCGCAAGACCACCGACAAGTCGCGCGGCATCCGTCTGGGTAATTTTGTCCAGATCCGCACCATCATGGACGAAGAAACCGAAGCCATCTGGGCCGGCAAGAAGGAACCCAAGGAAGCGCTTGAGGCCGCCATGAAGCGCGGCAACGAGCAGTTGGAGCGTTTCGAGAAAGCCAACAAGTAGTCCTGGGGATTGACCGCCATGACAGAGCCCCTGCTTCAGCGTCACCCCCGGGCGCGCAGGGTCTCTGAAACGGGCGGCTTCGCATGAGCGTCGAGAAACGCGTTTACTTCAAGTCAGCATGGCTGCCCTGGTTGCTGATGGCACCCCAGGTGGCCGTGATTGCCGTGTTCTTCTTCTGGCCCGCCGCGCAGGCCCTGGTGCAGTCACTGCAGGAGCAGGACGCCTTTGGCCTGAACGTCAACTGGGTTGGGCTGGACAACTTCAAAACCCTGCTCTCGGATAGCGCCTATCTGGAGTCGTTCCAGACCACGGCGGTGTTTTCGCTGTTGGTGGCAACGCTGGGTATTGGTCTTTCACTGATGCTGGCGGTGTTTGCCGACCGCATTGTGCGTGCTGCGCTGCTGTACCGCACTATGCTGATCGTCCCCTATGCGGTGGCTCCTGCCGTTGCCGGGGTGCTGTGGGTGTTCATGTTCTCACCGTCCATTGGCGTGGTGTCCTACGCCTTGAGCCACTCCCTTGGCTTTGAATGGAACCACCTGCTCAACTCGGGCCACGCCATGGCACTGATTGTCACGGCGGCGGTATGGAAGCAGATTTCCTACAACTTCCTGTTTTTTCTGGCGGGCATGCAATCGATCCCCAAGTCGCTGATTGAAGCTGCCGCAATGGACGGAGCGCGTCCCTGGCGGCGCTTCTGGACGATCCAGTTCCCGCTGCTCTCGCCCACCACGTTTTTCCTGTTGGTGATCAACATGGTGTATGCCTTTTTTGACACCTTTGCCATCATCGACGCCACCACCCACGGCGGGCCGGGGCGCGACACCGTGATCCTGGTGTACAAGGTGTACCAGGACGGCTTCAAGGGCGGCGACCTCGGCGGCTCGGCCGCGCAATCGGTGATCCTGATGCTGGTGGTCATCGGTTTGACCGTGTTCCAGTTCCGCTACATCGAGAAAAAGGTGCAATACTGATGAAGGAGGCCCGCCATGGTTGAACGCCGCCCTCTGCTTGACATGCTGGCCCACGCCATCATGGTGGTGGGCGTGTTGATCGTGGCCTTTCCGCTGTACCTGGCGTTTGTTGCCTCCACCCACACCGCCCGGGACATTCTGCAAGTGCCCATGCCGCTGCTACCGGGCAGCCACCTGTGGGACAACTACGTCGCCGCCCTCACCGGACACGGCGGCGGTGCCGGCTCCAACGCGCCGGTGGCGCGCATGATGTGGGTCAGTCTGGTCACAGCCCTGGTCATCACCTTTGGCAAGATCAGTATCTCGCTGCTCTCGGCCTTTGCATTGGTGTATTTCCGTTTTCCGCTGCGCGGGTTTTTCTTCTGGGCGATCTTTGTCACCCTGATGCTGCCGGTGGAAGTGCGCATCAGCCCAACCTACAAAGTGGTGTCAGACTTGGGCATGCTCAACAGCTACGCCGGCCTGACGGTTCCACTGATTGCGTCTGCCACCGCCACCTTTTTGTTCCGGCAGTTTTTCCTGACCGTACCCGATGAACTGCTGGAAGCGGCGCGCATGGACGGCGCTGGCCCGATGCGTTTTTTCAAGGACATCCTGCTGCCACTGTCCAAAACCTCGATTGCCGCGCTGTTTGTGATTCAGTTCATCTACGGCTGGAACCAGTACCTGTGGCCCCTGCTGGCCACAACCTCCGAATCCATGTACCCGGTGGTGGTGGGCATCAAAATGATGGTGGCCGGGGGCGACTCGGGCAACGAGTGGAATATTGTCATGGCCACCGCCATCATGGCGATGCTGCCCCCCGCCATTGTGGTGGTCTTGATGCAACGCTGGTTCATCAAGGGCCTGGTCGACACCGAAAAGTAAGAAACAAACATGGCCTCCATTTCCCTGCGCAATGTCTTCAAACGCTACGGCACCGGCTCCAAGGCCGTGGCGGTGATCCATGGCGTCAACGCCGAGATTGCGCACGGCGAGTTCATCGTCATCGTCGGGCCCTCGGGCTGCGGCAAGTCCACGCTGCTGCGCATGGTGGCCGGGCTGGAAGAAATCACCGGCGGCGAAATCGCCATCAACGACCGCGTTGTCAACCACATAGAGCCCAGCGAGCGCGACATCGCCATGGTGTTCCAGAACTACGCGCTCTATCCGCACATGAACGTGTTTGACAACATGGCCTATGGCCTGAAGATCGCCAAGGTGCCGATGGACGAGATCAAGGCGCGCGTGGACAAGGCCGCGCGCATTCTCGAAATCGGCCCCTTCATGCAGCGCAAGCCGCGCGAACTCTCAGGCGGGCAACGCCAGCGCGTGGCCATGGGGCGTGCCATCGTGCGCCAACCGCAGGTGTTTCTGTTTGACGAGCCGCTGTCCAACCTCGACGCCAAACTGCGCGCGCAAACGCGCCTGGAAATCCAGAAGCTGCACCGCGAGCTGGGCATCACCTCGCTGTTTGTCACACACGACCAGGTGGAGGCCATGACGCTGGCGCAGCGCATGATCGTCATGAACGCCGGGGTGATGGAGCAGTTTGGAACGCCCGAAGATGTCTATACCCGCCCGGCCACCACCTTTGTGGCCGGCTTTATTGGCTCACCCCCCATGAACCTGCTCAAAAATGCCCCCGACGCTCAAAGCGGCACCATCACCGGCGTGCGCCCCGAGCACTTCGATATCACCCCCACCGGCTGGGCGTTGACGGTCGAAGCGGTTGAAATGCTCGGTGCCGAACGCCTGGTCTATGGCCGCTGGAGCCACAGCCAGTCCGATGAGTTGGTGATCATCCGCACCGATGAGTCGCACGCCGTGCCTGCGCTCGGTGCCACGCTGCACGTCACCCCCCGAGCCGACCGAATCCACCACTTTGACGCGGCCACAGGACGCCGCCTGCCAACGCCATGAGTACAACGCCCCAACCCGACATCGCCTGGCCCTACCCGCGCTGGATTGCGCACCGGGGTGCAGGCAAGCTGGCCCCCGAAAACACCCTGGCGGCATTTCGCCTGGGTGCCAGCCACGGCTTTCGCATGTTTGAGTGCGACGCCAAACTCAGCAGCGACGGCGTTGTCTTTCTGATGCACGACGCCAGCCTGCAGCGCACCACCAATGCCGCCAACGTCTGGCAGGACGGCCTCTCGCTGGTGGGTGGCGAGCGTGCCTGGGGCGAACTGAGCCAACTCGATGCGGGCGCGTGGCACTCAGCCACCTATGCCGGGGAGCCACTGGCCACGCTGCAGGCACTGGCGCGCTTTTGCATTGCCAATGGCTACGCGCTCAACATCGAAATCAAACCCACGCCAGGCACCACGCATCTCACCGGAACCGTGGTGGCGCAACACGCCGCACAACTTTGGCGCGGCCAGCCGGTGCCGCCGCTGCTGACCTCGTTTGAGCCCGACGCGCTGCGCGCCGCGTGGCAGGCACAACCCGAGTTGCCGCGCGGCCTGTTGCTCGACTCCCTGTGGGACGGTTGGCTGGAGACCGCCATTGGATTGAAGTGCGTCGCCGTGGTCTGCAAGCACACCCTCTGGAACGAAACCAGCGTGGCGCAGGCCAAGGGAGCGGGCCTCAAGACACTAAGCTACACCGTCAACGAAGCAGACCAGGCGCAACGCCTGATCGACCTGGGTACCGACGGCATCATCACCGACCGGGTCGATGTGCTCGGGCCCGGCGGCGCGGGTAAGGGCGCATGAACTTCGTAGGAGACGCCTCGCCAATGGCGTCGGCTCCCGCTCACCGCGCAGGCAAGACTACCGCCCCGCGCCTGACGCGCGAAGACTGGCTCAACGCAGCCTTTCGCGCAGCCATAGAAGGCGGCTTTGGCGCGGTCAAGGTCTTGCTGCTGGCTGATACCCTGGGGGTCACGCGCGGCAGCTTTTACTGGCACTTTGCCGACCACGCCGAGCTGGTGCGCGCCCTCATCGACCGCTGGTACGCGCGCGAGCTGGCGCTTGACGAGCGCCTGGCGAGCCCCGCCAGCACCGACGCTGCGACCAGCATCCTGGCAATTCTGGACAACGCCATCGCCTACTCCAGCCAGAACCGCGACAACGACCGCTTCGAGCAGGCCCTGCGCAGCCTGGCCAGCAAAGACCACTCGGTAGCGCAGTTGCTGGAAAACGTGGACCGCGAGCGCCTGCGCACACTGCGCACGCACTACCTGCGCCTGACCGGTGACGCCGCTACCGCGCGTGACCTCTCGGCCCTGCTCTACCTGGCGGTAGTAGGCAGCAACGAAGCCCTCAACCGCCCCTCGGCCGACGCCAAAATGGCCGAGCACCTCAAATCCATCATCGCCCGCCATCTGGTGCAGTCGTTCAAGACCAAGGCCTGAAGCCTGGCAACCCTTGGTGCAGGTCACGTCACCCTTTTTTCACTTTTCACAACATCGGTCTAGTATTTTTACTAGACACTCCTTGTAAAAGTTAATAGACTCCCTCCTATGCCAACCCCCTATGAACGAGCCTTTGTGGCCCAGCTTGAAAAGCGCCTTGGCGGCGACGCGCCCTTGATACAGGTGCTGGTCGGCCCGCGTCAGGTGGGCAAGACCACCGGGTTGCGCCAACTTCTCAAGCGTGTGGCCAAAGGCCACTACGCCAATGCCGACGATCTGCTGGTAACAGATCGATCCTGGCTGCTGGAGCAATGGCAAAAGGCACTTTTGCTCGGAGACGGAGCGCTCCTGGCGGTGGATGAAATCCAGAAAGTACCCAACTGGTCGGAGACCATCAAGGCACTGTGGGACCAGCAGCCAGGTCGTCTGCGCGTGGTGCTGCTGGGGTCGAGCGCACTGCAACTCCAAAGCGGCTTGACCGAAAGTCTGGCCGGACGCTTTGAACTGACGCGCATCTACCACTGGACTTTTGCCGAACTCAAGGATGCGTTTGGCTATGACCTTGAGCGCTATCTCTTGTACGGCGGCTATCCCGGTGCGGTAGCGTATGAGGACGACTATGACCGCTGGTACGCCTACCTCAAAGACGCGATTGTGGAAGCGGTCATCGGCAAAGATATCCTGCAAAACCGAAAGGTGGCCAACCCGGCCTTGTTCCGCCAGGCGTTTGAAATCCTGTGCCGCTATCCGGCTCAGGAAATCAGCTACACCAAGCTGCTCGGACAGTTGCAGGACAAGGGCAATACCGATTTGGTCAAGTACTACCTGGAGCTGTATGCGGGTGCGTTCCTGGTGTATTCGCTGGAGAAATATTCTGCCAAGGCGTGGTTGACACGCAGTTCAAGCCCCAAGATTCTCACGGCCTGCCCGGCCCTGTACACCATGACCGCCGGTCCGCGCGCACTCGCCGACCCCGAGCAACGTGGCCGGGTGTTTGAGTTGGCTGTGGGTGCACAGTTATTGCAGCTTGCAGGTGAGCTTTTTTACTGGCGTGAGAAAAATGCCGAAGTCGACTTTGTGCTGCGTTACCAGGGCAATCTCTACGCCATGGAGGTCAAATCCGGCAGAAAGAAGTCCGCCAAGGGGCTCGATGCCTTCCTGCAGCAATTTCCTGATGCCAAAGCTGTGGTGGTGACCCCGGACAACTTTGCACAGCTATCGAGGGATCCAAAGGCTTTTCTGGCCAGCCTGTAAAGCGGCGACGCACAGCGCCTTTGCTCACCCCTTGGCGGGGGTGTACCAGACGGGGGAGGTCCAGGCGCGTTCCTGGATGGTCTTGGGGACGTTGTTGGGGTGCGGTGCGTTGATGCGCAGGGCGTCGCGCTGGCTGTAGCGGCATACCGGGTTCTCCAGCACGCGCACGTAGTAAAACGCTGCCGCTGCGGGGTCGAACTCCGGGTCGCGCCAAGTGGTGCGCAACTCGCTCGCACCCTTGTCCCGGGAAATGCTGCAGTCACCCAGGTTGACGCTGGCACCGTTGTCGCGGCAGCGGTGGGTGGCCGCGTCGGGCACGATGCCGTCGGAGCAGGCCACGTCAAACACGCGCTCGTGCGTTTGCCCACCACTGACCCAGCCCTTGACAACTTGAATGCGTTGCAGTGGCGCCGAGTTGGCGTCGCGCAGCGCCATCACCATCAGCGTCGGGGCTTTGCCTGCGGGAGCCGCAGCAAGATCGCCGCCCATGGGCACGCCGCCCTGGTAGGCGCGCGCCACCGCGTCCGCGCGGGTATGCAGGTCAGCCGCATAGTCGTAGCCGGCAAACAGGCGCACGCGCACACGCGTGCCGCTGGTGCCAAAGGTCTCCTTGCGTGCCATTGCGTCCCAGATCGCTTCGCGCGTATTTTCTTCGGCCCACACGCCAGCGAGCCCGCCCGGATTGATGCTGCCCGCCGTCAGCCCCACCACCTTGGCCACCAAGCCGCGCTTGATTCCCAGGCGCTGCTCGGGCTGCGCGTCGTTGTTGCCGCCGTGGCCGTTCCAGGTACTCTCCTGGGTGTCGCCGGGGGCACCATTGTGGTTGTCGGTGGAGCCAATCAAGCCCATCTTGTAGGGGTTGAAACCCCACTTCTTTTCGTCCGCCAGGCCGCGCTTGAACACGTTGCGCACCATGTCGTTGTTGGCGATGCAGCGGTTGGCGTGCTGACCGGTTTGCGCATCCACCTGCGCCTCCTGCGCACTACACGCCGGAAACATATTTTCAAATGCGCACTGCTCATCGGTGGTGCCCACGCCCGGCGCGCACTCGGAACTGCCCTTGGCCTGGAACATCTCCACCAGCGCGTCGTACTTGGCGCGCAGCGCCAGGTTGGCTGCCGTCAGCGGCGTGCCGTCGGAGTTGGTGTCGCCAAACATCAGGCCCCAGGAGAAGTTGGGGTTGTGCGCAATGGTCAACGCCTTGCAGTCGCCCTTGCATTGCACATCGAGCCAGCGCAGCAGGTCTTCGACAAAGCCGTCCATGGCCGAGAACACGTTGAACGGAACCGCGTCGCCGCGAAAGATCACGTTGCGGTGGAGCATGCCGCCGCGCATCAGCGTCGGGCTGTATTCGAAACCGCTGAAGGTGGTGAAGTAGCCCGGCTCGTAGTGCTCGCGTGCAGCGGCCTGCATGTCCTGCCAGACACTTTTGGCACCGCTGGTGCAGTCCACCGCGCCGGGACCGCACATCGCCTCGTTGGAGCGCGCCAGTTGCCCACCGCTTTGCTGCACATTGGCAAACAGACGCGGGAAGATCAGCATGACCTGGTGGCGCACGCCGATGCAGTCCATACCCCAGTAATTGCCGCCAGAGCGGTCGTAGCAGGTGTGCAGTGCGCCCATGCCTTCGGCGTGGTCGGTAACGGCGGCAAAGTCCAGCGCCGAGGTGAGTTTTTGCCGGATGCCGCTGCCGGCCAAAGTGATTTCGGCCCCCTTGGCGAACTGGTAGGCAGAACGCGGCCCGCTGCGGGTGTCAAAAATATTGGCGTCCAGCGACATCGAGGTGTGCACATGCAGGTCGCCAAAGTAGGCGTTGCGCAAGGGGTTGGCTGCGGGGCGCATGCGCTGGTTGGCCGCCTGCGCTGCGGGCGTTTCCTGCGGGTTGTGCAAATGCTGTTCCAGATAGGCCAGCGTGCCCGCGGCAGCCACCAGCAGCAGGGCAACGAGGCCCAGCAAGCCCAGCAGCGTGTTCTTCAAAATGCGTCGGTAGTTCATGCGGTCTCCAGAAATTCTCACGCCAGCGCAACGCGCAAGCCCCGCCGCTCCAGCCGGGGAATGTGCATGGTGAGCAGGGCTTCACCGCCGAGCGAATGCAGCCACGCTGCCACGGCCGCGCGCTCGGGTGGCGACATGGCGTGGTAGATATCGCGGCAGCGCTGCGCCATCCACAGCGTGTAGGGCAAACCGGTGCGGCGGAAAGTGTGTGCGCCCAGCGGCATCGCCACGTCCTGCAGTCCGCGCGGCAAGGGCTTGCCCGCTGGCCAAGCAGGGGCCAGCGCCTGCACCTGGGCACTGATGCCCTGGAGCAGCGGCAGGAACTCAGCGAACACGCGCGCAAACACTGCCTGCAGCGTGGGCGCAATCGCGTCGTGCGGCAACAGCGCGCCGCTCTGGGCGGCTTGCGTCGGTGCGGCGGCCATGCGGTCAATCCAGGCGCGCAGGTGCTTGCGTGGTGCCACCATTTCACGCGCCGGCCAGGGGTCGCGCCCCAGGTGTCCGTACATGCTGCCCACCAGGGCGAAGTCGGCCAGTGTGGGGCGCTCTCCCAGCAGGTAAGGCTGGCAGGAAAAATGCGAGTCCAGCAAATCCAGCATGTCGTGCAGCCAAGCGTTGAGCATTGCAAACTGCGCGGGGCGCGCTCCCACCGCATCGAGCTTGGAGCGCATTGCCTTGGCAGCAATGGCCACGGCACGGCGCTGCACAAAACCGGGAAAGCCTGGCAGCAAGGCAGCGCCACCTTCGCGCTCAAACAGGGCGTAGTTTTCGGGGTAATTCCAGCGCGTGTGCATCGCCATCGGAATCCACCACTCGTCACCCCAGGCCTCCATCACGTAGGCGGCAAAGCGCTGCACCGGCGTGGCAGGCAGCACCGGCCGCTCGGGAAAGCGCGCCTCCATGCGGTCGATGATGACGCTGGTGTCCTGAATCCACTCGTCTTCGGGTGTGCGCAGCACCGGCATCACGACCACGCCGGTCTTGCGCTTGATGGTGCGCATCAGCGTGTAGAGATTGACTGGCTGATCGACAAACTCGACGCCCTTGTACTGCAAGTAACAGCGCGCCTTGCCGGAAAAGTACGACAAGTGCCAGCCGTACAAAACGAAGGGCTTCATGGCGTGGGAGTTCCTTGAATGAACGCACAGATCGCCTGCGCCACTTCCTCGCCCTTGTCTTCTTGCAGGAAGTGGCCCGCGCCGCGCGTGATGGCGTGCGGCTGGTTGGCCGCACCGGGAACCAGCTTCTGAAACATCTTGGCGCCTCCGCGTGTCACCGGGTCGCGGTTGCTAAACAGCGTGAGAAAGGGCTTGTCCCAGCGCTTGAACACCTCCCACGCGGCCTCGTTGTTCGCGCGCTCGGGGTTGTCGGGTGTGATCGGCACAAAGCTGGGAAACAAGCGCGCGGCAATGCGATAACTGCGCGATGGAAACGGTGCATCGTAGGCCGCCACCGCGTGTGGTTCCAGCCCCAGCGCGCAGCCCGATTTGACGATGCGCCCAATCGGAAACCAGGGACTGTAGCGCGAGAACGCGCGCCAAATTTTGAAGGCCTTGGGAATCTCGTCGGTGCCGGTGGGCAGGCCGCCGTTGGCCAGCACGACGCGGTCGAAACGCTGCGGCGACTCGGCTGCCATGCGCAATCCGATGAGCGAGCCCCAGTCCTGGCAAAACAGCGTGATGTGTTGCAACTCCAGCGCCTCCATCCAGGCGCTCATCCACTGCACGTGGTTGAAGTAGGAGTAATCATCGCGCCCTGCGGGCTTGTCGCTGCGGCCAAAGCCCACCAAATCGGGGGCAAGCACGCGGTGGCCCGCTGCGAGCAGCACCGGAATCATCTTGCGGTACAGGTACGACCAGGTTGGCTCGCCATGCATCAACAGCACCGGCGCAGCGTCGCGCGGCCCCTCGTCAATGTAGGCGATGCGCAAGCCACCCAGCTCGACGTAGTGCGGCGTGTAGGGGAAATCGGTGATCTGGCCAAAGCGCGCGTCGGGGGTACGCAGAACTTTGCCAACTTGGGGGAGCGTGCGCATGAAGTCTCCTGCTTAAAAACGGCGGCTGACGTTGATTGCTTTGGAGCCCACCGGCAGGCTGACAAAGTCGCCATCGGCGCCGACTTGGATCGTGCCGCCATAGATGGAAGCGGCATCACCCACAAACGCCTTCTCCAGCCCAGGCAGGCCGGGCAGCGTGGGCACGATGTGGTTGAGCAGCAGGTAGCCGACCTTGGCATCGCGCGCGGTTTGAGCGGCCTGCTCGGGTGTGGCGTGGTAGTCGATGATGTCGCCAAAGATCTTCTGCAAGTTGGCCCGGCCGACCTGTCCGGCAACGCTTTGCAAGCCCTGCACCAGAGGGATCGAGAGCGCCTCGTGCACCAACAGATCCACGCCCTGGGCTTCGCGCTGCACGGCGGCGGACTTCTTGGTGTCGCCGCTGAGCACTAGCGTGCGATCCTTGTAGCTGATGCGAAAACCCACCGCCGGATGCACCGGTGAGTGGTCCACCTGGAACGCGTCAATTTCCAGGTCGCCCTCCTTGAACACCACGGTGTGCCCGGTGGGTTCCACCGCAAACGGCATCGCCCGACCGCCAAAGCCGCTGGCCGGTACGGTGGCGTCGCCGTGGTGCGCCACGCGGTAGTGCTGGTCTTGCCCGTAGGCCATCATGAAGCCCATCAGCACCCGCTCGACGCCCGGCGGGCCATACACCGGCACCGGCTCGCGGTTGGAGTTGCTCACCCAGCGCTGCAGCATCAGTTCGCCCAGGCCGTCAATGTGGTCGGAATGGAAGTGCGACAGAAAAATGGCGTCCACCGCGCCTTGGTTGAATCCCATCTTGCCGATGTTGCGTGAAGCACCGCTTCCGGCATCAAACACAAACTGGCGCTTGCCAGCAATCACCAGCGTGCACGGGCCACCGCGCTTTTCGTCGGGAAACGGCGAGCCCGCTCCGCACAGCCCCACATGCAGTCCGTCGGGCAGCGTGGCCGCACCGTCAGCACCGAGCTTCTGCGCCGCAACGCGCATGGCCACTGCCATGGCCAACTGCGCGCGAAACACATACGCCGCACCCGCAGCAACCAGCAGCACAACGGCGGCGGCGGTGATCGATTTGCGTAACTTCATGGTATTCAAACTCCTTGGCGCGCACGCCTTTGCGGATTCAACCGGACCCAATGCGCGGCGCTCATTGCACAAACACCCGCGCCAGGCGACCCATGGACGACCAGTACACATCGCGCCCCCAGCCGACCGATGGAAAAACCACGCCCTGCATGATGCCGCCGGTGCGCACGCGCCCCAGTTCCAATCCGCTTTCGAGCGCAAGCACCACTACCTCTTCGCCCCAGCGCCGGTAGTCGTTGATGACGACTTCGCCGCTGTCGGGATAGACAATCATGTGGCTGGCACAGGCAAAGCCACCTTTCTCCCACAGCGGCTGCATGCTGCGCGCGTCCGCGTCAAAGCGCCAGGCGCGCACATAGGCGTTGGCCGAGTCGTAGGCCAGCACGATACTGCGTCGCACGTCCATCAGCGGCGGATTGGTCACGCTGCCCCCGGCCAGAGCGCTGATGGGCAGCAGCGCGTGGTCGGCAGCGTCCTGCAGCGACACCCTGATCAAGCGGTTGGCACTCTTGCTCACGCCCGCGCCCAGCATCTTGTAGCGGTAGCGGTGCTTGCCGTTGTCCATGAACCAGGCATTCACTCCATCGAGCACCACGTCCCAACCAAAGCTTTGCGCGCTGGTGCCAACATAGTCAAAGCGCCAACCGGTGTCGAGCACCAGGCGCTGCAGTTCCTGGTTCCAGTGGTAGCGAAAAATCGAGCGCACCCCCACCACATAGACCGTGTTGCCCAGCGCACTCAGGCGCGCTACCGAGGGTTCCGGGCAAACCGTATCCACACAGCACGCGGTGCAGCTTTCGGGCTCGATCACGGACAGACGCGCAGGCGTTGTTTCGGACAGGTTTTTGGTGACGATCAGGCCGTTGTCGAGCACGACGAATGAGTTGTAGGGCTCGCCCAGCGGCAACTTCAAACTCGCGCGCAGTTCGCACTCCACATTGAGGCGGTGCAGGTAGCGCCCGTACACCACGTACAGGTCGCCATTGCGGTGCACGGCCATGCCACCAGGCCACATCGGGCCACCGGACAGGCGTGGGGAGCGTGCCTGCGTTGCCAGCGTGCGTGGGTCGATGCGCTCGACACAGGCGGTGGTGGGCAAGCCCAGGTGGGAGCGCAGCGCCGAGTGGGTGAGCAGATAGACTTCGCCCGGCTCCCCCAGCACCGTCATGGTCGAGAGCCAGGTGGTGCGCGTCACGCAGCCCAGGGTTTCGCCCCGGCGCAAACGCAAACCGGCACCACCTCGGGGGGTCTGCAGGCGTTGCGCGCCGCCGTCCTCGGCCGGCCAGGGGCTGTCGAAATAGCCGCCAGCGCTCACTTGCTCCGCCTGCGCACGCGCCGCCACAGCAGCGCACCCAGCGCCGCGATCAGCGCCACGCCGGGCAGCCACAGGCGCGGCAGATACACGTTAAAAAGCGAGTTGATCATCACCTGGTGGCGCGGCTCGTAGCCCTCGGGCATGGGCAGTACGCCGTTGTCAGCGGCGTAGCGCTCGTAGTCGGCACGCATACGCGCAAAGTCTGCAGCGCGCTGTTGCTGCAAGTCCTGCGTCTCGCCGGGGTCCTTGACGATGTCATACAGATGCCATTGGCCGTCGCCCACGGGCTGCATGTTTTTGACCAACTTGAGGTTGCCGCGATACACCGCCATATTGCCCGAGAGTTCGTAGCCCACCGACTCGTCGGCCGGGTGCACGTCCTGCGCTACGCCCTGCAACATCGGCAGCAGGCTGCGCCCGGTCATGGGCTCCACTGCTTGACCTCGGTAGGCTGCGCCCGGTTGCGGCACCTGGGCGATATCGAGCAGCGTGGGCGCAATGTCTTTGACGTGGACAAACTGCGGCGCAACCGACGCGCCACGCTGCCCCGGCGCACCGGCAATGATGAGCGGCGTGCGCACGCCGCCCTCGCCCGAATAGAACTTGTAGGTCGCCAGCGGCGCAGCGGCAGCACTGGCCCAACTTGGCCCGATGGTGTCGTAGCCGCCCTTGGCACCGAGCATGTCGATGTCGCGCGAATACTCGGTGGACAGCCACAACCAGCCGCTGGGAATGGCCCAGGGGTCCGACGCCTCGGCCCCGTTGTCCGAGAGGAACACAAACACCGTGTTGTCGTACTGGCCCGACTCCTTGAGGTAGGCAATCAGGCGACCCACGTGGTAGTCCATTGCCTCGGCCATGCCGGCATAGACTTCCATGCGGCGCGCCTGGTACAGCTTCTGCTCAGGCGTGAGCGCGTCCCAATGGGTGGTGGTGTTCATCTCCACCATCGGCACATCCTTGGGCACCAGCCCAAGCGCAGCAGCACGGTCGCGCCGCGCCGCACGCAAGGCGGTCCAGCCGTCTTTGTAGACGCCACGGTAGTGGTCGATAAATTCGCGTGGTGCCTGCACCGGGATGTGGTTGGCCTGAAACGCGAGGTAGGTATAGAACGGCTTGTCCGACTTGGCGTCCTGGCGCAGGTAGTCAATCGCCTTGCTGACGTAGAACTCGGACGAGTAGTAGTCCTTGGGCATGGCGGCTTCGCGCCCATCTTCAAACCAGTACACCTTGTCGGTGAGCGCCATGTAGCGCTTGTCGGTTTCCCAGTTGTCCGAGCCACTGTCGCCCTGCACCAGTGAGCGGTCAAAGCCGCGCCGGTTGGGCAGGTTGTACGGCTCTTTGCCCACGTGCCACTTGCCCACGGCGTAGGTGCGGTAACCGCTGTCCTGCAGCAGTGAGCTGACGGTGACTACGTTCTGGTTGAGCACGGTCAAGTAGCCGGGGCGGCCATAGTGCTCGCGCGGCACGCTCTCGCGCATGGCGCCCACGCCGGTGCGGTGGCTGTCCACGCCGGTCATGAGCATGGCGCGGGTGGGCGAACACTCGGCCGCCGCGTGGAAGTTGGCAAAGCGTGTGCCGCGCTGGGCCAGCGCATCCAGATGCGGCGTGACAATTTCGCTGCCAAACGATCCCACGTCGGAAAAGCCCCAGTCGTCGGCCACCAGCACGACGATATTGGGTCGCAGCTTGGCACCCGTTGGAGTTGCCGGTCCGGTGGCGGCACAGGCGACACCGCCGCACAAGGCCAGCAGCGCCGTGGCAGTTTGCAAACGTTGGCGCATGCCGGTGCGGCTCATGCCGGCCCCTGCATGTCTGACGGGTTCGCAAGAAGCGCCTGCTCTACCGCCCACAGCCGGTCCTGGCCCCACACCGCAGTCGTGCCCACGCAAAACGAGGGTACGCCCCACAGACCCAGATCGAACAACTCCTGGCGATTGGCTTCGGCCACGGCACGCCAGCCGCAATCCTGCAAAGCGGCGCGGGCAGCGTCCCAGTTCAGTCCGGCGCGCTCGGCGATGGTGCGCAGGCCCCGGTCGCTGCCGACGTCCAGACCTTCGGCCCAGACACCGCGCATGAAAGAGAGTACGTAGGCTTGGCCCTTGCCTTCACGTTCGGCCAGCGGCATTAGCGCCAATCCGCGCTCGGTGGGCTTGCCCAGCGGGTCGTTGAGCCGCCCAAAGGCAATACCGCGCGCGCGCGCTTCACGCGCTGCGTCCTGCGCGATGTAGCTGCGCTTGGCCGCGGGAACGGGCAAACCGCGCATGACCATGGGCAACAGGTAGCGCAGACGCACCGGCGCACCGGTCAGGCGACCCAGCGCAAACACGCGCTCGGCCACAATCGCTGAATACGGGCTGCGCAGAGAAAAAAAAACTCAATCGGCGCGGCCGGGGTGATGGGCGTAGCTTGCACCAGATCTGGCTCCAAGGGGAACAGATGGCCGCTCACTCCCGCACGTTGCACACCCAACTCCTGCAAGCGCTGCTCCAGGTGGTAGAGTCGGTCGATGCCCCAGTACCACTCGCCACCATAAAAGAAGGTTGCGCCCAGGTAGTGGCCCAGGCGTGAGCGCAGTTGTTCGGACGCCGCCATATGCTGCGCAACGGCGTTGGCACTGGCCGCTGGCAAGCTTGCAGCGGGACTGCCACCGCTCCACAGCGCAGCGCTTACGTCGGCGGCGCATTCGGCAAAGCGGTTGGCGTCAATTGCCGCCACCAACTGCGCGGCAGCCAGTTGCTGCGCTGCTGCCGGGGGCTGCGCGCCTGGGTCCATAAACTCCAGCCCCCAATGCCGGGCCAGCCGCTGCGCATCTACGCGGCTGTGGGAAATCAGGCGCTCACGCTCGGGCGCGGCGGCGGCGCTCGGTGGCCCCACCACGTGGGCCTTGAGCACCAGGCAGTAACGCGCCAGCAAACGCGGCAGGCTTGCTGCCGCAAGCGCGCTATAGGGGTCATCGACCTGATGGAAGTAATGCAGTTCATGCGGCAAGCCCTGGCGCACGCGCACACGCTCAGCGCGCGAGCGCAGGCGCTGCAAGCGCTTGAGCGAGAGCAGATGCTGGCTGATCGCCGGCATCAACAGGCTTTTCAGCGACACGAGCGTTCCGTCACCTACCAGGCCTTGATAAAGCGAACTTGCAAGGCCTCGACCACCTGCGCGTTTTCGCTGCCAAAGTTGCGGGTGTAGTGCAGGTTGAATCCGGCGTCCTTGCCCGGCAACTTGTACGACAGGAACGGGCCGAAGCCGTAATTCTTGTAGCGTGCAGCCGCGTTGACCGGACCCAGGCCCTTGTCCGTGACCGTACCCGAGCCGGAGTCATCGGTGGTCTGCTGGATTGCCAGCAAGTTGGCGCCAAAGGCCCAGTCACCGCTAACTTTGACCACACCCAACTCGGTGTAAACAAAGTCGCCGCTGCGGTAGTCGGTTTCCAGATTGGAGGTGTTGATGCCGTACGAGAGTCGCCCGGCCACGGTGACACCGCTGTCCCAGCCACTGGCGGTCTTGTCAGGATTGAGCGCATAGGTGAGCGCCACGCCGGGTCGCAGGGTGTAGAAGTTGCCAAAACCGGGGTTGGGTCCGCGGTTCTTGTCGTATTGGCCAGTGGGAACAAACAAGGACGCACCAGCAGCTACTTTGAGTTGACCATCGTGGCGCACCCACACGGCCGAGAGTTCGGCGTCGCCCAGGCCCGAGACATTCAAGTTGTTGATGTTGTTGAAACCTGCCACACCGTTTTGAACGCGCTGATTGGCAGCTTGTGCAATTGCATTGACAGCACCAATCGCCGTTGAAGGCAGTGGTGCCGCAGGCACTGGCGAAACCGTCCCACTGGGTTGTGTAGCACTGACGGTACGGCTGATCAGGATCAGCGGCAGATTAACGGCAAAGGCCATGCGTCCACCGTTGTAGGTACTCTCGGTGAGGTAACCGCCCAGCAGGTTGACTTGGGTCTGTGTCTGCTTGAAGGCAATCGCTCCGGCTGGCACGTTGAGCTTGTAGGTTCCATCGGGTGGCAAAGCTGCATTGGTGGTCCGGGTCGGCAACGCTACTGTGCCCGCAGGGAGCGTGATGTCATCACCATTGCCATCAGCCACCTTGTTGATGCTGACCATGGTCATGATGGCCGTGCCAAAAAATCCGTCGTTGTCGCCTGGCGCGGCAATCTCGCCGCCAAACGCACCCACCGGGGATTGCCGCGTCTTGTAGCCCTCACTTGCCAGGGCGCTGCCCGAAACGCCAAGAAGAATAAGTGCGGTTACGGCGCTGAAGCTTGCCGTGCGCGGCAGGGAGCAAAGGCTTGAACGGGTCATAGTGGGGATCTCCGGTGGAAAGCGCCCAAGTAGCGCCAACGATTGAACTGTCTCAACGGACAGATTGGCACCAGTCTAGCGGCCCCATACACTACTGTCTTTCAGGGTTTACGCTAGGCACCGTGCCAATCCCGGCCTGCGTGTCGCACGGGTGACCTACTGGCGGCGACTAGGGTTAGCGGCGCAGGCTCCAGCCCTGGCTCAAGGCACTGGCCAGCAACATGGCGGCATAGGAGGCGATCTTGCCGTCGTGCCCAAAGAACCACAGACCAACCCCGAGGGCGACCCCGCCCGCTACCGAATTGATAGCTGCCTGCACATACGTTCCAAGGCTTGCACGGCCTCTGCCGTAGAATAGCGGGGCCAGCAAGGCGAGCAGCACCCCGACCGCGATGGCGGGTGCAAAGAAGTTGAACAGGTGATTGAACTGGTCCAGTGGGCCCATGTAAGTGGCCACTAAGGCCCCAGGATGTGGTTTGAGTGAATGCGATTTTATAATCGCACCCTAATTCCGCTAACAACCGCGCTGCGCTATGCTGCGCCCTTTTCGCAAGGTTTCACAAAGTATCTATGGCAGTCTGGGCTCTGGGCATCAATCACAACACCGCACCGCTGGACATGCGCGGCCGGTTTGCCTTTGCCATGGACCAGATCGAACCGCACCTGCGGGGCTTGCGCGCAGCGCTCAACCGCAACCCCGAAGCGGCCATTGTTTCCACCTGCAACCGCACCGAGATTTATTGCGCGGGCGAGCAGACCGAACTTGAACCCACACTGGACTGGCTGGCAGGCTCGGCCGGCATCAGCCCCTCGGCGCTGCGCCACCACACCTACAGCCTGGAAAACGGTCTGGCCGCGCGCCACGCCTTCCGCGTAGCCAGCGGCCTGGACTCGATGGTGCTGGGCGAACCTCAAATTTTGGGGCAGCTCAAGGACGCAGTACGCGCGGCCGAAGCCGCAGGCGCTTTGGGCACCACGCTCAGCCAGATGTTCCAGCGCTCGTTTGCCGTGGCCAAGGAAGTGCGTACCTCGACCGAAATTGGCGCGCACTCGATCAGCATGGCCGCCGCCGCCGTGCGGCTGGCAGGCCAGTTGTTTGAAGACCTGGGCCAGGTGCGGGTGCTGTTTGTGGGCGCAGGCGAAATGGTGGAGCTGTGCGCCACCCACTTTGCCGCCAAGAACCCCAAGTCCATTGCCATTGCCAACCGCACGCTGGAGCGCGGCGAAAAGCTGGCCAGCCACTTTGGCGGCGAGGTGATGCGCCTGGGCGACCTGCCCGATCGCCTGCACGAGTTTGACGCCGTGATCAGTTGCACCGCCAGCACCCTGCCCATCATCGGCCTGGGTGCGGTGGAGCGCGCGCTCAAGCGGCGCAAGCACCGCCCGATGTTCATGGTCGATCTGGCCGTGCCGCGCGACATCGAGCCCGAAGTCAAGGCGCTCGAAGACATTTACCTCTACACCGTGGACGACCTGGCCAGCGTGGTGCAAACCGCCCAGGCCAACCGGCAGGCGGCAGTGGCCCAGGCCGAGGCGATTGTGGACGCGGGCGTGCAAAGCTTCATGCACTGGATTGACCAACGCAATTCGGTGCCGCTGATCCAGCAACTCAACGCCCAGGCCGACGAGTGGCGCGCCGCCGAACTGGCACGCGCGCGCAAGCTGCTGGCCCGGGGCGAGCCGGTGGAAGCGGTGATGGAAGCGCTCTCCAAGGGCATTACCCAAAAGATGCTGCACGGTGCGCTGGCCGAGTTGCGCGCCGGAGACGCCCAGGCGCGCGAGCGTGCGGGTGCCGCCATTTCGCATTTCTTCTTACGCAACAGCCGTTAGGGCTCCTGGGATGAAACCTTATCTGCGCGCTCAGATGGAGCGCTTCACGCTGCGCTTGGCCGAGCTGGAGTTTTTGCTTTCGCGCGAAGACATCATGAAGGACATGGCCCAGTTTCTGGTGCTCTCGCGCGAACACACCGACGTTGCCGCCGTGGCCAGCCGCTGGACGCGCTACCAGGCGCGCGAGTCGGACCTGAACGCCGCCCAGGAGATGCTGCAAGACCCGGACATGGCGGCCATGGCACAGGAAGAGATCGACGCGGCCAGCGCCGAGATGACCCAGCTCGAAGGCGAGCTGCAGCGCATGCTGCTGCCCAAGGACCCGGACGACGTGCGCAACGCCTTTGTCGAAATTCGCGCCGGCACTGGCGGCGACGAATCGGCCCTGTTTGCCGGCGACCTGCTGCGCATGTACACGCGCTACTGCGAGCGCCGTGGCTGGAAGGTGGAGATCGTCAGCGAGTCGCCCAGCGAGCTCGGTGGCTACAAGGAAGTGGTGATCCGCATCGAGGGCGACCAGGTCTATGGCGCGCTCAAGTTCGAGTCGGGCGGCCACCGCGTGCAGCGCGTGCCGGTAACCGAGACCCAGGGGCGCATCCACACCAGCGCCTGCACCGTGGCCGTTCTGTCCGAGCCCGATGAACTCGAAGCCATCAAGATCAACCCGGCCGACCTGCGCATTGATACCTACCGCGCCAGTGGTGCGGGTGGCCAGCACATCAACAAGACCGACTCGGCGGTGCGCATCACGCACATCCCCACCGGCATCGTGGCCGAGTGCCAGGATGGCCGCAGCCAGCACAGCAACAAGGCGCAGGCGCTCAAGGTGCTCACCGCGCGCATCCACGAGAAGGACCGCAGCGAGCGCGCCGCCAAGGATGCGGCCGAGCGCAAGAGCCTGATTGGCAGTGGCGACCGCAGTGACCGCATCCGCACCTACAACTTTCCCCAGGGACGCCTCACCGACCACCGCATCAACCTCACGTTGTACAAGTTGCTCACCATCATGGAAGGCGACCTCGACGACGTGGTGCAGGCACTCCAGGCCTACGAGGCGGCAGAGCAACTCGCCGCGCTCGAACTCAGCCTCAACCGCTGAGCGGTTGCCGTGAACAGCGCCTACAGCGCCTGCACATCCAGCGTTGGCCGCTCCTGAATCAGTAGCACATGGAAGCCATCGACCTGAGCGCAACCCGCAACTCCACCATCGCCACCTGCCTGGCGTGGGCCCAGTCCTGCGCGCTGGAGCGGCTCGATGCCCAACTGCTACTGCTGCACGCGCTGGGCCGCGACACACATGACCGCGCCTGGCTGCTCGCACACGACACCGACCCGGTTAGCGCCGATGTGCTGCAGCGCTTTGACGCGCTGTGCGCGCGGCGCAGCGGCGGCGAACCACTGGCCTATATCACCGGCCACAAGGAGTTTTTTGGACTCGACCTGCTGGTGGACGCGCGCGTGCTGGTGCCGCGCCCTGACACCGAAACGCTGGTGCAATGGGCGCTGGACTTGCTGGCGCACGCACCCCGCAACGCCCGGGCGCTCGACCTGGGCACCGGCAGCGGTGCCATTGCCCTGGCGCTGCGCTCGCAGCGTGCGGACCTGCACATCGACGCTGTGGATGCCAGCGCGGATGCGCTGGCCGTGGCGCGCGCCAACGCCCAGCGCCTGGACCTGCCCGTGTGCTTTCATGCAGGCCACTGGTTTGCTGCGCTGCCCGCGGCGCAGCCGCGCTACGACCTGATCGCATCCAACCCGCCCTACATCGCCGAGCACGACCCGCATTTGCCAGCCCTGGCCCATGAGCCGCACCAGGCCTTGACCAGCGGTGCCACGGGCCTGGACGACATCGCCGAGATCGTACGTGAGTCACCAGCGCACTTGGCAAGCGGTGGCTGGCTGCTACTCGAACATGGCTACAACCAGGCAGCCGACGTGGCGCACCTGTTGCACGCGGCGGGGTTTGCACAGATCACGTCGCGACAGGATCTGGCCGGAATGACCCGCTGCAGCGCAGGTCAATGGCGGGCCGCCGCTGAAAAATGAAATAATCGCACCAATTACCAACAAGGATTGACGACATGAGCGACGTACAACAACGCATAGACACCCTGGTGAAGTCCAACCCGGTCCTGCTGTTCATGAAAGGGACGGCCACCTTTCCGCAGTGCGGCTTCTCCGGGCGCGCGATCCAGATTCTCAAGGCCTGCGGCGTCGAGCCCAAAGACGTCAAGGCCGTCAACGTGCTCGAAGACGACGCCATCCGCCAGGGCATCAAGGAATACAGCAACTGGCCCACCATTCCCCAGCTCTACATCAAGGGCGAATTCATCGGCGGCTCCGACATCATGATGGAAATGTACGAGTCCGGCGAACTCGCCAAGACCCTGGGCACCTAGCCTGAGCAACGGTCTTGCTCTTTCCAGCGTCCAAGGCCCCTTCTCTCTCCATCCCGCCACCTTGGTCGCCTCGAAACCATCAGGCCGTGGCTTGTTCCCTGTCATTGCGAGCGAAGCGCGGCAATCCATGACTTCCGAATGCATGGACTGCCACGCTGCGCTCGCAGTGACGAAACCAGCGCTCATGGTCCCTATGCAGTTTCTTCCACCCGAAACAGGGGGCAATGATTGGACGGCGGGTCGCCCAAGTCGAGTCGCGCCGGGTTGGTAGCAGAGATTGGGTTAGGGGACTGCGCCGATATTCTGGGCGTTTGACAGGTGAGGCGCTGTCCCCTAACCCAATCCCTGCGGTGAGCACAGGGCTATGAATGCTCCCAGCGCCGCTTGGCACCGAGTACGGCGTCCGGGTAGGGTGCCTGACCGCGCGAACCGTTGTAGCGGCCTAGCGCCAGGAACAGGTCGCCATTCTCGCGGTCAAGGTAGTGGCGCAGGATGACACAACCAAATCGCAGGTTGGTCTGCATGTGAAACAGCTTGGTGGCGTCGCCGTCGCCCAGTGAGCGCGTCCAGAACGGCATGACCTGCATGTAGCCGCGCGCGCCCGCCGTGCTCACGGCGAACTTGCGGAAGTTGCTCTCCACCTGGATCAGCCCCAGCACCAGCGCCGTGTCCAGTCCGGCGCGCTTGCTCTCGTACCAGACGGTCTGCAAAAACTCCTTGCGCGTTTCCCAGTCGGGCTTCTTGATCTTGAGGCGCTCGCTCATAGCACCGAGCCAGCGCAGGTACTTCAGGCGCTCCTCGGTGTCGGCAAATTCGGGAATCGGTGGCGCGGCATTGTGCACTGCCGAACTCAGTGCGCTGCGCACCGCGTCGATCAGCGGCTCTTCAATCTGGTTACCGGCTTGGGCCAGCTCTTGCCACAAGATCAGCCCGAGACCGCCCACCAGGGGCCGCAGGCAGGAACGCCGTGAAAAGGTGCGCGCGCCGGGCAGCATTCAAGGATTCAAACGGGCCAGCAGCAGCGCCTGGATATCGGCCACTGCCACCTTGGTGGCGGCGCTGTCGCGGCGGTGCTGGTACTCCACCACGCCTTCCTTCAAGCCCCGATCGCCAATGTTGACGCGGTGCGGCACGCCAATGAGTTCCCAGTCGGCAAACATCGCGCCCGGGCGCTCGCAGCGGTCGTCCAGAATCACATCCACGCCCGCCGCCAGCAGGCCGGTGTACAGGCTTTCGGCCGCGGCCTTGACCTCGGGGAAGCGGTCCGGGCTGATCGGGCACAGCACTACGGCAAAGGGCGCGAGCGAGTCCGGCCAGATGATGCCCTTGTCGTCGTGGTTTTGCTCAATGGCGGCAGCGGGCAGGCGCGTAATGCCAATGCCATAGCAGCCCATTTCCATCAGCTGGGGCTTGCCGTTGACATCGAGGAAGGTGGCGTTCATGGGCGCGCTGTACTTGGTGCCCAGGTAAAACACATGGCCGATTTCGATCCCGCGCTCAATCGCCAGCACGCCCTTGCCGTCGGGTGAAGGGTCGCCCGCCACCACGTTGCGCAGGTCGGCCACCAGTTCGGACTCGGGCAAATCACGCCCCCAGTTGACGCCGGTGATGTGGAAGTCCTCGCGGTTGGCACCGCAGATCCAATCCGCCATGACCGCCACCTCGCGGTCGGCCACCACCTTGACCGGCTTCTTCAAGCCAATCGGCCCCAGGTAGCCGGGCTTGGCTCCAAAGTGGTCTTCAATCTCGGGCACCGTGGCAAAGCGAAAGCCCTCCAGCCCGGCGAGCTTGCCCACCTTGACTTCGTTCATGTCGTGGTCACCACGCAAGAGCAGCAACCAGACCTGGGTCTTGACTACTGCACCGTGGTCGTCGAGTGTGTCGGTGGCCAGCACCAGCGACTTGACGGTGGAGGACAGCGGCACGCCCAGCAGCAAGGCCACGGCCTCGCAGGTGCTATGGCCGGGAGTGGGCACTTCGGTCATAGGCTGCGCTGCGGGCGCGCGAGCTACCGCTGGTGCCAGTGCCTCGGCCTTTTCCATGTTGGCTGCGTAGTCGCTCCCCGGGCAGTAGACGATGGCGTCTTCGCCGGTGGCGGCAATCACCTGAAATTCTTCGGAGAGATCGCCGCCAATGGCGCCACTGTCGGCGGCCACAGCGCGGTAGGTCAGGCCAAAGCGGTCAAAGATCTTGCGGTACGCCTGGGCCATCACCTGGTAGCTGACCTTGGCGGCCTGTTGGTCGCGGTCAAAGCTGTAGGCGTCCTTCATGATGAACTCGCGCCCGCGCATCAGACCAAAGCGCGGACGGCGCTCGTCGCGGAACTTGGTCTGGATCTGGTACAAATTTTTTGGCAACTGTTTGTAACTCTTGATTTCCTGGCGGGCGATGTCGGTCACCACCTCTTCGCTGGTGGGCTGGACGATGTAATCGCGGTCATGCCGGTCCTTGATGCGCAGCAACTCGGGGCCCATTTTTTCAAAACGCCCAGTCTCCTGCCACAGTTCGGCGGGCTGGATGACGGGCATGGTCAGCTCCACCGCACCAGCGCGGTTCATCTCCTCGCGCACGATGGCCTCGACCTTGCGGATCACCCGCAGGCCCATAGGCATGTAGGTGTAAATCCCGGCACCCAACTTCTTGATCATGCCTGCGCGCGTCATGAGTTTGTGGCTGACCACCTCGGCGTCTGCGGGCGCTTCTTTCAGGGTGGAGATGAAAAATTGGGATGCTTTCATGGCGTGACTTGCGCTCTACCTAAGGTTTCGCCCCTTGATACACGGCGCGTGCTGTGCATAATGGACGAAGTTTAAAAATTGGGGTTTGATTATGCTTGACCGGGACGGCTTTCGGCCCAACGTCGGCATCATCTTGCTCAACCAGAGAAATCAGGTTTTCTGGGGCAAGCGCATACGCACGCACTCGTGGCAGTTCCCACAGGGTGGCATTGACCGGGGCGAAACGCCCGAGCAAGCCATGTACCGCGAACTGCACGAAGAAATCGGGCTACAGCCCGAGCACGTAAGCGTGGTTGCCCGCACCCGAGACTGGTTGCGCTATGAGGTGCCTGACAGGTACATACGACGCGACGCGCGTGGCCATTACAAAGGTCAAAAACAGATTTGGTTCCTGTTGCAACTCATGGGTTACGACTGGAACCTGAACCTGCGCGCCACCGACCATCCGGAATTTGACGCCTGGCGTTGGAACGACTATTGGGTGCCGCTGGACGCGGTAGTTGAATTCAAGCGCGGCGTGTATGAGATGGCACTCACCGAACTGGCGCGCTTCGTGCCGCGCCAGGAACCGCGCAACCGCTACCTGCGCAGTGGCCACCGGCAACGCGACGCCGAAGACGGCGCATCGCCCCAGGGCCAGGAAGCCGTCTAATCAAATGGGAGATCCCCCGGCTATGCCGGGGTGGCAGTAGGAGTTTGACATATACGTAGGTGTCCATCGCAGAAACTACCAATCGTGAGCCGCCAAGCAAACGAAAGGAGAAACTGGATGG
>Ga0194038_1000009_pt1 | contig 100467 bp, 92 predicted proteins | sample JunL226m_MetaG_FD_148630 | JGI IMG/M metagenome (GOLD analysis project Ga0194038, IMG submission 148630) | Anoxic zone freshwater microbial communities from boreal shield lake in IISD Experimental Lakes Area, Ontario, Canada - Jun2016-L227-6m | ecosystem: Environmental > Aquatic > Freshwater >... | reverse complement strand
CAATTGCCCGTGTCGCGCCCGTCGAGAGATTGAGCTTTGCGGAAGCTGACCTGCTCTCGGACAAAGGATGGAGTGAGGCGCTCTATGGATGCACGTATGCCCTTCACGTTGCGTCGCCGTTCTTGCTAGAAGAACCGAAAGATGAAAACGAACTGATTGCTCCCGCAGTCGTGGGAACGCACCGAGTCATTTCCGCTGCTCAATTCGCGGGCGTGAAAAGGCTTGTGTTGACTTCATCGACCTTCGCCATCATCGCTGGAAAAGACACGGGCCACTATGGACCAGGCGATTGGTCTGACACCGATGCAAATATTGGTGCCTATGCAAAAAGCAAAACTTTGGCAGAGCGTGCTGCCTGGGAAGCGGTTAAAGCAGGCAACATGGAACTGACCGTCATCAACCCTGGGGCGGTCTTTGGGCCGTCGTTGGGGGCAAAGCTCGACGGTCAAAGCGTAACCATGATGACCAAAATGATCAACGGAAAGATTCCGATGATTCCTGATATGGCAATGGGCATGGTTGATGTGCGCGATGTGGCAAAGCTGCATGTTGCGGCAATGACTGCAAGCGGCGCTGCCGGAAAACGATTCATCGCTTGCACTGCGGAACCTGTCGAGATGGCAACAGTGGCCAAAGTTTTAAGAGAAGCTGGCTACAACAAGGCACCGACGATCAAAGCGCCGACATTCCTTTTGAAAGTCATGAGCTATTTTGATCGCGAAGCGAGGGGAATGTTGCCCTTCATAGGCAAGAAGGCGTCATATGACAACAGCGCGACTTTCAAGGTATTGAAGTGGAAGCCAACACCGATGGCCAACTCCTTCAAAGAGATGGCAGCTACCATCTCTCAATAAATGGTCAGTTCGAACTTGGCAATTCGATAAGTTTTAGACTTTCATTCATCACAAAAGAAAATATGCAATACAAGTTCTATTGGGAAGACTTCCCGACGGGCCACGTCAGCGAGTTTGGTGGCATGACGGTTTTGAAGGAAGACATTATTCGCTTCGCCCGTGAATTCGATCCGCAACCATTTCACCTTGACGAAGAGGCGGCCAAGGCGAGTTTATTCGGCGGTCTGTGTGCCAGCGGTTGGCATACTTGCAGCATGGCCATGCGCATGATGTGCGATGCCTATTTACTCGAGTCGTCCAGCCTTGGGTCACCAGGTCTGGAAAATATTCGCTGGCTAAAGCCAGTATTTGCAGGAGACACCGTCCGCGTGCGCCTTACCGTGCTGGAGTCTCGTCCGTTGGAAAGCAAACCTCATGTGGGTCTGGTCAGATCGAGGTGGCAGATGATTAACCAAAATGACGAAGAAGTCATGCAGATGGAAGGCTATGGCATGTTTCGTCGTCGCCCGACACAAGCATGAAACCGCATTTTTGGTGCTCGAATTGGGAAGCTGTCGTCTATGGAAAATAAAGACAGAAATATTGATTGGCGGTCGGCATGTCCGATCAGTTCTGCGCTGGACTTGCTCGGCGACAAGTGGTCGCTGTTAGTCATTCGCGATTTGATCATTCACGGAACTCGAACCTATTCGCAATTCCTTGAGTCGCCCGAGCGCATTTCCACCAATATTCTGGCGTCAAAGCTCGAACTCCTCACGTGTCTAAAGCTGATTGAGCGAACCAACCCTGAAGCCACTTCCCGTAACAACGCTTACCACCTCACAGAAAGCGGGGCGGCACTTCGTCCAGTGCTTGAAGCCTTGGGTAAATGGGCTGGCACACACCTTTCGGACTTTCATGCCAACCTGGTAAAGCTGTCGTGAGACACCGCGAAAATGATCCTCCACACGCACGATGCCGGGTTCCACCCTGACCCAATACCCCCGCGCACCAACAATACCGCCCGACGCAGGACGGCGTGGCGCTCGGCGCAGTGAGGTAAAGGGGGAGGCCGCAGGCCGGAGGACACGAACGGCGCTGAGTGCCACGCCGTCCTGCGTCACGAAGTGTCCCCACGCTGAGTACCTCGTCGTCCCGCGTCACGAAGTGCAGCAGTCCGGTCATCGGTTGACCGCAAACAGCCTTGGCGGGGTCAAAAAAAACCCCGCGATGCGGGGTTTTTTGTCGTGCGCGAAAAAAGCTCAGAGCTTTTGCTTGGCCATGAACTTGTCGAATTCGGATTCGGCAAAGCGGAACCACAACACCTGGTCGCGCTGGAAGTTGCGCAGGTCGGCGTAGATCTTTTTCCACTCGGGGCTCTTGGCGTCGTTTTCGGCAAACACGTCCATGCTCGCCTTGAAGGAGGCATCGAGCACCGCTTGCGAGAACGGAAGCACCTTGGTCTTGGCGGCAACCAGTTGCTTGAGCGCCGTGGGATTGAGCGCGTCGTACTTGGCCAACATGTCAGCCGCAGCGACTTGGGTTGCGGCTTCGACGATGGCACGGTTCTCGGGGCTCAGTGAGTCCAGCGCCTTTTGGTTGACGAAGAAGTCCACCTCGGGGCCGCCTTCCCACCAGCCGGGATAGTAGTAGAACGGGGCCACCTTGTTGAAGCCCAGCTTCTGGTCGTCATACGGGCCCACCCACTCGGCGGCGTCGATCGTGCCTTTTTCCAGCGCCTGGTAGATTTCGCCACCGGGAATGCTCTGGGGCACGGCACCCATCTTGGTCATCACTTCGCCGATCAGGCCGCCGCCCAGGCGCATCTTGAGGCCCTTGAAGTCGGCGGGCGACTTGATTTCCTTGCGGAACCAACCGCCCATTTGCGTGCCGGTATTGCCGCCGGCAAAGCTCACCATGTTGTAAGCCGCATAGAACTCGTTCATCAGCTTGCGGCCATTGCCGTGCATCATCCACGCCGTCATCTGGCGCGCATTCAGACCAAACGGCACAGCCGAGCCCAGCGCAAACGCGGGGTTCTTGCCGTAGAAGTAGTAGGGAACGGTGTGGCACATTTCAACCGTGCCGCTTTGCACGCCGTCGACCACGCCAAAGGGGGGCATCAGTTCGCCACCGGCATGTACCGAAATTTCAAACTTGCCGCCCGACATCGCCTTGACGGCCTTGGCAAACACATCAGCCGCGCCAAAAATGGTGTCCAGCGATTTGGGAAAGCTCGAAGCCAGACGCCAGCGGATGGCCGCTTGGGCATGAACTGCGGGCGCTGCACCTGCGGCCAATACGCCAGCAATGCCTGCATGCTTGATGATGGAACGACGATCCATGTGAATTACTCCAATAGTTGTAGTGAAATCTTCTCACAGCACAGACGCAGAGCCTGTACTACAAGGACTGTAAAGAGCCAAGACCGATTGTAGGAATGCACAGCATCAGAGAACTGCGGGTTTTCCCTTGAATTCATGATCAAGCGCAAGTGACAAGCAAAAAATTTCTGCTGCCCTTGCCTGCACTACAACGCTGGCGCAATTTCCTTGGGTAGTAGCGCACCAAAACGGCGCTCAATCGACGCCTGGATGCCTGCGGCGTCAAGCCCTTGCAGCGCGAGCAGGCGCACCGGGTCGCCATGCTCGATGAACTTGTCGGGCAGGCCCAGATGAAGCACCGGCACATTGACGCCTGCTACCTGCAGCGCCTCGCTCACGGCACTGCCCGCGCCACCGGGGATGCAGCCCTCTTCCAGCGTGACGATGGCCTGGTGCGTGCGTGCCACTTGCAGCAGCAAGGCTACATCGAGCGGCTTGGCCCAGCGCATGTTCACCACCGTGGCATTGATCGCCTGCGCCACCTCCAATGCCGGATAGAGCAGCGTACCAAACGCAAGGATCGCAATGCCCCTGCCCTGGCGGCGCAGCTCGCCCTTGCCAAAGGGCAGGCCGTCGAGCGACTCCTGCACCGCCACCCCGGCCCCTGCGCCACGGGGGTAGCGCACCGCCACTGGGTGGTCCTGCTCAAACGCCGTGCTCAACAACTGGCGGCATTCGTTCTCGTCGGCCGGGCAGGCCAGACTGACGTTGGGTATGCAGCGCAAGAAGGCAATGTCATAGGCACCGGCATGGGTGGCACCGTCGGCACCGACCAGACCGGCGCGGTCAAGCGCAAACACCACCGGCAGGTTCTGGATTGCCACGTCATGAATCAACTGGTCGTAGGCGCGTTGTAAAAAGGTGGAGTAAATCGCCACCACCGGCTTGAGTCCTTCCGCCGCCAGTCCGGCTGCAAACGTGACGGCGTGCTGCTCGGCGATGCCGACATCAAAGTAACGGTCGGGGTAACGGCGTTCAAACTCGACCATGCCCGAGCCTTCGCGCATCGCCGGAGTGATGCCGATCAAACGCTCATCCTGCTCGGCCATATCGCACAGCCAATCGCCAAACACCTGGGTAAAGGTTTTCTTGCCTGGCTGGGCGCTGGGCTGCAAACCCACTGCCGGGTCAAACTTGCCGGGCCCGTGGTAGGCCACCGGATCGAGTTCAGCCTGCTTGTAACCCTTGCCCTTTTTAGTGACCACGTGCAGGAACTGCGGCCCCTTGAGCTCACGGATATTTTCCAGCGTCGGGATGAGTGACTCCAGGTCGTGGCCGTCAATCGGCCCGACGTAGTTGAAGCCAAATTTCTCGAACAGGGTGGCCGGCACCACCATGCCCTTGGCGTGCTCTTCCAGCCGCTTGGCCAGTTCAAACAGGGGGGGTGCGCCCTTGAGCACGGTCTTGCCAACATTCTTGGCGGTCGTGTAAAAGCGCCCGGTGAGCAGTTGCGCAAAGTAGCGATTGAGCGCGCCCACGGGCGGGCTGATGCTCATGTCGTTGTCGTTGAGGATGACCAGCAGATTGCAGTCACTCACGCCGCCGTTGTTGAGCGCCTCAAACGCCATGCCCGCCGTCATGGCACCGTCGCCAATGACGGCGATGCAATGCCGGTCCTGCCCCTGGATGCGCGCCGCCTGCGCCATGCCCAGGGCAGCAGAGATGGAAGTGCTGGAGTGTGCCGTGCCAAAGGTGTCGTATTCGCTTTCGCTGCGCTGCGGAAAGCCGCTGATGCCGCCCAGTTGGCGCAGCGATCCCATGCGCGCGCTGCGCCCGGTGAGAATCTTGTGCGGATAGGTTTGGTGGCCCACATCCCACACCACGCGGTCGCGTGGCGTGTCGTACACGTAATGCAGTGCCACGGTAAGTTCCACCGTGCCCAGGTTGGAACTGAGGTGCCCACCGGTCTTGGCAACACTTTCGAGCAGGAAGGCACGCAACTCGTCAGAGAGTGCGCGCAACTGCGTGCGTGGCAACTTGCGCAGGTCAGCCGGATCGTGAATGGTGTTCAACAGGGGATACAGACGGGTCGGCATGGATTAGCTTTTTTTTGCAAAAGGGCTTTAACTGGCACGGTGGACCACGGCGTTGGCAAGGCCGCGCAGCGCCTGCGTGCACCCCAGGCCGCTGGCATCCAGCGCCGCAAGCGATTGCACCAGTAACTGCTGCGCGTAGTCCTGGCTGGCACTCAAGCCCATCACCGAGACATAAGTGGGTTTGGCATGGTCGGCATCTTTGCCTGCGGTCTTGCCCAGCGTGGCCGAGTCGGCGGTCACATCCAGAATGTCATCAACCACCTGGAACGCCAGCCCGATGGCTGCACCGTAACGCGCCAAGGCGTCTAGCGCACGCGCATCCGGCGCACCACAATAAGCACCCATCATCACGCTGCCCTGCAACAGGGCACCGGTCTTGAGTTGGTGCATCTCGCGCAGTTGACGCTCGTTAAGCGCCATGCCCACGCTGGCCAGGTCAATCGCCTGCCCGCCCGCCATGCCGGCGCTACCCGCAGCGCGGGCAAGCAGGCCACACAGGCGGGCTTGCACCGTGGCGGGAACACCGTCATCGGGCGGCGTGAGCAATTCAAACGCCAGCGCCTGCAGCGCGTCCCCTGCCAGCAGGGCACCGGCCTCGCCAAACTTGATATGCACCGTGGCCTTGCCCCGGCGCAGCACATCGTTGTCCATGCACGGCATGTCGTCATGCACCAGGGAGTAGGCGTGGATCAACTCCACCGCGCATGCCGCACGCAAGGCCGCTTGCGGGTGGTCGCCCGCGCTGGATTGGCTGGTAGCCTCGTGCGCCGCCAGAACCAGCAAGGGCCGCAGGCGCTTGCCGCCGTCGAGCACGGCGTAGCGCATGGCATCCACCAGCGCGGCAGGCGCTCCGTGGTCCAGGCCCTGTGCCACCTCCGCAGTCACCCATTGGCTCAGGGCGTGTTCTACCTGGGCCAAACGAACCCGGCTCCAGGCTTCCAGATCAAACCCTAGGGCGCGCTGGCCGTCGATCACCGCAGCAGCGCTCATGAAACCTTCCACACTTTGAGGCCACCCTCGTCAAGCACCTTGATCTGGTCCTCAACCGCTTGCAGTTGCTCGCGGCAGTAGTGCAGCAACTGTGCCCCGCGCTGGTAGCCCGTGAGCAGTTGCTCCAGCGGCATGTCGCCCGACTCCAACCGCGCAACCAGGGTTTCGAGTTCCTCCATGGCAGCTTCGTAACTGGCCGGGGGCGACGCGGATTTTGATGGACTGGTTGCCTTGGGCATGGGTGGGTGATGGATGGTGGCCATAAACGGCAAACCCGGATTTTAGGCGTTCCGGGGAGTTGCGTGCGCCGCCATGCTGCAGTACCAGGCGGCCACGCCAGCGTGGTGCTTACCGTTGCATGGGCTGAGTTGCCGACGCCTCAGCGTAGGGCACCTGACTTCTGACCTTTTGGTACGCCTGTTGGTGCCACTCCAAGGTGGTGATCAGGGCGTCGATCTTGGCAAGGAACTCGTCTTTGCAAACGCAAGGGTTGTCGGTGAACATTCGCGCCGCGCTCTCGGCGATGTCGGGTTTACCGGCCTGACGCGCCCAGCCTCTGACTTCGCAGTACGCAAGCAACGCAAGCCTGCCCAGCTCCTGGTTCCTGCGCGAGAAGTGCAGTTCAGCAAGCAGGTCTTCGAGTCCAAGCTGGATACCAATTGGGGTGCTCATATTGCATTGCAGCATAGGGCTGGAGTCTGACGACTTTCTGACAAAAGATAGGTAGCAGCATCCAAACCCGCACTTCGCTCTTTGGGTCGTCTTATGGGGCCTGAAAGTTCTTGCCCCGGGGTACAATTCAGGCCCTGGCAGCTCTCAAGGTAACTGCCCTTCGAACCCTCGGCAACGGGGTTTTATGCATCTAAGGACCGAGAATTGTGCAAACATTGTGCAAAACTGACTTTCCAGCGACTTCCGACATCCGCGTAAGACCCAAGGGCGCGCGGGCCCCGGCAGAGTCAACGAATAGCCCTTCACAACTACCCGTTTCAAGCTACTTCGATGAAGCGCTGTACCAGCGCGAGATGCAGCAGCTGTTTGCGGGCGGCCCGCGCTACGTGGGGCATGCGCTCAGCGTGCCGCAGGTAGGCGACTACTATGCTCTGCCCCAGGAACAGGAAGGGCGCGCGCTGGTGCGCAGCGCCAACTCCGTGGAGCTGGTTTCCAACATCTGCCGCCACCGCCAGGCGGTCATGCTCAAGGGGCGCGGCTCGTTGGGCAGCGCCGTGCCCACCCCTGGCAACCCGGCGGGCAGCACGGCCGGCCACATCGTCTGCCCGATACACCGCTGGACCTACAGCGGCGCGGGCAACTCTGCGCAGGACGCCCCGGCCGGAACCCTGATTGGCGCACCACATTTCCCGCACGACCCCTGCCTGAATCTCAACAACTACAAGTTGCGCGAGTGGAACGGCCTGCTGTTTGAGGACAACGGGCGCGACATCGCAGCCGATCTGGCCAATATGGGCCCGCGCGCGGCGCTCGACTTCAACGGCTTTGTGTTCGACCGCGCCGAACTGCACGAGTGCAACTACAACTGGAAGACCTTCATCGAGGTCTATCTGGAGGACTACCACGTAGGCCCGTTCCACCCCGGGCTGGGCCGCTTCGTCACCTGCGACGATCTGCGCTGGGAATTCAAGGAACATTTCTCGGTGCAGACCGTGGGCGTGGCTGCAGGTTTGCGCCGCGCCGACGCCACCGGCGGCTCGCCGGTGTACGAGCGCTGGCAAAAGGCGCTGCTGGCGTACCGCAATGGCGTGCCACCCCAGCAGGGCGCGATCTGGCTTACCTACTACCCGCACATCATGGTCGAGTGGTATCCGCACGTGTTGACCATCTCGACGCTGCACCCGATGGGGCCGCACAAGACGCTCAACATGGTGGAGTTCTACTACCCCGAAGAAATTGCGGCGTTCGAGCGCGAGTTTGTGCAGGCCCAGCAGGCCGCCTACATGGAAACCTGCATCGAGGACGATGAAATCGGCGAGCGCATGGACGCAGGCCGCGCCGCCCTGCTGGCTCGTGGCGACAACGAAGTCGGCCCCTACCAGAGCCCAATGGAAGACGGCATGCAACATTTCCACGAGTGGTATCGCCGCCAGTTGGGCGTCTGATGCAAGCCCTCTGGATGGTGCTGGCGGCGTTCTTTTTCGCCACCATGGCCGTGGGTATCAAGTTTGCGTCGCTGAGTTTTGGCACCGCCGAACTGGTGTTTTACCGGGGCATTGTGAGCGTGATCTTCATGGCGATCATGGTGCGTGCACGCGGCGAGAGCCTGCGCACCCCGGTGCCGATGATGCACCTGTGGCGCAGCGCCATCGGCGTGGCCTCGCTCACCTCCTGGTTTTATGCCATCGCCCACTTGCCGCTGGCCACCGCCATGACGCTCAACTACATGAGCGGAGTATGGGTTGCGGCCTTCATCCTGGGCGGCGCACTGCTGTACGGACCGGCCCAACGCCAGGGCCCGCTCTACATTGCAGTGCTGATGGGTTTTGTCGGTGTCATCCTCACACTGCACCCGACCATCGACCAGAACCAGTTGTTTGCCGGCGTCATCGGATTGCTCTCGGGCCTGGGGGCAGCGCTGGCCTACATGCAGGTGACGGCGCTGGGCAAGGTCGGTGAGCCCGAAGACCGCACCGTGTTTTATTTTTCCGTGGGAACGGTGGTCGTGGGTGCCGTGGGTGCTGCCTTTACCGGGCTCACGCCCTGGGCGCAGGTCAGCTTCACGGCGGCGGCCTGGGTGATCCCGATTGGGGTGCTGGCGTCGCTGGGCCAGTGGTCAATGACGCGCGCCTACAAAAACGGCGCCACCCTGGTGGTGGCCAGTCTGCAGTATGTCGGTCTGATTTTTTCTGTCATTTACGGCCTGCTGCTGTTTGGTGACCCGATTGAGCCGATCACCTGGCTTGGCATTGCCGTAATTCTGGCCAGCGGCATCCTGTCCACCGTGTTGCGCGCACGCACCCTGCCCGACACACCCGCCGAAGAACACTGAGCCTGAAACCGTGGCTTCGTCACTGCAAGAAGCGAAGCGACGCGGCAGTCCATGTCCTCTGGCCGTCATTGCGAGCGAAGCGCGGCAATCCATGCTGGCATGAAGTCATGGATCGCCACGGCCTGTAGGCCTCGCGATGACGATTGAGTATGGCCTTGCGATGACAAAGGTGGAAGGCATCGCGATGACTGGGCTTGAATGGCGGGCGACGACAATATGGCACGATGACTGCGCTAGCGCGATCACGCAAACAGGATCCTGAATTTCGAAAAGATCGATCAACACTCAAAGAGGTATTGCCATGTACACCACCCTGATTTCTGCTGCGCAACTGCGCGAACTGCTGGCCAGCGGCGCGCCCTGCACCGTGTTTGACTGCAGCTTTGACCTGATGCAGCCCGATGCGGGCGCGGCCATGTACTGCCAGGCGCATATACCGGGCGCCGTCTATGTGCATCTGGACCAGCACCTCAGTGCCAAGGGTAGCGCCACGGCGGCGTCGGGCGGACGCCACCCGCTGCCCGCGCGCGAGACCTTTGCCGCCTGGCTGGGGTCGGTTGGTTTTGACAACCGCCAGCAAGCCGTGGTGTACGACCGCCAGGGTGCCAACTACTGCGGCCGCCTGTGGTGGATGCTCAAGTGGCTGGGCCATGAAAACGTCGCCGTGCTCGACGGCGGCCTGCAAGCCTGGCAAGCACTGGGCGCGCCAGTCGAAACTGCTGCCACGGCGCAGACCCCCGCTGCGCAGCGCAGCGCTGCCCGGTTTGAAATCGGCTCGGCCCAAGCCCGTCTGGTGGACGTCTCCAGCGTCGCCAGCAACCTGGGGCGCGCCAGCCAAAACCTGATCGACGCCCGTGGCGCGCCGCGCTTCAAGGGCGAAGTCGAACCGATTGACCCGGTGGCCGGGCATATTCCGGGCGCGCTCAACCGACCCTTTAACGCCAACATGGGTTCCGACGGCTGCTTCAAGCCAGCGGTCGTGCTGCGCCAGGAGTTTGACGCGCTACTAGCCGGGCGCGACCCCGCCACCGTGGTGCACCACTGCGGCAGCGGCGTGAGCGCGGTGCCCAACATCATCGCCATGGAAGTGGCCGGACTGGGGCGCACCGCCCTCTTTGCCGGAAGCTGGAGCGAATGGTGCAGCGACCCGGCGCGCCCCGTGGCCCAGGGCTAAGCCGCCATTGCCTCAGTGGCTGTGGGGGGCCATGCTGACCACGGTCACGAGCGCAATTCCAACGAGCAACCAGACCACCTGTGCCGCCGTCTGGCGCGAGTCAAGCTGCTTTTGCAGTTGCGGAATCAGATCGGCCAAAGCAACGTAGATGAAGCTGCTGGAAGCCACCACCAAAAAGTACGGCAGATACTCCTGCAGCCAGTCCACCAGCCAGAACCCCACCAGGCCGCCCAGTGCGGTAACAGCGCCTGCCATGGACACCTTGAGCAAGGCCATGCGCCGGTTGCTGGTGGCCTGGCGCAGCACGATCAGGTCGCCCATGTGGTGCGGCACCTCGTGCACCAGCACCGCCACCGCCGCCAACAGGCCCAGCCGCATATCGGCCATGAAGGCCGATGCGATCAGGATCCCGTCGCCGCAGCAATGCACACTGTCACCCGCCAGTACCGCCCAGCTCCCCCCGGCGGCTGGCACCGGGTCGGTAGCGGCGTGATCGTGATCGTGCGGATGAACAGGTCCATGGTGGTGTTCATGCCCGTGGTGCCAGAGTTCGGCCTTGTCGAGCAAGAAGAAGAAGACCAGCCCCACCAGCAGCGTCATGAAAAGGTTATGGGGCTCGACCCGGCTTTCAAACGCTTCCGGCAGCAAGTGCATGAAGGCCGTGGCCAGCAGCGCCCCGGCAGCCAGGCTGAGCATGTGCTGGGTATAACGCGCCAGCGCCCCAAAGCTCAGCGCCGCAGCCAGCCAAACGCTGCCGATACCGGCAGCCAGGGTGGCCAACACAATGGCAAGCAGAATCACGTAACACCTTTCATAGCAAACCCCGCGACTGTACGCCCGAAACTCCTATGGCAAAAACCAAGGCAGTTAGCCCGGGAGATACAGCGTGAAACGAAAAAGCCTGCAAGTCTAATCGCCTGGCGTGTTCTTTCGCGCGATTCTTGCCTACACTACACACCTTCACAGGAGCTTTATTGATGAAAACGTACACCGCCTTCGTATTGGCCACGGTTTTGGGACTGGGCACACTCAACGCGTATGCCGCCGACGCCGCCAAAACCATTGAAGCCGTCTACAAGGACAAGGCCAAACTCGATGGCAAGCAAGTCACCGTCAAGGGCAACGTGGTCAAGGTCAACAACGGCATCATGGGCCGCAACTTCCTGCACATCCAGGACGGCACCGGTGGCAAGGACAACAACGACCTGTCGGTCACCAGCGCCCAAACCGCCCAGGTGGGCGACAAGGTCACGATCTCGGGCAAGGTCACGCTGAACAAGGATTTCGGGGCCGGTTACACCTACCCCCTGATCGTGGAAGAAGCCACCGTCACCCCGGCAAAATAAGCCGCCCCGCCAAGGGGCAAGACCAGTGCGCCACTAGTGCGCCTGGTCCCAGTTGGCACCCACGCCGACCTCGGCCAGCAGTGGCACCTTGAGGTCGGCTACACCGGCCATCAGGCGCGGTATGGTGTCCTTGAGCCACGCAACTTCGCTGTCGGGCAGCTCAAACACCAGTTCGTCGTGCACCTGCATGATCATCCTGGTGGCGCGCTGCTCGGCATCGAGCACTTGCTGCACCTTGACCATGCTGAGCTTGATCAGGTCAGCCGCCGTGCCCTGCATCGGCGCGTTAATGGCGGCGCGCTCGGCCCCGGCGCGGCGCGGGCCGTTGGCTGAGTTGATTTCCGGCAGGTACAGCCGCCGGCCAAATACCGTTTCCACGTAGCCCCGGTGCTTGGCTTGCAGCCGGGTCTGGTCCATGTACTGCTTGACGCCGGGATAACGCTCAAAGTAACGCGCGATGTAGTTTTTGGCAGCGGTGTTGTCAATGCCCAGGTTGCGCGCCAGACCGTAGGCGCTCATGCCGTAGATCAGGCCGAAGTTGATCACCTTGGCATAGCGCCGCTGCTCGCTGCTGACCTGCTCCAGCGCCACGCCAAACACCTCGGCAGCGGTGGCGCGGTGCACGTCCAGCCCTTCTTTGAATGCGCGCAGCAGCGCCTCGTCACCGCTGATGTGGGCCATGATGCGCAACTCGATCTGGCTGTAGTCGGCGCTGGCAATGACGCAACCCGGTGGTGCCACAAACGCCTCGCGCACGCGCCGCCCCTCGGGCGTGCGGATCGGAATATTCTGCAGATTGGGATCGTTGCTGGAGAGCCGCCCGGTGACTGCCACCGCCTGCGCGTAGTGGGTATGTACGCGCCCGGTGCGCGGCAGGGCCAGTTGCGCCAGCTTGTCGGTGTAAGTACCCTTCAACTTGGCCAGCCCCCGGTGCTCCAGAATCTTGGCCGGCAGGGGAAAGTCTTCGGCCAGCTTCTCCAGCACCTCTTCGTCGGTGCTGGGCGTGCCACTGGCGGTCTTCTTGACCACCGGCAAACCGAGCTTGGTGAACATGATCTCGCCAATCTGCTTGGGGCTGCTCAGGTTGAACGTCTGCCCGGCCAGCGCATGCGCCTCGGTTTCAAGCTGCATGATGCGCTGCCCCAGCGAATGGCTTTGCGCCGCGAGCGTGGCCGCGTCAATCAGCACGCCGTTGCGCTCGATGCGGTAGAGCGCTTCGCTGCTGGCAATCTCGAGTTCATACACAAAGCGCAGCTTGGCGTCGGCCTGCAGTTGCGGCCACAGCAGCCTATGCACGTCCAGCGTCATGTCCGAGTCTTCGCAGGAGTAGCGCGCAGCGCTGGCGATATCAACCTGGTCAAAACAGATCTGGCTCGCACCCTTGCCACACAGGTCCTCAAAGCTGATGCCGCTGCGCCCCCGGTGGCGCAGCGCCAGGCTGGCCAGACCATGCGGCTTGTGGACTTCGAGCACATAGCTTTGCAGCATGGTGTCGTGGGCGTAGCCCTGCACCTCGATGCCGTGGTTGGCAAACACGTGGCGGTCGTATTTGATGTGCTGACCCAGTTTGGCGTGCGCCGGGTTTTCCAGCCAGGGTTTCAGGCGCGCAAGCACCTGCTCGCGCGGCAGTTGATCGGGTGCGCCGGGGTAGCAATGCGCCAGCGGCACATAGGCCGCCTGCCCCGGCGTCACGCTAAAGCTGATGCCCACGATCTCGGCACGCATTTCGTCCAGCGACGTGGTCTCGGTGTCCAGCGCCACCAGCTCGGCCGCTTCCAGCCGGGCGAGCCAGTGGTCGAAGGCGTCCCAACTCAGAACGGTGTCGTAGTCCACGCTGCTCACCAGCGACGCCTGCGCGTGGGTGGGCTCGGCTGGTTCGTCAAACAATCCGGGTGAGGAATAAGCTGGTTTCACAGACTGCGCTGCGGCGCTGCCTGACGAGCGTGACGCGCCCAGCGATTCGGCTAACCCCTTGAAGCCAAAGCGCACATAAAAGTCGCGCAACGCCGCAGTGTTCTCAGCCTTGACCACAATATCGTCGAGTGCGGGCAGCCCCGGCACCCAGGCTTGCAGGTCGCAGTCGGTCTTGATCGTCAGCAGCGCGCGGCCCACAGGTAGCCAGTCGAGTGCCTTGCGCAGGTTCTCGCCGGCCACGCCCTTGATGGCGGCGGCGTTGTCCACCACGCCTTGCAGCGATCCGTATTCCTGCAGCCACTTGGCCGCCGTCTTGGGCCCGACCTTCTCCACGCCGGGTACGTTGTCGATGGCGTCACCCATCAGGGTCTGGAAGTCCAGCATCTGGCGCGCGCTCACACCGAACTCGGCCTGCACACCAACTAGGTCGCGGCGCTTTCCGTTCATGGTGTCGATGATGGTGATGTTCTCATCAACCAGTTGCGCCAGATCCTTGTCGCCGCTGCTGACCACCACCTGCAGGCCCTGGCGCGAGCCGAGCAGCGCCAGCGTGCCAATTACGTCATCGGCCTCCACGCCCGGCACGTCGAGCACACGCCAGCCCAGCAGCCGCACCACCTCGTGAATCGGCTCGATCTGGGCGCGCAAATCTTCCGGCATCGGCGAGCGCTGCGCCTTGTACTGGGGATAGATTTCATCGCGAAAGGTGGGCCCCTTGGCATCGAACACGCAGGCCACGTAGTCGGCGGGCACATCCTTGCGCAACTTTTGCAGCATATTGATCATGCCCCGGATGGCACCGGTAGGGGCGCTACCAGGGTCGCCCGGCACGGCGCGCAAGTCGGGCATGGCGTGAAAAGCGCGGTACAGGTAGCTTGAGCCGTCCACCAGCAGCAGGGTTTTTGCGGAATCGTTCATGCGCGCATTGTGCCTGCCCTCGCCCTCCTCACCCGGGGCCCTACAATCCGGCTAAGTTCTCATCGCAGCAGGCACGCCGGGCACCCCCCGACGCGCCACCCTAACCCAGCGGCATTTCATGGCGGTTTACACAGAGGTCTCCTTTGACGAGGCCGCTCAATTTTTGCAGGCGCTCCAACTCGGCACCCTTGAGTCCATGCAAGGGTGCTTGGGCGGCATCGAAAACACCAACTACTTCGTCACCACCGACCAGGGGGCCTACGTGCTCACACTGTTCGAGCGCCTGACCGCCGAGCAGTTGCCGTTTTACCTGCGGCTGATGAAGCACCTGGCGTTTCACGGCATTCCCGTGCCCGACCCCGCCGCCAACGCCGATGGCGACGTGCTGCACGCGCTCAACGGCAAGCCCGCCGCCGTAGTCAACCGGCTGCGTGGCAAGAGTGAGCTCAACCCGGGCGTGGCGCACTGCCGGGCCGTGGGCGAAACGCTGGCGCGCATGCACCAGGTTGGCCTGGACTTCGGCATGCAGCAACCCAATTTGCGCGGCCTGTCCTGGTGGAACGAAACCACACCGGTGGTGCTGCCGTTTCTCCAAGCCGAGCAGGCGGCGCTGCTGCAGTCGGAGTTGGCCTACCAGAACCACGTGGCCACGCTCTCGGCCTGCACCGCGCTGCCGTGCGGCCCGATTCATGCCGACCTGTTTCGCGACAACGTCATGTTCGCGCCGCCTGACGCCACAACCGACGCGCCCGAACTGACCGGATTTTTTGACTTCTACTTTGCCGGCGTGGACGCTTGGCTGTTTGACATTGCGGTCTGCCTCAACGACTGGTGCATTGACCTGGCCAGCGGCGCCTCTGACAGCGCGCGCACCCGCGCCTTTGTTGCAGCCTACGAATCGGTGCGGCCCTTGAGCGCGCAGGAGCGCACCCTGCTGCCCGCCATGGCGCGTGCGGCTGCGCTGCGCTTCTGGCTCTCGCGGCTGTGGGATCTGCATCTGCCGCGCGAAGCGTCGGTGCTGACGGCCCACGACCCAGCCCACTTCGAGCGCGTGCTGCGCCAGCGTGTGCAACATCCGCTGACCTGCGCGGAGGCAGGCGCATGAAGCTCCAACTGGTTGCCGCAGGCACTGGCAAGCGCTGGGTGAAACTTGGCGTGCAAACCTTTCTGCGCCAGCCGCTGGCGTTTTGCGGCCTGTTCTTCATGTTCATGGCGGTGATGTCGGTACTCAGCCTGGTTCCCTATCTGGGCAACGTGCTGGCCTTGATGCTGCTGCCCGGCGCTACGCTGGGCCTGATGGTGGCCACGCAGGAGGCGTCCAAGGGCAAGTTTCCGATGCCGCTGGTGCTGATCAGCGCGTTTCGCGCCGGGCGTGAGCGTGTTCGCGCCATGCTGGTGCTGGGCATCCTCTATGCCATCGGTTTTTTGCTGGTGTTGGCAGTGTCCGCGCTGGCCGACGGCGGCAAGTTTGCACACCTCTCGCTGGTGGGCGCCCCGATGACAGCCGAGTTGCTGCAAGCCGAAGACTTCCAGTTGGCCACGCTGGTTTCGATGGCCTTGTACCTGCCGCTGTCGCTGCTGTTCTGGCACGCGCCCGCACTGGTGCACTGGTATGGAGTTACGCCGGTAAAAAGCCTGTTCTTCAGCTTTGTAGCGTGCATGCGCAACTTCTGGGCCTTCACCGTGTTCGGCCTGGTGTGGATGGCCGTATTCCTGGGCGTAGGCATCGTCATGGCAACTCTGGCCGCGCTGGGCGGCGGCCCCGATCTGGTAGCCGCAGTCGTATTCCCTTCCACCATGCTGGTAGCAGCGATGTTCTTCACCTCGCTCTACTTCACCTTTCAAGACTGCTTCCAAAGCGACGAACCGCCCGCGCCCTGATACCCTCTCCACCAACCGTCCCGGTCTATGCGGCCAATCATTCCGTCATTGCGACAACCATTCCCGTCATTGCGAACCCCATTCCCGTCATTGCGAACGAAGTGAAGCAATCCATGCCTTTCAGACTGCATGGACTGCCACGCTGCGCTCGCAGTGACGAAACCACGGCTCATGACACCTCTGCTGCTTCGACCACCCGAAACAAGGTGCTCGCGAGCCACCCCCCGGCCTGCACAGAATCGGTAGCAGAGCCTTGACTGACCGCCACACACCCCAACACCGGTAGCAGGGCTTGGGGTAGGGGCCTGCGCCGATTTTCCGGGCATTTGACGGCATGAGGCGCTGGCCCCTACCCCAAGCTCTGCGGTGAGCGAGGGGGAGTCCCCCTACACAACAGGAGTGAGCTTAGCAATGGCGAGAGCCAGCCATTTCACTCCATGGCGCGGGAAGTTGATCTGGGCGCGGGCATCGTCGCCAGTGCCTTCGAGCGTGAGCACCGTGCCTTCGCCAAACTTGGTGTGAAACACCTTCTGCTGAAGCTTGAGGCCATGGGCTGGTTCGTGCTTGCGCTCGATCGGCTTGTCAAAGCCGCTGCCCAGGCCGGTGGAATAGGCGTAGGCGGCACCGGACTTGATGGCGTCGTGCGCGTCCCAGCCTCGCGCTGGCACGCCCGGCTGGTGGCGCGGTGTGAGCCACTTGAGCGTCTCCTCGGGCAACTCGTCAAAGAACCGGCTCTTGAGGTTGTAGCGCGTCTGGCCGTGCAGCATGCGCGTCTGCGAGTGGCTCAGGTAGAGGCGTTTGCGCGCGCGCGTGAGTGCCACGTACATCAGGCGGCGCTCCTCTTCCAGACCATCGGCGTCGGAGAGCGAGTTTTCGTGCGGGAACAACCCCTCCTCCAACCCGGTAATGAACACGCAATCAAACTCCAGACCCTTGGCCGAGTGCACCGTCATGAGCTGGATTGCGTCCTGCCCGGCCTGCGCCATGTTGTCGCCCGCCTCCAGCGCGGCGTGCGTCAGAAAAGCGGCCAGGGGCGACAGGGTCTCGCCGGTTTGCAGGTCGGGGCTCAGCGGTGCCTCCTGCGCGTCGGCCTGGAGTGCGTAGGCGTCGCGGCCAAAGCCTTCCTGCATGACAAAGCTCTCGGCGGCGTTGACCAGTTCTTCCAGATTCTCGACCCGGTCCGCGCCTTCGCGCTCGGCGCGGTAGTGCGCCAGCAGGCCGCTGTGCTCGAGCATGCGCTCCATGATGTCGCGCAGGTTCATGCCTGCGCATTGCTCGCGCAGCACATCAATCTTGGCCACAAACCCGGCGATGGCCGCGCCTGCGCGCCCCCCCACGGCGCTTACGCCATCGTGCAGCGAGCAGCCCGTGGCGCGCGCCACGTCCTGCAACTGCTCGATGCTGCGCGCACCGATGCCGCGCGCCGGGAAGTTGACCACGCGCAGAAAGCTGGTGTCGTCGTTGGGGTTCTCCAACAGGCGCAGATAGGCCAGCGCGTGCTTGATTTCAGCGCGCTCGAAAAAGCGCAAGCCCCCATAGACGCGGTACGGCACAGCGGCGTTGAAGAGCGCCGTTTCAATCACCCGGCTTTGCGCGTTGCTGCGGTACAAGACGGCGATTTCCTTGCGCTCGATATCGTCGCGCACCAGTTGCCGGATTTCATCGACCATCCACTGCGCCTCGGCAAAGTCGCTGGGGGATTCGTACACGCGCACGGGCTCGCCCGGCCCCTGATCGGTGCGCAGGTTTTTGCCCAGGCGGCGGCTGTTGTGGCTGATGAGCGCGTTGGCGCAGTCCAGGATGTTGCTGTAGCTGCGGTAGTTCTGCTCCAGCTTGATCTGGTGCTGCACCTTGAACTCGCGCACAAAGTCGGCCATGTTGCCCACACGCGCACCGCGAAAGGCGTAGATGCTCTGGTCATCGTCGCCCACGGCCAGCACCGCACCACCGGCTGGTGCACCGTCGCCCTCCCCCTGCCCGGCCAGCATCTTGATCCACGCGTACTGCAGCCGGTTGGTGTCCTGAAACTCGTCGATCAGAATGTGGCGAAAGCGCCGCTGGTAGTGCGCGCGGATGGGGTCGTGGTCGCGCAGCAGCTCGTACGAGCGCAGGATCAGCTCGCCAAAATCGACCACGCCTTCGCGCTGACATTGCTCTTCGTAGAGTTGGTACAGATCGGCCTTGCGGCGCGAGTCGGCATCGCGCACCTCGACCCTATTGGGGCGCAAGCCTTCTTCCTTGCAACCGGCAATAAACCATTGCAGTTGCTTGGGCGGAAAGTGCTCGTCGTCCACGTTGAACTGTTTGCACAGGCGCTTGATGGCGCTGAGCTGGTCTTGCGTGTCGAGAATCTGGAAACTTTGCGGCAGGTTGGCCAGCTTGAAATGTGCCCGCAGAAAGCGGTTGCACAAGCCGTGAAACGTGCCAATCCACATGCCATGCACGTTGATGGGCAGCATGGCCGAGAGGCGCGCCATCATCTCCTTGGCGGCCTTGTTGGTAAAGGTCACGGCCAGCACCCCGGCAGGCGAGACCTGGCCGGTCTGCAGCAGCCAGGCAATGCGCGTGGTCAGCACCCGGGTCTTGCCCGAACCGGCCCCGGCCAGAATCAGCGCGTGCTCGGGTGGCAGCGTGACGGCGGCGCGCTGCTGGGGATTGAGCGAGTCCAGGAGGGGGGATTCAAAGCTGCTGTCGGTGGGAGGAGAAGAAAACATGCCCCATTGTAGAAACACCCCAGCAGAAAGCGCGCAAAACGGCCGCGATTTCGATAGAATCAAGCACCGGGCCCAAGCATTTGTGGCCCGGTTTTTTTTGACCGGGCTCCATTCCCAAGCGCCCACCCTGTTGGAAACAGTTTTCTGGAGCTTGGATACACCATGGATATTTTTGACTACGACAATATTTTGCTGCTGCCGCGCAAGTGCCGTGTGGACAGCCGCTCGGAATGTGATGCCAGTGTGGAACTCGGGGGGCGCAGGTTTCGCATCCCGGTAGTGCCCGCCAACATGAAGACCGTGGTGAATGCCGACATCTGCGTCTGGCTGGCCAGGAATGGTTACTTTTATGTGATGCACCGCTTCGACCTGGACAACCTGGCCTTTGTCAAGGACATGAAGGCGCAGGGCCTGTACGCCTCCATTTCGCTGGGCGTGAAAGCCCCCGACTACCAGGCCGTTGACACCCTGGTGGCGCTGGGCCTGACACCCGAATACATCACCATCGACATTGCCCACGGCCATGCCGACAGCGTGAAGAACATGATTGCCTACCTCAAGCAGCATCTGCCGGGCAGCTTTGTGATTGCGGGCAACGTGGCCACCCCCGAGGCCGTGATCGACCTGGAAAACTGGGGTGCCGACGCCACCAAGGTGGGCATCGGCCCGGGCAAGGTGTGCATCACCAAGCTCAAGACCGGTTTTGGCACCGGCGGCTGGCAGTTGAGCGCCGTCAAATGGTGCGCGCGCGTGGCGACCAAGCCCATCATTGCCGACGGCGGCATCCGCGAGCACGGCGACATTGCCAAGAGCGTGCGCTTTGGTGCCACCATGGTGATGATCGGCTCGCTGCTGGCCGGCCACGAAGAAAGCCCGGGCCAGACGGTGGAGGTGGATGGCAAGCTGTACAAGGAATATTACGGCTCGGCCAGCGACTTCAACAAGGGCGAATACAAGCACGTTGAAGGCAAGCGCATTCTTGAGCCGGTCAAGGGCACGCTGGCGTCCACCCTGATCGAGATGGAGCAGGACGTGCAAAGCTCCATCAGCTATTCGGGCGGCAAGAAGCTGATGGACATCCGCAAGGTCAACTACGTCACGCTCGGTGGCGACAACGCCGGCGAACACCTGCTGATGTAGCGCACCATGAAAGTTGCACTGCTTGGCATTGGACTGATGGGCTTGCCCATGGGCAAACGCCTGTGTGCTGCGGGGCACGAAGTCCATGCGTGGAACCGCACCCGGCCCAAGGCCGAGGCTCTTGCGTCCGTGGGCGCACAGGTGCACGACCTGAGCGCCCAGGCGGTGCAGGACGCGGAGTTGGTCATCACCATGCTGGAAAACGGTGACGTGGTCGAACACGTGTTGTTTGATTTGCCCACGGCTGCAGCGCTCAAGTCAGGCGCACTGCTGGTGGATATGTCGTCCATTAAACCGGCGCAGGCCCGCGCGCACTCCACACGCCTGCAGGCCCTGGGCGTTGACTATCTCGACGCCCCGGTCTCCGGTGGAACCATCGGTGCGGAAAACGGCACGCTGGCCATCATGGCCGGAGGTGACGCGGCGCAGTTCGCGCGTGCGCAGCCGGTGTTTGCGGCGCTGGGGCGCGCCACCCATGTAGGCCCCACCGGTGCGGGCCAACTCGCCAAACTGGCCAACCAGATGATTGTCGGCATCACCATCGGTGCCGTGGCCGAAGCCCTGCTGTTATGCGAAAAAGGCGGCGCCAACACGGCCAAGGTCAAGGAAGCCATTGCCGGCGGCTTTGCCGACAGCCGCATCCTGCAGGTGCATGGCCAACGCATGGTCGAGCGCGACTTTGCGCCGCGCGGGCGTATGACGGTGCAACTCAAAGACCTGCGCAATGCCCTCTCCACCGCCGAAGAGCTCGGCTTTGAAGCGCCGGTGACCACCCTGTTCGAGCAACTCTACGCCCAAGGCGTCGCCCACGGCCTGTCGGACCTGGACCACTCCGGCCTGTTCGTCGAACTGGCGCGGCGCAACGGCATGGCCTGAGCCGATTTAGCGCGCCGGTTTGGCCTGACGCTTGGCGGCGTCGCGGGGTACAAACACTTTGCCGCCGTTGCCGGGTTTGGCAAAACCAGCGGGCTTGCCGAAGGCAGCTTTGCGGGGGGCGGCATCAGCGCGGGGAGCGAAGTCGGAGCGCGGTGCACCAAAGTCAGCGCGGGGTGCTGAATCACGGCGCGGCGCGGCAAAGTCAGCACGCGGGGGGCGGTCGTTACGCGGCGCACCAAAGTCGCCGCGCGGTGCTGGGGCACCTGGGCCGCCACGACCGGCAAAGCGGTCGTTGAAGCCACCCTTGCGCTCGTAGCTGAAGCCTTCACGCGGCCCCTGACCGAACGCGCGCTCGCGCGGGCGGCGGTCGGCCACATGGTTGCCACGGCCACCAAAGCTGGCCCCGGTGCCCGGGCGTGCTTCAGGAAAGCGCTGCTGCGGCTCCAGCCCTGGAATGGTTTCCGACTGGAAGTGCTGGCGGGTATAGGCCTCGATGTCAAAAATCTTGCGCCGGTCGCGAATCTCGGCAAAGGTCACAGCCAGTCCGTCGCGCCCGGCACGACCGGTGCGGCCAATGCGGTGGGTGTAGTCCTCGGCCTTCATTGGCAAGCCGAAATTGAAGACGTGGGTGATGGTGGGCACATCCAGGCCGCGCGCCGCCACGTCAGTGGCCACCAGAATCTGCACCTGGCCCTGGCGCAAGGCCATCAGGCGGCGGTTGCGCAAGCCCTGGCTGAGCGCGCCGTGCAGCGCCACGGCGTCAAAGCCGGCTTGCTGCAAGTCGTTGGCCAGGCCGTCGCACTCGATCTGGGTGCTGGCAAACACAATTGCCTGGTTGATACCGGCGTCGCGCAGCCAATGGTCAAGCAGCTTGCGCTTGTGGTGGGCGTTGTCGGCCCAGAACAGCACCTGCTTGATGTTGACGTGTTTTTCCTGCGGGTTGTCGATGGTCACACGCTGGGGCTCACGCATCACGCGTGCCGCGAGCTGCTGGATGCGCGGCGCAAACGTGGCGCTGAACATCATGGTTTGTTTGCGGTCGATGGTGAGCTGGTTGATTTCGGCCAGATCATCGGCAAAGCCGAGGTCGAGCATGCGGTCGGCCTCATCCACCACCAGGAATTGCACCTGGTCGAGCTTGATCTGCATCGAGCGCTGCAGGTCCAGCAGACGCCCGGGCGTGGCCACCACCAGGTTGGCGTTTTGCAGTTTGGCAATTTGCAACTGGTAAGGCATGCCGCCCACAATATTGGCAATGCGCAGGCCACGGCAATGTTGCACCAGGTCGATGGCGTCGTGCGCCACCTGCTGCGCCAGCTCGCGCGTGGGGCAAACCACCAACGCGCCGGGCGCTGCCGCCTTGAAGTTGCGCGGGTTGGTGGGGTCCTTGCGCTTGGCGCGCTTCGGGGGGGCCTCGCCCTTGGCGGCGGCTTCGGCCACGGCGCGCTCATAGTCTGCGCGTTCACGCGCTTCGCTCTCGGCCTGCTGGCGCAGCAGCGTGTGCAGCACCGGCAGCAGGAACGCCGCCGTCTTGCCGCTGCCGGTTTGGCTGGAGACCATCAGGTCGATGTAGCGCGCAGCCTGTTCGCCGTTTTGCTCGCCGGGCAGTGCCAGCGGAATCGTCTTTTGCTGCACGACGGTGGGCTGGGTATAGCCCAAGTCACGCACCGCATGGATCAGCTCAATGGCCAGGCCCATCTTGACAAAGCCCTCGGGCAGCAGCGGCACCGCAGCAGCGTGTGCGTGTTCCGTGTGCTCTTGCGCTGGGGCAGGCACTGCGGGGATCAGGTTGGTTGTTTCGGCAGGCGCAAAGTCGCCCGTCGCATTCATAGCGTCAGTCATGGTAGTTCTCTCACACGCGAGCGGCGCACTTGGTGCGCTTGCTCCGTCAATGGTTAAAAGACATCAACCATCAAACGAAACCGGCTCTGACTCACAATGAGTTCAATCAGCGTGGGGTCCATATTTGCGGACCCGATGTATGAGGGGAGATGTACAAAATGCACTGCGCGTTGCAATGCAGGGGCGGATTATGGCACGGATTCGGGTTTTTACTTAGAAGACCGCCAAAACGCCCACGCAACGGCGCGCCCTCAATCGAGCTTGAGGAAGTGTTCGCGGTAGTGTTCAAGCTCGTCAATCGACTCGTGCACGTCGGCCAGCGCCGTGTGGCTTTGCTGCTTCTTGAACGAGGCGTGGACCGCAGGCTTCCAGCGTTTGGCCAGTTCCTTGAGCGTGCTCACGTCGAGGTTGCGGTAGTGAAAAAACGCCTCCAGCTTGGGCATGTACTTCACCAGAAAGCGCCGGTCTTGCCCGATCGAGTTACCGCACATCGGCGTGCTCTTGGCGGGTACATACTGGCTCAGGAACGTGATCAACTGGTCCTGCGCCTGGGCCTCGGTCAGGGTGGAGGCGCGCACCTTGTCGATCAAGCCGCTCTTGCCGTGCGTGCCCTTGTTCCAGGCGTCCATCAGGTCAAGCTGGGCGTCGCTTTGGTGAATCACCAGCACCGGACCTTCGACCCGGTTTTCGAGTTTGGGGCCGGTGACGATCACGGCCACTTCGATAATCTTGTCGGTCTCGGGGTCGAGCCCGGTCATTTCGCAATCGAGCCAGACCAGGTTCTGGTCGGATTTAGCTAAAGGGGTGTTGAGTTCTGCCATGCAGGCATTGTCGCCGATGGCCTAAACTCCAGCGTAATGACAGAACATTTTTTCAACAGTTCCGCCTCCTGGACCACCACCACCGTTTTCATAGCCGCCCTGTTTGCCAGCGTGCTGCTCAAATTCTGGCTGGCCTCGCGCCAGATCCGCTGCGTCGTTCAACACCGCGAGCGTGTCCCAGCGGCATTTGCCGACAAGATGCCGCTAGCTGCGCATCAAAAGGCCGCCGACTACACCGTCGCCAAATCGCGCCTGGGTTTGCTGGAACTGGCCTGGGGCACCGTGGTAACGCTGGCGTGGACGCTGCTGGGTGCGCTATCTGCCCTCAACAGCGCACTCGTGGGCTGGATCGGCACCGGCGTGCACCAGCAGGTTGCGCTGCTGATGGCGTTTGTGCTGATCAACAGCGTGATTGACCTGCCGTTTTCGCTCTACCAGACCTTTGTGGTCGAGCAGCGCTTTGGCTTTAACAAGACCACGCCCGCGCTGTGGCTGCAGGATTTTGCCAAGTCCACTGCGCTGTCGTTGGCCATTGGCTTGCCGCTGGCCTATCTGGTGCTGTGGATGATGGGTGCTACCGGTGCGCTGTGGTGGCTGTGGACCTGGTGCGTGTGGATGGGCTTTAACCTGCTGATGCTAGTGGTCTACCCGCTTTGGATCGCGCCCATCTTCAACAAATTCAAGCCGCTCGAAGACCCTGAGCTCAAGGACCGGGTCTCGGCGCTGATGGCGCGCTGCGGCTTTAGCTCCAACGGTTTCTTTGTGATGGACGGCAGCAAACGCAGCGCGCACGCCAACGCGTACTTCACCGGCTTTGGTGCGTCCAAGCGCGTGGTGTTTTACGACACGCTGCTGGCGCAACTCAGTGCCCCCGAGGTTGATGCGGTGCTGGCGCACGAGCTTGGGCACTTCAAGCACCGCCACATCGTCAAGCGCATCGTGGCGATGTTCGCCCTGAGCCTGCTTGGGTTTGCCACATTGGGATGGCTGGGCCAGCAAGCCTGGTTCTTTACCGGCCTGGGGGTCAGCCCCAACCCCGACGGAACCAACAGTGCGTTGGCGCTGCTGCTGTTCACCCTGGTGCTGCCGCTGGCCGGAACTTTTTTCGGCCCGGTATTTGCGCAGCTTTCGCGCCGCCACGAGTTTGAAGCCGACGCTTACGCCGTGGCGCAGACCAGCGCGCCTGCCCTGGCAGGTGCGCTGCTCAAGCTGATGGAAGACAACGCCTCCACGCTCACGCCCGATCCGCTTTACGCCCGCTTCTACTATTCGCATCCGCCAGCGAGCGAGCGCCTGGGGCGTCTGCACAGCGTGGGAGCCTGAACCTTGTCCACCCCGACACTGCAAGCTGGACTGGTCATTGCTGGCCACGGTCGCCATATGTGGGTGGAAACTGCTGACGGGCGACGCGTGATTTGCCACTCGCGCGGCAAGAAAACCCAGGCCGTCGTGGGCGACCGCGTGCTGTGGCAGGCCAGCCAGGACGAGGGCACGATTGAGCGCATCGAGGAGCGGCGCAATCTGCTCTACCGCCAGGACGAAGTTCGCACCAAGTCGTTTGCGGCCAACCTCGACCAGGTGCTGATTCTGGTGGCTGCCGAACCAGACTTTTCCGAAAGCCAGTTGACGCGCGCGCTGATCGCCGCCCAAGCGCAGCAGATCGAACCCGTGATTGGCCTGAACAAGCGCGATCTGGCCGAACCATTTGCGCGCGCCTGGAGCCGCCTAGCGGTGTACCGCGACATGGGCTACACGGTGCTGCCGCTGGCGCTCAAGCCGCGTGGCGATCTGCCGCTTGACGCCACCGATGGACTCGAAGCCCTGCTGGCAGGCAAGACGACGCTGGTGCTGGGCCCCTCGGGCGCGGGCAAGAGCACCCTGATCAACCGGCTGATTCCGCAGGCGCAGGTTTTGACCAACGCCATTTCGACCGCGCTCAACTCGGGCAAACACACCACCACCAGCACCACCTGGTATTGGGTGGATGCGGCCAAGACCACGGCAGTGATCGACTCGCCGGGGTTTCAGGAATTTGGCCTCAATCACATCGATCCGATGCACCTGGCCGGCCTGATGCCCGACATCAAGGCGCTGGCGTCGGACTGCAAGTTCTACAACTGCAGCCACCTGCACGAGCCCGGCTGCGGTGTCATCGCGGCACTTAAAGACGCTGATAGTGCTGAGAGAATAAGCCCGGGGCGCTACAAGATCTATAGCGAGCTGTTTGCCGAACTGAGCCAGAAACGCTATTGAACCCTGGCTGAGAGAACCTCAGCCGAGCAGGCGCGCCAGCGACAGCAGCGCCAAAAAAACCATCCACATCACGACCGAGCGCCACAGCAGGCCGACTACGGCGCGCAGGTGCGCGGGTTGCGGCTGCTGGCCTGTGCCACCCTGGTCTTGCACACCCAGTTTGACGTTGACGGCACCGGCCGTGGCGGCCAGCACCACGCCATTGCTGTCGCCCGGAAACAGGGCCTCGTGTTGGCGCCAGCTCTCCACCGCTTCCTCAAAACTTCCCACAAAGGCAAAGCCCAAGGCCGTAACGCGCGCGGGCAGCCAATCCATGGCCGACCATGCAGCACTGGCGTTGGCCTGCAAGGCGTCACTGGCCGGATGGTCCGAGGGTTTGAGCGGCCGGTGCACATAGCGACCGAGGAATTCGCTCAGGCGATACACCACCGCCCCGGCGGGCCCCAAGCCCAGCGCCGCGAGCAGCGAATACCAGACAAACACCCCAAACACATGGCGATGGGCGTTCAGCACCGAAAACTCAATCACATGGCGCACGATCTCGCTGCGCGGCAAGGTGCTGGCGTCAATGCGCATCCAGGCTGCAAGCCGTTGGCGCGCCAACTCCTCGTCACCCGCATTGAGGGCGTCGCGAATTTCCGTAAAGCGATGGCTGAACTGGCGAAAGCCCAGGGTGGAATACAGAATGGCGATGTTCCACAGCACCGCAGCGGCCCAACCCACCGACCACACCAGCAGCCAGTGCAGCGCGCACACCAGCACGCCCGGCAGCCACACGGCCAGCATCCAAGCCAGCCAACCGTGCATGGACTGTCCGGCATCAAACGTGCGGATCACCCAGCGCACCCAGGCCCGCGCGCCGTTGTGCACCGGGTTGGACGGCTGCAAGGGCCGCGCCTGCTCCAGCAGCAAGGCAAACAGGATGGCGAGAAAGCTCATGCAGCAATCATAGCGGCCTGCGCGGGCGTGCCCTGAGCGCTTACGCCCGAAGAAACCCGTAGAGATTGCGCAACATGCCCGCCGTCGCGCCCCAGACGAAGCGCTCGGTAGCGCCATCCTGGTAGGGCATGGACAGCCATTGCCTGCGCGCTCCCGCCCAATCCACCACATGGCGGCGGTGGTTGGCAGGATCGAGCAGAAAGTCCAGCGGCACTTCAAACACATCGGCCACTTCGTAATGGTTGGGAGTGATGGAAAAGCCAGGCTGCACCAGGGCGACCACCGGCGTGACCAAAAAGGCGCTGCCGGTGGCATAAATGGGCAAGGTACCGAGCACCTGGACAAAATCCGGGTGCAAGCCAATTTCTTCCTGCGCTTCGCGCAGCGCCGTAGCCACTGGGTCGTGGTCCTCGGGGTCAGCCTTGCCACCCGGAAAGGCGATCTGGCCGGAATGGCTGGAAAGATGGGCCGTGCGCTGCGTCAGCAGCACGCTCATGCGCTCACGCAGCACCAGCGGCACCAGCACCGAGGCGTGCACCGCCGCCCGGTCGGTGATACGCGCTTCGGTGTGCAGCTCGGGCGTCCAGAGCGGTGGTGCCGCAAAGCGCCGCACCAGGGCTTCGGGGTGCAAGGCTGCGGGGTCCACCTTGGGCAGGTGGGCGTCCACGCCGATCACCGGCACGGTGCGCGGATCAAACAAGGGGAGTTTGCTCATAGGCCCAGCGGGTGCAGTCAATGGACGGGTGCCAAAACAAAAGCCGCCTCAAGCTTGCGCAAGAGCGGCTTTCATGGTGAAGCGACTACAGGGGTTATGCCGTTGCCGTCTTCTTGGCTGGCAGTTTTTCCTTGATACGTGCCGACTTGCCGCTGCGGTCACGCAGGTAGTACAGCTTGGCGCGGCGCACGTCACCACGGCGCTTGACTTCGATGCCGGCAATCAGCGGGCTGTAGGTTTGGAAGGTACGTTCCACGCCTTCGCCGCTGGAGATCTTGCGCACGATGAAGCCGCTGTTGAGCCCCCGATTGCGCTTGGCGATAACCACGCCTTCGTAGGCCTGGACGCGCTTGCGGTTGCCTTCAACCACGTTGACGCTGACGATAACGGTGTCGCCAGGAGCGAATTCGGGGATGGTCTTTCCCAGGCGGGCAATTTCTTCTTGCTCGAGTGTTTGGATGAGGTTCATGATTTCCTTTATTGATCTTGTACGCGCAGACACCGGAACTGGTGCCAATCAGGTCATGCGACCGATAGCCGTGCAGAGGATCAGAGAGCCGCAGATTATAGCAAGTTCGTTTTGGGGCCAGCCAGGACCACTTCATCCCGGGCGTCAAGCTTGCCCGCAGCGCGCGCCGCCACCAGCAAATCGGGTCGTTTTGCGGCGGTGAGCAGCAGGCTCTGGTCGCGCCGCCAGCGTTCAATCTGTGCATGGTTGCCCGACATCAGCGCACCCGGCACGGCTTGGCCATTCCATTCCTCGGGCCGGGTGTAGTGGCTGCAGTCGAGCAGGCCGTCCAACTCGGCGTTGAAACTGTCAAAGGCATGGCTGTGCGGATCGGTCAGTACCCCGGGCTGCAGGCGCGCAACCGCGTCGAGCAAGGCAATGGCGGCAATTTCTCCGCCCGACAGCACAAAGTCACCGAGGCTCACCTGTACGTCCACATGGGCGTCAATGAAGCGCTGGTCCAGGCCTTCGTAACGGCCGCAAACCAGAATTGCCCCGGTGCTGTCCGCCCAGTGCTGTACTGCCGCGTGGTTCAGCGGTTTGCCCACGGGCGAGAACAGCACCACCGGGGCGTTGTCGTTGCGTAGTGAGCGGATATGGGCCAGCGTCTTGGCCAGCGGCTCGGCCATCATGACCATGCCCGGGCCGCCACCAAACGGACGGTCATCGACCCGGCGGTAGTTGCCCTCGGCGAAATCTCGGGGGTTGAAAAACTGCACTTCCACCTGGCCGGATTCGAACGCACGCCGCGTCACCCCCAACTCAAGAAACGGGGCAAACAGTTCGGCAAACAGGGTGATGACATCAAAGCGCATGGGCCGCAAACTCAGTAGTCGGCCTGCCAGTCCACACGAATGCGGCGCGCAGCCAGGTCCACGTCATCAATGTAGGCTGAGACAAATGGGATCATCCGGTCCTGCAGTTTGCCATCCTCTAGGTACTCAATCACCAGCACGGTTTGTGGCCCGGTGGAGAGCAGTTCGCGCACATTGCCCAACAGCAAGTCCTCGCGGTTGCGCACTTCCAGGCCGATCAAATCGACCCAGTAGTACTCATCGGCCCCAGCCGTGGGAAAGCTTGCGCGGGAGATAAAGATGCGTGCGCCACGCAGTGCTTCGGCGCTGGAGCGGTCCGGCACGTCGTGGGCACTTGCCACCACGCTGTCGGAATGCTCCTTGGCCTCTATGATGGCCAATTTGACGGTGCCGGCAAAGGTTTTTGCACCCCGCTCGGAGGGCTGCAAATACCAGCGCTTGGATGAAAAAAGCGCCTCCGGATGGGCGCTGTACGGCAAAATCTTGAACCAACCCTTGACACCCCAAGCGTCTGCGATTCTCCCGACTTCAACGGCGTCTGCCGGTAATTGCGCCGCTTCGAGTCCGTTGGTCATGGCTTGGAGCATGGTGCGGGAACCGTCAAAGACAGGCCCCGCATCAAAACACCTCAGGCAGCTTTCTTGGCAGCCTGTGCGATCAAGCGTTCGACGGTGGGAGAAGCTTGCGCGCCCACACCTTGCCAGTAGGTCAGGCGATCTTGCGCCAGACGGATGCTCTCTTCATTGGCGGTCGCAATCGGGTTGTAAAAACCGATGCGCTCAATGAAGCGACCATCGCGGCGTGCACGCTTGTCGGCAACCACAATATTGAAAAACGGGCGAGCTTTTGCACCGCCACGGGCGAGTCGAATGACGACCATGATTTATCCTTTGGGTGGTAGAACTATTAGTCAACCAGGTAATTCAAAGCTTGAGACACGCAACTGACCACCCGGCCAGTGACACTCTGAACAGCCTGCGATTATAACGTTAAGCTAGCACATGCTCAAAATCCGCCCCAGCCAAGCCGCCGACGTAGCGGCCATCACCGCCATTTACACCCACCACGTGCTGCACGGCACCGGCACGTTTGAGGTCGATCCGCCCAGCGTGCAGGACATGGCCTTGCGCCGCGAAGACGTGCTGGCCAAGGCCCTGCCCTACCTGGTGGCCGAGAACGCCAGCGGAGTTGTCGGCTTTGCCTATTGCAACTGGTTCAAGCCGCGCCCGGCCTACCGCTACAGCGCGGAGGACTCGATTTATCTAGCCCCCGGCACCCACGGCCAAGGACTGGGCCGCTTGCTGCTAACGGAGTTAATGGTTCAGGCCGAGCGCGCCGGTGTGAGAAAACTCATTGCCGTGATCGGCGACTCGGCCAACGCAGGCTCCATCGGTGTGCACCGCAGTTGCGGATTTGCCCACGTTGGGAACCTGGGCGCCTGCGGCTGGAAATTTGACCGTTGGCTTGATGTCATTCTGATGGACAAGGCCATCGGGCTGGGCAATAGCACGCCGCCTGGCTAGAACACCTGCAAGCTGATCCAGTAGGCGCTGGCGGCCACAAAGGCGCTCGCGGGAATCGTGAAGATCCAGGCCCAGATGATGGTGCCTGCCACGCCCCATCGCACCGCACTGGCCCGCTGGGTGGAACCCACGCCCACAATGGCACCGGTAATGGTGTGCGTGGTGGAAACCGGCACACCCAGGGCGGTCGCCATGAACAGGGTGATGGCACCTCCGGTTTCGGCGCAGAAGCCGCCCACCGGTTTGAGCTTGGTAATGCGCTGGCCCATGGTCTTGACAATCCGCCAGCCACCAAACATGGTGCCCGCACCAATCGAGGTGTAGCACAGCACGATCACCCAGGAGGGCGGTGCCTTGTCACCGGCAGCCGCGTAGCCGGTGGCCATGAGCAGCATCCAGATGATGCCAATGGTTTTTTGTGCGTCGTTGCCACCGTGCCCCAGGCTGTAGGCACCAGCGGAAACAAGTTGCAAACGGCGGAACCACTTATCCACCCTTGAGGGCCGGGTCCGGCGGAAAATCCAAGCCACCAGCACCATCATCATGGAGCCCAGGGCAAAGCCAAGCAAGGGCGAAACGAAGATGAAGATCACCGTCTTGAGGATGCCGGCGGACACTAGCGTGCTGGTTCCGGATTTGGCAATCACTGCACCGACAATGCCGCCAATCAGGGCGTGCGAAGAACTGCTGGGGATCCCGTAGTACCAGGTGATCACGTTCCACGTAATCGCTCCGATCAAGGCACCAAACACCACATGGGTATCGACCACGCCCGGCACGACAATGCCTTTGCCCACCGTCGCAGCGACGCTGAGTTGGAAGACAAAAATCGCAACCACGTTGAAGAAGGCGGCAAACAGGATCGCCTGCCCCGGCTTGAGCACGCCGGTGGAGACCACGGTGGCAATCGAGTTGGCCGCGTCGTGAAAGCCGTTCATGAAGTCAAACACCAGGGCCAGCGCCACCAGCAGCACCACCACCCACAGCGTTGTTTGCACATGTTCCATAGTTGCAGTCAGCCCTGGATTCAGGAATTTTCGAGGACGATGCCCTCAATCACGTTGGCTACGTCTTCGCACTTGTCGGTAATGGTTTCAAGCAACTCGTAAATTGCCTTGAGCTTGATGACTTCGCGCACATCGGGCTCTTCGCGAAACAGCTTGCTCATGGCGGTGCGCATCACGCGGTCGGCGTCGGACTCCAGGCGGTCGATCTCATCGCAAGTCTTGAGTGCGGCCTCGGCGGTGGACTGCTCCGCAATATTGCCCAGCAACATCACCGCGTCGCGCAGGCGTTCGCAGCAACGAACGCTTAGGTCGGTCAGGCGCACGATTTCTTCGGTCATGTGGTGCACGTCGTACAAGGCCATGGTCTCGGCCGAGTCCTGAATCAGGTCGGCAACATCGTCCATGGTGTTGATCAGCGAGTGGATCTGCTCACGGTCGATCGGTGTGATGAAGGTGATGTGGATTGCCTTGTTGACATCGTGCGTCACGCGATCGGCAGCACGCTCGGCGTAATCCACTTCCTGGTTGTACTTGGCGCGCAAGTCGAGGTCACTGTAGTTGGCCACCAGCTTGGAAAACGCCTGCGCTGCTTCAACAATCCGGTCAGCGTGCTGGTTGAACATGTCGAAAAAATTTGCCTCCAGAGGCAACAACTTTCCAAATAGCATGACTGGCTCCTAACCGCTGTATGTGTCAAACACATGACAAAAATATGACTGCGGGCAGTGTAACCGCGCCCGTGATGCAGAGGCCCGCCCACCGCAAATCCATTTTGAAAGGTTCATTGAGGTGGATCATGGAAAGAGTCTTTCAGCGCCCCTATGAAAAAAGCCCTGCGACTTGTGCCGCAGGGCTTGTTGGCATGAGATCAAGCGCACGGGTCGCACCCGCTGGCGTTGACTTGGTAGCGGTGTCTTAGACGCTTGCCGCCGAGGCGGTGTAGTCGCTGAGCTTGTCGAAGTTCAGGTACTGGTACACCTTGCCGCTGGCGGCTGTGAGCACCCCCATGTCGGCCAGATACTCGGCCTTGGTTGGAATGCGTCCCAGCTTGGAGCAGATCGCAGCCAGTTCAGCCGAACCCAGGTAGACGTTGCTGTCCTTGCCAAGCCGGTTGGGGAAGTTGCGGGTCGAAGTGGAGAACACCGTCGCACCCTGCTTGACCTGCGCCTGATTGCCCATGCACAGACTGCAACCGGGCATTTCCATGCGCGCGCCAGCACTGCCGAGCACGCCGTAATGGCCTTCATCGCTGAGCTGCTTGGCGTCCATCTTGGTCGGTGGCGCAATCCACAACCGCACCGGGATATCGCGCTTGCCTTCCATCAGCTTGGAAGCAGCACGGAAGTGCCCGATGTTGGTCATGCAACTGCCGATAAACACTTCATCGATCTTGGTGCCGGCAACTTCGGACAAGGTCTTCACATCGTCCGGGTCATTCGGGCAGGCCAGGATCGGCTCGTGGATATCGGCCAGGTCGATTTCGATCACGGCAGCGTAGTCCGCGTCGGCGTCGCCCTGGAGCAACTGCGGATTCTTCAGCCAGGCTTCCTGCGCAGCGATGCGGCGTGCCAGCGTGCGTGCATCTGAATAGCCATTGGTAATCATCCACTTCATCATGGTGATGTTGCTATTGATGTATTCCTGCACCGGCTCCTTGTTGAGATGCACCGAGCAGCCCGCTGCCGAACGCTCGGCGGAAGCATCGGACAACTCGAATGCCTGCTCGACCTTGAGGTCGGGCAAACCTTCGATTTCGAGGATGCGGCCCGAGAAGATGTTCTTCTTGCCCTTCTTCTCCACCGTCAGCAGCCCGGCCTTGATGGCGTACAAGGGGATGGCGTTGACCAGATCACGCAGCGTGATGCCGTCTTGCATCTTGCCCTTGAAGCGCACCAGCACCGATTCGGGCATGTCCAGCGGCATCACGCCAGTGGCAGCTGCAAAGGCGACCAAGCCCGAGCCTGCGGGGAAGCTGATGCCAATTGGAAAGCGCGTGTGGCTGTCGCCACCCGTGCCCACGGTGTCGGGCAACAGCAAGCGGTTGAGCCAACTGTGAATCACGCCATCGCCCGGGCGCAGAGCTACGCCACCGCGCGTGCTGATGAAGTCGGGCAGCTCATGGTGCATCTTCACGTCCACCGGCTTGGGGTAAGCGGCTGTGTGGCAGAACGACTGCATCACCAGATCGGCGCTAAAGCCCAGGCAAGCTAGGTCCTTGAGTTCGTCGCGGGTCATGGGGCCGGTGGTGTCCTGCGAACCCACCGAGGTCATCTTGGGTTCGCAATAGGTGCCGGGGCGTACTCCCTGCCCTTCGGGCAAGCCACAGGCACGCCCCACCATCTTTTGCGCCAGGCTAAAGCCCTTCTTGGTGTCCACCGGATTCTGCGGCAGACGAAACAGCGTAGAGGGCTTCAGGCCCAGTGCTTCGCGCGCCTTGGAAGTCAGTCCGCGACCAACGATCAAGGGGATACGGCCACCGGCGCGTACTTCGTCAAACAGAACATCACTCTTCACGTGGAACGAGGCAATCTCCTTGCCGTCCTTGAACGCCTTGCCGTCGTAGGGACGCAGTTCGACCACGTCGCCCATGTTCATCTGGCTTGCGTCCAACTCGATCGGCAACGCGCCTGCGTCTTCCATGGTGTTGTAGAAAATTGGGGCGATCTTGGAGCCCAGGCAGACGCCGCCAAAGCGCTTGTTGGGCACAAAGGGAATGTCTTCGCCGGTAAACCACAGCACCGAATTGGTCGCCGACTTGCGCGACGAACCTGTTCCCACCACATCGCCCACGTAGGCCACCAGATTGCCGCGTGCGCGCAGGTCCTCGATGAACTTGATCGGGCCGCGCTTGCCGTCTTCCTCGGGCGTAATGCCGTCGCGCTTGTTCTTGAGCATGGCCAGCGCGTGCAGCGGAATGTCGGGGCGGCTCCAGGCGTCGGGCGCGGGCGAGAGGTCGTCGGTATTGGTTTCGCCGGTGACCTTGAAGATGGTCACGGTAATCGACTGGGGCACCTCGGGGCGACTGGTAAACCACTCGGCGTCGGCCCAGCTTTGCAGTACGGCCTTGGCAAAGGTATTGCCCTTGTCGGCCTTTTCCTTGACGTCGTGGAACTGGTCAAACATCAGCAGGGTTTTCTTCAGGCCTTCGGCGGCCTGGGACGCCACAGCCGCGTCGTCGAGCAAATCGACCAGGGGACTGATGTTGTAGCCGCCCAGCATGGTGCCCAGCAGTTCGGTGGCACGCTCGCGCGCGAGCAGGGTGCATTTCTCGCTGCCCTTGGCCAACGCCGCCAGGTAGCTGGCCTTGACTTTGGCCGCATCGTCAACGCCTGCGGGCACGCGGTGCGTGATGAGGTCCACCAGCGTGGCTTCCTCACCCACGGGGGGAGCCTTCAGGAGTTCAATCAACTCGGCGGTCTGCTTGGCAGACAGGGGCAGTGGCGGAATTCCCAGTGCAGCACGCTCGGCCACATGGTCTCGGTAGGTTTGCAACATGGTCATTACTCCTTTTCAACAAATAAACAATGTGTGCCACTCGTGCAGGATGCACAGGATCAGCGCAGCGGGGAAGCCGCGTTACCTGTCGCCCCTGCGCTAATGAATGGCGCCTGAAAATAGTCCCGGGCAGCATCCGGCATGGCACACCCGGTCTGATGCGCCCGCTCCAGCACCTGCCAAAAATAGCGAAAACTCGCACGGTCATGCAGTTGGCCGTTCACCGCAATCGGTGCCCATCCCTGCTCCTGGGCGCGCACCACAATCGCCGTTGCCAACTCGACTTCGTCACTGGTGGGCGAAAACGCCTCCAGAATGGGCCGGATCTGATCGGGGTGGATGCTCCACATGCGCGTGTAGCCAAACTCGGCGGCAGCCACGCGGGCCGCGCGCTTGAGCGCCACCGTATCACGAAACTCGGTGACCACACAGTGCGCAGGCACTTTTCCAAAGGCGTGGCACGCGCTAGAAATTTCCGCCTTGGCACGCGCCACCAGCGGATGGTGAAACTGGTCCATCGAAACGTTATCGCCCTGGGCACGCACACCCATGGCAGCAGCCGGTATGGCACCCCCATGGGCAGAAACAAAATCCATCAGCCCAAAACTGATCGATTGCACGCGCGCGTGCGCTGCGATGTCAAACACGCGCTGCACCGCGGCGGGCGATTCGATCAGCACATGCAGCGGCAGCGCTGTGGCGCGATCTGCGGCGTAGGCATCAATAACCCGCACGGCGTGCTCGATATCGTCAACCGACTCGACCTTGGGAATCATCACGTAGCTAAGTGCCTCGGCGGCACCGCCAACCACGATCGCAACGTCCGACGCAAACGCTGGGTGGGTGGCGGCATGCAGGCGCGCACCCACGCGCCGCTGCACGCCGCTGGCCAACACATCGGGGGCATTAAACGCCTGATTGGCCAAAGCGCACACGGTATGGGCCTGGTCGACTTCAGCCCCCACCGGGGCACCGTCTTCGCAGTCTAGCGTGACGTCAAATACACAGGCACCAAACTCCTGCATCATCTCGGCCTGCAATTGCAAGCTTTTGACCATGCGTTGTTCGGTGCCACTGTAGTGGTCGCACACGGGCAGCACCAAGCTTGCTCCCTGGGGGCCGAGCAATGCAAGCCGTGGGTGAAGCGGCGCGAGCGCGCCGCCCCTTGCTGGTGCGGTGCCGTCGTCTAAAGAGGCAATACGAGGGTGAGACGGCACAGCGCTGCGCACGAACTAGGCTGACTTACAGCAGGTGAGCGACGCCAGCCTGTTCTTCCTGCAGTTCCTTGAGCGTCTTGTTGATGCATTCTTGGCTGAAAGCATCCACTGGCAGGCCTTCGACCACCTTGTATTCGCCACCTTCGCAGGTCACCGGGTAGCCGAACATGGTTTCCTTGGGGATGCCATAGTGGCCATCCGAAGGAATGCCCATCGTGACCCACTTGCCGCCGGTGCCCAGCGCCCAGTCGTGCATATGGTCAATCGCAGCGTTGGCGGCAGAAGCTGCCGACGACACGCCGCGCGCTGCAATGATGGCAGCACCGCGCTTGCCAACGGTGGGCAGGAAAGTATTGACGTTCCATTCGTGGTCATTGATCATGTCCTTGACGCTGGCACCGCCCACGGTGGCAAAGCGGTAGTCGGCATACATGGTGGGCGAGTGGTTGCCCCACACGGCCATTTTTTCAATGTCGGCCACGGCCTTGCCGGTCTTGGCGGACAACTGGCTCAGCGCACGGTTGTGGTCCAGACGCAGCATGGCGGTGAAGTTCTTGCTTGGCAGGTCGGGTGCGCTCTTCATGGCGATGTAGGCGTTGGTGTTGGCCGGGTTGCCCACCACCAGCACCTTGACGTTGCGGCTGGCCACGGCGTTCAAGGCCTTGCCCTGTGCGGTAAAGATGGCAGCGTTGGCGGCCAGCAGGTCGGCACGCTCCATGCCGGGGCCGCGCGGACGTGCGCCCACCAGCAAAGCGTAGTCGACATCCTTGAATGCAGCCATCGGGTCGCTATGGCCTTCCATGCCCACCAGCAGCGGGAATGCGCAGTCTTGCAACTCCATCATCACGCCTTGCATGGCTTGTTGCGCCTTGTCCACGGGCACTTCGAGCAAGCTCAGGACCACGGGCTGGTCTTTGCCCAGCATTTCGCCCGAGGCGATACGAAACAAAATGGCGTATCCGATTTGTCCAGCTGCTCCAGTGACGGCAACGCGAACGGGTTTCTTGCTCATGGTAAGTACTCCAGGAAGTGATGAAAAAAACGGTTACCACCGAACTCTCACACAAACAAACCAGGCTCGGCAGAATGCCCGTGAGTTTACTCCCGAAAACAAAGCGCGGTCAATTTGTCTTATGTCTTATATAAGATATGATTGCCACCTATTCGAGACTGACTCGAAGCTGACTTTTCAAGGCCATCCCATGAGCGCAATGTCTGCCCTGACCAGCGATAGTGCAACCCCTGCCAACGCGGGCACCAGCCCGGTTGCGACGGTACTGTCCGCGCCAGCCTTCAGTCCGCTGTACCAGCAGATCAAGGCCCTGATGCTGCAAAGTTTGCAGTCCGGCGAATGGAAGCCCAGCTCCGCCATCCCCAGCGAAATGGACCTGGCCGCGCGCTTCAAGGTCAGCCAGGGCACGGTGCGCAAGGCGATTGACGAACTTGCTGCCGAAAACCTGCTGGTGCGCCGCCAGGGCAAGGGCACTTTTGTGGCCACCCACGCCGAGCACCAGGTCCAGTACCGCTTTCTCAAACTCTTTCCCGACGATGGCGACCCCAGCAGCGAGGGCCCCGCCCAGCGCCGCATCGTGGACTGCAAACGCAGCCGCGCCAGCACCGAAGTGGCGCGCGCCCTGGCCATCCGCGCGGGCGACGCCGTGCTGCAGGTGCGCCGGGTTTTATCGTTCGCCACGGTCCCCACCATCCTCGAAGACATCTGGCTGCCCGCCACCCCGTTCAAAGGGCTCACGGCCGAGCGTCTGACCGACTACGACGGCCCGATGTACGCCCTGTTTGAAACCGAGTTTGGCGTTCGCATGGTGCGTGCCGAAGAGAAAATCCGCGCCGTGCTGCCCGACGCGCAGCAGTGCGCCCTGCTCAAGACCAAGCCGACCACGCCGCTACTAAGCGTGGAACGCATTGCCTACACCTACAACGACGCTCCGATGGAAGTGCGTCGCGGTCTGTACCTGACCGAAAGACACTACTACCGCAACGCGCTCAATTAATTGGCTACAGTTGCGCCTCTGCCCTGCGTATTGAAAGTCAGTTGTCAGCCGGTTGCGGTGCAATAGAATTCCGCCGGTGTTCAGGGTGCCAGTAGTGGCACCGCCATCTCTTTGAAAGTTCATCCATGACCGAACCGAGTTCCCAACTTCGTCCCAAACGACCCGAATTCCGCAACATCAACGCCTTTGCCGATCTTCCCGGCTACCGCTGGCCGCTGGCATCGGTGGCATCGGGCATGCACCGCATCAGCGGTGCCATCATGTTCTTGCTGATGCCGTTCATCATCTGGATGTTCGACACCTCGCTGAGTTCCGAAATATCCTTTGCCCGCTTCACCTCGGCCTTCTCGCACGGCATCGGCTTTGTGCCCGGCATGCTGGTCAAACTGGTGGCGCTGGGGCTGATCTGGGCCTACCTGCACCACTTTGCAGCCGGCGTGCGCCACATCTGGATGGACATCAACCACACCGTCAGCAAGGAAATCGGACACTCCACCGCCCTGGCAACCATGGCCTTCAGTTTTGGCCTGACCGCCATCCTGGGAGCCAAGCTGTTTGGCTTGTACTAAATCCCACCACCCGATCAGGAACACTTTTATGTCTGTGAACTATGGATCCAAGCGCATCGTTGTCGGTGCGCACTACGGCCTGCGCGACTGGCTCGCGCAGCGCGCCACCGGCGTCGTGATGGCGCTCTTTACCGTGGTGGTACTGGCCCAGGTAATTTTCTCCAGGGGGCCGATGGGTTACGACAAATGGGCCGGCATCTTCTCCAGCCAATGGATGAAGTCGCTCACCTTTGTCATCATCCTGGCGCTGCTGTACCACGCCTGGGTGGGCTTGCGCGAAATCCTGATGGACTACATCAAGCCGCTGTCAGTGCGTTTGTCACTGCAGGTTTTTTCCATTGTCTGGCTGGTGGCCTGCTCGGGTTGGGCCATCCAAGTCTTGTGGCGCCTGTGATGCCACTGCACTATTGAGGCGTACATACATGACTTATTCTGTGACCAAAAGAAAATTTGACGTAGTGATCGTGGGGGCCGGTGGCTCGGGTATGCGCGCGTCGCTGCAACTGGCACGCGCCGGACTCAACGTGGCCGTTTTGAGCAAGGTGTTTCCCACCCGCTCGCACACGGTGGCAGCACAGGGAGGCATTGGTGCCTCGCTGGGCAACATGAACGACGACAACTGGCACTACCACTTCTACGACACCGTCAAGGGCTCGGACTGGCTCGGTGACCAGGACGCGATCGAATTCATGTGCCGCGAAGCACCCAAGGTCGTGTACGACCTCGAGCACATGGGCATGCCCTTTGACCGCAACCCCGACGGCACCATCTACCAGCGCCCGTTTGGCGGCCACACCGCCAACTACGGCGAAAAGGCGGTCGAGCGCGCCTGCGCCGCTGCCGACCGCACCGGCCACGCCATGCTGCACACGCTGTACCAGCAAAACGTGCAGGCCAAGACCAGTTTCTTTGTCGAATGGATGGCGCTCGACCTGATCCGTGACGCCGAAGGCGACGTGGTCGGCGTGACCGCGCTCGAAATGGAAACCGGCGATCTGCACGTCCTGCACGCCAAGACGGTGCTGCTCGCCACGGGCGGCGCCGGGCGCATTTTTGCGGCGTCAACCAATGCTTTCATCAACACCGGCGACGGGCTGGGCATGGCGGCACGCGCCGACATTCCGCTCGAAGACATGGAGTTCTGGCAGTTCCACCCCACCGGCGTGGCCGGTGCAGGCGTTCTGCTCACAGAAGGCTGCCGCGGCGAAGGCGCGATCTTGCTCAACAGCAATGGCGAGCGCTTCATGGAGCGCTACGCTCCCACCCTGAAGGACCTGGCCCCGCGCGACTTTGTCTCGCGCTCGATGGACCAGGAAATCAAGGAAGGGCGCGGCTGCGGCCCCAACAAGGACTACGTGCTGCTCAAGCTCGACCACCTCGGCGCCGACACCATCATGAAGCGCCTGCCTTCGGTGTTTGAGATCGGGCACAACTTTGCCAATGTGGACATCACCAAGGAGCCGATTCCCGTGGTGCCCACCATCCATTACCAGATGGGCGGCATTCCGACCAACGTCCACGGTCAGGTGGTAGTACCCCGTGGCGACGCCTACAACGCGCCGGTCAATGGCCTGTACGCGGTGGGCGAGTGCTCGTGCGTCAGCGTCCACGGTGCCAACCGACTGGGCACCAACTCCCTGCTCGACCTGCTGGTGTTTGGCCGCGCTGCAGGCAACCACATCGTTGAATTTGCCTCGCGCACCAAGGCGCACAAGCCGCTGCCCGCTGACGCGGCCGACCGCACCCTGGCACGCCTGGCGCGTCTGGACGGGGCGCACGATGGTGAATACGCTCAGGACGTTGCCAACGACCTGCGCGCGGCGATGCAGTTGCATGCCGGGGTATTCCGTACCCAAAAGAGCATGGACGAAGGCGTGGGCAAGATTGCAGCGATGCGCGAGCGCGTCAACACCATCAACCTCAAGGACAAGTCCAAGGTGTTCAACACCGCGCGCATCGAAGCGCTCGAAGTGGACAACCTGATCGAAGCGGCGCAGGCCACCATCGTTTCGGCTGCCGCACGCCACGAAAGCCGTGGCGCGCACACCGTCAACGACTACGGTGACTCGCCCGAGCACCCCAATGGCCGCAACGACACCGAATGGCACAAGCACACCCTGTGGCATCGCGAAGGCAACCGCCTGAGCTACAAGCCGGTGCAGATGAAGCCGCTCACGGTGGAATCCGTGGCGCTGAAGGTACGTACTTTCTAAGCCACAGCACCTGCGACCCTGCTCTGACCCCAACCGAACCCGTAAAAACCATGACCAAACGCACTTTTTCGATCTACCGCTACGACCCGGACAAGGATGCCAAGCCCTACATGCAGACCATCGAGGTCGAGCTTGACGGCAGCGAGCGCATGCTGCTCGACGCGCTGATGAAGCTCAAGGCCATTGACCCGACGATAACGTTCCGCCGCTCCTGCCGCGAAGGCGTGTGCGGCTCCGACGGGATGAACATCAACGGCAAGAACGGTCTGGCCTGCCTGACCAATATGCGTTCGCTCGAAGGCACCATCGTGCTCAAACCGCTGCCGGGTCTGCCGGTGATCCGCGACCTGATCGTCGACATGACGCAGTTTTTCAAGCAGTACAACTCGATCAAGCCGTATCTGGTCAATGACTCGATCCCGCCGGAGACCGAGCGCCTGCAAAGCCCCGAAGAGCGCGAAGTGCTCAACGGCTTGTACGAGTGCATCCTGTGCGCGAGTTGCTCCACCAGTTGCCCCAGTTTCTGGTGGAACCCGGACAAGTTCGTCGGGCCGGCCGGCCTGCTGCAGGCCTACCGCTTCATTGCCGACAGCCGCGACCAAGCCACCGGCGAGCGCCTGGACAACCTGGAAGACCCCTACCGGCTGTTTCGCTGCCACACCATCATGAACTGCGTCGACGTCTGCCCCAAGGGCTTGAACCCGACCAAGGCAATTGGCAAGATCAAGGAAATGCTGGTACTGCGCACGGTGTAACAGAGGCGACACCACGATGCAACAGGACGAGGAACCGATTGACGCGCGCGCGCTGAGCAAGCTGCGCTGGCGCTGCCGCCGGGGCCTGCTGGAGAATGACCTGTTTCTGGAACGGTTTTTCCAGCGTTTCGGTGCGTCCCTGAACCACCGGCAGGCTAACGCGCTGGGCGATTTGATGGAGCTGGGCGACAACGATTTGCTTGATCTAAATCTATCTCGCAAGACAATTTCTCAGGTACAAACCCAGTTGGATCGAAAAGATGTGCATGAAATATTGCGTATGTTGAAAGAAAACCCTTGAAAGGCCAAATATGAAGTTAGCTGACAACAAAGCCACCCTGTCGTTCAGTAACGGCAGTCCCAGCGTTGACTTGCCCGTGTACCAAGGCAATGTAGGCCCGGATGTCGTCGATATCCGCAAACTCTATGCACAAACCGGGATGTTTACCTATGACCCCGGGTTCCTGTCCACGGCTTCGTGTCAATCGGCCATCACCTACATCGATGGCGACAAGGGAGAACTGCTGTATCGCGGCTACCCGATCGAGCAGTTGGCCACCAACTGCGACTTCATGGAAACCTGCCACCTGTTGCTGTACGGCAACCTGCCCAATGCGACGGCCAAAGCAGCGTTCACCAAGCAAGTCACGCACCACACGATGGTCAACGAACAGATGCAGTTCTTCATGCGTGGTTTCCGCCGCGATGCACACCCGATGGCCATCATGACCGGTCTGGTGGGCGCGCTCTCGGCCTTCTACCATGACAGCACCGACATCAACAACCCCGAGCACCGCGAAGTATCGGCCATCCGCCTGATCGGCAAGATGCCAACCCTGGTGGCCATGGCCTACAAATACAGCTGCGGCCAGCCCTACATGTACCCGCGCAACGACCTGAGCTACGCTGGCAACTTCATGCACATGATGTTTGCCACCCCATGCGAGCCCTATTCCGTCAGCCCGGTGATCGAGCGCGCTCTGGACCGCATCTTCATCCTGCATGCTGATCACGAACAAAACGCCTCCACCTCCACAGTGCGCCTGTGCGGCTCGTCGGGAACCAACCCGTTCGCAGCCATCGCTGCAGGTGTAGCCTGCCTGTGGGGACCGGCCCACGGCGGTGCCAACGAAGCCTGCCTGAACATGCTCGAAGACATCCAGAAAATGGGTGGCGTGGCCAAGGTCGGCCAGTTCATGGAACAGGTCAAGGACAAGAACTCCACCGTCAAGCTGATGGGCTTTGGTCACCGCGTGTACAAAAACTATGACCCGCGTGCCAAGCTGATGCAGGAAACCTGCAAGGAAGTCCTGGGCGAACTCGGTCTGGAAAACGATCCGCTGTTCAAACTCGCCATGGCGCTGGAAAAGATTGCACTCGAAGACGATTACTTCGTGTCACGCAAGCTCTACCCCAACGTCGATTTCTACTCCGGCATCGTGCAGCGCGCCATTGGCATCCCGGTCAACATGTTCACCGGCGTGTTCGCGCTGGCACGCACGGTCGGCTGGATTGCCCAACTCAACGAAATGATTGGCGACCCGGAATACAAGATTGGCCGCCCACGCCAGTTGTTCACCGGCTCGGTGCGTCGTGACGTGGAGCCAATCGCCAAGCGCTCATAATCCCCTCTCCCATGAAGCCCGTCAGCAGGCAACTGCGGCGGGCTTTTTGTTGGAGCCCGAAAACCGATCAGGACGAAAGCCCCCCATGCACAAGAAATCCCTCACGGCCCTGCTGGCCCTCGCGCTGACACTGTTTCTAGGCGGCTGCAACACCGTCAAAGGCATGGGACAGGACCTGCAAAAGGCAGGAGAAAAAATCGAAGACGCCGCCAAGAAAAAGTAAGCCGTTGCTCAAGCACGACTGGTGCGCTGGCTTGCGCCAGCAAACACTTTTCCAAGGCATTACAATACGCGCCATGCAACGCTTTCCCACTGCCCCCCGCGATCGGACTGAAGTCCGTAACGGTGTGGTGCGCGAACCGCTTGCAGGGTTCGCAGTGTTCAAGACGACGACCACGACTGGCTAAGACAGCCCGGTTCGTCGCGCCCTCCGGCCAGACGAGCCGGGCAGATGAAATTCTTGTATTTCTACAATCTGAAAGGGCAACAGCATGAAAATCGGAAATTTGGTAGGCCTCGTCGGTTGGCGCGGCATGGTGGGCTCGGTTCTGATGGACCGTATGCAAGCCGAAGGCGACTTCGGCCTGATCGAGCCGGTGTTTTTCTCAACCTCCGACGCAGGAGGCAAAGCACCCAGCCAAGCCAAGAACGAAACCGTGTTGCAGGACGCCTTCAACATTGACGCACTCAAGCGCTGCGACATCATCATCAGCGCCCAAGGCGGCGACTACACCACCGAAGTATTTCCCAAGCTGCGCGCAGCGGGCTGGAGCGGCCACTGGATCGATGCCGCCTCCACCCTGCGCATGAAAGACCACGCCATCATCATTCTCGATCCGGTGAACATGCCGGTGATCAAGAACGCGCTGTCCAAGGGCGGCAAGGACTGGATTGGCGGCAATTGCACCGTGAGCTGCATGCTCATGGGCGTGGGCGCGCTGTACAAGGCCGGACTGGTCGAGTGGATGAGCACCCAGACCTACCAGGCAGCCTCGGGCGGCGGCGCGCAGCACATGCGCGAGTTGCTCACGCAATACGGAACGCTCAACGCCGAAGTCAAGGCCCTGCTCGACGACCCCAAGAGCGCGATTCTGGAGATCGACCGCAAAGTCATCGCCAAGCAGCGCAGCCTCAGCGCCGCCGAGACCGCCAACTTTGGCGTGCCGCTGGGTGGCTCGCTCATTCCCTGGATCGACAAGGATCTGGGCAATGGCCAGTCGCGCGAAGAATGGAAGGGCATGGCCGAAACCAACAAGATCCTCGGCCAGGGCGATGGCTTTGGCAGTGCTGCGGTTCCGGTGGATGGCTTTTGCGTGCGCGTGGGTGCCATGCGCTGCCACAGCCAGGCCCTGACCTTCAAGCTGCGCAAGGACGTTCCCGTGGCCGACATCGAAGCGCTGATTGCCGCCGACAACGCATGGGTCAAGGTCGTTCCCAATACCCGCGAAGCCACCATCAAGGATCTGACTCCTGTGGCAGTGACCGGAACCATGGGTATCCCGGTGGGGCGTATCCGCAAACTGGCCATGGGGCCGGAGTACCTGGGTGCTTTCACCATCGGTGACCAGTTACTCTGGGGCGCGGCCGAACCGCTGCGGCGCATGCTGCGCATCCTGCTCGAAGCCTGATCCGGGTGACCGGGTGCGGGGGCACAAACTCCCGCATCCTGGCGTTGTCATGAGACAACAAAAGGTTTCTGCCCCAAACGCCGAAACCAAAGCTTACAAAGTTAAAAGCCATGTCATCTTGTCAGGCTAACGCATTGATGTTAAGGTACTTTTAACGTTTTGGGAGTCGGGCTTATGGGCCGCACAAAGCATCGTTCACGCTGTTCCCCGGGGCAGCTCCGGAGGCTAAAAAATTGATTGCTAAGTCACATCGTTGGCAAAGGTCCGCCATTGCCGCAGCCGCCGCTGCGTTGTTCGGACTCGCCGGAACCGGTGCCTGGGCGCTCTCGCTGGGCCGCATTTCGGTTCAATCCGCGCTGGGCGAGCCGCTGCGAGCCGAAATTGACGTACCCGATATCAACGCCGAGGAAGCGGCCTCGCTCAAGGCAAGCATCGCCGCACCCAGCGCTTTTGTGGCTGCCGGCGTGGAGTACAACGCGGTCATGAGTGGGCTGCAGGTCTCCCTGCAGCGCCGCTCCGATGGCCGCGCCTACCTGCGTCTTATCACTGAGCGCTCGATCAACGATCCGTTTGTTGACCTGATCCTGGAAGCAAGCTGGTCGTCGGGTCGCATCATGCGCGACTACACCATGCTGTTTGACCCACCGGCATTGCGCCAGGCGGCTCCAGCGCCCACGTTGGCGCAAACCAGCCCGCCACCAGCCACCGTCACAGCAGCACCCAAAGCTCCCGCACCAGAAGTCAGCGCACCGCCCGCACCGCGCGCGAGTGCGCCCGCCAAGCCACCGGTGGCTCCGCCCGCCCCCGCACCTGCTGCCCAAGCCACGGCTCCAACCGGACAGGTTGTCGTCAAGAGTGGCGATACTGCGGGCAAGATTGCGGCGCACCTCAAGGCCCCAGGCGTCTCGCTCGACCAAATGCTGGTGGCCATGATGCGCTCCAGCCCCGACGCCTTCATCAGCAACAACGTCAACCGCATCAAGGCCGGTGCCGTCCTGAACGTGCCCAGCGCCGAAGTGGCGCAAGCAGTCGCCCCGGCCGAGGCCAGCCAGATGCTGGCGGCGCAGGCCAAAGACTTCAACGCCTTTAGGCGCAATCTGGCGCTCAATGCACCTGCCGCGGCCGTGACCGCTGCCGACCGCAAGGCCAGCGGCTCAATCCAGGCCAAGGTCGATGACAAGAAGGCCGCCAGCGCAACCCCCGACAAGCTGACCCTGTCCAAGGGTGCCATCCAGAGCAAGGCCGACGCCGCCAAAGTGGCGCAGGAACTGGCCAGCAAACAAGCTGCAGCACGCGAGGCCGAACTCGCCAAGAACATCAGCGACCTGAAGAAAGCCGGTGCCGCCCTGGCACCCGCAGCAACAGCACCCGCGCCAGCCCCCGCCGCCCCTGCCTCCAAGGCGCAACCGGCCCCGGCCGTGGCAGTAGCCACTGCCCCACCTGCGGCTCCAGCTTCGGTGCCCGCAGCGAGCGCGGCCGCCTCTGCACCCAAGCCAGCGGCGTCGGCCCCTGCCAGCCCCGCGTCCAAACCGGCGGTGCCAGTACCGGCCGAAGAACCCGGCTTCCTCGACGACCTGATGGAAGACCCGCTGGTCCCGCTGGGTGGCGCACTATTGGTGGCGCTGCTGGGTGCGGGCGTCGGCCTGGCTGTGCGCAAGCGGCGCAAAAGCGCGGCGCACGTTGACAGCTCGTTTCTGGAAAGCCGACTGCAACCGGACTCGTTTTTTGGTGCCAGCGGCGGCCAACGGGTCGATACTGCCAACGAAGGACCGTCTAGCGCAACGTCAATGGTGTTTCCGTCCAGCCAGATGGAGGGCAGCGACGATGTGGACCCCGTAGCCGAGGCGGATGTCTACATGGCTTATGGCCGCGACCTGCAAGCCGAAGAAATTCTCAAGGAAGCGCTGCGCACCCATCCCGAGCGCCTGGCGATCCACAACAAGCTGCTGGAAATCTTTGCCAAGCGCCGCGACACCGTAAGCTTCCAGGCCAGCGCCGCACAGGCGTTCGCGTTGACCGACCATGGTGGGCCGGAGTGGGCACACATCTGCGAAATGGGCCTGCTGATTGACCCCGAAAACCCTCTCTACCGGCCCGGTGGAGAACCCACGAGCGAGAGCGCCGATACAGCAGCGGCAGATTTTGGCCAGACCATGCCCCAGACCACGCAGGCGATACCGGTTCCGGCACCCGTCGCAGTGGACCTGGACCTGGATCTGGACTTCTCGCTCGACGAAGAGCCTGCCAGCGCCATCAGCGACGTGACCGGCGGCAATGTCAGCGACCAGACGGTAAAGATGGAAGCGCCGCACCAGGAAAGCTCCGACGATCTTGACTTTGATATTTCTGAGCCGGTTCCGCTCACCGCGCAAAGTGACTTGCCCGATGACAACGAGGCGACGCAGCGCATCGACGTTGTCCCCAGCGAACACGCGCCACTGCCCGACCTGGACCTGTCCGACAGCCCATCCGACGAAGATGCAACCGATGATGCGCCCACGCCCGCAGCGGGTGCAGCATCTGGCATGCTGGAGTTCGACATCGGTGGACTCTCCCTCGATCTCGACACTCCAGCCGCAGCGCAAGACAGCGCGCCAGCCGCGCCGGAGGAGGCTGCCGAAGACCCGCTGGAGACCAAGCTGGCACTGGCCGAAGAGTTTGTCTCGATTGGTGACGAAGACGGCGCACGCGCCCTGATCGAAGAAGTGGTTGCCGAAGCCACCGGCGAACTGCGCGCCAAGGCGCAACGCGCTCTGGCAGAATTGAGCTAAATTTTCCGGGGGAATTCCCCCCTGCCACCGGGTTAAAACTGCCGTGCGAGTTGCTTTGGGCCTGTGCTACAACGGACTGGCCTACCATGGCTGGCAAAGTCAGTCCTGCGGGCAAACCGTGCAGGACCGGCTCGAAGCCGCCCTCTCCACCTTCGCCGCCCAACGCATTTCGACCTTGTGCGCGGGCCGCACCGACGCGGGCGTGCACGCGCTCATGCAGGTAGTGCACTTTGACGCCGAGTGCGAGCGCAGCAGCCACGCCTGGGTGCGCGGCACCAACGCCAACCTGCCGCGCGACATTGCCGTGCAATGGGCGGTGCTCACCAATCGGGAGTTCCATTGCCGCGCCTGCGCCCGCTCGCGCCGCTACGCCTACGTGCTGCTGGAGTCCCCGATTCGCCCCAGCGTCGATTGCGGCCGCGTGGGCTGGTCATTTCGCCCACTGGACCAGGCCGCGATGGAACAGGCAGCCAGCCATTTGCTTGGCGAGCACGACTTCACCTCGTTTCGCGCCTCGCAGTGCCAAGCCCTCAGCCCGGTCAAGAACCTGCTCGACATTCGCCTCCACAAGCGCGGGGCCTACTGGCGCATCGAATTTGAAGCCAATGCCTTTTTGCACCACATGATTCGCAACATCATGGGCTGCCTGGTGCAAATCGGCCAGGGGAAAAAGACGCCCGATTGGATGCTGGAAGTGCTCAACGCACGTGACCGGCGTGCCGCCGCTCCCACCTTCTCGCCCGATGGTTTGTATTTTCTGGGGCCGCGCTACGACCCGGTCTGGGGCCTGCCCGAGCGTACGGCTGCGTATGATGCGTTGCCATGAGCCTACGCACCCGAATCAAGATTTGCGGCCTCACCCGCGAGCAGGACGTTGACCACGCCGTTTCCGCTGGCGCCGACGCGATCGGTTTTGTGCTCTATGACAAAAGTCCGCGCCATGTCAGCCTGCAGCGCGCCGCGCAACTGGCACACCGCCTGCCGCCCTTTGTCACGCCGGTGCTGCTGTTTGTCAACGCCAGCGCAGCGCAAGTGGCCGCCGCCTGCCAGGGCGTGCCCGGTGCCACCGTGCAGTTTCATGGCGACGAGTCTGCGCAGGACTGCGACGCCGCCACCCTGCACGGCGCGCACCCGTACCTGCGCGCCGCGCGCATTCCCCTGGGGCCGGACGCGGCGCGCTTTGACCTCGTAAAATACGCGCTCGATTATTCCAACGCACAGGCCATCCTGCTCGACGCCCACGTGGACGGGTATGGCGGTGCCGGCAAGGTATTCCATTGGTCACTGCTTCCTCCAAACGTCGACGCTCACCTCGTCTTGAGTGGTGGACTCACTGCTGCAAATGTGGGCGAGGGTATCGCCACACTGCGACCGCGCTGTAAATCGCTGGCGGTCGACGTGAGCTCGGGCGTGGAAGCGACCGACTCCGATGGCTTGCCACTCAAGGGGGTCAAAGACCCCGACAAAATCACCCAATTCATTGCCGCCGTGCGCGCCGCCGATGCGCGCCTGGCAGGCCTTGCAGGAAAGCCTTAGATGAACCCCTACCAGCAACCCGACCCGAACGGCCACTTCGGGAAATACGGCGGAAGCTTTGTCTCCGAGACGCTGACCCACGCCATCAACGAGCTCAAGGACGCCTACGCCAGGTACCAGCACGACCCGGCCTTCATCGCCGAGTTCCAGTCGGAACTGGCGCACTTTGTCGGACGCCCCTCGCCCGTGTACCACGCTGCGCGCATGAGCCGCGAAATGGGTGGCGCACAGATTTTTCTCAAGCGCGAAGACCTCAACCACACCGGCGCGCACAAGATCAACAACACCATTGGGCAGGCCATGCTGGCGCGGCGCATGGGCAAGCCGCGTGTGATTGCCGAAACCGGAGCCGGCCAGCACGGCGTAGCCACCGCCACCATCTGCGCCCGCTACGGCCTGGAATGCGTGGTGTACATGGGCAGCGAAGACGTCAAGCGCCAAAGCCCCAACGTCTACCGCATGAAACTGCTCGGTGCCACCGTGGTGCCAGTGGAGTCGGGCAGCAAGACACTTAAGGATGCGCTCAACGAAGCCATGCGCGACTGGGTTGCCAACGTGGACAACACCTTCTACATCATCGGCACCGTGGCCGGCCCCCATCCCTACCCGATGATGGTGCGCGACTTCCAGAGCGTCATCGGCAAGGAGTGCATCATGCAGATGCCCGAAATGCTGGCCGCCGCCGGTGTGCATGCCGAGCAGCCCGACGCGGTGATTGCGTGCGTCGGTGGTGGCTCCAACGCCATGGGCATCTTTCATCCCTATATCGGCTTTGAAAAGACGCGGCTGATCGGCGTGGAAGCGGCGGGTGAAGGCATGGACAGTGGCAAGCACTCAGCGTCCATTCAGCGCGGCAGCCCCGGCGTGCTGCACGGCAACCGCACCTATGTGCTGCAGGACGACAACGGCCAGGTCACCGAAACCCACAGCATCAGCGCCGGGCTGGACTACCCCGGCGTCGGCCCCGAACACGCGTACCTGCACGACATCGGCCGCGCCGAGTACGTGGGCGTCACCGACGCGCAGGCGCTCCAAGCCTTCCACTACCTGTGCCGCACCGAAGGCATCATCCCGGCGCTCGAGTCCAGCCACGCCGTGGCCTACGCCATGGAACTGGCCAAGACCATGCGCGCCGACCAATCCATCCTGGTCAACCTCTCCGGGCGTGGCGACAAAGACATCGGCACCGTAGCCGACCTGAGCCACGGCGAGTTTTTCTGCCGCCCAAGCTGCACCGGGCAATTGGTCAAGGGCGGCGCAGCCGCCGAACAGCCAGTGCACTTCTCCAGCGCAGCGGGAGCACGCGCATGAGCCGCATTGACACCACCTTCTCCCAGCTCAAGTCGCAGGGCCGCAAGGCCTTGATTCCGTTTGTCACGGCGGGCTACCCCTATGCCGATATCACGCCCGAGCTGATGGACGCCATGGTGGCAGCCGGCGCCGACGTGATTGAACTCGGCGTACCGTTCTCCGACCCCAGCGCCGATGGCCCCGTCATCCAGAAGGCGGGCGACAAAGCCCTGGCCTTTGGCATTGGCCTCACACAAGTGCTTGCCATGGTGCGCGTGTTCCGCAAGACCAACCAGCACACGCCGGTGGTGCTGATGGGCTACGCCAATCCGGTCGAGCGCTACGAGCAAAAGCACGCCCGCGCCGGAGTTGCCAGCGCCTTTGCCGAAGACGCCGCCGCCGCCGGTGTGGACGGCGTGCTCATCGTCGATTACCCGCCCGAGGAGTGCTTTGCCTTTGGCGCAGACCTGCGCGCCCACGGCATGGACCTGATTTTTCTGCTCGCCCCCACCAGCACCGAGGAACGCATGGCGCAGGTGGCGCAGGTGGCCAGCGGCTATGTGTACTACGTCTCTCTCAAAGGCGTAACCGGCTCGGGCGCGCTCAACACCGGCGCGGTGGAGGCCATGCTGCCGCGCATCCGCAAGCACATCCACATTCCGGTGGGCGTGGGCTTTGGCATCCGCGACGCCGCCACCGCCCAAACCATCGGCAAGGTGGCCGACGCCGTGGTCATAGGCAGCAAGATCATCGAGTTGCTGGAGCACCAACCGCGCGCCCAGGTGGCACAAACGGCCCGGGATTTCCTGCAGAAAATCCGCGCCGCTTTGGATTCATAATCGGCAGTCCGCAAAGGAACTTCCCATGAGCTGGCTAGAAAAACTGCTTCCGCCCAAAATTCAGCAAACCGACTCGGCCGACCGGCGCAGCGTGCCCGAGGGGCTGTGGATCAAGTGCCCGAGTTGTGAAACCGTGCTCTACAAGACCGACCTGGAGCAAAACCAGAACGTCTGCCCGAGTTGCAGCCACCACCACCGCATCGGCGCGCGGGCCCGGCTCAACCTGTTTCTGGACAACGAAGGCCGCTTTGAAATCGGGCAGGAAGTGCTGCCGGTGGATGCGCTCAAGTTCAAGGACAGCCGCAAATACCCAGAACGCCTGAAAGAAGCGCTTGAAAACACCGGCGAGACCGACGCCATGGTGGTCATGGGTGGCGCGGTGCAGGGCATCAGCCTGGTGGCGGCCTGCTTCGAATTTGAATTCATGGGCGGCAGCATGGGCTCCGTCGTAGGCGAGCGCTTTGTGCGCGGCGTGGAAACTGCCATCGAGCAAAAAGTGCCGTTCCTGTGCTTTACCGCCACCGGCGGCGCGCGCATGCAGGAAGGACTGCTCAGCCTGATGCAAATGGCCAAGACCAATGCTGCGCTCACGCGCCTGTCCAAGAAGGGCCTGCCCTACATCAGCGTGCTGACCGACCCCACCATGGGCGGCGTGAGCGCGGGCTTTGCATTCCTGGGCGACGTGGTGATTGCCGAGCCCAAGGCGCTGATCGGCTTTGCCGGCCCACGGGTAATTGAATCCACCGTGCGCGTGACCTTGCCCGAGGGGTTCCAGCGCTCCGAGTTTTTGCAGACCAAGGGTGCTATCGATCTGATTTGCGACCGGCGCGATCTGCGCAAGACCGTAGCCGAAACGCTAGCCATGCTACAGCGCCAACCGGCCGACGCCGTCACCTAACGCCAAGCCGCTGCCCGCGCAGCGGCAACGCGACTCAAGGGCCAATCGCCACCAGCACCGCCACCTGGAGCGAGCCCAGCACGATGCCCGCAATCTGCAGCAGCACCAGCAGCACCAGCGGCGAGAGGTCCACGCCCCCGGCCAGCGGCACAAAGCGGCGGATGGGTCCAAGCAGCGGCATCACCAAACGCTCCAGCAAATCACCTACTGCCGAGCGCGTCTGCACCCAGGACAGAATCGCGTACACGATCACCAGGCCGGTAAACCCCGCAATGGCCATGCGCACCAGACCAAAGGCCGCCAGCACCGCCACCGAGAGCAGGCCCGCGGCCATGCCGCTAAGCAGCCACAGCACCGTGAACTGCGCCATCTGCACCAGAAAGGCCGCCCCCAGGCTGGAGAGATCCCAGCGGCCCACGGCAGGCAGCACGCGGCGCAGCGGCAGTACCAGCCAATCGGTCAGGGCAAAAATAAAGCGCCCCATCGGGTTGCCCGATCGCGACGACATCGGTATGCGCTGGTGCTGCATGTACAGCCGCAGCAGACAGGCACCCGCCACCAGTCCGGCGGCAACTTCCAGCAAAAGTGAGGTAATTTGGTACAGCATGGTGGTCAATGCAAGGTTCTGGCGCATCATATCCGCAGCGACCCTCTTAGAATCCAAGGTTCGGGCCATTTCTGTGGCCGCCAACCCAATCCATTTCGCATGTCAGACCAAACCGCTCCCGCCCCCCAAGACGAAAATCAACTGCTCATTGAGCGACGCGAAAAACTCGACACCATTCGCCAGCAGCAGCGCGATGGCTTGGGCGTGGCTTTCCCCAACGACTTTGCGCCCAATCGCAAGGCGCAAGACCTGTTTGCCGAGTTTGACGGCCATTCCACCGAGGCGCTGGCCAGCATCGGTGCCAGCGCCAAGGTGGCCGGGCGCATGATGCTCAAGCGCGTCATGGGCAAGGCGAGTTTTTGCACCCTGCAGGACGCCTCTTTCGGCCCCACGGGCGGGCGCATCCAGATTTACGTCAAGGGCGAAGACGTGGGGGCCGAGGTCTATGCGGCCTTCAAGCACTGGGACCTGGGCGACATCGTCGCTGCCGAGGGCACGGTCTTCAAGACCCGCACCGGAGAGCTGTCGATCCACGCCACCAGCGTGCGCCTGCTTACCAAGAGCCTGCGCCCGATGCCCGACAAGTTCCACGGGATCAACGACCAGGAAGTGAAGTACCGCCAGCGCTATCTCGACCTGATGACCGACGAGAACGCGCGCAAGCGCTTTGTGGCGCGCAGCAAGGCAGTCAGCGGCATTCGCGACTTCATGGTGCAGCACGGTTTTCTGGAAGTGGAAACCCCCATGCTCCACGCCATCCCCGGTGGGGCCAACGCCAAGCCGTTTGTTACCCACCACAACGCGCTCGACCAGGAAATGTTCTTGCGCATTGCGCCCGAGCTCTACCTCAAGCGCCTGATTGTTGGCGGCTTTGACCGCGTGTTTGAGATCAACCGCAACTTCCGCAACGAGGGTATCTCGGTGCGCCACAACCCCGAGTTCACCATGATGGAGTTTTACGCGGCGTACTGGAACTACCAGGACCTGATGAACTTCACCGAAGCACTGGTGCGCGACGCCGCCATCAAGGCCGTTGGCACGCTGCAACTAAGCTACGGCGGCAAAGAGGTTGATCTCGACAAACCGTTTGAACGTCTGACCATCGTTGAAGCCATTGCCAAGCACACCGCAGCGGGCCCCCATGTGCAGGACGCCCAGTGGCTCACCCACGCCCTGCGCAAGCTTGGCATGACCGAAGAAAAGCACCACCTCAGCAGCCGCAGCCTGGCCAGCCTGCAGGTGCTTTACTTTGAAGAAACGGTGGAAGAAAAGCTGTGGCATCCCACCTTCATCATGGAGCACCCCACCGAGATCTCGCCACTGGCACGCGCCAACGATTCCCGCCCCGACGTAACCGAGCGCTTTGAGCTCTACATCACCGGGCGCGAGTTTGGCAACGGCTTCTCGGAGCTCAACGACGCGCAAGACCAAGCCGCGCGCTTTGCCGCACAGGTCAACGCCAAAGACGCCGGCGACGACGAGGCCATGTACTACGACCACGACTTTGTGCGCGCGCTTGAATACGGCATGCCGCCCACGGGTGGCTGCGGCATCGGTATTGACCGGCTGATGATGCTGCTCACCGACAGCCCCAGCATTCGCGACGTGATCCTCTTCCCCGCCCTGCGCCGGGAAGCTTGACACTGGGTCGGCGCTTCGTACCCCTGCCCAGGCAGATGCCGTCGATGCGCCTGCGCCACGCCCTGCTATTCTCGGCGCTGCTGCACAGCCTGCTGCTGTTGCTGCAGTTTGACGTGGCCGGTTGGGGCCTGCCCGGCACGCTGCTAGACCAGGCCGAACAACGCGGCGTAGCCCTGTTCATGGCCTTGCGGCTCGAACCCCTGCCTGCACCGGCCACCAGCCCGCCGCCGCCGGAAAACCGTTCGCCCCCCGCACGTCTCGCCGCCCCAGCACCTGCACGTCCAGAGCCAGCCATCCCCCCAGGGCCCGCTATGGCCGATTTGGAGCCTGCTACCGCCCTGACGAAGGCACCTGCACCTGCTCCTGCGGCAATCGCACCAGTCGTCCCGCCGCCACCGCCAGCACCAGCGCCAACAGTTCCAGTTCCCAGCAGCCCACCGCCACAAGCACGCTTGCCGGTGCTAACCGCCACCGTCCCACCAGAGGAGCCCGAGAGCCCACTGGCACCCCGCCCTCAAACCGACATCCAGGCCGAGCCGCCGCGCCCTGACCCGGCACGGCAAGAAGCCCAGGAACGCGAGCGCCAGCAACAAGAAGCCGCGCGCCAGGAGGCATTGCGTCAGGAAGCAGCACGGCTGGACGCACTACGCGCCGAGGCCAGCCGCCAAGCTGCTGCCAAAGCCGAAGCAGCCCGCATAGAGGCAGCCCTGCAAGAGGCCGCCCGACTTGAGTCACAGCGAGCCGAGACGCAGCGACTGGAAGCACAGCGCCAAGAGGCGCAGCGCGCAGAAGCAGCGCGGCAGGAGACACTACGTACCGAGGCCACACGCCAAGCAACTGCCAGGGCCGAAGCAGCCCGCGTTGAGGCCGAGCGGCAAGAAGACCAGGCGCGCCAGGAAGCCGCTCGTCTCGATGCGCAACGCGCCGAGGCCACACGCCAAGCAGCCGCCAAGGCCGAAGCAGCGCGTGCTGAAGCTGCGCGACAGGAAGCGCTTCGACAGGAAGAACTAGTCCGACAAGCCGCCACCCGCCAGGAGACGGCCCGCGTTGAGGCGCAGCGCGCGGAAGCAGCACGACAAGAAGCCCTGCGCGCCGAAGCGGCCCGTGCTGAAGTCGCGCGCCAAGAAGCCGCCCGCCTTGAAGCGCAGCGCGCAGAAGCTGCGCGGCAAGACGCTCTGCGGGCGGAAGCAGCACGTGTAGAAGCTGCCCGACTCGAGGCCCAGCGCGCCGAGGCCGCACGCCAAGCGGCGGCTAAAGCCGAGGCAGCCCGAGTCGAGGCAGCGCGCCAGGAAGCACTTCGGCAAGAGGAACTTGACCGACAAGCTGCAGCGCGGCAGGAGGCCGCCCGCTTGGAAGCTCAGCGTGCCCAAGCGCAACGCTTGGAAGCCCAGCGCCAAGAGGCGCAGCGCGCAGAGGCTGCCAAGCAGGAAGCCTTGCGCAAAGAAGAGCTGGCGCGCCAGGAAGCTGCCCGTCTGGAAGCCGCCAAGCAGGAGGCCTTGCGCAATGCCGCCAAAGTGGCGGAGCCCGCACCGCAACCCCGGCGGCGAGCCACCCTGATAGGTCGGCCGGACCGCGATTTGCGCCTGATGATGTACGCCGAAAGCTGGCGGCAAAAGCTGGAACAAACTGCGCCGTTTGAAGTGCTGCAGGCGGCCAAGACTGCCACCTATACCAACCCCCTGGTCACGGTGGCCGTGCGCCGCGACGGCAGCGTGGAGAGCATCGTGTTCAACCGTTCCAGCGGCGTGGCCGCCATCGATGACGCCATTCGCCAGGTGGTCGCCGCCGTGGCGCCCTTTAACCCGCTTCCCGCCGATCTGGCCCTGGAGTACGACGTGGTGGAAATCCCGCGCGTCTGGACCTTTGGCAGCGGCTTGCGCCTGCTAAGCAGCGGCCGCTGACGGCTGCCGCCCCTGCGCTACCAGCTCAGGCAATCCAGTCGAGCGCGTGCATGTAGTCGCGCTGCACCATGAGTTCGTCCCATGACAGTGCTGCTGACTTGGGCAGCAAGGCGCGGCGGCGTTCTTCGCTGGCCTCGCTGGCTTGCCACTGGCCCTTGAGTTGGGCTTCGGTCAAGCCGTCGATGAGCGCATCCACCGGTTTGCCGTCTCCCACCGACTGGTTACACAGCAGCACCATGTCGCAGCCCGCGCGCAGCGCCGCCACTGCGGCCTGGGCGTGGCTGACTTCCACGCCATCGATGCGCCTGGCACCGGCCATGGACAGGTCGTCGCTGAAGATGGCACCGCCAAAGCCAAACCGGCCGCGCAGGATGTCGTTGAGCCAGATGCTGGAAAAGCCCGCCGCCTTGCGGTCCACCTTGGGGTAGATCACGTGGGCCGGCATGACACTGGTCATGACAGTGTTCAACCAGCGGTAGGGCGCGGCGTCGTCTTGCACTATCGCCCGCAGGCTGCGCCGGTCCACCGGAATGTCGGTATGCGAGTCGGCCTTGACAAAACCGTGCCCCGGAAAATGCTTGCCACAGTTGGCCATGCCGCTTTGCAGCAGGCCGTGCATCACGCTTTTGGCCAGCAGGCTGACCACACGCGCGTCGCGCGCAAAGGCGCGGTCGCCAATGACGCTGCTCTCGCCGTAGTCCAGGTCGAGCACCGGGGTAAAGCTCAGATCGACCCCGCAGGCGCGCAGCTCTGCGCCAAGCACGTAGCCGCAGGCGGTGGCAGCGTTGGTGGCGTCAAGCGGCCCGGCGTGCGCCGTGGCGTGCGGCTGCGCCATCCACATGTCTCCAAGCGCACGCATCGGCGGCAAGTGGGTAAAGCCATCGGTCTTGAAGCGCTGCACCCGCCCGCCTTCGTGGTCCACACAGATCAGCAGGTCGGCGCGCACGCGCTTGATCGCATGGCACAGCGCCGTGAGCTGCTCGCGGTTCTGCCAGTTGCGGGCAAACAAGATAAGCCCTCCCACCAGCGGATGCTGCAGGCGCTGGCGGTCTGCCTTGGTAAGCGTTGTGCCAGCAATGTCAATGATCAACGGTGCGTGAAAGCTCATGAGAACGGTGCCATTTCAGGTTGCTATCAATTGTGTAGCTCGAGGCGCTTATTTTAAGAGGGCTACACGCTGTGGTCTGGCTTGACTTCGACCACGCAAAAGCTGGCTGCGTAGTCGGTTTCGTCGCTCACGCTGACGTGGGCCTGCAGGTGGCGGGCGTCAAACCATTGTTTGAGTGCGCCATGCAGCACGACCGTGGGCGCGCCGCTGGGCAGCTTGGCGATTTCGCAGGCGCGCCAGGTCATGGGCATGCGCATTCCCAGGCCGATGGCCTTGCTGAAAGCCTCTTTGGCGCTGAAGCGCGTGGCCAGGTAACGCACACCGCGCTCGGGCCAGCGTGCGCTGCGCGCCTTCCAGGTGGCGAGTTCGGCCGGACTGAGCACACGCGCGGCAAAACGCTCGCCGTGGCGCTCCAGGCTGGCGCGGATGCGGCGCACGTCGCAAATGTCGGTGCCTATGCCGTAGATCATGGCCTGGCACCACCCTGGCCCAGGCACGCCAGGTAGGCGCGCACCGTGGCGGCGTATCCCAACTCCAGCGCGTCGGCAATCAGCGCATGGCCAATCGATACTTCGGCCACCTGGGGCACGATGGCAACAAAGGCGGCGAGGTTATCGCGGTTGAGGTCGTGCCCGGCGTTGACGCCCAGCCCGGCTTGCAGCGCAGCGCGCGCCGCGTCGGCAAAGCGTTGCAGTTGCGCGTCCTGCTCGGGCTTGCCCCAGGCAGCGGCATAGGGCTCGGTATAGAGCTCCACGCGATCGGCCCCCACGGCGCGGGCAGCCGCCATGGCGGCAGGGTCGGCATCCATGAACAGGCTTACGCGCAAGCCCAGGGCGTGCGCCTCTTGTACCAGGGGTTGCACGCGCGCAGCGTCTTGCGCCAGGTTCCAGCCGTGGTCGCTGGTGAACTGGCCCTCGCCATCGGGAACAAAGGTGACCTGGTGCACCGGCAGGTTGCGCGCGCGCAGATCGCGCACGCAGTCCATCAGGTTGTGAAAGGGGTTGCCTTCCACGTTGAACTCGCGCCCCGGCCAGTCCTGGAGCAAGGCGGCCAGATCGAGCACGTCGTGCGCGCGGATGTGGCGCGCGTCCGGGCGCGGATGCACGGTGATGCCCGCAGCCCCGGCCTGCAGACACTGCGTGGCTGCCCGCGTGACGCTGGGGATGCCGAGGTGGCGTGTGTTGCGCACCAGCGCCACCTTGTTGAGGTTGACAGAGAGATGGGTCATGTTAGAGAGCTTGGATGTCGATCATCATTTGCCGGGTGCGCAGGCTGTTAACACCGCAATGGTAGTGCAGCAGCGTGCGCAGCATCGGTTTGAGTTCGCTTTGCGCATCGGCACAGGCGCGCAAGGTGGCGGTAAAGGCAGCGTCGTCCTGCAAGGCAGCGTGCAGCGCCAGCCATTGCGAGCCGCTCAGGCTGGCGCGGTCATCCGCCCCGGCCTGGCGCAGGCCGCCTTCGGGCACCAGGCAAAAGCGCACGCCATCGTCGAGTGCACCCAGCGTCATGGTCTGCATATCCAGCGCGGGCAACAAACCAATCTCGCGCAGCAGCAGCAGTTCAAAGGCACGCAACGCGGCTTGCAGTGCCGCGCCGTGTTCGCTGGCCAGCACGCGCACGACATGGCCATAGATTTCAAACAGCCCAGGGTGCGGGTCGTCGCGCGCCAACAGGGTAAGCAGCAGTTCATTGAGGTAGTAGCCCGACAGCAGCGCGTCGCCCGTGGGCATGACGTGACCGCCTTGCCACTCGGCGCTTTTGAGGGTGCGGATTTCTGCGTCCCCGCCAAAGGCAACGTGCAGCGGCTGCAGCGGCAGCAGCACCGGGCGAAAGCTTGAACTCGGGCGCTTGGCACCCTTGGCCACCAGCGCAATGCGGCCATGGTTGCGGGTGAAGACTTCCAGAATCAGGCTCGACTCGCTCCAGTCGTAGCGGTGCAGCACATAGGCTGGCTCATCCGAGATTCTTTGGGTCGCCAAGCGTCACCGGCTCATTCGTAGCCGAAGCTGCGCACCCGTGCCTCGTCGTCGGCCCAGCCCGAGCGCACTTTCACCCACAGTTCCAGAAACACCTTGGCGTCAGCCAGTTTTTCCAGCTCAACCCGGGTTTCCATGCCGATGCGCTTGATGCGCTCGCCCTTGTCGCCAATCACCATGGCCTTGTGGCCATCGCGCTCGACCACAATCGTGGCGGCAATGCGCAGCAGGCGCTTTTGGCCCTTTTTCTGCGGCGGCTCTTCTTCAAACTTGTCGATCACCACGGTGGACGTGTAGGGCAACTCGTCGCCAGTCAGGCGGAACAGTTTTTCGCGCACCAGCTCGCTGGCCAGAAACTTCTCGCTGCGATCGGTCAGCTCGTCGGGCGCGTACCACCAGGCTTGTGCGGGCAGGAACTTCTCGCAAATCCCCAGCAGGCGCTCGATGTCCTTGGCGTTCTTGGCCGACATCGGTACAAACTCGGCAAAGTCGTGTTTGGTCTGCATGTTCTGCAACCAGGGCGCAATGTCGCCACGGCGCTGCACGTTGTCGAGCTTGTTGGCTACCAGCAGGGTGGGAATATTCTTGCCCAGGAGCGCCAGCACGCGCGCATCCGCAGGCGTAAAGCTGCCGGCCTCGACCACAAACAGGATCAGGTCCACATCGGCCACCGCGCCTTGCACCGTTTTGTTGAGCGACTTGTTCAGGGCATTGGCGTGCAGGGTCTGGAAACCGGGTGTGTCAACAAACACAAATTGGTTAGCCCCGCGCGTGAGCATGCCGGTGATGCGATGGCGCGTGGTTTGCGCCTTGCGCGAGGTAATGCTGATCTTCTGGCCCACCAGGGCGTTGAGCAGCGTGGACTTACCCACATTGGGCTTGCCCACAATGGCGACCAGGCCGCAATGCTGGTCGGCGCTGGCCGTGCCGGGGGCGTTGCGCACCACGTTGCCCTTGCGCAAGCCCGAGAGCATGGCCTCAACCTCGGCCTGCGCCTCCGCGGGCAGCGCAGCATCTGTGTGCTGCGCGGGAGGGGCTTTCTTTTTAGGTGCGGTCATATTTTGGATTGGCCTTAATGGTTTGCAGCATGGCGGCGGCGGCGGCCTGTTCTGCGGAGCGACGCGAGCCGCCAATGCCGCGCTCGGCCAGACGCAGCTCGGGTATTTCACACTCCACGTCAAAGCTTTGCTTGTGCGCCACGCCCAGCGTGCCCACCACCCGGTACTGCGGCAACTTCATCCTGCGCCCCTGGAGCCACTCTTGCAACTCGGTCTTGGGGTCCTTGCCGATGGCTTCCATCTGGGGGTTGATTTCGACCGCATTGAAAAGCCGGTGCACCAAGGCTTGCGCTGCGGCAAATCCAGCATCCAGGTAAACCGCGCCGATGATCGCCTCGAGCGCATCGGCCAGGATCGAGGGGCGCTTTTGACCGCCCGAGCGCATCTCCCCTTCGCCGAGCTTGAGTACCTCGGGCAGGCCGAGTTCTACCGCCAACTGGTGCAGCGTTTCCTGCTTGACCAAGTTGGCACGCACGCGCGACAAATCACCTTCGGGCAGTGAGCCCAGCCGTGAAAACAACAACTCCGACACCGCCAGGTTGAGCACCGAGTCACCCAGAAACTCCAGGCGTTCGTAGTGGTCGGAAGAAAAGCTGCGGTGGGTCAGTGCCTGACCCAGCAGGGAGACATTGGTAAATTCGTGTTGCAAACGACGTTGCAACTCCACCAGGCCGTGGGTCACGTTATTTGGAACGCCCGGCGTATTTGAGCGTCAGAAATGCCGGGCCCACCAGATGGATCTCGCGCTCGTACTCGAAGCTCACTACCACCTTGTCGGACTCTTTGGTCACCACGATGTCCTTGCCGGAGATCGATTTGATGTCGTCGATGGCGCAGGCTTTGTCGAAAATCGAGCGCACCTCGGCCACGGTGGTGCCTTCTGCGGCCTTGGTGACGGCCTTGCTCACGGCCATGAATTCCAGCGCAGTTGGAAACACCTGCGCCGCCACAACACCAGCCATGGCCAGCACCGACGCGGTAAACACCAAGCCAATGAATGAAATGCCACGTTGCCGTGATCTGCGTTGCAATGCCATATTGCGTCCCCTCTTCAATCAAACGACCCGATGCGCTTGAGGTTGCCAAAATTCATCCAGACAAAAACTGCCTTGCCCACGATGTTCTTCTCTGGCACGAAACCCCAGTAACGCGAATCCAACGAATTATCCCGATTGTCACCCATCATGAAGTAATGGCCCTCGGGCACCTTGCAGGTGACCCCTTCGACCGTGTAGCTGCACTGGTCGCGGCCTTCAAACGGGTCGGCACCGGGCACAAAGGCCGGGCGCTCGTCGTCGTTGAGCAAGAGATGCTTCTTGCCGCCGAGTTCTTCCTGATACTGCTTGAAGTAGCGCATATGCTCTTCATCAAAAAACTCCGGCAGGGGGCCGACTGGCTGCACCTGCCCGTTGATAGTCAGGCGCTTGTTGATGTAGGCCACGGTGTCGCCCGGCACACCCACCACGCGCTTGATGTAGTCCAGACTGGGCTTGGGCGGGTAGCGAAACACCATGACATCCCCACGCTGCGGCGCATTGCCTTGGGTGATCTTGGTGTTGAGCACCGGCAGGCGCAAACCGTAGGTGAACTTGTTGACCAGAATCAGGTCGCCCACCCAGAGTGTGGGCACCATCGAGCCCGAAGGAATCTTGAACGGCTCAAACAGAAACGAACGCAGAAAAAAGACCGCGATGATGACCGGGAACAGCCCTGCCGTCCAATCGAGCCACCAGGGCTGCATGAGCAGCGTCAGTTTGGCTTCCGCGATGTTGCCATCGACTTGGCTGATGCCCAATTTGCTCAGGTCGGCGCGGCGCTGGGCGTCGTTGGCTTCGAGCGCGGCGGCAGCGCGCTGGCGCTCTGGCAGAAAGTAGAAACGTTCAGCCAGCCAGTAGACACCCGTGACCACGGAAGCCACCAGCAGCAGCAGCGCAAAATTGCCCTCGATGATGCCCAGGTACCAGGAGGCGGCGTACATCACAAACGCGGCGAGAACCGCAGAGGTAAGCGCCTGCATCAATCTTCCACCCGCAGAATGGCCAGAAATGCCTCTTGGGGAACTTCGACCGTGCCGATTTGTTTCATGCGTTTCTTGCCTGCTTTTTGCTTTTCGAGGAGTTTGCGCTTGCGCGAGATATCGCCGCCGTAACACTTGGCGAGCACGTTTTTGCGCAGCGCCTTGATTGTCTCACGGGCAATGATATTGGCGCCGATGGCTGCCTGAATCGCCACGTCGTACATCTGGCGCGAAATAATCTCGCGCATCTTGGCCACCACGGCGCGGCCCCGGTACTGGCTCTGGCTGCGGTGCACGATGATGGACAGAGCGTCGACGCGCTCGCCGTTGAGCAAGATATCAACCTTGACCACGTCCGAGGCGCGGTATTCCTTGAACTCGTAATCCATGGACGCATAGCCCCGGCTTACGCTCTTGAGCTTGTCGAAGAAGTCGAGCACGATCTCGCCCAGTGGCATGTCATAGGTCAGCACCACCTGGCGGCCCTTGTAGGCCATGTTCATCTGCACGCCACGCTTCTGGTTGGCCAGCGTCATCACCACGCCAACGTACTCCTGCGGCATATACAGGTGCACGGTGACGATGGGCTCGCGGATTTCTTCAAGCCGCCCCTGGTCGGGCATCTTGGAGGGGTTTTCCACCATCAGCACTTCGCCGTCGGCCTTGAGCACCTGGTAGACCACGCTGGGCGCGGTGGTGATCAGGTCCTGGTCGAATTCGCGCTCGAGACGCTCTTGCACAATTTCCATGTGCAGCAAGCCCAAAAAGCCGCAGCGAAAACCAAACCCCAGGGCCTGCGACACCTCGGGCTCGTAGTGCAACGAGGCGTCATTGAGCTTGAGCTTTTCCAGTGAGTCGCGCAGCGAGTCGTACTCGCTGGCTTCGGTTGGATAGAGGCCTGCAAACACCTGGGGCTGGATCTCCTTGAAGCCGGGCAGCGCTTCAGTGGCAGTGAACGCCGCACCGCCCGTGCCGGGCTTGATCAGCGTCACCGTGTCGCCCACCTTGGCGGCCTGCAATTCCTTGATACCGGCGATGATGAAACCCACTTCTCCAGCCTGCAATTTCTCGCGCGGCTGCGTCGCTGGCGTAAACACGCCCAGGCTATCGACGTTGTAGTTCGCACCGGTAGCCATCATCTTGATGCGCTCGCCCTTGGCTACGCTTCCATCTACCACGCGCACCAGCATCACCACGCCAACATAGCTGTCAAACCAGCTATCGATGATCATGGCGCGCAGCGCACCGTCGGGATTACCACGCGGCGGCGGAATGCGGTGCACGATGGCTTCGAGAATTTCGTCAATGCCCATGCCCGACTTGGCCGAACACGGAATCGCGTCGGTGGCATCGAGACCAATCACGTCTTCAATTTCGGTACGCGCGGTGTCGGGATCGGCGTTGGGCAAATCCATCTTGTTGAGAACGGGCACCACTTCCACGCCGAGGTCGAGTGCGGTGTAACAGTTGGCCACCGTCTGCGCTTCCACACCCTGCGATGCATCGACCACCAACAGTGCGCCTTCGCACGCCGAGAGCGAGCGACTCACTTCGTACGAGAAGTCGACGTGTCCCGGTGTGTCGATCAAATTGAGGTTGTAGGTCTGCCCATCTTTGGCCTTGTACTGCAGCGCTGCGGTCTGTGCCTTGATGGTTATCCCACGCTCTTTTTCGATGTCCATCGAGTCGAGCACCTGTGCTTCCATCTCGCGTGCTTCGAGTCCGCCGCAGCGTTGAATCAAGCGATCTGCGAGCGTGGATTTGCCGTGATCAATGTGCGCAATGATCGAGAAATTTCTGATGTGATTCATCAACGGAAACGCTTAAGTACTTGAATTGAAACGAAGGGGCAAGAAAAAAGGGCGCGTCGTTGTGCGACGCGCCCTGAACCAACATCCATTGGCAACTGCGAAAGTTGGAACTTCATTGTAGGCAAATTGGCCCATATGGAAAGCCCCCCAAAACGCAATTTGGCGTAGTTGCAACTCAGCAACAGTTAAATTATGCACAACTTATTAACAATTTAGGCGAAGAAGATCTGGACAACTTGTGGGCGATCTGTTGATCGACTGTGGGTTACTGGTGACCATCTCACATGATGGACTATTGCGAAAACCTTATACCCAGAAATCGCACCCGCAAGGCCCGTATTCTAACCAAAACTTAAAATTGGTTTAAAAGTTAGCGATTGCCCACTTAAAAATCCAGGTTGGGCGCGCAAAAAAATATTTCTTGAAGGTGCCAAAAAAACAACCGAAAACCCGCCATCGTGGCGGGTTTTTGCCCAAAAAACGCTTTTACCGGTTAGGTTTGATCAGGACATATTGCGCCAGATCCTCGCGCCGAAGCAGCACCAGGAGGGGCTTGTTTTTGTCCTGCCGAGACAAAATGGCTTCGAATTCCTTGACCGATGTGACCTCCACATTGGCTACAGAAGTAATGACATCGCCCTCGCGCAAACCGGCGCGCGCGGCACTCTCCACGGCAGCGTCCACCCGCACACCGCCCTTGATCTTGAGTTCCTTCTTCTGCGCGTCCGTGAGTTCGCTCACCGTGAGACCAAAAGCCTGCGCTGCCGGAGTTGCCTTGGGCTTGTCTTCCTTGGAGGATGCCTTGGCCTGTGGCTTGTCGCCCTCGATCTCGGCAATCGTAATGTTCATCTCTTTGCTCGCACCGCGTCGAAACACGGTGATGGATGTCTTGGTGCCAGGCTTGGTGCTGCCCACGATGCGCGGCAAGTCGGCGGACTTCTCAATCACCTTGCTATCAAAGCGCGTGATGATGTCGCCCGCTTCCAAGCCTGCCTTCTCGGCGGGCGAGCCAGACTCCACCATACGCACCAGCGCGCCCGTGGGTTTGCCCAAGCCGATGGACTCGGCAATTTCTTTGCTGACCTGTTCGATCTGCACGCCAATGCGTCCGCGCGACACGTGGCCCGTGCTGCGCAACTGGTCGCTCACGCGAATCGCTTCGTCCATGGGAATGGCAAACGAAATGCCCATGAAGCCGCCGGAGCGCGAATAGATCTGGCTGTTGATGCCCACCACCTCGCCACGCATATTGATTAACGGCCCACCGGAATTACCAGGGTTGATGGCCACGTCGGTCTGAATGAACGGCAGGTAGTCACCTGTGTCGCGCTGCTTGGCGCTGACAATGCCCGCCGTCACGGTGTTCTCCAGGCCAAAGGGTGAGCCGATTGCCATCACCCATTCGCCCACACGCAGCTTGCTCACATCACCCACCTTGACCGCTGGCAACCCCGTGGCTTCGATCTTGACCACGGCCACATCCGTGCGCTTGTCTGCACCAATGATCTTGGCCTTGAACTCGCGCTTGTCGGTCAGGGTGACCAGTACTTCATCGGCACCATCGACCACGTGGGCGTTGGTCATGATGAAGCCGTCGCTGGTGAGCACAAAGCCCGAGCCCACACCACGCGGCTGCTCCTCTTCAGGCTGGGGCCGGTTCTGGCGCGGTGCCTGCTTTGGATGGTTGGGCACATTGGGCATGGGCAGGCCAAAGCGGCGGAAGAACTCGAACATATCCTCGTCGCCCGGAAAGTTTTGCGCCGATCGCGCACTGACCTTCTCCAAGGTGCGGATATTGACAACAGAGGGGCCGACCTGATCCACCAGATCGGTGAAATCAGGCAAGGCACGCGCCTGCGCCATGGCACTCTGCACAGGTGCAGTCGTGAGCAAGACGCCGCCGACCAGCGCCGCAGCGAAGCACAGGGAACGAAATGCGTGGGTTGCTTGAAGTCTCATGGGATGTCATCCGTAATGAAAGTTACTAAGGTAGGGATTCACAATTTGCGTTCAAGAGCCATGGCAAAGCCCATCAGGGTGGCTGCGGGCACCTCGCCCACCGCCGTGGCCCACCAGGCATCGATGCGCCGCGTCAGGGCATGGGTTGCACCACCGATTTCGGTAAAGCCTTCGCGTGCGTGGCGACGCCCGTCATAGGCCTCGACAAACAGCGAAACGGTTGCCAGCCCGTCCGAAAACACCCATTGCATGGTGTCGTCATTGCGGCCGCTTGCGCCGGCGGGAGGCACCACAGCGCGCTTGTAGCAGGCCATGGGCTTAAAGCCCGCCACCACGCGCGAAAGCTGCCAGCCCTGCGCTTCGGCGCTGACTCTTTGCAGGTCCGGGCGCTCGATCCGGTAGCCTTCGGTATTGCCCATCAACTGGTGCAGCTTGGCCACGCTGATGGGCGCGTCGAGTTGCAACTCCGAAAACGCCGATTGTTCGAGCACCCGGCCGTCCAGGTCCAGGGTCTGGAGTTGCATGACCAAGCCGGTGCGCTTCTCGCTCCAGACGCGGTAGCCGTAGCGGGCGATGTCGTTGGGCACCACGTGCACAACTTCGGTGTCAAAACCGGCAATACGATCGTCGCCCAGTCGCTTCAACTGATAAAAGGCGCTGATCGACGTATCGCTCGATTTGAGCATTCCCGGAAACATGCCGAGCGACTCGCGGGTTTCGGCCACCGCAATGCGCGCCTGCGGGAAGAACGTCATCACATGGTCGTTGCGCCGGAAGGTGGCACGCGGTGTGCCGCTGAGCGACTCGACCCGCTCCATCTGTTGATCACCCTGGCAGACGTGCCAAATCCGGGCGCTGGCCATATTGGCCCCGGCCGAGACCACAAAGGTGCCGGTATAGGCGCGGTAGCGCGATGCCTCGTGTACACGCAGCAGCCAATGGTTGATGTCCATGCCGTTGCCCTGCGCTGACTGCGCCAGGGCAGCGCCCCACGCACAGGCCAGCGCAAACACCAACACACCAGCGCGCCAGCGGCGCGGCCACGTGCTCATCGGGCGCTGCCCTCGTAGGTTGCGTTGCGCAGGAAGCCGTTGGGCCGCTGCAAGGCGGAATGACCGCCGAGTTGCTGGTGCGCCTCAAGCAGGCTGTCCAGTGCCGGGTCGCGGATCATGATCTGCGCATTGGCGTCCACAATGCGTGTGGACACCACTGGCGTGACCAGTGGGTTCAGCCGCGCGAGTTGTCGCTTGGGACCAGCGTCGGACCACTGGCCCAGCCCTATGACACCCGCCAGCGCCGCGCACAACACCGCCGCGACTCCGCGCCAGCGCCACAGCGCCGCATTCGCGCTTGCAGGCTGTGCTGTGACCACGCGCGCCGCAATGGCCTGCACCGGCTCAGCCGCAATCACCTTGGTCGGTTGTGGTTCCAGGGCCAGGCGTTGCTCCAGCTTGGCCAAAAACGCCAGATCATTGCCCCGGGGGGCGAGTTCGGCGCTGCGCAACACGTCGCCAATCACCTGGTAGGTGTACCAGGTTTGCGTCTGGCGCGCGCCTGCGCCCAACCCGTCCAGGGTCTGGGCAAGTTCATCTGCAGGCAACTGGCCATCCACCAATGCCGAAATAGACTCGTCGGATGCACCACGATCAGTTTTCATTTGTTAGTCCCTCACCAACGCTTTCCAGATTGCCGCTCCAGCAAAGGCTTGACCTTGGCAGAGATGGCCTCGCGTGCCCGGAATATCCGTGAGCGCACGGTACCAATCGGGCAATCCATGGCAAGCGCAATCTCCTCGTAACTCAATCCTTCAATCTCCCGCAGGATGATGGCTTCGCGCAAATCCTGCGCCAAATCGTCCATCGCCGCATTCACCACCACCGCAATTTCCTTGGCGGCGAGCGCCGTTTCTGGCGTTTCTTCCGTACTTGGTTCACTTTTTCGCCGAGAAGTTTCATCCTCGTCGTCCGACCCGAGAAAACTTTCCGACACGGTCGGATCGCGCTTGAGTTCCAGTAAAAATTTCTTGGCCGTATTGACCGCGATCCGGTACAGCCAGGTGTAGAACTGCGCGTCGCCCCGGAACTGGTGCAAGGCGCGAAAGGCGCGGATAAAGGTTTCCTGGGCAATGTCTTCCACCAGGTCCACATCGCGCACCATGCGGCCAATGAGGCGCTGGATGCGGCGCTGGTATTTCATCACCAGCAGGCTGTAGGCACCATGGTCACCGGCCAGGGTGCGCTCAACCAGCACCAGGTCCGTTTCCTGCGTCTCGTTTGCGGGGTCCTGCTTCACGCATCCACCACGCCGTCTTGCGGCTGACCATCCAGCGATGCCGCAGTTGTCTGCCCGCGCCACGCGAACAGCGCACGGCGTATGTCCAGCCAGTCGTTTCGATGCGGGCTGTGCTGCGGCTCCAGCCAGAGCCAGACCTTTTTACCCAGGGCGTCGCGCACCGTCACCAACATCAGATACTGAAAATCAAGATGCACGGCCGGACACCCGGGCGCTGATTGCGCGCTGTCGTTCCAGTGCCATGCCTGCCCGTCCCAATGCAAGACACCGGTGGCTGAGTGCCGCCAACCGTGCAGCGCGAGCCCGGCGCAGGCCAAAGTCAGCATTGCCAACACAAGCAAGACTGCGGTGGAAAGCGGTTGGAGTAATGCCAGCGAAGCGTTGCAGGCCAGTGCGGCCAACGCCAGTGTTGCACTGGCACGCGCGTGCCAGCGTGAGCGTTCTACCAAGAAACTGACCGCTGGCGCACGGTGCATGGCAAGCGCAACCGCGTCGTGTGTCGATCAGACACGTTTGAAAACCAGGGTTCCGTTGGTGCCGCCGAAACCAAAGTTGTTTTTGACCGCCACCTCAATGTGCATGTCCCGCGCCACGTTGGCGCAGTAATCGAGGTCGCACTCGGGGTCCTGGTTGAAGATGTTGATCGTCGGCGGGCTCTTTTGGTGATAGAGCGCCAGCACGGTAAAGACCGACTCCACGCCCCCGGCACCTCCGAGCAAATGGCCGGTCATGGACTTGGTGGAGTTGACCACCAGTTTTTTTGCGTGGTCGCCAAGCGCCGCCTTGATGGCGTTGGTTTCGTTGAGATCTCCCAGCGGTGTCGATGTGCCGTGGGCATTGAGGTACTGCACCTGATCGGCGTTTACCCCGGCGTTGCGCATGGCGCTGAGCATGGCGCGCTTGGGACCATCCATGCTTGGTGCCGTCATGTGACCGGCGTCGGCGCTCATGCCAAAGCCGGCCAGTTCGGCGTAGATGCGGGCACCGCGTGCGCGTGCATGTTCGTATTCTTCGAGCACCACCACGCCACCGCCTTCACCCAGCACAAAACCGTCGCGGTCTTTGTCCCAGGGGCGCGATGCAGTGGTTGGATCGTCGTTGCGGGTGCTCAGCGCGCGCATGGCAGCAAAGCCGCCAATGCCCAGGGGCGAGACGGTCGCCTCGGACCCGCCTGCAATCATGACATCAGCGTCGCCATATTCGATGATGCGGCCGGCCTCACCAATGCAGTGCAGCCCGGTGGTGCAGGCCGTGACGATGGCCAGATTGGGGCCTTTGAAGCCGTAGCGCATCGACACATGGCCAGCAGTCATATTGATGATGGTCGCAGGCACAAAGAACGGCGAGATCCGGCGTGCACCGCGTGCGGTGTACTCGGCGTGCATGTTCTCGATCAGGGGCAAGCCGCCAATGCCCGAGCCGATCACGCAACCAATGCGCGTGGCCTCCTCCTCACCAAGCGCGTCGCCCGTGGGCAAACCGGCATCAGCCACCGCCTGCATCGCTGCCGCAATGCCATAGTGGATGAAACTGTCCATCGCGCGCGCTTCTTTGGCGCTGATGTAGGGCTCCAGGTCGAAATTGCGCACTTCGCCCGCAATCTTGCAGGCAAAGGTGGACGCATCGAACTTGGAAATCAAACCGATGCCGGATTTGCCGACAAGCAGATTCGACCATGCCTCAGCCACCGTATTCCCTACGGGGCTGACGCAACCCAAGCCAGTGACAACAACGCGACGACGGGACATGGCAATCAGTATTCAGCAGTTTGTACAAAAATGCCGCATGGCGCGGCACTCCGGCAGGCAGTCTCCCCGGCCCCTGTCCTGCCCCAACCCTGACGGCATCGCAACGCCGCCCCAGGGTCTTCAGGCCTTTTTATGGGTATTGGCGTAATCAATCGCGTTTTGAACCGTGGTGATTTTTTCCGCGTCTTCATCCGGAATTTCAATTCCAAACTCGTCTTCCAGCGCCATCACCAGTTCCACGGTGTCCAAAGAGTCGGCACCCAGATCGGCCACAAAAGCCTTTTCATTGGTGACCTGAGACTCTTCAACACCGAGTTGCTCGGCGATGATTTTCTTGACGCGTACTTCGATATCGCTCATAACTTCCCTCTAAGGGTTGAAAATTAATCCGTGATTTTACCCGCGCTAGAGAGCGTTCTCTAAGCGGGTGGCCGAACGGACACATCGGCCGTATTTCAATACCCTACATGTACATGCCACCGTTGACGTGCAATTCCTGCCCCGTCACGTACCCGGCCTGCGGTGAAGCCAGGTACGCCACAGCGTGCGCAACGTCTGCCGGTTTGCCTAAATGGCCCAGGGCAATCTGACCGAGCAAGCTCTTTTGCTGCTCTTCGCCCAACTGGGCGGTCATGTCGGTTTCGATGAATCCCGGTGCAATGCAATTGACGGTGATGTTACGCGATCCCAGTTCGCGCGCCAAAGCCCGTGTCATCCCCGCCACTCCAGCCTTTGAAGCTGCGTAGTTGGCCTGCCCCGGATTGCCCGAAGCGCCAACCACCGAGGTGATGTTGATGATGCGTCCGTAGCGCTGCTTCATCATGATGCGCATCACTGCGCGGCTCATCCGGAATACGCCCTTGAGATTGGCGTCAATCACGGCGTCCCAATCTTCGTCCTTCATGCGCATGGCCAGGTTGTCGCGCGTGATACCGGCGTTGTTGACCAGCACCTGCAGCGCGCCATATTCCTTGACCACAGTGTCCACCAAGGCGTCGATCGCTGCACCTTCGGTCACATCCAGCACACGGCCCGCGCAGGAATCAAATCCCGCCAGGGCTTCGGCCACCTTGGCCGCACCGGCTTCGGTGGTAGCCGTGCCAATCACGCGCAAACCCTTGCGCGCCAATTCCATCGCAATGGATGCGCCAATGCCGCGCGATGCACCGGTGACCAGTGCCACCTGCCCTTCAAACTTGACGTCTGTCATGCCAATAGACCTTTGATTTCGTGAAGGCTGACCGTATCAAACAGTGCCAGACCTGTCAATTCGGGATCAATGCGCTTGGCCAGACCCGCCAGCACCTTGCCCGGCCCGCACTCGACCAGGGTGGTCAGGCCGCGCGCCTTGATCGCCTGTACGCACTCGACCCAGCGCACCGGACCAAAGGCCTGGCGGTACAAGGCATCGCGAACGCGCTGCGCGTCGGTTTCCACCGCCACATCAATATTGTTGACCAGCGCAATCGTGGGCACGGCAAACTCGGTTTCAGCGAGTCGCAATTTGAGCTTTTCGGCTGCGGGGCGCATCAGGCTGGAATGAAAGGGTGCCGACACCGGCAGGGGCAACGCACGCTTGGCACCACCGGCCTTGAGCACTTCGCAGGCTTTTTCGACAGCCGCTTTGCTGCCGGCAATCACGGTCTGGGCCGGGTCGTTGAAATTGACCGCTTCGACCACCTCACCGGGAAAGGCCGCAAACGAGGCGGTTACTTCGGCGCAACCGGCTTGCACGCGCGCAGCGTCCATGCCCAAGATGGCTGCCATCGCGCCCTGCCCCACGGGCACGGCCTCTTGCATCGCCTGGGCACGCAAGCGTACCAGCGGCGCGGCCTGCGCCAGGGTTAGTGATCCTGCAGCCACCAAGGCTGTGTACTCGCCCAGCGAATGCCCCGCCACTGCAGACGGTGCCACGCCAACTTCTGCCATCCAGACGCGCAGAGCCGCCACACCCGCCACCAGCATCACCGGTTGGGTGTTGGTTGTCAGGGCCAGCGCCTCTTTGGGGCCTTCGTGAATGAGTTTTCCGATGTCTTCGCCCAGAGCCTCTGAAGCTTCCTTCAGGGTCTGCACCACTGCGGGATGGTCACCCCAGGCGTCGAGCATACCCACCGACTGCGAGCCCTGGCCCGGAAAAACAAAAGCAAACTGTTTCATCAAAATATCAAAATAAACGTTTTAAGCCTTGCAAACAGTGCGTTGCACGCTACAAATTCAGCAGCACCGCACCCCAGGTGAAACCGCCGCCTACGCCTTCAAGCAGAAGGGTCTGGCCGGGCTGCACTTTACCGCAGCGTACCGCAAAATCCAGCGCCAGCGGAATCGACGCCGCCGAGGTGTTGCCATGCTGGTCCACGGTCACGATCACCTTTTCCATCGGCAGTTTCAGCCGCTTGGCGGTGCTTTGTATGATGCGGATATTGGCCTGGTGCGGAATCATCCAGTCCACATCTGACGCGCTGCGTTGCGCCTTGGCCAAAACCAGGCGCGCCGACTCTTCCAGCACACCTACCGCCAGTTTGAACACAGCCTGCCCGTCCATCTTGAGAACCGGGTCGCCCAGCACACCGCCACCGGACACATGGCCGGGCACGCACAGAATGTCCACATGCTTGCCATCGGCGTGCAGGTCGCTGGCCAGAATTCCGGGCTTGGATGACGCCTCCAGCACCACAGCACCAGCACCATCGCCAAACAGCACGCAGGTGGTGCGGTCATTGAAATCCAGAATGCGCGAAAACACTTCGGCGCCCACCACCAGCGCGCGGTTGGCCGCGCCGGTTTGAATCATGGCATCAGCAATGGTGAGGGCATAAATAAAGCCGCTGCACACCGCCTGCACGTCAAATGCTGCTCCGCCATTGGCACCGAGCTTGTTTTGCAAAATGCACGCGGTCGATGGGAACACCATGTCCGGCGTGGACGTAGCCACAATGATCAGGTCAATCTCCTCGGCACTGCGGCCGGCCGCCTCCAGGGCGCGTTTGGCCGCTTCCAGGCCCAGGTCGCTGCTGTACACCCCGGCGTCAGCAAAATGGCGCGCGCTGATGCCGGTGCGCTCGCGGATCCATTCGTCCGAGGTCTCCACCCCGCGCTCGGCGAGTTGGGCGACAAGATCCGCATTTGTCACTCGGCGAGGTGGCAAAAAACTGCCCGTGCCTGTAATACGCGAATATCGTTTCATGGTTGGCTGAGGTTGATCCGGCTGATAACTAGACTTGGCTTGGTGCAGGCGTCAGCAGCGGCGCCGCATGGGCGATGCGAACCTGAACCCGGTCCAGCAATTGATGGCTGGCCGCATCATACGCGCGGTTCAAGGCGTTGGTGAACGACAAAACATCGGCCGATCCGTGGCTCTTGAATACCAAGCCGCGCAGGCCCAGCAAGGCTGCGCCGTTGTAACGCCGGTGATCAAAGCGATTTTTGAATGCATTTAGCACCGGATAAGCGGCGATAGCTGCAAGTTTGGTTAAAACGCTCTTCGAGAACTCAGCTTTAAGGAAGGTGCCGAACATCGAAGCCAGCCCCTCGCTGGTTTTAAGGGCCACGTTGCCGACGAAGCCGTCGCACACCACGATGTCTACCGTGCCCTTGAAAATATCGTTACCCTCGACGTTGCCAAAGAAATTTAGATCACCCAATTTAGAAGCAGAACGCAGCAGTTCACCTGCTTTTTTTATGACTTCGTTGCCTTTAATGACTTCTTCGCCAATATTGAGCAAGCCCACGGAAGGCGTTTCCACCTCGTTGAGCACCGACACCAGAGCCGAGCCCATCACCGCAAATTGCAGCAAATGCTCGGCCGTGCAGTCCACATTGGCACCCAAGTCAAGCACGGTGGTGGCACCACCGGTGGCATTGGGGATTTGTCCCGCAATGGCGGGGCGCTCGATGCCATCCAATGTTTTGAGCAGGTAGCGCGAAATCGCCATCAAGGCACCGGTATTACCCGCCGACACCGCCGCCTGGGCTGCCCCATCCTTGACCTGCTGGATAGCCACGCGCATCGAAGAATCCTTCTTGCGGCGCAACGCAATCTCCAGGGGATCGTCCATGGTTACGACCTCGCTGGCGACCACCGCGCGTGCATGTGGGTGCGAAAAACCACTCACCTGGTCGGCCAAGCCCACCAGAAGCAGAGAAGCGTCAGGGTGATGTTCGAGAAACTGGCGGCAGGCCGGCAAGGTCACCGCAGGACCATGGTCACCCCCCATGCAGTCAACGGCGATGGTGATCATGGGATATGTGTAGCTACCAAAAGTAAAAAAGCCCGCAGCTACACGTCATGTAGCTTCGGGCCCAGTGCAATGCAGCCGAATCAGGCTTCAGACTTGCTTTTGAGCACCTTGCGACCACGGTAGAAGCCGGTTGGGCTGATGTGGTGACGCAGATGGGTTTCGCCCGTGGTGGGTTCCACGGCGATGCCGGGCACCACCAAAGCGTTGTGCGAACGGTGCATACCGCGCTTGGAGGGTGATTTCTTGTTCTGTTGGACGGCCATAATCCGCTCCTGTTCAAATGTGCTGCGCAAACCGCAACACTTTAGGGGTTAGCAAAAGGGCGCCACGTTTCAGGCGCGAAGCCTCGGATTATAGCCTAAAGTCCGCCGTCCTCACTTCCAATCACTGTGTCCGGTTCTTCTTGAACTGTTCCAGCACCGCAAAAGGATGGGCTTTGGGCTCGGGCGCATCGACAAAATCCGGGTCGACGGCCTGCAGTTTAACCGGCTGCGGGCAGACGCCGTGCATCGGCGCAACCGGCAAGGCCATCAGGATTTCATCCTCCACCAACTGAAGCAGATCGAACGCCCGACTGAGCACCAGCACGTCTTCTTCCGACGCATCATCTTCTGCAGCCGCCTGCTCTTCGGTGGCGACAAAGCGCAACCAGCGATCCACCTCCACGGCGATATCGGCCGGACCCAGGCAGCGCTGGCACACCAGGGGTAGCACCGCGTCGGCGCGCAGCCTGAGCCAGACCTGCTCTGCGCCGGAGGCATCGGGGCGCATTTCGGCATACGCCGAAAACCGCACTGGCCGCTCTGCACCCAAGCCACCGCTTTCCTGCAGCAAGCGTTCAAAATCGCCAAGATGTTCGGCCAGCGCCAACTCGCCGCGCTCACGCGCCAGGGCGGTCAGGTTCAAATGCCTGGGGTCGTGGTCATGTTTCATGCGCGCAGTGTAAGAGAATCGGGGCCATGGCAGAAAACTCATCCCGAAAACTCATCCTGGGCTCCACCTCGGTGTACCGCCGCCAATTGCTGGGGCGCTTGCGTATCCCGTTTAGCGTCCAATCACCCCAGGTAGACGAAACCGCATTGCCGCACGAGACGCCCACCCAACTGGCCCAGCGCCTGGCCCTGGCCAAGGCACAAGCCGTGGCGCGCCAGTTTCCCGAATGTGTGGTGATTGGCTCGGACCAGGTCGCCGACCTTGACGGCCAGGCGTTGGGCAAACCCGGTAACCATACACGTGCCGTCGCCCAGCTCCAGCGTATGCGCGGCAAGACCGTGGTGTTCCAGACCGCCGTGGCGGTGGTGTGCCAAGCCAGCCAGTTCTGCGCGCAGGCGTTGGCACCGGTACGCGTGCGCTTTCGCGCCTTGACCGATGCGGAAATTGAAGCCTACCTGCTGGCCGAAAAGCCCTACGACTGCGCCGGCAGCGCCAAGAGCGAGGGCCTGGGCATTGCGCTGCTCGATTCCATCGACAGCGACGACCCCACTGCGCTGGTCGGCCTGCCGCTGATCCGCACCTGCCAGATGCTGCGCGCCGCCGGTATCGAGTTGCTGCACCACGCCGGAGATGCGCCGTGACCGCCAACGCACAGTCAAGCGCCACTGCGCGGGGGGCGACCACCACCGGAACCCTGTACCTGGTTCCGGCACCGCTGGACTTTGGCTGCGAGCCGCAAAGCGCGCTCGACCAGGTCATGCCCGCAGCAACGCTGCGCACCACAGCAATGCTGCGCCACTGGGTCTGCGAAAACGCCAAGACCACGCGCGCCTACCTCAAACGTGTGGGCGAAAACCAACCGCTGTGCACCACGCTGCAGGCCATGGACCTGCAAGAGTTGCCGCGCGACGTTCATAAAAAGGGCGACCACCTGAGCGCCTTTGACGCGCGCTACCTTTTGCAAGCGGCTGTGGATGGAGCCGACATCGGGCTGATCAGCGAAGCAGGTATGCCCGCAGTGGCCGATCCGGGCTCTTCGGTAGTGCGTGCGGCGCACGAATTGGGCGTGCGGGTGGTTCCCCTGGTGGGCCCGGTGTCGCTGCTGCTGGCGCTTGCGGCCAGTGGCTTGAACGGCCAGAATTTTGCTTTTGTGGGCTACGTTCCCAGCACCCCGGCCGAGCGCAGCCAGCGCCTGCGCGAACTCGAGTCACTGGCACTCAAGTCTGGCCAGACCCAGCTATTTATCGAAACCCCTTACCGCAACACGGCGCTGCTGCAGGCGCTACTGCAAACGCTACAACACAACACCCGATTGGCCACCAGCAGTGGCCTCACGCTGGCGCACGCCTGCTGCCACAGCGATCTGGTGAAAAACTGGAAACGCCACGCCTGGACGCTGGACAACGCCACGCCCACGGTCTTTGCCCTCGGCCGCTAGGTGCCGGAGGGGCGCTAGTGCAGCGCAGGCAGGCTGCGCACGGCCTTGACCGCGCCTTCGCCCATGGCAGCGCCGAAGCGCTTGGCAAGGCGCTCGGCCACGTTGTCTTTGCGCGTGTAATCGATCAGCTCTTCGGCCTTGACCACCTCGCGCGCCACGTAGTCCACATTGCCAAGCTGGTCGGCCAGCCCCATGTCCACCGCCTGTTGGCCGGTCCAGAACAGGCCGCTGAAAGTTTCGGGCGTTTGCTTGAGACGCTCGCCGCGTCCGGTTTTCACCACGGCGATGAATTGCAGGTGAATCTGGTCGAGCATGGCTTGGGCAAATACGCGCTGCTTCTCGGTTTGCGGGCTAAACGGGTCCATAAAACCCTTGTTCTCGCCCGCCGTCATCAGTCGCCTCTCCACACCAAGCTTGTCCATCAGGACGGTAAAGCCAAATCCGTCCATCAGCACGCCGATGCTTCCGACGATGCTGGCCTTGTCAACAAAAATCTTGTCGGCACCGACAGCGATGTAATACGCAGCCGAAGCACAGGTTTCCTCCACCACGGCGTACACCGGCTTGTGGTACAGCGCCTTGAGGCGGCGGATTTCGTCGTTGATGATGCCCGCCTGCACCGGGCTGCCGCCGGGCGAATTGATCAACAGCACCACCGCCTGGGCACCCTTGTCCTCAAACGCAGTGCGCATGGCGGAGACCACCATCTCTGCACTGGCGTCTGAGCCCGAAGCAATCTCGCCCTCGATCTTGACCAGGGCGGTGTGCGGTGATGTCACATCGGAGCTGCTGCCTTTGTGGTCGTAGCCAATCCAGACCAGGCCCACCAAAAACAGCAACCACGCCAGGCGAATGCCGTTGCGCCAGCGGCGCGCATGGCGCTGCTCGACAATCGCCGCCAGTGCCAGCTTCTCCAGGGTGGCACGCTCCCAACCGGAGCCATCTGTCGTGGCCGCAGCACTGGTCGCAGCGCCTTGCGGGTTGGCACCAGCGGGGTTGGTGAAATCCCGGCTTTCGGGAGGGGTGGAATCGGTCATTTCAGCATTCAATCGGTTGGAGGTTGGGCGCAGTATGCCAGTACACGCTGCCATTGTGCTCTGTCAGGGCTATCGCAATCAGACCCCCACGGCACGGACCTGCGCGGCAAGCCCCGGTTGTGGGGTTGTACAGGGCACCATGCGTGGCGCAAATCAGCCATTGGCCCGAGATGTCAAAAAACCGGTTCGGCACGTAATCCATCTCCATCGGAATATGGGCACAGCGGTTCAGGTAGGCATAGACCTGCCCTTCAAAGCGCACCACAAATCCGTGCTCGCTGCGGCCCTCGTAGAGCACCTCAAACGACACCGCATCGCCACTATTGACCAGTTGGGCGGACTGGCACAGCAGCACCTGGCGCGCGACCCCGTGGTTCAAATTGCTCTGTCCCATGTCAGGCGTTTGCCACCAGCCAGGCGTGCAACTGCGGCACCGTATGCGCCACAAAACGCGGTCGCAGCATCTCGAACGTGGCCGGCTCATGGGCACCATAGCTCACGCCCACACTCTGGCAACCGGCATTGAGCGCCATTTGCAAGTCGTGCGTGGTGTCGCCAATCATCAGCACCCGATCAGCCGCTACGCCAAACTCCTGCATCAATTCCTGCAGCATCAGCGGGTTGGGTTTGCCGGCGGTTTCGTCGGCGGTGCGCGAGCCGTCAAACACACCGTGCAGTTCGGACGTGCGCAGCGCGTCGTCCAGCCCGCGCCGACTCTTGCCGGTAGCCACGGTCAGCAGGTAGTTGCGCGCCTTCAGGTCGGAGAGCATCGCCAGCGCCCCGTCAAACAGGCTGATGTCGTTCTGGTGCTGCATGTAATGAAATTTGTAGCGCGCACCCAGTTCCGGGTAGCGCTCGCGTGGCACGTCCGGTGCGGCATGGGCCAGCGCCTCCATCAGGCCCAGACCGATGACGTAGGCCGCATCCTGCAGGCTGGGCATTTGCCCGCCCACGTCCACCACCGCGCGCTGGATGCAGCGGGTAATGATGGCCGTAGAGTCAAACAGGGTGCCATCCCAGTCAAATGCGATCAGGTCGATCTGCCGGGGGCGGTCGGGGAGCGAGGTACTTGGCATGAATAAGCGTGTTGCGTGTTGGCTGGCGTGGTCAGGATTGTGCTGCAGTGTGCACGGCTTGCGGCAGCACCTGGGCAAGAAACCGCGTCAGCTCGTCGGGCAAGGGCGCTTGCAACTCTACCCGCTCGCCACTGGCCGGGTGCGTGCACGCAAAGCGCCAGGCGTGCAGGAACATGCGTTTGAGGGGGGTGGCGCAGTCGGCACGGGCCAGCGCCTTGTTGCGCTCGAAGTCCCCGTATTTGTCGTCACCCACGATCGGGTAGCCCTCAGACGACAGGTGCACCCGGATCTGGTGCGTGCGCCCGGTCTTGAGCGCAACTTCCAGCAGCGTATAGCCGCTGGTTTGGGGCTCGGAACCAGCTATGGGGCTGCTGGCGCGCACCTTCACCAGGGTCAGTGAGGGCATGCCATCGGGATCGTCTTTGGCCACCACCTTGACGCGGCGCTCCCCGGCGCTGCCGTCTGCGGCAGAAGCAGGCAACAAATACTTGTGCAGTGGCTTGTCGAGCACGCGCTTGTTGGCTGGCCAAAGCCCCAGCACCAGTGCCAGGTAGGTCTTGCCGGTTTCGCGCTGGCGAAACTGGTCCTGCAAGTTCTTGAGCGCGCTGCGCTTCTTGGCCACCAGCAAAACACCGCTGGTCTCGCGGTCGAGCCGGTGCACCAGTTCCAGAAAAGTCGCTTGCGGGCGCGCCATGCGCAGCTGCTCGATTACGCCGAAGCTCACCCCCGAGCCGCCGTGCACGGCCACACCGGCAGGCTTGTTGATGGCCAGAAAGACCTCGTCTTCGTACAAAACGGTGAAATCGCGTGCCGGTGCGTGCGAGCCAATCTCGGTGGCCATGGCCTGCGCCTTGTCCTGGGCGCGCTCGGACAGGCGCAGTGGCGGCAGGCGCAACACATCCCCGCTGGTGAGCCGGGTATCAGCACTGGCGCGCGCCTTGTTGACCCGCACCTCGCCGCTGCGGATGATGCGGTACACGTGGGTCTTGGGCACGCCTTTGAGGTGGCGCATCAGGAAATTGTCGAGGCGCTGGCCCTCGCCGTGCTCGTCCACAGTCACCGATTGGACCTGTGCCGACACGGCGTTTGAATTGGCCCCTATAATGTGTTTCACTAGCGACAAGCTGTAAGTGGTTGATTTGTCTGGAGTTTAGTCCACACGCCATAAACAGCCGCGCTAGAAGGTCGGAGCCGCCATGTAGCACCGCACGCAAATCACACGCCACTTGCCTGTGATGGCCTGCAGACAACACGGTTAAATCGACGAATTGAAATACTGATACGGAATACCCAAAGCCTGCAGACCCACCGTCTGTGGGCGGAATGAAGCGAGATGTTTGTGCTGATGAGCCTGATGAACCTGTGCCTGCGGTGCGTTTACGCGCCGCTTGTTGGCATGCTTCGGCCATTGGCTCCCCCAAGCCGTATGCGACCAGTTACTGTAAAGCTGGCTACGTCGCACACGCACTCCCTCGCTCCCCTCCACGCGCCTACGCTTCGACACCTCTTTTGAGTCGAAGTTCTCCGGCAATTCCACCTCGTTTCTTTTCGTCGTTCAGGCTTCGTTTGCCCGTTATGGGCATGTACGCACTAAAGAAGAAGGACGCACTCCATGAAACGGATGCTTATCAACGCCACGCAGGCTGAAGAACGCCGCCTGGCCATTGTCGACGGACAAAAACTGCTCGACTACGAAATCGAAATTGAAGGGCGCGAACAGCGCAAGGGCAACATCTACAAGGCCGTCGTCACCCGCGTCGAGCCCTCGCTGGAAGCCTGCTTTGTGGACTACGGCGAAGACCGCCACGGCTTCCTGCCGTTCAAGGAAATCTCCAAGATGTACTTCCAGCAGGGTGTCTCGGCCAGCCAGGCGCGCATCCAGGACGCCATCAAGGAAGGCCAGGAACTGCTGGTTCAGGTCGAAAAAGAAGAGCGTGGCAACAAGGGCGCAGCCCTCACCACCTTTGTCTCGCTGGCCGGCCGCTACGTAGTGCTGATGCCCAACAACCCGCGCGGCGGTGGCGTGAGCCGCCGCATTGAAGGCGAAGACCGGGCCGAACTCAAGGAAGCACTCGACCAGCTCGAATACCCCAACGGCATGAGCATCATCGCGCGCACCGCCGGCATTGGCCGCAGCGCGCCCGAGTTGCAATGGGACCTGAACTACCTGCTAAAGCTCTGGAGCGCGATTGACGGCGCAGCCAAGGGTGGCAAGGGCGCGTTCCTGATTTACCAGGAATCGTCGCTGGTAATTCGCGCCATCCGCGACTACTTCAACCACGACATTGGCGACATCCTGATCGACACCGACGACGTGTACGACCAGGCCCAGCAGTTCATGGCCCACGTCATGCCCGAGCACGCGGCACGCGTCAAACGCTACCGCGACGACGCGCCGCTGTTCTCGCGCTTCCAGATCGAGCACCAGATCGAATCGGCCTACGCCCGCACCGTGCAATTGCCCAGCGGCGGCGCCATCGTGATCGACCACACCGAAGCGCTGGTCAGCGTGGACGTGAACTCGGCACGCGCCATCAAGGGCGGCGACATCGAAGAAACCGCCACCCGCACCAACCTCGAAGCCGCCGACGAAGTGGCGCGCCAGATGCGCTTGCGCGATCTCGGTGGCCTGATCGTGATCGACTTCATCGACATGGAAGAATCGCGCAACCGCCGCGAGGTGGAAAACCGCCTGCGCGACGCCCTGCGCCAGGACCGCGCCCGCGTCCAGTTTGGCACCATCAGCAAATTCGGCCTGATGGAAATGAGCCGCCAGCGCCTGCGCCCGGCGCTCTCCGAAGGTGCCTCCATCCCCTGCCCGCGCTGCGGTGGCTCGGGCCACATCCGCGACACCGAATCGAGCGCCCTGCAAATCCTGCGCATCATCCAGGAAGAGTCGCTCAAGGACAGTACCGCGTCGGTGCTGTGCCAGGTGCCGGTGGACGTTGCCTCGTTCCTGCTCAACGAGAAGCGCTCGGAAATCGCCAAGATCGAACTCAAGCAGCGCATCAACGTGCTGCTGGTGCCCAACAAGACGCTGGAAACCCCCAACTACCGGCTTGAGCGCCTCAAGCACGACGACCCGCGCCTGGACAACATCGAAGCCAGCTACAAGCTCGCCGACGAGGTGGAAGACCCCACCGCCGTAACGCGCCGCTCGCAAGAGCCCACCAACCGGCAAACGCCGGTCATCAAGGGCGTGTTGCCAGATGCGCCCGCACCCCAGGCGGCACCGCGCCCCGTGGCAGCACCCGCTGCCGCACCGGCAGCGCACGCCCCAGCGGCTGCAGCGCCACGCCCGGTGGCCAAGCCCGCAGAAAAGGGGTTCTTTGGCTGGATCAAGAGCCTGTTCTCCGAGCCCGCACCCCAACCCGCCAAGCCCGAAGCAGCACCCGCTGCCAAGCCGGGCGAAGCGCGCGACGCCAAGGGGCGCGATGCAGGTCGTGGTCCGCGCGGCGAGGGTCGCGGCGATGGCCGTGGTCCGCGTGGCGAGGGCCGTGGTGAAGGACGCGGCGAGGGCCGTGGCGGTCGCGGTGGACGCGGCGGTCGCGGTGGCGAGCGCTCGGGCCCACGTGAACGCCTGGACGCCGAGGGCAAGCCCCTGGCAGCCGATGCCAACGCCGCCAGCGGCGCAGCACCCAACGGCTCGGCCGAGCCGCGCCAGGAACGCCCGCCACGCAACGACCGTGGCGACCGTGGCGACCGTGGCGAGCGCGGTGACCGTGGCGAACGCGGCAACCGCCCACCCCGCAACGGCGAACGCAGCGAGTCTGCGCCGCGCCAGGAAGGCGAGGCCGACAAGCCGGTAGAAACCAACGCCGAAGCCGGTGCAGACAACCGCAACGAAAACCGCGAAGGCCGTGGTGGCCGTGGCCGCAACTCGCGCCGTGGCGAACGTGGTCCGCGCCCACAAGACAGCACCCAAAACGGCGAAGAAGGCCAGCAGGCACAGCTCGGCTTTGCCGAGGGCCCAGCCCCTACCGAGGGCGAGGCCGATACCGACCCCAATGCGCAGCGCGAACCGCGTTCGCGTGACCGCTATGGCCGTGAGCGCCGCCCGCGCCAAGACCGTGCCGAGCGTGGCGAAGAGGCCGCAACCCAGGCCTCCGATGCAGCGCCCAGCAACGCTCCCGCCGAGTCGGCAGTGCACGCTTACGCAGCGCCGGCACCAGCAGCACCACAAGCCGTGGCCGCACCCAGCCACAGCAGCGCCCCGAGCAGCGCCGCAGCCACACCAGCAGCCATGCCAACGGTTACGACCTACGCCTTGCCGCTGGACACGCTGCAGGAAATTGCCACGCAGTCAGGCTTGCAGTGGGTCAACTCGGATGCCCAACGTGTGGCAGCGGTGCAGGCGGCGATTGCTGCGGAGCCCAAGCCGGTCCACGTCCCGCGCGAGCGCCCGGCACCCGTGGTGCTCGACACCGGCCCGCTGATTCTGGTGGAAACCAAGCGCGATCTGCGCGACCTGACGCTGCCGTTTGAGCAGACGCCCAGCGCCTAAAGCAAACCGACCTCCCGGCTGCGGCGGGGGTTGAAACTACGGCGTGAACAGTCCACGGCGAACCAGTTCGCCGTGGCTGGCCACCTGGTTGGCACCACTGCTTTGGCAAAAATCCACCGCTCGCTCGGCACGAGCGAGCGTGCTGTCGGGTGAATCCTCGGCGCTCACGCGCGAAAACCCGGCACAAATGGTGACGCCGCCCACCTGCGCAGTTTTGAACTTTTCCACGTTGACGCGAAAGCGCTCGAACGCCGCCAACACCAAGGCTTCTTCGGGGCAATGCATCAGCACGGCAAACTTATCCCCGCCCAGCCGGTACAAGCGGTCGTAGGTGCGGAAGGTGTTGCGCATGATGCGCGCCACCAGCAGCAGCACATCTTCGGCAACCAGGTTCCCGTACTTGTCGTTGATCTGGTCAAAGCCATCAACGCTGACGCTGCCCAGCCAGTAGTTGGGCGGCACGCGGTGGCGGCGCTCCTGGCCGGACGCGTCCACAGGTGCAGGAGCGGCTTGCTGCGCCTGAATGCTTTCGCCAAGTTCCTCCAGCACCGCGCTATAAAACGTGTCGTCCAGCGCCTTGCGGTTGAGCAGTCCGGTCAGGGCATCGCGGTCGCTATAAGCCAGCAACCGGTACATATTGCGAAACACGTGCAGCAAGGCGTCAGTCGTCGCCTGCTGCTCGGGCTTGAGCACTGCGCCCGAATGGATTTCGACCACGCCCTCGTCATCGTCCGGGTTGTCGGCAAATAGCGGCAGGTAGGTAATGCGCGGGCCTTCTTCGCCGGCCCAGGCCAGTTCCACCTTGGCCTGGCTTTGCAGGCACTGCAGGCGGCTCTTGTCGTCGTCCACGGAGCGCAACGCGCCAAAATCCACCCACAGCGGGTCGATCAATTTGCCGCCACCGCGCGCATCCAGCGAGGCAATTTCCAGCCAGCGTCGGCTGCCTTCTTCACTTAGCACGCGTGCCATCACCACGCGCTCGATCGGCAACAGGTCGATCAGCGCCTTGGAGAGGGTAAGTTCCAGATGGTCCCGATCGCGGTGATCGGTGAGTTTGAGCAGGTGGTCCAGGAGTGTTGCCATGCCCACATATTAGCGAGCAATCAGGGCAACGTCACCTTCTTGCGGCTTCGCGGTAGGCTGCGCTGGCCGCCTGCGTGTCCTGGCGCTGCTCGGCCAACTGCGCCAAGGCGCGCCAGGCGTCGCGCCGCAAGTCGGCGTCCTGCAGCAGCGAGAGCGACTGCTTGAGCATCTGTTGCGCCTTGCCCCAGAGTTGCAGGTGCATGCAGGCAATGCCGGCCAGGTATTGCAGCACCGGGTCGCGCGGCTGCGCCATCTGGGCGCTCTCGATGCGGCCCAGCCAGGCGCTGTCGGGTTGTGAATCGGGCACAGCAAAGCCGCGCTCGAGCACCCGCACCAGGCGCACGCGCTCGGCCGCGCTAAGGGCATCGGCGCGCCGCACCATCGCCTCCCAGGGGGCAAGCAACCATTGGCGCGACAGTGCCACGTCGCCACCGTGGTCCAGCAGGCGCTGCGCTGCCTCCAGTGCCACGGCGGGCATATTCTGCTCGGCGCTGTCCAGCGCACCCCAGGCCTGCGCAATCTGCACCGGGTCGTGCGCGGCGCGGATCAGTTCCAGTGCCAGCCCGCAGGCAATGCTGGCACCAGCCATTTCAGAAAACGCGCGGTGCTTGGTGAGCAAGCGCGCCGTCTCCAACGCCATGCGCGAGCGCCCGGCCAAGCGTGCCGCCTTAAAACGCAGACGCAGTGCCAGCGTGCGCCGGGCCGCCCCTTGGGGCAGTTGCTCCATCCATTGCAGGGCGGCGGCAGCGTCGCGGTCGTCCAGCGCCCAGCGCGCACCGCGCAGTTGCACGCCTTCGCGCGCGTCCTGGGCATCGCGCGCTGCGGCGTGCTCCAGCGCTTTTTGGAAGTGCGCGTCGCGCACGCTGCGGTCTTGCAGCGCGTGGGCGCTTTCGGCCGCCAGCAGATGCGCGGTAGTGGCCAGCCGCCCGCGGTAGGCCAGATGCTCGCCGCTTTGCTCCACCGATTCTTCCAGCGACACCACCAGCTCAGCCGCCTTGCGGGCGCGCACAAATCGGCCCGCTGCCAGGTGTGAGAGCGCGTCGAGCAGCGCGCTGTGGATGGCGCGCTCCTTATGCAGCCGCCGCCAGTTGCGCGCCTGTTCGGGAATGCGCAGCAGCGCCGTGAGCGCGCGCAAGGCGTAATGCAGCGTTACAAAGCAGCCCGCCAAGGTCAGTAGCACCAGATTTAGCGACAGGTCCACGCGGTAAGGTGCCCAGTAAACGGTCACGGTGCCGTGGTCGTTGCCGGCAAACAGGGCCAGCGCCACGGCAACCGCGAACAAGGCCATCAACCACAGGGCGGCGCGCATGTCAGCGTCCGGACGCAGCGGTGGTCAGCGCCGCCAGGGTGTCGTCGATGCGCGGCAACTCCAGCGCCTTGATTTGTGCCTGCACCTGCTGCAGCAGGGCAACGGTGGTCTGGGTCTTGCGCGAACCGGCGTCAAAGTAGCGCGTAAGCATGACCGCCGCCGTGGCCAGGTCGGAGCGCGCCGAGTCGATATGGCGCGCCAGCAGGCTCAGGCGCGCATTGAGCAGTTTGAGCTTGAGGTTTTCACGCAAAAAGAACGACTGCTCGGGCGAGAGCAGCGCCGCCTCGGGCACTTCGATGCGACTCACGCGCACCAGAGAGCGCACTTCGTCGCGCAGTAGCAGGCCCAGGCGCACCCACCAATTGGCCACAGATTCATCGGGCTTGCGTTTGAGCGGCTCAATCGGGTGCGCCGCCGCCACGGCGTTGGCCAGGGGCACTTCGTCGGCCAGCAGCACCAGTTCGTCGAACTTGATCAGCAGCGTGGGCGTGTCGGCCAACGCGGTGGCCTTGATGCGCGCCAAGTCACGCGCAATGGCGCGTTGCACCGGCGTCAGGCGCGGTTGGGCAGCGCGCGTGATGCGCGTATCGGCACTGCGCAGGGCCGCAAGCAGTGGCTCGGCGCTGCCGGTCAACTGCGACTGCTGTTGCGCCAGACGCACAGCCGACTCGATATCGACCACCATGTTCTCGTCGCGCGAACGCGACAGGCTCTGCATCAACTCCTCCAACTGGGTGCGCTGCAGCGACACTTCGCTCAGGCGCGCCTCCATCACCGAGGCCTTGGCCGCAGTTTCCAGCGACAACTCTTGCGCCTGCTTGGCAACCACGGCGGCCTGGGTTGCCTGAACACCGCTGTCGGCGCTCTGGCGCGCGAGTTGCTCTTGCATCGACGAGAGTTTTTGCCAGAGCATGGCGTTCAGGCCCAGCGCCAGCACTGCCACAGCGGCCACCACCCATAACAGCCAGGGCGCACCCTGTGCTTCTTCGGGTGCGGGGTCGGCCAAAGGCGTTACTGCGGGGAAATCGGCGTTCATGGCAGCGATTCTATCGACGCCGTCACCGCAGCCAGGGTGGGAAGTGACTGGCAAACCACTTCAAAACCGGCCTCTTTGGCGCGCTGCGCGATGCGTGGATGGGTCGCCAGGGCCTTGGCTTTGCGCCACGACTGGCGCGGCATCTTGGCTACCAGGTTGTCAATCGCCTGCGAGCTGCTCAGTACCCACAGCGAGCCGTCGCTGGCTGCCTCGCGCACCAGCGCGCGGTCGGCGCGGCTCCATACCGGTGCGCAGCGCTGGTAGGCAGCCACAAAATCCACGCTGCCGCCCGCTGCGCGCACCTTGTGGGCCAACCAGTCGCGCCCGGCACCTTCGCCGTCGTCGGAAGCCTGTGCCCCACGCACGATCAGCAGCCGAAAGCCCGGTCCAACCTGCAAACCCACCACCGCCCACAGCGCCTCCGAATCGAACTGCGGCGCGCGCCCGTCCGGCGCGTCGATGCGCTGCGCAGCTACCCCCACGTGCAACAACGCGGCGCGGCTGCCCGGCCCTGTCACAAAAGCCCGGGTCGAGACTGTGGCCTGTTCGGAGAAAACATCGGTTTGCGCCGGTTTGCGCGCAAAAAACTGCGCCACTGCGGTGACGCTGACAAACATTACCGCGTCGTAACTTGCCACACCCTCCCAGGCTGCCAGCACGGGTGCCGCATCCGGCACGGCCTGTACCACCATCAGAGGCAACGCCATCGCGTCAATGCCAGCGCGGGTCAGCGAGCGCACCCACTGCGTCGCTTGCGGCTGGGGACGCGTGACGATGACACGCATGGGCCTAGCCTGCGGCGCTGGTCTGTGCCTGCACCCCGTGCTGCAGTTGCCGTGCCACCTGCTCGCCCAACTGCACGGCGGCTTCGGTCTGCGTGACTTCGCCCTCGGCGTGGGCACGCACCAGTGGCAGTCGTCCTGCGGGGTCGCCCCAAGTGGCGTCGATGCGCAAACGGTTGCCCTCCAGCGTGGCATACGCTGCCAGCGGCATGGAGCAGCTTCCGCCCATCACCCGGCTGACTGCGCGCTCAGCCGACACCGCCAGCCAGGTCGGTGTGTGGCGCAGACTGTCGAGCACCGCAATCACGTCGGCGCGGTCGCAGCGCACCTCGATCCCGAGCGCGCCCTGACCGGCAGCGGGCAACATCAGTTGCGGATCAAAAATCGCGCGGATACGCGACTGCAACCCCAGACGCTTGAGCCCGGCGGCTGCGAGCACGATGCCGTCGTACTGGCCCTCATCGAGTTTGCGCAATCGCGTATCAAGGTTGCCGCGAAGCGCCTCGATCTTCAGGTCGGGGCGCAGTGCGCGCAGCAGCGCCATGCGGCGCAGGCTGGACGTACCCACCACCGCACCTTGGGGCAGATCGTCGAGCGAACCATAGCGGCTGGATACCCAGGCGTCGCGCGGGTCTTCGCGCTCCATCACGCAAGCCAGCGTAAAGCCTTGCGGCAACTCCATTGGCACATCCTTGAGCGAGTGCACCGCCAGGTCGGCCGTGCCCTGCTCCAGTGCCACTTCCAGCTCTTTTACAAACAGTCCCTTGCCGCCGACCTGGCTCAAGGCGCGGTCCAGGATCTGGTCGCCCTGGGTGGTCATGCCCAGCAGGCTGACTTCGTGGCCCATCTTGCGCAGGATGGACTGGACATGCTCGGCCTGCCACAGGGCAAGCCGGCTCTCTCGGGTAGCGATCGTGAAATGGTTCAAAGCTGTCACCTGTGTGGGAAAACCGGTAGGGAGGGTTCGATTGTCTTCGATGCTAGCACGCCTCACCCAGCCATCCGCGACCCTTCTCGCTGTCATTGCGAGCGAAGCGTGGCAATCCATGACTTTTGGATACATGGACTGCCACGCTTCGCTCGCAGTGACGCATCACCTCACTGGTTATTGGCAGGCACTTTGGGTGCTGCCAGCTTGGCGGCATTGGCAAAGTCGCCCGCGTACACGTGCACCAGCTTGGCAGGATCGAAGTATTTGGCAATGGCGGCATTGGCGTCGGCGCGCGTTACGGCCTGCAGGCGCGCTTCGCTGTTGGCAACAAACGCCATGGTGCGGCCCTGGAACAACTGAGCGGCCAACGTAGCGGCCAGCGTGCCGTCCTGCGTGCGGTTGATCAACTGCCCTTGCAAAATGCCGCTCTTGGCGTCCTGCAACTCCTGATCGGTGATGCCGTCCTTGAGCAATCGCGCCAGCTCCTGCTCCACACCAGTCTTGAGCTTGGCCAGGTTTTGCGGCGCATAGATGGCGTACATCCCCAGCGTGCTGTTGGCGTCAAACGGGTTGAGCTGCAGGAACGAACCCGCCCCGTAGCTGATGCCGTCGCTCTGGCGCAAGCGGTCGGCCAGGCGGCTCTTCAAGCCGCCGCCGCCAAAGACGCGGTTGGCCACCATCAGCGCCTGGGCGTCGGCGTCCTCGTCGGTCACCGGCAGGGCCACGCCAGCCATGTAAAAGGCGTTGGCCTTGTCGGGCGTTTCAAAACTCAGGGAGCCGCCCTTGGGCGTGCGAAACGGCTGCGGCACACGCACATACTTGGCCGGGCTCTTCCAGTCGCCCAGCAGGGCTTTGAGCGCTTCCTGCGTGGCCTTGGCGTCAAAATCGCCCACCAGGGCTACCTGGCCAAAGCTGGCACCATACATGGCGCGGTGGAACGGCTTGAGGTCGGCAGCACGCAACGCCTTGAAGGCGGCGATGTCTTCGTCAAAGCTGGCGGCGTAGCGCACGTCGCCGGGCTTGTAGGGGTTGTCCCAGCGCGCCAGTTCGTTTTGCGCCACGGCGTCGGGCTGGCGGCGCTGCTCTTGCACGGCGGTAATCACCTCGGTGCGGTACTGCTCAAACTCGGTGGCCGGGAAGGTCGGGTTGCGCAGCACCTCGCGCAGCAGTTGCAGGGTGTCGGCCAACTGCTCGCGCCGGGTTTCAAACTTGACCGTGACGGTGTTGCCGTCGCGGGTGGCAATTTCCACCTTGGCCTTGAGTTCTTCAAGACGGTCGGCAATCTGCTGGCGGCTCCACTTGCCTGCGCCGCGCAGCAGCATCTGGGCCACGCTTTGCGCCAGATCGCGCTTGCCAAACAGGCTGCGTTCGTCGCCCATGCGCAAGATGATCTGGCCGTTGACGGTGTTGCCGCGCGTGGACTTGGGCAACAGCGCCACCTTCATGCCGTTGGGCAGCTCTGCGCGGATGGTGCGCTGGTCGATGTTGGCGGTGGACGGGTCAAACACCTCGCCCTGCGCCAGCGCCGCCTTGCCCTGGTAGTTGGCCAGCAAAGTGCCCAGGTCCGGCACGCCAGGCAATGCAGCGCGCACCGGTTTGTCGGTGGGGAGGAACTGGCCAAAGGTGCGGTTGCTCTCGATCAGGTAAGCCTCGGCCACGCGCTGCACATCTTGCAGCGTGGCTTTTTCGATGCGGTCGCGGCGCAAAAAGTACAGCCGCCAGTCGCCCTGGGCCACCGACTCGGATAGCCCCACGCCAAACGACACCGGGTTGGAGAGGGACTTTTCAAACGCGTTGAGCATCGCCGTCTTGGCGCGCTTGAGTTCGGCCTCGGTCAGCGGGCTCTTCTGGATGCCCTCCACCACCTGCAGCAACACCTTGCGCGCTTGCGTGCGCGACTGGGTCTTGTTCATGCTCACAAAAAACGCCAGGTAGCCGGGGTCGTGCAGCGCCAGTGCCTCGCCATTGACGCTGGTGGCTTTCTTCTGGTCCACCAGTGCCTTGTGCAGGCGGCCATTGGGCGTGTCAGCCAGCACGTAGGCCAGCAGTTCGGCGTAGGTGGCGTCGGGGTGCGCGCCGGGTGCAATGTGGTAGAGCGCGCCCATCAGGTGGCTGTCGCCCACACGCACCACGCTGACCTCACGCGCGCCGTCCTGCGCCGGGTCAAGCGTGTACAGCACCGGCAGCACGCGCGTGGGCTTGGCAATCGGGCCAAACACTTTTTCGATCTGCGCCAGGGTGCGCTGGGGGTCAAACTTGCCGGTGACGATCAGCGTGGCATTGTCGGGCTGGTAATAGGTGCGGTAGAAGGCCTGCAGGTTTTCGATGCGCACGTTTTCCACGTCGGCACGCGCGCCAATGGTGGACTTGCCGTAGTTGTGCCACTGGAAGGCGGCCGAGGTCATGCGCTCCCACAGCATCTGGCCAGGCTCGTTTTCGCCCGACTCCATCTCGTTGCGCACCACGGTCATTTCGCTATCGAGGTCGCTGCGCGCAATGAAGCTGTTGACCATGCGGTCGGCCTCCATGCTCAGCGCCCAATCGAGGTTGTCGTCGCTGGCGGCAAAGGTCTCAAAGTAATTGGTGCGGTCGTAAAAGGTGGAGCCGTTCATGCGCATGCCCCGGCGCGCAAACTCTTCCACGATGGTCTTGCCCGGCAGCTTGGGCGTGCCCTTGAACACCAGGTGTTCGAGCAAGTGCGCCATGCCGGTTTCGCCATAGTTCTCGTGGCGCGAGCCCACCATGTAGGTCACGTTGACGGTGGTGGTGGGCTTGGACGCATCGGGTGCCAGCAGCACGCGCAGCCCGTTGGGCAGGCGGTATTCGGTAATGCCCTCCACGCTGGTATAGAGCTGCGCTTGTGCGGCGGCAGGCGCAGCCGTTGCAGCCTGAGCCCAGGCTGGCGCATTCAGCAGCGCCTGGGCCACCAGCCCGATGGCACACACGGTGGCAAAAGAAAAACGCATATTCATCGCTTATTCATCCCTTGTGACAATAAAAAACCTTTCCCGCTGACCCGGCCCCAGCGGGCATCAGGCCGCAAGCAACTCCTTGAGGGTGGCGTGTTGGCGGCGCGAAACCGCCAGCACCTCATCCACGCCCTCAATCTGCAGCGCCCAGCCCTCGCCCTCGTCCGGGTCAAAGTGCTTGATCAGCGCGCGCACGGCACGGCGCGCCACCAGGGCGTTGCGGTGCACGCGCACAAACTGCGTGGCAAACTTTTCTTCCAGCTCATTGAGCGAGGCGTCCAGAATATAACTGCGCGCGGCGGTTCGCACCGTGATGTACTTGAGTTCGGCCTTGAAATACAGCACCTCGTCCAAGGGGATGCGCTCGGTGCGGCCACGCTCCTGGATCCGCACAAACTCGTCCTCGGCGCGCTCGGCCAGCGCCGGGCCGCGTGCCTGCAAATAGCGCTGTGCTTTTTGCAGCGCCGCCTGCAGCCGCTCCAGCCGCACCGGCTTGGTGAGGTAGTCCACCGCCTCCAGTTCAAACGCCTGCAGCGCGTGCTCGGCGTGCGCGGTGACAAAAATCAGCGCCGGGGGCGACGGCTGCTGTCGCAGTGCTCGCGCCAGCGCCAGACCATCGGCACCGGGCATGTGGATGTCGACCAGCGCCACATCCAGCGCCTGGCGCTGCAGGCACTCCATCGCCTGCACCGCGTTGCCGGCCTCGGCCACCACGCGGGCGCGCGGGCTGACGCAGTCGCGCAGCAGCGTGCCCAGGCGCGTGCGCGCCAGCGGCTCGTCGTCCACCAGCAGCACCTTGAGCCGGTCGCTCACAGCGGCACCTCGATGCGCACCTGGTACACGCCGTCGCGCAATCCGCTGCGCAACTGGCCTTGCACGTCGTACATCAAACCCAGGCGCTCGCGCACATTGGCCAGCGCCAAGCCCTGGCCCGCAGGCCCCGGCCCGGCAGGCACCGTGTTGGTCACCTTGATGACCACCACGTCACCCCGGTGCTGGGTCGAAATTTTGATTTCGGCACCGCTCGGGCTGGGCTCCACGCCATGGCGCACGGCGTTTTCCACCAGCGGCTGCAGCAACAGCGACGGCAGCTTGACCGCATCGGCGCGCGGGTCGAGCGCCCACTGCACCTGCAGCCGCTGACCAAAGCGCACCTGCTCGATGGCCAGGTAGCGCTGCGCCAACGCAATTTCTTGCGCGAGCGTCACCGCGTCGGCCTGGTCGCGCAGCGAGTAGCGAAACAGGTCGCTCAGGTCTTCGAGCAGCGCCTCGGCCTTGGCCGGCTCGGCGCGCACCAGCGCAATGGCGCTGTTGAGCGTGTTGAACAAAAAGTGCGGCCGGATGCGCGACTGCAACTGCGCCAGCCGCGCCGACGCATCGGCGGGCCGCCTCCCCTTGGCGCGCATCACCAGCACCCCCACCAACAGCGCCGCCAGCAGCGCACCACTGCAGGCGCTGGCCGCCCAGGGCGGGTTGCCCAGCAAGCCCGCCAGCACCAGCAAGCCACAGCCATACACCCCGGCCAGCGCCCCCAGCAGCACGCCTGCCAGGGTTTGCACACGCACCGGCAGGCGCGCCAGCAGCCGCTTGCAGGCGCAGGCCACCACCACCCAACCCAGCACCGCCGGCAAAGCCGCTGCCGTGCCCAGGGACAGCCGCAGCACCCAGTCGCGCGCGTCCGTGGCAACAAACATCACCGCCACCGCCACGCTCAGCTCCACCAACAACACCGCACGCAACACCACCCCAATCTGGCAAGCGTCAAACACCAGCACCGGCTCCACAGGCGCAGCCTCGGGCACAGGCGCGGGCTCCTGGAACGCGGACAGGATCTGGGTGTCTTTCATGCAGACGGATTTTGGACTGAATTGGGGGAAGGCGCTCGGAAAGGTTACGTTAAGCTGAGCCGCATTTTCCAAAATACGGCTCACTTTCTGAGCCGTTTCACCTAAAATGCGGCTCATGACTCCCTCACCCACATTGATCTGGCAATCCCCCGAGTGGCCGCAACTGGTGGCCCGGGGGGAGGCTGTAACTGCGGCCATCGCGCTGGCGCGCCACAAGCAAGGGGCGCTGGCGGGGCAGCTCCTAGCAACAGGCATATCCGACGCCATCGTGCCATCGCTCTGGGTGGACGAAGTGGTTGCAACCTCGGCCATCGAGGGCGAGGAGTTGAACCCGGCCTCGGTGCGCTCATCGGTCATGCGGCGTCTGGGCCTGGCCGAAGACAACCCAACGCCCAGTAGCCGCCAGGTGGATGGCTTGGTGGACGTGGTCAACGATGCCACGGCCAATTTTGCCGCCGCGCTGGATCAGGGCCGCGTGTTGCGCTGGCATGCGGCGCTATTCCCAACTGGCACTAGTGGCTTGCAAGCGATTGCGGTGGGCCGCTGGCGCGACCATGCCGACCCGATGCAAATTGTCAGCGGTACGCTCGGGCGCGAAGTGGTGCATTACACCGCCCCACCCTCGGCCCAGGTAGGACAAGAGATGGCTGCGTTTCTGGCGTGGTTTGAGCAAACGCGGCCAAGCAGCAGTAGCGCCCCGCTGGACGGCCTGGCGCGCGCTGCCATTGCCCACCTGTGGTTTGAGAGCATTCACCCGTTTGAGGACGGCAATGGCCGCATCGGGCGCGCCATTGTGGACCTGGCCATGGCGCAAGACGCAGCCGCGCCGCAGCGCGTGGTGAGCCTGTCGCGCCAAATCCTGCTGCACCGGCGCGACTACTACGCCGCGCTGCAGCGGGCTCAGCACGGTGGCTGCGATGTGTCCGCCTGGGTGTGCTGGTTTGCGCGGATGTGGGCGCTGGCCTGCGAGGATGCCAGCCGCCAGGTGGGCGATGCGCTGGCCAAGTCACGCTTTTGGGCCAGCCACGCGCAAACCGCCCTTAACCCACGCCAGCGCAAGGTGATTGCGCGCCTGCTGGACGACGGCAATGGCGGTTTTCTGGGCGGCCTCAATGCCGACAAATACATGAAGATGACCAGCACTTCCAAAGCCACCGCCACCCGCGACCTGGCCGCACTGGTGCAAGCCCGCATGCTTTTCACCCAGGGCCAAGGCAAAGCGCTACGCTATTACGTGCAGGTGCCGGGGTGGACGCATGGCACACAGGCGCAGTGAAGAAATTCTTGCGAAACGTCGGTTTCGATGTGAATCACAATTCCACGCGAGCCATCAAGGGGAAGCCCTCAGGACGGCGAATCGAATCCACCGACAGATCGACATCGAGACTAGGCCAGTACAAATGGTTCGGGGTCGGCCAGGCGACATCCGTGATCTGCTCCACCGTCGCCTTTTTGAACCAGGGAAATTGCGCAAACGGCACCAGCAACTCCTCATCGCCCAACAGCATCCAGAAGCCATTCTTGGAGATATTGGTGACCTCAGCGACTGAAGTGGTGGTTCCAGGCATCGTTAATCTCCTTGAGGTGCGCTTGAACAACCGCTTGCGCTTCGGTAATCTGGCTGGTTGTCAATCCGGTCGATGTGGCCAGATGCACGATCGGTGTAAGCCAGAACTTGGCCTCGCCATCCGGATGCGCAACATGTACGTGAATGCGTGACTCCTCGCGTGAGAAGAAAAACAATCGAAACGGACCATCGCGAACCACAGTAGGTGCCATTCGCTTACTTTAGCCTATTCGCGCAACCACGCGCAACCACGCCACCTCGCCCCGATAAAATGACCCGCTATGACGAACCAACTCGATAAAAAGTCCCAGGCGTGGTCGGCGCTGTTTTCGGAGCCGATGAGCGATCTGGTCAAGCGGTACACGGCCAGCGTGTTCTTTGACAAGCGCCTGTGGCGGGCCGATATTGCCGGGTCGCTGGCGCATGCCGAAATGCTGGAGGCGCAGGGCATCATCAGCGCGCAGGACCACGCCGCCATTGTGGACGGCATGGCACAGATCCGCGCCGACATCGAGGCTGACCGGTTTGAATGGAAGCTCGACCTGGAAGACGTGCACCTCAACATCGAGGCGCGTCTGACGCAACTGGTGGGCGACGCGGGCAAGCGCCTGCACACCGGGCGCAGCCGCAACGACCAGGTGGCCACCGACGTGCGCCTGTGGCTGCGCGACGAGATCGACCTGATTGGCGGCCTGCTGATCGATTTGCAAAGGTCGCTGCTGGACGTGGCCGAGGCCAACGTCGAAGTGATCCTGCCGGGCTTTACCCACCTGCAGGTGGCGCAGCCGGTGAGCTTTGGCCACCACATGCTGGCCTACGTGGAAATGTTCAGCCGCGACGCCGAGCGCTTTGCCGAGGTGCGTCGGCGTACCAACCGCCTGCCCCTGGGCGCAGCGGCGCTGGCGGGCACCAGCTACCCGCTGGACCGCGAGCGCGTGGCGCGCACGCTGGGCATGGTCGATGACGCAGGCCACGCGGCGGTGTGCCACAACAGCCTGGACGCCGTGAGCGACCGCGACTTTGCAATCGAGTTCACCGCCGCCGCCAGCCTGTGCATGCTGCACATCAGCCGCATGAGCGAGGAGCTGATTTTGTGGATGAGCCAGAACTTTGGCTTCATCCGCATTGCCGACCGCTTTACCACCGGCAGCTCGATCATGCCGCAGAAGAAAAACCCCGACGTGCCCGAACTGGCGCGCGGCAAAACCGGGCGCGTGGTCGGCCACCTGATGGGCCTGCTCACGCTGATGAAGGGCCAGCCCCTGGCCTACAACAAGGACAACCAGGAAGACAAAGAGCCGCTGTTCGACACGGTGGACACACTCAAAGACACGCTGCGCATCTTTAGCGAAATGGTCGGCGGCCAGCTCAACCCGGCCACCGGCCACAAGGAAGGCGGCATCACCGTCAACCCGATCCCGATGGAAGCCGCCGCGCGCAAGGGCTACGCCACCGCCACCGATCTGGCCGACTACCTGGTCAAAAAAGGCCTGCCGTTTCGCGACGCGCACGAGGTGGTGGCCCACGCCGTCAAGGCCGCCACCAGCCACCAGGTGGACCTCTCCGAACTACCGCTGGCCGTGCTGCAGGAGTTCCACCCCGCCATCGGCAAAGACGTGTACGAAGTATTGAGCCTGCGCGGCAGCCTCAACGCCCGCAACACCCTCGGCGGCACCGCGCCTGCGCAGGTGCGCGCACAGATTGCGCGGCAGCGCGCGCGGTTGGGCACGTAAGTCCTACCAGAGCCACGGCTTGCGAAGGCATGGATCGCCACGCTTCGCTCGCGATGACGCCTTCGTCACTGCGAGGCCGCAGGCCGTGGCAGTCCATGCATGGATCGCCAAGGGCCTTCGGCCTTCGCGATGACGGTGCAAGGTTAACGGCGTAACTCTTCAGGCGTACACCTGTAACCTCCACACGGCGCATGCCAGAACTAAAAGCAGCAGGCCTCCGCCCAGCCTGCGCTCGGACACGCTGGGGGCACGTGCCCGGCAAGGGCAATCACGCCCTTGACGGCAATTGTGGTTACAGCAGGTGGCTGACCGGTCCACCACTGGAAGCTCCATCATTAAAGCGCAAAGTTATCTGGGTTGAGGCTTCGCCACCGGACGCGTCCCGCGCGGTGACACGCACCACCAATTCCGACACGCCCTGCGGCACCTTGCCGGTAAAGCGGCCACTGGCCGGGTCAAAGTTCAACCAGCTCGGCAAGGCCTTGCCATCAGCTGTTCTGGCCTCCAGGACCACTGACGCGCGTGGATCGGAGTGCTGGAACGTGTCCTTGGGCAAGGTGAAACTGAACGCCGAGCCTGTCGGCACCGCGGTCGCATCAAAGCTGCGCACACTGACGAAGCCGCCCGAACCACCAGCATTACTGCCGGTGGTGCTACTGGATGAACTTTCAGCGCTTGAGGCTGCAACGCGCACATCGCCCGCGCTGTTCAACGTCAGTTGCAAAGGCGCTTCCGCTGAGGTTGATGCCGTGCCTGCTGTAGTTGGCGTTCCAGTACCCCCGTTCGGATCGGTTGGTGTTGAAGATGTGCCGGTACCACCACCAGTGCCTGTACCGCCAGTTCCACCTCCGGCTCCAGTACCACCGCTTGGCTCGGTTGGTGTCGTGGGCGTACCTGCGCTGCCGCCTGTGCCGCCACCTGTTCCAGTACCCCCGTTCGGATCGGTTGGCGTTGAAGATGTGCCAGTACCACCACCAGTGCCTGCACCGCCAGTTCCACCTCCGGTTCCAGTACCACCGTTTGGCTCGGTTGGTGTTGAAGATGTGCCGGTACCACCACCAGTGCCTGTACCGCCAGTTCCACCTCCGGCTCCAGTACCCCCGTTCGGATCGGTTGGTGTTGAAGATGTGCCAGTACCACCACCAGTGCCTGTACCGCCAGTTCCACCTCCGGCTCCAGTACCACCGCTTGGCTCGGTTGGTGTCGTGGGCGTACCTGCGCTGCCGCCTGCTCCAGTACCACCGTTCGGATCGGTTGGTGTTGAAGATGTGCCGGTACCACCACCAGTGCCTGTACCACCAGTGCCTGTACCGCCAGTTCCACCTCCGGCTCCAGTACCACCGCTTGGCTCGGTTGGTGTCGTGGGCGTACCTGCGCTGCCGCCTGTACCGCCACCTGTTCCAGTACCCCCGTTCGGATCGGTTGGAAGACCCCCTGGACCGCCGGGGACGCCCGTCACGGGACCGCTCGCCAGGGGTGCGGGTGTCGGGGTTGGCACGTCTGGCGGCGGCACCGGGGTTGTGGGTACCGAGGGCGGTGCCGGAGGCACTGCGGTCGGCGCCGCATTGATGTTCGCCGTTGCCGTGGTATCGCTGATTGTGTAATTGCGTGCCAGGCCACTGGACGTATCGGCCAGAGCGAGTTGAATGCCCACTGTCTTGCCAACGCCCACATCAGGGCTCATAAAGTGCCCCGCACCCGAAACCCCAAGCAAATCACCCGCCACCAGGCCGACGATGTTTCCCATCGCTACGGTGGCAGTGGTGTTGCCGTCATAGGTCTTGTCTTGCGCTGTAGCGCCACTCATGCTCAGCGCCTTGGGTGTGATGCTGGCCGTCGTGCTGCTTTGAACGGTGATGGCGTAGTTGGCGACGTCGCCGCCAGTGTAGTTGCTGGCAAGTGTCACGGTTTTGCCATTGCCAACGTTCTTGTTATCAAAGGTTCCCGTAGCAGCCACAGTGACCACATCACCGTTCACAATCCCTGCATAGGTCACCCCTACGGTGCTCACCGTTGCCGTAGTAGTGCCGTCATACACCTTGTTGGCTGCTGTAATGTCCCCAATCGTTAGCGTCTTGGGCGTGATGCTCGCGGTTGTAGTTGCCTGGTCGTTGATTACATAGTTGGTCGCATCGGTTCCGCTGTAGCTGCTGACCAGCGTAACGGTTTTGCCCACACCAACGTTCTTGTCGCTGAAGGCTCCGGTGGCCGATACCACCAGCTGGTCGCCTGCAATCAATCCGTTGTACGTTGCGTTCTGGGTGCTGACGGTAGCCGCCGTGGTGCCGTCATACACCTTGTCGCTGGCAGAAATGCCTGCAATACTTACGATGCCGCTGACAGATACTCCTTTGGGCGTGATGTCTGCAGTGGCAGTGGGTTGGCTGGTGATGGTGTAATTGCCCACATCGGAGCCACTGTAGGTGCTGGTCAGCGTTACGGTCTTGCCCGTTCCCACGTTCTTGGTATCAAAGAGCCCGGTGGCCGCAACATTCACTGCGTCGCCGCCCACCAATCCGGCGTAATTGGCAGCGCTGGTGTTGACAGTTGCGGTGCGGTTGGCGTCATAGACCTTGTTGGCCACCGTCAGGCCGCTGACGTTCATGGCTTTGGGGCTGATGCTCGCACTTGTATTGGCCTGGTTGGTGATGGTGTAGTTGGTTACGTCGGAGCCGCTATAGCTGCTCAGCAAAGTAACCGTCTTGCCAGCGCCCACGTTCTTGTTGTCAAAGGTGCCTGTGGCAGCCACGGTAACTGCATCGCCGTTAACCAAACCTGCGTACGATGCCGCACTGGTGCTAACCGTTGATGAATTGCTGCCGTCATAGACCTTGTCGGCGACGGTGATGCCCGACACCGTCATGGCCTTCGGCGTGATACTGGCCGTGGTGGTTGCCTGATTGGTGATGGTGTAGTTGCCCACATCGGCGCCGCTGTAGCTGCTCGCCAGTGTTACCGTTTTGCTGGCACCGATATTCTTGTTGTCAAAGTTACCGGTTGCTAAAACATTAAACGCATCGCCCGCAACCAATCCCCCATTTTGCAGGACGGTGGGCGTGACACCAGCGACACTGACCGTTGCAACGGCATTACCGTCGTATTCCTTGGAACTTGCGGTGATCCCCGAGATCGTCAACGCCTTCCGTGTAATGGTGGCACTGGAGGGACTCTGGATGGTCAGACTGTAGTTGCCCGCCTGGTTTCCGCTAAGCGACAGGCCGCTGTAGGTGACCGTGGCAGCGGTGCTCACGTCCTTGCTGTTGTAGGTGCCCACGGGTGTGCCGCTGATGCTTACCGCATCTCCGGTGTACGGGATGCCGTCACTGGTGTTGCCCGCACTGGTTGCTTCTGCCGTAGCAAGCGTCTTGGCATCGGTAACCACCGCTAC
>Ga0194038_1000008_pt1 | contig 102609 bp, 93 predicted proteins | sample JunL226m_MetaG_FD_148630 | JGI IMG/M metagenome (GOLD analysis project Ga0194038, IMG submission 148630) | Anoxic zone freshwater microbial communities from boreal shield lake in IISD Experimental Lakes Area, Ontario, Canada - Jun2016-L227-6m | ecosystem: Environmental > Aquatic > Freshwater >... | reverse complement strand
CGGAGTGGACACACCTCTGGTGTATCGGTTGTCACGCCAGTGGCATTGCCGAGTAGCTAAGTGTGGAAGAGATAACCGCTGAAAGCATCTAAGCGGGAAACTCGTTTCAAGATGAGATCTGCCGGGGGCTTGACCCCCCTAAAGAGTCGTTCAAGACCAGGACGTTGATAGGCTGGGTGTGGAAGCGCAGTAATGCGTTAAGCTAACCAGTACTAATTGCTCGTGCGGCTTGACCCTATAACTTTGATCTACGCAAGTACATCAAGGAAGTTATGCCAAGTTGACGCATTCAAAATACTGTCATGTGAACATTCACATACAGAGTCAAAAGACAAGCTGATTAGCTCTATAAATTGGTTGCCTTGACAACAGTCAAGTCAACAAAAAGTTATGCCTGACGACCATAGCGAGGTGGTACCACTCCTTCCCATCCCGAACAGGACAGTGAAACGCCTCTGCGCCGATGATAGTGCGGGTTCCCGTGTGAAAGTAGGTCATCGTCAGGCTATTACAGCCTAAAACGCCCCATCAAACGATGGGGCGTTTTTATTTGTCAGCGCAAAAGGTGGCTTGTCAGCGCTTGCAGGCCAGTGTCAAAGTCTGGCGCAAACAGTTGCGCCATCAAGCTCTCTTCGCGATCGCGGATGGTGTTCAGAAACTCCATAGCCCGCGCGCCGTTGCCCGACATGTTGGCGAACGTATCGAAGCCCGCTTCGAGAAATTCCTGCAATGCCCCCAGGCCCGTAGCGCGCGCTGGGCGGCGCATCATCTTGAGCGTGGTGCGCAAACCCCGGGTACGCGTCAGGTGGTCTAGTTCCACGCCAATCTGCAACACCAGGGTTAGCTGGTGAGTGCGCTCACTTTCACGGCCGACGGCCTTCCATGCCAGCAGGTAGCGCTTGGCAGGCTGAATATACGGTTCAGCCAAGCGCATCCATTGCTGTGCCATATCGTGGTCAAGCTGTTCGGTCAGAACGTGCAATTCGGCCAGCGCGACCGCAGTTTCCACGACTTGATGGGGAAATAGCCGCTGCAAGGCCCCCGCGATGCGCGCAAACTGCTCGTCGCGCAGCGAGTAGTCCTTTTCGCTGTACAACTCTACGAGGAAAAAGCTTGCCGCCTGGCCGTACTCGGCAGAGTTCAACAGGTCGCCGTATGTTCCTGAAAATCTACGCGCCTGGAAGCCCTTGACGGCGGTAGTTGCTTCGAGCAACGGTTGCGCGCCCCTGGCGGCTTGCCGCAGTACCGCCACGCGCGCGACGGCATCACGAATGGTTTCGGATGCTCTCATAGACTGCGAAGTTTAAGGCCTCGTACCTTGCAAATGGACCTGGAAAACAACAGCTTGCTGTGCATTTGGACTGATTGGAGTACGCATACTAGGGAAAACCCTTATATTTGGGGCATGCTTAAACCCAAAGACTTGATCAACGCCTCGTTTGAGGCGGGTCGAAGCCTCTTGCACATGCCGCCCCGCGTGCGCGCTGCAGGGGAGGTGGCGGGTGCGCCACCGGCGCTGGTGCCGATTCGGTCGCTAGGCGAGAACCACCGGGAGCGCATCGAACGGCACCTGCTGTCTTTGGCGCCCCACGACCGTTACTTGCGGTTCGGCTATGCCGCCCAGGACACGCAGATTGAACGCTACGTAGCTGGCCTCGACTTTGAGCGCGACGAAATCTTCGGAATCTACAACCGCAAGCTTCAACTCCTGGCCGTCGCACACCTGGCCTACACCCAGGAGTCGCAGCGCGAGCGCGCCGCTGAATTTGGAGTCTCCGTGTTGGCCACAGCGCGCGGCAAGGGCTTTGGAGCACGCTTGTTTGAGCGGGCTGCAATGCACGCGGGCAACGATGGCATCGGCGTGATGTATATCCACGCGCTGAGCGAAAACGCTGCCATGCTCAAGATCGCGCGCAATGCGGGTGCGCGCCTGGAACGCGACGGTACCGAGTCTGCGGCCTATCTGCAGTTGCCCAAGGCCACACTGGATAGCCGCCTGACCGAATTGGTGGAAGAGCAACTTGCCAAAACCGATTACCGTATGAAAGTGCAGGCTAAACAGTTCTGGAGTCTGATAGCCGGACTGCAGAAAATTCGCCAGAAGACATAAATCCGCTATCCTCGGGGTTCCGCAACAACGGCAGCACTTGCCCCAACGTCAGTGTCCGAACCTCACCCCGCACGCTTAGCAGACCGGGAAGACAAGCGTGGTTTTCTGCAAAAACTTGCCGAGTTCATCCACCCCGGACCCGATTCCACGGCCGAGCTGATTGAAACCCTGGCCGAGGCAGAAGACAACCACATCATTGGTGCCGAGTCACGCGCCATGCTCGAAGGCGTCATCCGCATGGCGGACATGACCGCGGGCGATGTGATGGTGCCTGCTACCCGCATGGACATGCTCAACGTGCAGGAACCACTAGACCAGTTGCTGCACACCGTCATTGATACCGGCCACTCGCGCTTTCCGATCTACGACGGCGAGAAAGAAAACGTCATCGGCATTCTGATGGCCAAGGATTTGCTCAAGTTGCGTCGCGCACCAGAGCTCAACATCCGCGCGTTGTTGCGAGCCGCAGTGTTTGTCCCGGAAACCAAGGGGCTCAACGATTTGCTGCGGGAATTTCGCGGCAACCGCAATCACCTGGCAATCGTGATCGACGAGTTTGGACGCGTCGCAGGTCTGATTACCATCGAGGATGTGCTGGAGCAAATCGTTGGCGAAATCGAGGATGAGTTTGATATTGCAGAAGACGACGGCGATATTTTCGGTCTGGCCGATCGCACTTACCGCGTCAGCGGCGACACACCCATTGAACGCGTCAACGACGCTTTTTCCGTGACCCTGGTGGGTTCCGACCCCGAGGATCACTTTGACACCATCGGCGGCCTGGTAGCCCATGAGATGGGGCACGTTCCCAAGCGTGGCGAGCGCTACACCCAAGCCGGACTGGACTTTGTCGTCATGCACACCAAGGGCGGTGCGGTGCGCTGGTTCAGGGTCTCCCCGAGCGGCCACACGCTGCCTTGACCGTAATGCCCGCGCATGCCGCTGTGCACCAATTTGGGCTGTCCGTAGCCAACCTGATTGCCCTGGTTGCGATCGCTGCTTGTGCCAATGCGGCCAGTGTTTCGTGGCCCGTCAGCCATGTTCTGCGCTCGGGCCAGACGTACTGGTGGTTGCAGCTCCTGGCTATGGCCATCCTGGTTTGGGCGCTGCAACGCTGCAGCCATTGGCGCCAGGCGGGCGCAGTAGGCTGGTTGTTTGCCACGCTGTGGCTGAGCGCCACGTTCTGGTGGCTATATGTGTCCATGCACACCTACGGCGGCCTGCCCGCGGCGCTGGCCGCGCTGGCCGTGATGGCACTGGCCGCCACCCTGGGCCTTTACTACGCGGCTGCGTGCGCTGTGTACTGGCGGTTCTCCAAGTACCACCCCCGGTTTGCCGCCGTGGCATTTGCCGCACTTTGGACGCTGGCCGAGATGGCGCGTGGCACCTGGTTCACCGGCTTTGGTTGGGGCGCGGTGGCGTATGCCCACATCGAAGGTCCCCTGGCAGGCTTTGCGCCCTGGGTTGGCGCTTACGGCATAGGTGCCTTGGCCGCATGGGCCGCTGCTTCGCTGGCATTATTTTGGCGCAGCACTTGGGTACAGCGATTGTCTGCGGGGGGTATTCTGGTTCTGGGCCTGCTGTTGCCCGTGGCCCAACCAGTGTGGACCACGGATGCTGGCACCCTGAGTGTCACTCTATTGCAGGGCAATATTCCCCAGGACGAGAAGTTCGAACCCGGCTCCGGCGTGCCGCTTGCCTTGCAGTGGTATGGCGAGCAACTCCAGGCCAACCAAAGCGATTTGGTAGTAGCACCCGAGACCGCTATTGCACTCTTGCCGCAGCAACTTCCGCCAGGGTATTGGGATGCTCTGGCGGCCCGGTTTTCCCAGGGAAACCAGTCCGCCCTGGTGGGGATTCCGCTGGGTGATTTCGCGCAAGGCTATACCAACGCGGTTGTGGCATTTGGCCCGAGCCACCCCGAGGGGTGGCGTTACGAAAAGCACCACCTAGTCCCGTTTGGGGAGTTCATCCCGCCTTTGTTCAAGTGGTTCACTGCCATGATGAATATTCCCTTGGGCGACTTCAACCGCGGCGCACTGGGGCAGGCTTCGTACGCCTTCAAGGGCCAGCGCCTGGCCCCCAACATCTGCTACGAAGATCTGTTTGGCGAAGAACTGGGTGTGCGTTTTCTGGATCCGGAGCAGGCACCTACCGTGTTTGTCAACGTCAGCAACATAGGCTGGTTTGGCGATACCGTGGCCATCGACCAGCACTTGCAGATTTCGCGTATGCGCGCCCTGGAGTTTGAGCGAGCCTTTGTTCGCGCCACCAACACCGGAGCAACCGCCATCCTCGACCACCGGGCGGTCATTATGGCCGCCTTGCCGCGCCAAACACGCGCCGTATTGCAAGGGCAGGTTCAGGGCCGAAACGGCATCACGCCCTATGCCTGGTGGGTGGCGCGCTGGGGCCTGTGGCCGCTGTGGTCGCTGGCCCTGGGCCTGCTGCTGTGGACGGCTCGAAAGCCGCCTCCCATCTGACCCGTAGAATTGAGCCTTTGCACGCGGCAGCGTCTGGCGCTAATGCGTGTGCGGGAGGGGCATAGGCAAGGCTTTTTGGCGTGCCGCCCAAGCGCAACTTTGGCTGCAACACCATGCTCACATTTCAACAAATTATTCTTCGCCTGCAGGACTACTGGGACCGACAGGGCTGCGCCCTGCTGCAGCCCTATGACATGGAAGTGGGTGCCGGCACATCGCATACCGCAACGTTTCTACGCGCCCTGGGGCCCGAGCCCTGGAAGGCGGCCTACGTACAACCCAGTCGCCGCCCCAAAGACGGGCGCTACGGCGAAAACCCGAACCGCCTGCAGCACTATTACCAGTACCAGGTGGTCTTGAAACCCGCACCCAGCAACATTCTGGAGCTGTACCTGGGCAGCTTGGAGGCGCTGGGCTTTGACCTCAAGAAGAACGACATCCGCTTTGTCGAGGACGATTGGGAAAACCCGACCCTGGGTGCCTGGGGCCTGGGTTGGGAAGTCTGGCTCAACGGCATGGAAGTCACGCAGTTCACCTACTTCCAGCAGGTCGGCGGCATCGATTGCCGCCCCATCACCGGCGAAATCACCTACGGGCTGGAGCGTCTGGCGATGTACCTGCAAGGCGTGGACAACGTCTACAACCTGACCTGGACCGAGCGTGCCGACGGCTCCACGCTGACGTATGGCGATGTCTACAAGCAAAACGAAGTCGAACAATCCACCTACAACTTCGAACACAGCGACGCAGACTTTCTGTTCACCGCCTTTGCTGCCCACGAAAAGCAGGCCAAGTACCTGATGGAGCAGCAACTCGCGCTGCCCGCCTACGAGCAGGTACTCAAGGCAGCGCACAGCTTCAACTTGCTCGATGCGCGCGGTGCCATCAGCGTGACTGAGCGTGCCGCCTACATCGGGCGTATCCGCACGCTGGCGCGCAGTGTGGCGCAAAGTTATTTTGAAAGCCGGGAACGACTGAGCTTCCCGATGGCACCACGCGAATGGGTGGAACAAATGGTAAAGAAGGCGGCGTAAAGATGACCACCCAAAACTTGTTGGTAGAACTGTTTGTCGAGGAGTTGCCACCCAAGGCACTCAAGAAACTGGGCGAGGCTTTCGCCACGCAATTGGCCGAGCAACTGCGTGCCATGGGTCTGGCCGACGCCAACTCGGTGGTCACGGCCTATGCCTCGCCGCGCCGCCTGGGAGCGCACATCAGCCACGTATGGATCAAGGCCGTCGACAAGGCGGTGCAGCAAAAGCTTATGCCGGTATCGGTCGGGCTCGATGGCGAGGGCAAACCCACACCCGCGCTGCTCAAGAAGTTGCAGGCGCTCGGTGCCGATCTGTCCGACCCGCTGGCTACCGTCGCGGCACTTAAGCGCCAGCCTGACGGTAAGGCGCAAGCGCTTTTTTACGACAGCCTGGTGACTGGTTCCACTTTGGATACGGGATTGCAAAAGGCGCTGGAAGAAACACTGGCCCGCTTGCCGATACCCAAGGTGATGAGTTACCAATTGGAGTCGGACTGCGCCCTGCCGGGCTGGACCAGCGTCAACTTTGTGCGGCCCGCACACGCGCTGCTGGCGCTGCACGGCAGTACCGTGGTGCCGGTCAGCGTGCTCGGTTTGCGCGCAGGCAATAGCACCCAGGGGCACCGCTTTGAAGCGGCCTGCTCGCCGGTGGTAATTGACCATGCCGACCACTATGCCGAAGTGCTGGCTCGCGACGGCGCAGTGATCGCCTCTTTTGCAGAGCGCAAGGCCGAGATTGCACGCCAATTGGCGCAGGCCGCTGCACGTATTGGCAACGGCGTGCGTCCGATTGAAGATGACGCATTGCTCGACGAAGTGACGGCGTTGGTGGAGCGGCCCAATGTGCTGGTCTGCGAGTTTGAAAAACAGTTTCTGGATGTGCCCCAGGAATGCCTGATTCTGACCATGAAGGCCAACCAGAAGTACTTCCCGTTGCTCGACGTGCAGGGCAAATTGACGCACCAGTTTCTGGTGGTGAGCAATATCTGCCCCGACGACGCCAGTGCTGTGGTGGGCGGCAACGAGCGCGTGGTGCGCCCGCGCCTGGCCGACGCCAAGTTCTTCTTCGACCAGGACCGCAAGCGCACGCTGGCATCGCGCGTCGATGGATTGTCCAAGGTGGTGTACCACAACAAACTGGGCACCCAGGGCGAACGTGTGCTGCGCGTGCGCGCCATTGCGCGTGCGCTGGGCTGGCAGCTCGGCGGCGAAGATCTCTCCAACGCGGCCGACGTCGCGGCGCAGCTGGCCAAGGCCGATCTGCTGACCGATATGGTGGGTGAGTTTCCCGAGTTGCAAGGCATCATGGGCGGCTATTACGCGCGCCACGACGGTGAATCCCTTGACGTGGCCTACGCCATCGAAGACCACTACAAACCGCGCTTCGCCGGTGACGCCCTGCCGCGCAACCCGGTGGGCTTGGCAGTGGCCCTGGCCGACAAGCTTGAGACCCTGGTGGGTATGTTTGGCATCGGCAACCTCCCCAGCGGCGACAAGGACCCGTTTGCCCTGCGCCGCCACGCTCTGGGTGTGATCCGCATGCTGATCGAGAAGGACTTACCAGTGGACCTGGGTGGTCTGGTGGGGAGCGCCACCTCCGCCTTTGGCGACAAGATCAGCGACCCCTCGGCAGCGCTCACCGATTTCATTTTTGAGCGTCTGGCCGGTGCCCTGCGTGAGCAGGGCTATAGCGCGCAGGAAGTCGATGCCGTGCTGGCCTTGCGCCCGCAGCGCCTGGGTGAGGTCAATCGGCGTCTGGTGGCGGTGCGCGCCTTTGCCGCGTTGCCCGAAGCCGCTGCCTTGGCAGCGGCCAACAAGCGCATTGCCAACATCTTGAAAAAAGCGCCGGATGCCGACCCGCACGTCAGCCCCGTTTTGCTGCACGAGTCGGCAGAAAAGGCGTTGTACGCTGCAATGAATGAACTCACACCGCGTGCCAACGCCGAATTCGATTCCGGCGACTATGCCGCGTCACTGCGTACACTGGCCGCCCTGCGCGCACCGGTGGACGCGTTCTTTGACGACGTGATGGTCAACGCAGAGGCACTGGACTTGCGGCTGAATCGCCAGGGTCTGCTCAAGGCACTGCACATGGCCATGAACCGAGTTGCGGATTTGTCGCGGCTTGCCAGCTAGGGCCACGCCATGAAACTCGTTATCCTCGACCGCGACGGCACCATCAACCATGACAGTGCCGACTACATCAAGTCGGCCGAAGAGTGGCAGCCTCTGCCCGGCGCGCTCGAAGCCATTGCCCGCTTGAACCACGCCGGTTGGCATGTGGTGGTGGTCACCAACCAATCGGGTCTGGGCCGCGGCCTGTTTGACGTGGCCACGCTCAACGCCATGCACGCCAAGATGCACACCATGCTGGCTGCCGTAGGTGGCAGGGTGGACGCCATCTTCTACTGCCCGCACGCCCCGGACGAGGGCTGCCATTGCCGCAAACCCGAGCCCGGCCTGTTTGAGCAGATTGGCGAACGTTATGGGCTCGACCTCGCGGGCTTGCCCGCTGTGGGCGACTCGGCGCGCGATCTGGTGGCTGCAGTGGCGGCTGGCTGTGAGCCGCATCTGGTGTTGACTGGCAAGTCGGCGCTGTACCGTGGGCGCGAGTTGCCTGAGGGCTTTCCGGCCGCAACCGTTGTGCACGAAGACCTGGGGGCATTTGCCGAGTACTTGACTGCGCGCGATAGCAGCGCCGCGTCAGCCGCAGCGCCGCGTCCGCACTGAACATGTTGTCCCCCTTGCGTTCGCTCGCCCATCTGCTCTGGATGGCTGTCACCGTGGTGCCCTACACCATGGCCATCTTGCTGGCGCTGGTGTTGGGTGCCTCGAGCGCGGTGCGCTACCGCATCGCCGCCGCCTGGCTCAGCTTGAGCGTACGTGCGGCACGGGTGCTGCTGGGCATTGAGACGCGGATCCAAGGCATGGAAAACCTGCCTTTGGGCGCGATAAGCCCGGCGGTGCTGCTGGTCAAGCACCAGTCCACCTTCGAGACCTTCTTGATGCCAGCCATCATGCCGCACCCGCTGGCCTATGTGTTCAAGAAAGAGTTGCTCTACGTGCCCTTCTTCGGTTGGTCGATTGGCAGTCTGGACATGATCCACATCGACCGCAGTCTGCGCACCCAGGCCTTCAAGAAAGTGGTGGCCCAGGGCAAGGAGCGGCTCGCGCAAGGAGTCTGGATCATCATGTTCCCTGAGGGTACGCGCGTGGAGCGCGGCCAAAAAGGCGTGTACGAAACCAGCGGCACGCGGCTCGCAGTGCAAACCGGTGCCCCGGTCGTTCCGATTGCCGTCACCTCGGGCCGCTGCTGGCCGCGCAAGGCATTTCTCAAGAAACCCGGCATCGTGGACGTCTCCATTGGCAAGCCCATTCCCAGCGTGGGTCGGCACCACAAGGAACTGATGCAGGAAGTCGAGGACTGGATCGAGACCGAAATGCGTCGCCTTGACCCGGATGCGTACTAAACCGCCATGCGCCGTCTGCTCCAATTGAGCCTGGACTTTTTTGGACCGGCGCAGCCTGTTGAAGTTATGCCGGTTGCTACACCATCTGTAGCAAGCCCGGCTTGGACGCATCCCCAGGCCAACCGCCAGATACGCCTGGGTCAGACCGTGTTGGGCTACCAGTTTGCGCGCGGTCGGCGCCGCACCATAGGTTTTGTGGTCGGGCCCGAAGGCTTGGTGGTGCGTGCTCCACGTTGGACTCCGCTGTACGAAGTGGAAGCAGCCCTGCAGGAAAAGGCCAACTGGATTGTTGGCAAGCTCGCACAGACGCAGGAGCGCCAGCAGCGCCTGGAGCAATCGCGCATCGAATGGCGCGATGGCGCGCTTTTTCCCTTCCTGGGCGAGAGTCTCGAACTGGTGCTTGACCCCCATGCGGGAATGCCAGATTCGACGCTCGGGTCGGGCGGCGACGCCTCGCTCCAAAGCGCGCGCACTCTGCGTCTGGTTTTGGCTGTTGATGTCCCGCCCGAACAGATTCGCGATAGCGTGCGTGCCTGGATGATGGAGCAGGCGCAAACGCATTTCCGTCAACGGCTCGACCACTATGCGCCCCGCTTGGGCGTGCAGTGGCGCGCTTTGCGCCTGAGCAACGCGGTTGGGCGCTGGGGCAGCGCCCGCAGCGACGGGTCAATCCGCCTGAACTGGCGGCTGATCCAGTTGCGTCCTGCCTTGGTGGACTATGTTGTGGTGCACGAACTTAGCCACCTGCGGGTGATGGACCACAGCCCGCGCTTTTGGGATACGGTGCGCTCGGTTGTGCCGGACTACACCCAGTTGCGGCGCGAGTTGCAGGACGACAGCATCCCGCGCTGGTAAGGCGCGCCTGGTTCAGGCGGTGCGTGGCGTCTGGGCGGGCGTCGGCAATCGCGCAATCCAGCGCGACAGGCCGATGATGGCCAGCGCCGTGGCCACGTAGAACACCAGTTGCATGCCCGAAGGGCGGTCGTCGTACCCGACCAGAACATGCAGCACCTGGCCCAAAGGCGCGCTGCGCGCGAGCACATCGGAGCTGTTCCACAATTCGTCAATCAGCGGCGGCAGCGATCCGGCCTGCACCAGAAAGGCCGCCGCCTGCGACGCCATGCCGGCGGCGAGCAAGACCATCATCCAACCGGTGACAGCAAACAGTTTGCGCGGCGCAATCGTGAGCAGGCCCAGGTACAGGGCACCACCACAGAAGGCCCCGGCACCCACCCCCAGCAGTGCGCCCATCAGAATGTCGCGCGCGCTGGAGCCTTCCGACGCGGCCACGCCAAACAAGAACAGTGCTGCCTCTGAGCCTTCACGCAGCATGGCCACGCCCACCACCACGGCCAGCACGTGCAGGGCCGTTCCGCCCTCCTTGACCGCATGGCCCAGGCGGTTCATTTGCTGCGCCATTTCGCGGCCATGGCGACTCATCCAAGCCTGGTGCCAAGCGAGCATGGCCACGGTCACCATCAAAATACCCGCGTTGAACCATTCCTGCCCAAAGCCCTGGGCCGATGCCGCAATCGCTTCGGCCGACAAGGCCACCAGCACCGCGCCCAAGACGCCGCAGGCCACGCCACCGGTCACCCAGGCACCGCGCCGGGCAATGCCACGGGTGGCTGCCAGGACTATGCCAATGATGAGGGCGGCCTCCAGAACCTCACGAAAAACGATCAATGCGCTGCCAAACATGGAGGATTCCTATCGCGCCTATTGGGCTTTGAGGCTGCCCTGGGCAGTCTTGGGATTGAATTCGCCCTTGAACGGGTAAGTGCCTGGCTTGAGCGGGCCGATGGAGATCACGGCCTCCTTGCCGCCCGGGATAATCTTCTCGCGCCGCAGCGAGTCGCTCTCAAACTCCTCCGGCGTGGAGTCCAGGTTCTTGACCGTGAGTTGGAACTTCTTGCCTGCGGGCACTTCCAGCGTGGCGGGGGAAAACTGGTGGTCCTTGATGGTCAGCGTAAAGGTGTCGTTTTGGGCACGTGCGTTGCCTTGCACTACAAGCAGCGGTGCAGCCAGAAACAGCGGCAGAATTTTGCGGAAAACAGGCATAGTCAGGGCTCGGTTAGGGTGGTATGTGGACCATTCTATATGAGAATGGTTCGCATTACCGGCGACCCGGCTCCAACAATTTTTCAGCCAGGCGTTGCTGCAAACCGGTACACGCCATCGGCGTCAAGGTGGCGCCGCAGTTTCCCTTCAAACCACAGCGCATGCAGGTGGGCGACGGATTCGCCCATGGCAAAGTTGGTTTGGTGCAGGTCCATGGCCCGGCCAAACAATACCGGAATGATGTCGGCGGCGCTGCAGGGCTTTTGCAGGCAGGCTTGCATCACGTCGGCCAGCCGCGCGCGGTGGTGCTCGTGCAATTGCGTAATGCGCGTGTGCAGCCCGGTAAACGGCTTGCCATGCGATGGCAATACCAGGGTCGTGGAGGGCAGGGCCTTGAACTTGTCGATCGATTGCAGAAACAGCAGGAGCGAATTGGCCTCGGGCTCAGACTCGTAGACGCTCACGTTGGTGGAGATGCGCGGCAACATCATGTCGCCCCCGATCAGTACGCCCAAGCTGGCGCAATACAGGGCAATGTGCTCGGGCGCGTGCCCATAGCCGCTGATGCACTGCCAATCGCGTCCGCCAATACGCACCACCGTGCCGTCCATCAGGCGGTTGTAGCGCAGCGGAACGGAGGGGACCAGGGTCGGGAAATAACCGGCGCGGGCCACGATCTGGGTCACCGCCTCGGGGCTATTGAGGCCGTGCAAGGCAAAAAACTCCGCCGCGCGCTCGCCGCCAAAGCCGGTTGGCCCCATGCAGCCAATACGGGCCACGTTATGGTCGGTGGCGCTGATCCACAGCGGCACCTTCCAGCGCTCGCACAGCCAATGCGCCAGCCCAATGTGGTCGGGGTGCATGTGGGTCACGATCACGCGCAGAATCGGCAGGCTTTCAAGCGAACTGGCAAAAACGCTTTCCCACTGGGCTTTGCCGGTTTTGCTGTGAATGCAGCAGTCCACGATGCTCCAGCCTTGAATGCGCTCCCCCGGACGGTCCGGGTCTTCCATGTCGTCACGCAGCAGCCACAGGTTGATGTGGTTGAGAACAAAGGGCAGCGGCATGCGCACCCACTTCACCGCTGCACCGCCGTCGGCGCGGACGACTTCCAACGCTACCCCCTCAGGTGCCAGCGTGTCGCCCAGGGGGTAATGCAGTTGCCGTTCGAGTTCGTTCATGGTGATTCCATTTGCTCCATAATTGACGTTTACGTAAACGTCAATTGATCGGGTATTCTAGGTGGTATGAGCATTACCTACAGCATTGGGGATCTTGCGCGCGAGTTTGACCTGACTACGCGCGCCATTCGGTTCTACGAAGACTTGGGGCTGCTCGAGCCCGGGCGCAGTGGGCCGGGTGGGCGCAAGCGCGTCTATAGCGGGCGCGACCGCACCCGCTTGAAGCTCACCTTGCGCGCCAAGCGGCTAGGCCTGAGCCTGACCGAAGCCAAGGAAATCATCGACATGTACGACAGTCCGCGTGACACCGGCGCGCAACTGCAAAAATTTCTCGACGTGCTGCTGGTGCACCGCAAGCAGATCGAAGAGCAGATGGCCGACTTGCAAGCCAATCTGGATGAGTTGAAAGTGCACCAGCGCGAAGCGCGTGCACTGATGGGCAAACTAGCCAAGAAGGGCCCCAACGCCTGACTTCTCGTGCCTACCGGGGCATAACCGATTACCGAACCTTTAGGAGCTTTTGATGAATTTGCCAGGATTGAACTTTCAACTCGGGGAAGATATTGACGCCTTGCGCGATGCCGTGCGCGACTTTGCCCAGGCTGAAATTGCGCCACGCGCCGCCGAAATCGACCATAGCGACCAGTTCCCGATGGACCTGTGGCGCAAGATGGGTGACCTGGGCGTGCTGGGCATTACCGTGGGTGAGGAATACGGTGGTGCCAACATGGGTTATCTGGCGCACATGATCGCGATGGAAGAAATCTCCCGCGCCAGCGCCTCGGTGGGCCTGTCGTATGGCGCGCACAGCAACCTGTGCGTCAACCAGATCCGGCGCAATGGCAACGAAGCACAGCGCGCCAAGTACCTGCCCAAACTCATCACCGGCGAGCACGTTGGTGCCTTGGCCATGAGCGAGCCGGGTGCGGGCAGCGACGTGCTGTCGATGAAACTCAAGGCCGAGGACAAGGGCGGCTACTACCTGCTCAACGGCAGCAAGATGTGGATTACCAATGGCCCCGACGCCGACACCATGGTGGTCTACGCCAAGAGCGAGCCCGAACTGGGTGCGCGCGGAGTCACCGCCTTCCTGATCGAAAAGGGCATGAAGGGCTTCTCCATCGCGCAAAAGCTCGACAAGCTGGGTATGCGCGGCAGCCACACCGGCGAACTGGTGTTTGAAAACGTCGAAGTCCCCGCCACCAATATCCTGGGCCAGCTCAATGGCGGCGCCAAGGTGCTGATGAGCGGGCTGGACTACGAGCGCGCGGTGCTCACCGGCGGGCCGCTGGGCATCATGCAGTCGGTGATGGACAACGTGATTCCCTACATCCACGACCGCAAGCAGTTCGGCCAGAGCATCGGCGAATTCCAACTCATCCAGGGCAAGGTGGCCGATATGTACACCGTGCTGCAGGCCGGACGCTCGTTCGCCTACACCGTGGCCAAGAACCTCGACCTGCTGGGCGTCGAACACGTGCGTCAGGTGCGCAAGGATTGCGCCTCGGTGATTCTATGGACCGCCGAAAAGGCCACCTGGATGGCGGGCGAAGGCGTGCAGATTTTCGGCGGCAACGGCTACATCAACGAATACCCCCTGGGACGCCTGTGGCGCGATGCCAAGCTCTACGAAATCGGCGCCGGAACCAGCGAAATCCGCCGCATGCTCATCGGTCGCGAACTCTTTGGCGAGACCATGTAATGCTGTTTGCACCGGATGTCCCCACCCTGGTGGGCGTGGCTCGCACATGCGGTTATGTGAAAGAGGCCGATTTGCCGCGCAGTGCAATCAAGGCTGGGCGTGTCATTGATCGCGTGCAGTGGGCAAGCTATCGCCCCGTCTCGACGACATCCTGATTTTTCTTATGCCACAACAACTAGCGGATCTTCTTGCCAACAACCGTGTCTGGGCGCAGCGCATGGAGCAGCAGCGCCCCGGGTTTTTCGGGCACTTGGCCCAGCAACAGACACCCAAGTACCTCTGGATTGGTTGCTCCGACAGTCGCGTGCCGGCCAACGAAATCACCGGGCTTGATCCGGGCGAGGTCTTCGTGCACCGCAATGTGGCCAATGTGGTGGTGCACTCCGACCTCAATGCACTCTCGGTCATCCAGTTTGCGGTGGACCATTTGAAAGTGGAGCACATCATGGTGGTGGGGCACTACGGCTGTGGTGGTGTGCTCGCAGCCTTGCGCGGCACGCGCGTGGGCCTGGCCGACAACTGGCTACGCCATGTGCACGATGTGAAGTTGCGCCATCGCCGCCGCATTGAGCATTTGTGCACTTCCGCGCAGGAAGACGTGCTGTGCGAGATGAATGTCATCGAGCAGGTGGGCAATGTGGCCATGTCCAACGTCCTGCAAGACGCCTGGAGCCGGGGCCAGCAGGTCAGCGTGCACGGCTGGTGCTATGGGCTCAAGGATGGCCTGCTCAAAGACCTGGGCGTCACCATGCAAGGGCCCGACGAAGTGGTCAACGTCTTTCGCTCCGCCTTGAAGCGTTACCCGCGCGGTCAAAAAACACAGGAATGAATCCAGGCCGACGCTCACTTTATCAATCCATTATTTTTTACCCTAGGAGAAGTTCATGACAGATTCCATCGTTATCGTAGGAGCAGCCCGCACGCCCATGGGCAGTTTTCAAGGAGATTTCGCGTCGCTCGCAGCACACGACCTGGGTGGCGCGGCCATCAAGGCGGCCGTGCAGCGCGCAGGCATCTCCCCCGACCTGGTGACTGAAGTGCTGTTCGGCAACTGCCTGATGGCTGGCCAGGGCCAGGCACCGGCGCGCCAGGCAGGCTTCAAGGGCGGTTTGCCCAAGAGCGCTGGTGCCGTCACGCTGTCCAAGATGTGTGGCTCCGCCATGCGTGCGGCCATGTTCGCCAACGACATGTTGCTCGCGGGCAGCCACGAGGTGCTGGTAGCGGGCGGCATGGAGAGCATGACCAACGCACCCTACTTGTTGCGCAAGGCGCGCGCCGGTTACCGCATTGGCCACGACCGCATTTTTGACCACATGATGCTCGACGGGCTGGAAGACGCTTACGAGGCTGGCCGCTCGATGGGCACCTTTGGCGAAGACTGCGCTGCCAAGTACAGCTTCACCCGCGCGGAGCAGGACGCCTTTGCCACCGCCAGCGTGCAGCGCGCCAAGGCCGCCACCGAGTCGGGTGCCTTTGCCGCAGAAATCACGCCCGTCACCGTCAAGGGCCGTGGTGGCGAGGTGGTGGTCTCGATTGACGAAGGTCCGGGCAAGATCAAGATTGACAAGATCTCCAGCCTCAAGCCAGCCTTCAAAAAAGACGGCACCATCACCGCCGCGTCAAGCTCGTCAATCAACGACGGTGCCGCCGCGTTGGTAATGATGAAGGCCAGCACCGCTGCCAAACTGGGTTGCAAGCCGCTGGCGCGCATCGTTGCGCACGCAACCCACGCGCAGGAGCCCGAGTGGTTTGCCACGGCACCAGTGGGCGCTACGCAAAAGGCGCTGGCCAAGGCGGGCTGGGCGGTGGGTGATGTGGACTTGTGGGAAGTCAACGAAGCCTTTGCCGTGGTGCCGATGGCGCTGATGAAGGAGTTGGGCGTGCCGCACGACAAGGTCAACGTCAATGGTGGCGCCTGTGCGCTGGGCCATCCCATCGGGGCCTCCGGCGCGCGCATCATGGTAACGCTGCTGTACGCACTACAGGCGCGCGGGCTCAAGAAGGGGCTGGCGACTCTGTGCATTGGCGGCGGGGAAGCCACTGCAGTGGCGCTGGAGATGCTCTGAGTTTGGTGTGTTTTTGCCGCTTGATGTGGCGTGGTTTCCTGCCGAGGGCGGGGAGTTCCGGGGGGGGCTCATGCTGTCAAAGGCCCAGAAATCGCCCCCCGGAACTCCCCGCCCTCGGCGAGAGTGCTGTTGCGCGTGCTGGGCACGGCAGATCGCGGCGTTGGGAAACCAAAGATTTGAGACCACTTTCATTAAAAATACAATATAGTCGCGACTATTATTCATTTAACTATCGTTTAGTCGTATTATTTCTCTATGAAGCGGTATTTGAACGACCTTGTCCGGGATGACCTGGCTCGCAAGATGGTGTTTCTTACCGGCCCACGGCAGGTAGGCAAAACCACGCTGAGCCAGCAGTTGATCGCCGAGCAAGGAGGTCAATACCTCAACTACGACGTGGCTGCCGACCAGAGTCTGATCGTCAACCAACGCTGGAGTCCGCGCGCGCCTTTGCTGGTGCTCGATGAAATCCACAAGATGCCCAATTGGAAGCCGTGGCTGAAGGGTGTGTACGACGGCAAACCTGCTGCGCAGCGGCTACTGGTGACCGGCAGTGCGCGTCTGGAGACCTTTCGGCAGGGGGGCGAGTCGTTGGCTGGGCGGTTCCTGGGGTTGCGCCTGCACCCGCTATCGGTACGGGAGTGGTGCGCACAAACATCGGCCACGCCCGAGCAGGCATTGACCCATTTGCTGGAGCGCGGGGGCTTCCCTGAGCCTTGTCTGGCAGAGTCGGTCGAGCAGGCCGAGCGCTGGCGGCGGCAGTATTTCGATGGTTTGGTGCGTAACGACGTGCTGGAGTTCTCGCGCATTCAGGAGGTCAACGCCATCAAGCTGTTTGCCCACATGCTGCGTTCGCGCGTGGGCTCACCGCTTTCGCTGGCCAGCATCGCGCGTGACCTGTCCATTTCGCCGGTCACGCTCAAGAAGTACCTGGACATTCTGGAGGCGCTCTACATCGTCTTTGTGGTGCGGCCCTGGCACGACAACATCGCACGCTCGGTGCTGCAGTCACCCAAGGTCTATTTCTTTGATACTGGCCTGGTGGAAGGCGACGACGGCGTCCGGTTTGAAAATCTGGTGGCGGCGAGTTTGCTCAAGCACGTGCACTGGCGGCACGATGCCCAGGGCAAGGAAGCCGACCTGCACTACATTCGCACCAAGGACGGTGCCGAAGTGGACTTTGCGCTGAGCGAAAAGAACCAGTTGACACATCTGGTGGAGTGCAAACTCACCGACGACAAGCCGCACCGTGCCTTGCGGCGCTTTGCAGCGCAACACCCCCACGCCAAGGCGACACAGGTCGTGCGCGACCTAAGGCATAGTTTTACTGTGGATGCACTGGAAATCCAGCGCGCCGATGAATTTTTACTGAACCTGCTTGCATAACATTCACTCATAGGAATTTCCCATGCTACTTACCCTCGACCAGGAAATGGTGCGCGACGCGGTTCGCGATTTTGCGCAAAAAGAGTTGTGGCCCAACGCCGCCAAGTGGGACAAGGAGCACCACTTTCCCAAGGACGTGCACCAAGGCCTGGCCGCGCTGGGGGCGTATGGCATTTGCGTGCCTGAGGCTTATGGCGGCGCCAACATGGACTATCTGACACTGGCGCTGGTGCTGGAGGAAATCGCTGCCGGTGATGGCGGCACCAGTACCGTGATTTCGGTCACCAACTGCCCGGTCAACGCCATTCTGATGCGCTATGGTTCCGAGGCGCAAAAGCAGAAGTGGCTCACGCCCCTGGCGCAGGGCCAGATGCTGGGTGCTTTTTGCCTGACCGAGCCGCACGTGGGGTCGGACGCGTCTTCGCTGCGCACCACGGCGGTGAAAGACGGTGACGGCTATGTGCTCAATGGTGTCAAGCAGTTCATCACCAGCGGCAAGCACGGCGATGTGGCCATCGTGATTGCGGTCACCGACCGGGGCGCGGGCAAGAAGGGCATGAGTGCCTTTCTGGTTCCCACTACGGCACCGGGCTATGTGGTGGCGCGTCTGGAAGACAAACTCGGTCAGCATTCCAGCGACACTGCGCAGATCAACTTTGACAACTGCCGCGTCCCGGCCGAGAACCTGATCGGGCGCGAGGGCGAAGGCTACGGCATTGCCCTGGGCGGCCTGGAAGGCGGGCGCATTGGCATTGCGGCGCAGAGCGTGGGCATGGCGCGCAGCGCCCTGGACTTTGCTGTTGCCTACGCCAAGGACCGCCAAAGCTTCGGGCAACCAATCTTCAACCACCAGGCTGTGGGTTTCCGGTTGGCCGAATGCGCCACGCAGCTTGAAGCTGCGCGGCAACTGATCTGGCACGCGGCAAGCCTGCGCGACGCTGGTCGGCCCTGCCTCAAGGAAGCCGCCATGGCCAAGCTCTTTGCCAGCGAAATGGCCGAAAAAGTCTGCAGCGCGGCGATCCAGACGCTGGGCGGCTACGGCTATGTGAGCGACTTCCCGGTGGAGCGCATCTACCGCGACGTGCGCGTCTGCCAGATTTACGAAGGCACCTCGGACGTGCAGAAGATCATCATCCAGCGCGCCTTGGGCTGACGCCGTGGAGCCGGTCGTCCTGCCAGCGGGCCTTCAGGTTTTCGAGCGCGGCTGGCTCTCCAGCAACAACGTGCTCATCAAAGGGCGCGAGCGCTGTGCGCTGATCGACAGCGGCTACTGCACGCACGCGCCCCAAACGCTGGCCCTGGTGCAGGCGAACCTGCAAGGGCGCTCGCTCGACGTGCTGCTCAACACCCATTTGCACAGCGACCACTGCGGCGGCAATGCCACGCTGCAAGCGGTGTACCCGGCGTTGCAAACCTTGATTCCGCCCGGTCATGCGCACTTTGTGCGCGATTGGGACCCAGTGGCGCTGACCTACGTGCCCACCGGCCAGAGTTGCCCACAGTTTCACTTTGAGGGAACGCTGGAGCCTGGCACCGAAATCCGCCTGGGCGACGCGCTCTGGCAGATCCACGCCGCGCCCGGGCACGACACGCATTCCGTGATTCTGTTCGAGCCTCTGAGTCGCCTGCTGGTCTCGGCCGACGCGCTTTGGGAGCGTGGCTTTGGCGTGGTGTTTCCCGAACTCGATGGCGAGGGCGCTTTTGATGAAGTGGCCAACACGCTCGACATCATCGAGGCCTTGCAACCGCTTACCGTGATCCCCGGCCATGGCGCACCGTTTACCGGTGTGGCGCAGGCACTGGCGGTGGCGCGCGCGCGACTGGACGGTTTCGTGCAAAGCCCCGAAAAGCACATGCAGTACGCGTCCAAGGTGTTGCTTAAATTCAAGTTGCTCGAAGTGCAGCAACTGGAGTTGCAGGCGCTGGTGGCGTGGGCGCAAAGCACACCGTACTTTGCCTCCACCTTCGCGCGCCATTTCGCCGCAGTACCCTTGGCGCAGGCAGTGGAGCAACTGGTGCGCGACCTGGTGCGCTCGGGCGCGGCCACGGTGCAGGGCAGCGTGGTCTGCAACGTTTGAGCGGATAGATAGTTCCCCCAATGCTTTGGGGCGGACGTTGGTGCATGATGTGGGGATCAGGCGACGGGCATGCCGGGGTGTCCGGCGCTGCGCCGACGCTCGGAATATTCAGGAGACATTCATGCCCATTACCAAAGGATTTCGCGCCCTCGTTGACGAGGCCATGGCCGAAGTCACAACCTATTCGGTCGAGCAGGTGCGCGCGCGTGTGAACGACGCCAACACACAGATCGTCGATATCCGCGATATCCGTGAGTTGGGCGACGGCACAGTGCGCAATGCCTTTCATGCGCCGCGTGGCATGCTGGAGTTCTGGGTCGATCCGGCTTCGCCGTACCACAAGAAAATCTTTGCCGACGAGTCCAAGGAGTTCATCCTGTTCTGTGGTGCGGGCTGGCGCAGTGCGCTTGCGGCCAAGGCGCTGCAGGACATGGGCATGACCAATGTTGCCCATATTGACGGCGGCTGGGCCGAATGGGTCAAACAGGGTGCGCCCACCGAAACGCTTGAAGATCAAAAGGCGCGACGCAGCGCCAAGACCTGAACACCTGGGAGGTAGCGCACCATGGACATGAAAATACCCAACGGATTCATGGCCGAAACCCATGAAGTGCAGAACCAGCCCCCCGCGCTGCAGGATTACAACCCGTACCTGCAGGACGCGGCCCTGCGCGAGGCAGTGCAGCGCGAGGGCGCAGCCTGGGCCGAGGCCGACCTCACGGCCTTTGGCGCACTCACCGGTTCAAGCGAGGTGATCGAGCTGGGCTTTCAGGCCAACGAGAACAAACCGGTCCTCTACACCCACAACAACTACGGGCACCGCATCGACGAAGTGCGCTTTCACCCGGCCTACCACCGGCTGATGCAGATGTCGCTGGAAAGCGGCTTGCACTCCTCGCACTGGACGCACCCGCAGCCCGGCGCGCAGGTGGCGCGCGCCGCCAAGTTCTACCTGCAAAGCCAGGTCGATGCCGCGCATGGCTGCCCGGTTACCATGACCTCGGCCGTGGTGCCCTCGCTGCTGGAGCAACCCGACCTTGCCGCGCAGTGGCTGCCCAAGATCATGGCCTGCGGCTACGACCATCGCAACGTGCCCGTGACGCAGAAGCAGGCGGTCACCATCGGCATGGCGATGAGCGAAAAGCAGGGCGGCTCCGACGTGCGCGCCAACAGCTTGCGCGCCTACCCGCTGGGCGCAGGCGGGTCGGGTCAGGCGTATGAGTTGGTGGGCCACAAGTATTTTGTTTCGGCCCCGATGTGCGACGCCTTTCTGGTGCTGGCGCAGGCACCCGGCGGCCTGTCGTGCTTTTTGCTGCCGCGCTGGAGAGGCGACGGCAGCAAGAACCCGCTGCAGATCCAGCGCCTCAAAAACAAGATGGGCAATGTGGCCAACGCTTCGTGCGAAACCGAGCTGCGCGGTGCCTATGCCGAGATGGTCGGCCCCAAAGGCCGGGGCGTAGCCACCATCCTCAAGATGGTGACCATGACCCGCATCGACTGCATGATCGGCTCGTCCTCGGGCATGCGCCAGGCAGCGGCGCAAGCCCTGCACCATGCCAAGTACCGCGCCGCCTTTGGCAAACTGCTCTCCGATCAGCCGCTGATGCAAAACGTGCTGGCCGATCTGGTGATCGAGCACGAAGCCGCGCTGGCCCTGACCATGCGCATCGCCCGCGCGCTGGATCAGAGCACGCCCACCGAGAAACTGCTGGTGCGCATGGGCACGGCGGTGGGCAAGTACTGGATTTGCAAGCGCACGCCCGCACACGCGGCCGAGGCAATGGAGTGCATTGGCGGCAGCGGCGTAATGGAAGACTGCATCATGCCGCGGCTGTTCCGTGAGTCGCCGGTCAACTCGATCTGGGAGGGCAGCGGCAACGTCCAGTGCCTGGACATGCTGCGCGCCATGCACCGCAACCCCGGCTCGGTGGAAACCTATGTGGCCGAGGTTAAAGCCGGGTTTGGCGCGGACCGCCGCCTGGACCAGTACGTTGCCCAGATGGAGCGCGAACTCTCCGACCTGAGCGATCTGGAATACCGCGCCCGTGGCGTGGTCGAGAAGATGGCGCTGGCGCTGCAAGGCTCGCTGCTGGTGCGCCATGGCACACCAGCCGTGGCCGATGCCTTCTGCGCTTCGCGCCTGGCCGGAGTAAGCAGCGGCCTGACCTTTGGCAACCTGCCGCGCGGGGTGGATTGCGCCGCCATCATCGCGCGTGCTACGCCACTTGTGAGTTGATTTCCCTCGCGCCTGACCAATCCTGCCCCTGTGGGCGCCGCGACGCCAAGGGGCGTGCGCTGCGTTACGCGCACTGCTGCGCGCCCTGGCTGGAAAGCGATGCGCCCGCGCCCGACGCGCATGCCCTGATGCGCTCGCGCTACAGCGCCTTTGTGCTGGAGTGCGCGCCCTACCTGCTGCACACCTGGCACGCCAGCACGCGCCCGCAGGAGATTGGCTTCGAGCCCGGCGTTGTCTGGCTGGGGCTGGAAGTGCGCGAGTTCCGGCTGTTGGACGCCGAGCACGCCGAGGTGGAGTTTGTTGCGCGCCAGCGCAACCCCGGCGCGCGCGCCATGCGCCTGCACGAGCGCAGCTGCTTTGTGCGCGAGCAGGGCCGTTGGTACTACCTCGACGGCCAGCAGTTCTGAGGGCCGCCCGTTACGGCAACGGCGTTGCCTGCTTGCGAAACTCGGCGGGGGACTGTCCGGTCCAGCCCTTGAAGGCGCGGATAAAGCTCTTCTCGTTCTGGAAACCCGCCGCTTGCGCCACCTGCTTGATCGGGCGCGCGCTGCGGTGCAGGAGTTCAATGGCGCGGCTTCGCCGCACCTCGTCTTTCAGGCCTTGCAGCGTGGCACCTTCTTCGCGCAGTTGGCGGTGCAGGGTGCGCGCCGATACGTGCAGCAGCGCCGCCAGTGCGTCGGCGCTGTGCGTGTCTTGCGGCTGGGCGGCCAGTGTCTGGCGCACGCGCTGCACCAGCAAGCGGTCGCGCCGGTACTGCAGCACCGTGAGCGGCAGGGCGTGTTGCAGCATTTGCTGCAGCGCTTTTTCGTCGCGCCGCAGTGGCAAGGCCAGGTACTGCGCGTCAAAGCAGATGCTGGCTTGCGCTGCGCCAAAGGTGGTGGGGCCGGAAAACAGCACGGCGTAGGCGTCCTGGTGCGGCGGGGGGGCGAACGGAAACTCGGCCCCTTGCAAGCCAATGCGCGAATCCACCAGCCAGCACGCCACTCCGTGGATGTTGCGCAGCACCGATACCAGGCAGAACTCGCGCAGCGCACCCAGGTCGCTGTGCTCGGCAATGCTGATACGCGCGCTGCCCTCGGCAACGCTCAGGGTCAGCGCGATGTCGGAGGTGAGCAACCCGTGGTGGCGGCACCAGCGCGCCAGGGCCAGGTGCAGCGTGGGCGCGCTTATGGAGGCGCGCGCGAGCATGCCGTAGCTGCCCCAGGGCAGGCGGCGTTCAAACCAGCCCAGCGCCTCGTCGTCGAGTTCCTGCATCGCCGCGCCCGAGAGTTGCTCCATCTGCCAGGCGGTGATGTGCGCCTGCGCTGTGTGCAACTGCTCTGGCGCAATCTGTGCCTGCGCCAGCGCCTTGGCCGGGTCTTTGCCGTAGCGCTGGTAGGCACCAACGATGGCAAGCGCAAAGGCCATCGGGGTGGCGGCAATGGGGGCTGAGGGCGGCATCCCCCTAGTGTGCCAAAAAAATCGCGAAGTGTGGCGCAATTTGCAACCTCAATGGCCACCCATGCCAAGGCCATACCCGTCAAAATGCAGTGTCTTTGTGCAACCTTCGACCGGAAATCTGCCATGCCCATTCTGGACTCTCAACTCAATCCCCGTTCGGCCGACTTTGTCGCCAATGCTGCCGCCATGCGCGGCTTGGTGGCCGACCTCAGCCAGCAGATCGACAAGGCCGCGCTCGGTGGCGGCGAGGCGGCGCGTGCCAAGCACACGGCGCGTGGCAAGTTGCTGCCGCGTGACCGCGTGCACATGCTGCTCGACCCGGGCACGCCGTTTCTGGAACTCTCGCCGCTGGCGGCCATGGGCATCTACCGCGAACGCGACGGCAGCGACAGCGCCCCCAGCGCCGGCGTGGTAGCGGGCATTGGCCGGGTGTCGGGTGTGGACTGCATGATTGTCTGCAACGACGCCACCGTCAAAGGCGGCTCCTACTACCCCCTGACGGTCAAGAAACATTTGCGCGCGCAGGAAATTGCGCTGCAAAACCACCTGCCCTGCATCTACCTGGTGGACTCGGGCGGTGCCAACCTGCCCACGCAGGACGACGTGTTTCCCGACCGCGAGCACTTTGGCCGCATCTTCTACAACCAGGCCAACCTCAGCGCGCAAGGCATTGCGCAAATTGCGGTGGTCATGGGCAGTTGCACCGCCGGCGGAGCCTATGTGCCGGCCATGAGCGACGAGACCATCATCGTCAAGAATCAGGGAACGATTTTTCTGGGAGGGCCACCCCTGGTCAAGGCGGCCACTGGCGAAGTGGTGACGGCCGAAGACCTGGGCGGCGGCGACGTGCACACGCGCCTCTCGGGCGTGGCCGACCACCTGGCGCAAAACGACTTGCACGCCCTCTCGCTGGCACGTCTGGCGGTCTCGCACCTGAACCAGAAGAAGCCCGTAGCGCCAGCCGTTCTGCCCCCCGTTGCTCCTAAATATGCAGCAGAAGAACTCTACGGCGTCATCCCCACCGACACGCGCAAGCCCTACGACGTGCGCGAGGTCATCGCCCGCATAGTGGACGGCAGCGCGCTGCACGAGTTCAAGCCGCGCTATGGCACCACACTCGTGTGTGGCTTTGCCCATATCGAAGGCATGCCGGTGGGCATTGTGGCCAACAACGGCATCCTGTTCTCGGAGTCGGCGCTCAAGGGCGCGCACTTCATCGAGCTGTGCTGCCAGCGCAAGGTGCCGATCGTGTTTCTGCAAAACATCACCGGCTTCATGGTCGGGCGCAAGTACGAGAACGAAGGCATTGCGCGCAACGGTGCCAAGATGGTGACGGCGGTGGCCACGGCCAACGTGCCCAAGTTCACCATCATCATTGGCGGCAGCTTTGGTGCAGGCAACTACGGCATGTGCGGGCGCGCCTACAGTCCGCGCTTCTTGTGGATGTGGCCCAACGCGCGCATCAGCGTCATGGGCGGCGAGCAGGCCGCCAGCGTGCTGGCCACGGTGCGGCGCGACGGCATTGAAGCCAAGGGCGGCAACTGGAGCGTGGAGGAAGAAGAGGCTTTCCGTGCCCCAATCCGACGCCAATACGAAGAGCAAGGCCACCCCTACTACGCCACCGCGCGCCTGTGGGACGACGGCATCATCGACCCCGCCGACACCCGTCGCGTGCTCGCCCTGGGTCTGAGCGCGTCGCTCAACGCCCCCATTCCCGACGTCAAGTTTGGCGTGTTTCGGATGTGATGGACAAGACCCATTTAATGTGTATCATTTAGCATTTCTATACACATAATCAAGATTTGCCATGCGTACCAATATCGTGATCGACGACCAACTCATGGCCCGTGCCATGGAGGCGGGCGGTTTCAAGACCAAAAAAGACGCTGTTGAAGAGGGGTTGCGTCTGATTGCCCGGCGCAAGACCTACGACGGCTTGCTTGCCTTACGCGGAAAATTGCAGTGGGACGATTCGGATGCTGCTTGGGCGCTTGCGCGCAAAGACAATGGTGTTCAAGCCAATGAGCCAGCCGCCCCGCCCTATGTCGCCACGTCGCCGGGCAAGAAAGGCCGCAAGCCGTGATTCTTGTGGACTCTAGTGTCTGGATCGACTTCTTTCGCGGTGTCGCGAACCCGGCAGTAGCGCAACTCGACGCGCTTCTATCGGATACCAGTTCACCGCTGGGCAGCGCAGACCTGGTTGTGTTTGAGGTGCTGCGCGGGTTTCGCGCCAAAGACTTGGCGCACCAGGCGCAGGCCTATCTGTGTGAACTACCCCAGGTACAGATCGGTGGCCTGAGCAATGCCTTGCAAGCCGCAGAGCACTACCGAGCCTTGCGGCAACACGGTTTCACCATCCGAAGTCCGATTGACGTATTGCTGGCGAGCTATTGCATTACCCACGACCATGTCTTGCTACATCGCGACGCGGACTTTGATGCGATTGAAACCTTGCGAGGCCTCAAGGTATGGCGCGCTTGAATGTGGCAAATCGCGTCCGCCTGCGGGGCAAATTCTGTCTTGCAGACCTATTTTGAAATTTCAGGAGAGAAACCGATGTTTACCAAAATTCTCATTGCAAACCGTGGCGAAATCGCATGCCGGGTTGCTGCCACCGCGGCGCGTCTGGCGATCAAGTCGGTGGCGGTGTATTCCGATGCCGACGCCAACGCCAAGCACGTTGCTGCCTGCGACGAGGCCGTGCACATTGGAGGCAGTTCGCCCAAGGACAGCTATCTGCGCTGGGAGAAAATTATTGCCGCCGCGCAGGCGACAGGCGCGCAGGCGGTGCATCCGGGCTATGGCTTTTTGAGCGAGAACGAAGAGTTTGCCGCCGCCTGTACCAAGGCCGGTCTGGTGTTCATTGGCCCGCCGGCTTCGGCGATTCTGGCGATGGGTTTGAAGGCCGAGTCCAAGCAGTTGATGGAGAAAGCCGGCGTGCCGCTGGTGCCCGGCTACCACGGCTCCGACCAGGACCCGGCGTTGCTGCAGCGCGAGGCCGACCGCATTGGCTACCCGGTGTTGATCAAGGCCAGCGCCGGGGGTGGCGGCAAGGGTATGCGTGCAGTGGACAAGGCCGAAGACTTTGCCGCCGCGCTGGCCTCGTGCAAGCGCGAGGCGATCAACAGCTTTGGCGACGACGCGGTGCTGATCGAAAAATACGTGCAGCGCCCGCGCCACATCGAGATCCAGGTGTTTGGCGACAGCCATGGCAACTACGTGTACCTGTTCGAGCGCGATTGCTCGGTGCAGCGGCGTCACCAGAAGGTGCTGGAAGAAGCGCCCGCGCCGGGCATGACGCAGGCCATGCGCGAGCAGATGGGCGCGGCCGCCGTGGCCGCAGCCCGGGCCGTGAACTATGTGGGCGCGGGGACGGTGGAGTTCATCGTCGAGCAGCGTGAAGATGGCTCTATGAACTTCTTTTTCATGGAGATGAACACGCGCTTGCAAGTGGAGCATCCCGTCACCGAGGCGATCACCGGGCTGGACCTGGTGGAGTGGCAGCTGCGCGTGGCTTCGGGCGAGGCGTTGCCGCTGCGCCAGGAGCAACTGCTGATCAAGGGTCACGCCATCGAGGCGCGCATCTGTTCGGAAAACCCGGACAACAACTTCCTGCCCGCCACCGGCTCGCTCAACGTGTACCGCCTGCCAACCTGCACCACGTTTGAACGCGCCGACCGGGGCGTGCGTGTGGACTCGGGTGTGCGCGAGGGCGACACCATCAGCCCCTATTACGACTCGATGGTGGCCAAGCTGATCGTGCATGGCACCACGCGCGAAGAGGCACTGGCGCGCATGGACGCCGCGCTGGCGCAAACCCATATCGTCGGGCTCACCACCAATGTGCAGTTCTTGCGCCACGTGGTCACCAGTGCGTCGTTTGCACAGGCGCAGCTCGACACCGGGCTGATTCCGCGCGAGGCAGCGGTGCTGTTCAACCAGGAAAAAGTTGGCCTGCCCATGGCCGCTGCGGCACTGGTGGCGCACCTGCTGCAGGGCGAGACGGCGTTGGCCGCGCAGCGCGACGTCAGCGGCTGGATTGACCCCTGGGCGCAGCGCGACGGTTGGCGCTCGCACGGGGCTTCGCACCGCGAGTTCAAGCTCGAATTTCACGGCGCACCGCACAAGCTGGGCTTTACCCGCTTGCACGATGGTGCCCTGCAGCTTCAGGTCGATGGTGCTACCGCCGCGCTGCGCTACGCGCCACTGGCCCAGGGCGCGCTCGATGTGCGCTACGGTGACCTGCACGCCAGCGTGCACCTGTACAAGACCGGCGACTTGGCGCACGTGTTCACGCCCCAGGGCGCAACCCAGATCATCGCTATCGACGCCCTGGCCCACGCGGGCGAAGGCCCCGCCGATGTGGGTCGCCTGACGGCCCCCATGCCGGGCAAGATGGTGTCGTTTGCGGTCAAGGCGGGCGACGCGGTCAAGCGCGGCCAGGCGTTGGCCGTGATGGAAGCCATGAAGATGGAGCACACCATCTTCGCCCCGGCCGATGGCAAGGTGGCCGAAGTGATGTTTGCCGTGGGCGACCAGGTGGGCGACGGCGCTGAACTGCTGCGGATGGAAACCCTCGGCTAAAGTAGGTCGCGTGACCATGCGCGTTGTTTACTACAGTGTTGACCAGGACGAGGCCGGTTGGATCGCTGGCCTGCAAGCGGCCTTGCCGCAGGCCCAGGTGACTCTGTGGCACAGCGGCTGCGCACCGGCCGACTATGCCGTGGTCTGGAAGCCGCCGCAGCAATTGCTCGACGAGCAGCGCGGCCTCAGGGCCTTGTTCAACACCGGCGCGGGCGTCGATGCCCTGCTCAAATTGCACCTGCCTGCGGGCCTGCCCATCATCCGCCTGGACGACGCGGGCATGTCGGTGCAGATGGCCGAATATGTGTGCCACGCCGTTATCCGCCATTTCCGTGAGTTTGCCGCCTACGAGGCGGACATGCACGCGCTCAAGTGGTCGTTTCGCAAGCCGCGCAGCCGCCTTGACTTTCCGGTCGGCGTGCTGGGGCTGGGCGTACTCGGCCAGCGCGTGGCGCGTGCGCTGGCGCAGTTTGATTTTCCGGTGCACGGCTGGAGCCGCACCGCCAAGGTGCTGCCGGGCATCACCTGCCACGCGGGCGACGCGCAACTCGATGCGTTTCTGTCTGCCAGCCGCGTCGTGGTGTGCCTGCTGCCGCTTACCGCCCAGACCGAAAACCTGCTCGACGCCCAACGCCTGGCGCGCCTGCGCCCCGGCGGCTACGTGATCAACGTGGCCCGTGGTGCCCATGTTGTAGATGCCGACCTGCTCGCGCAACTCGATAGCGGCCACCTGGCCGGTGCCACGCTCGATGTGTTCCGGGTGGAGCCCTTGTCCCAAAGCCATCCGTTTTGGAACCACCCCAAAATCACCCTCACGCCGCACACCTCGGCGCGTACCCTGCGCAGTGAAAGCATCGCCCAGATCGTGGCCAAGATGGCTGCCATCGAGCGCGGCGAGGCGGTGGCTGGCAGGGTCGATACCGATCAGGGATACTGAGGCCCGTTCTCTTACCAACCGCAAGCACCATGGATTTACCCACACGCGTCAAATTGCTCGAAGTCGGCCCGCGCGACGGACTGCAGAACGAAAAATCGCCGGTCCCCGCCGCAGTCAAGGTAGAACTGGTGCAGCGCCTGCAAAACGCGGGCTTCAAGGAGATTGAAGTCACCAGCTTCGTCAGCCCCAAGTGGGTGCCGCAGATGGCCGACAACGCCGAGGTGATGGCAGGCATCACACGCCAAAACGGCGTGCGCTATTCGGTGCTCACGCCCAATCTGCAAGGGTTTGAAGCTGCGGCCCTGAGCCGCCCCGACGAGATCGTGGTGTTTGGCGCAGCCAGCGAAGCCTTTAGCCAGAAGAACATCAACTGCTCGATTGCACAAAGCATCGAGCGTTTTGCGCCGGTGGTGCAGGCCGCGTTGGCGCAGGGCATCGCTGTGCGCGGGGCCATCTCCTGCGCCGTGGGCTGCCCATACGAAGGCGAAATTGCGCCCGAACGCGTGGCCTTGGTGGCGCGCTTGATGCACGGCATTGGCGTGCAGCACGTGGGCGTGGCCGACACCATTGGCGTGGGCACGCCGCTGCGGGTGCAGCGCGCCATGGAGGCGGCGCTCTCGGTGTACGCGCTCGACCAGGTCTCGGGCCACTTCCACGACACCTACGGCATGGCGCTGGCCAACATCCTGGCCAGTCTCGAAATGGGCGTCTGGCAGTTTGATACCTCGGTGGCGGGCCTGGGCGGCTGCCCCTATGCCAAAGGGGCCACCGGCAACGTGGCGTCCGAGGACGTGGTCTATATGCTGCACGGCATGGGCATTGCCACTGGCGTGGACCTGGATGCGCTGATTGACGCGGGCAAGTTCATCAGCGACTTTCTGCAGCGTGCGCCCAACTCACGCGCCGCCGTGGCGCTGCTCAACCGGCGGGCGCAAGCGCAGTGACCCCCGCCCAGCGTCTGGAGCAAACCTGGCAGCGCGTGCAGGCGGCCGATGAGGGCATTCCCTCGCCCTGCGTGTCGGTGTGTACCATGGACGCTGAGACTGGCTGGTGCGATGGTTGCCTGCGCAGCCTGCCGGAAATCGCCCACTGGTCGGTACTGTCGGATGCGGAAAAGAAAGCGCTCTGGCCGGTGCTGGTCGAGCGCGCCAAAATGTGCCCGGGCTAAGCCTTTCACTTTCATCAACTTGTTGCCATGAAACACATCAGCTTCTACCTGGACTTCATCTCGCCCTACGCCTACCTGGCGTTTGAGGAACTGCCCCAGGCCCTGATGGGGCTGAGCTATGCGGTTACCTACAAGCCGATCCTGTTTGGCGCGCTGCTCAAGCACCACGGGCACCAGGGCCCGGCCGAAATTCCGTTCAAGCGCGACTGGACCTACCGCCAGGTGCTGTGGCTGGCCCAGCAGCGCGGCCTGCCCATGGACATGCCAGCGCTGCACCCGTTCAACCCACTCGGCCTGTTGCGTCTGGCCATTGCCGCCGACGCCCAGGGACAACCCAACCGCTATGTTTGCGAAACCCTGTTTCGCCACGTCTGGGTGGGCGGTGCCGATGCCGCCGACGCAGAGCGCCTGCGCTCGCTCACGGCGACGCTCGCACCGGCGCGCGACAGCGACGACGCCAGCGTCAAGGCACAACTCAAGTCGCATACCGACGAGGCCATAGCCGCCGGGGTGTTTGGCGTGCCGGCCTTTGGGGTCGATGACAAGGTGTTCTGGGGGCTCGACGCATTGCCGATGCTGCGTCAGTATCTTGAAGGCAATCCGTGGTTTGATGGACCCCAGTGGAATGCCGCCGCACACGTGCCCAGCGGCATTACGCGGCGTTGATTTAACCCCTTTTGCAAAGCCACCATGCCCAGCGGTTTCAACTTTTCAGCTTCGCCCTTTGACTGTCTGACGCAGGAGCAACAGCGCTTGGTGCGCGACAACGTCGATATTGCCTACTTCCGCCAGGGCGAGAGCATTCTTGCCGTGGGCAACCAGCCCACCCATCTGTTTGTCATCATCAAGGGCTTTGTCCAGCAGTTCGATGGCAACGAGGTGGTTACCACCTACGGCCCGGACGACTGCTTCGACGGCCGCGGCCTGGTGGCCGGGCGCGTGAGCAGCCGCTTTGTGGCGGTGGAAGAAGTGGTGGCCTACCAGTTGGCCAAGCAGGCGGTGAGCGACCTGATTGCGGGCAACGCCACCTTTGGGGCGCTGCTGTTTTCCGACCTGTCCAACAAACTTAATGCGCTCACCGAGCGCGAAAACCGGCACGAACTGCAGTCGCTGGCGATGGCGCGGGTGGATGCGGCCTTTGTCCATCCGCCCCACTTTGTCGATGCCAGCACCAGCATTCTGGAGGTGGTCAAGATCTTCCGCGACCTGCGCATCGGCACGGTCATGGTGAACGACAACACGAAGAATCCCCCGGGCTTGGGCATCTTTACCGGAACCGGCTTGCAGCGCGCCATCCTGCACGGCACCCCGCTGGACCAATTGCCGGTGGGCGAGTTGGCTAACTTCACGCTGGTCAAGGTGCGCCCCGACGACCTCATGGGTGACGCGCTGGCGATGCTGATCAAGCACAAGGTGCACCGCGTGGTGGTGGCCGATGGCGACACCATCGTGGGTATTCTGGAGGCGCTCGACCTGTTTGGCTTTTTGTCCAACCAGTCCTACCAGATCAACGAGCAAATCATTGCGGCCAAGGACATCGAAGCGCTCAAGGCCGCAGCCTCGCATATCACGCGCCTCATTACCCTGCTGCACCGCAACGGCACCAAGGTCAACATGATTGCGCGCCTGGTGCAGGAGCTCAATCTGCGCCTGTTTGAGAAGACCTGGCTGTTTGTTGCGCCGCCCGATCTGGTGGCCAACAGTTGCTTGTTTGTGATGGGCAGCGAGGGCCGTGGCGAGCAGCTGCTCAAGACCGATCAGGACAACGGCCTGGTGCTGCGCGACGGATATGTGTGCTCGGTCGATGTGGCCGAAGTGTGCAAGCGCTTCTCGGCAGTGCTGGCCGACTTTGGCTACCCCGTCTGCCCCGGCAACATCATGGTCAGCAACCCCCACTGGCGTCAGAGCGCGTCGGACTTCAGCCGCATGGTGCGCCTGTGGTCGGTGACCGCCAGCCCGGACGACCTGATGGAGCTGGCCATTTTCCTGGACGCGCACGCGGTCTGTGGCGACACCGGCTTGCTCGAGCAGGTGCGCACTTCGGTATTCGATCTGGCCGCTGGCAACGACGCCATGCTGGCGCGCTTTGCCTCGGCTATCAATTTTTTCGGCAGCAGCCATGGCTGGTGGAATCGCCTGCTGCAGTTGGGCGACCGGGGCGGCGATCAGCTCGACCTGAAAAAGGTGGGAACCTTCCCGCTGGTGCACGGCATCCGCAGTCTGGCGCTGGCGCAGCGCTCCACCGCTGTCTCAACCACCGAGCGCATTGAGGCGCTGATTGCCGCAGGCAAGCTGCCGCCAAAGCTGGCAGCCGACCTGATCGACAGCCTGCACTTCTTCATGGGGCTCAAGCTCAAAGTCGGGCTGCAGGAACTGGCCACGGGTCACCCCGTCTCCGGCGGCATTCAGGTGGAAAAGCTCAGCAGTCTGGATCGCGATTTGCTCAATGACACGTTGGGCGTGGTCAAGCAATTCAAGGTGCTGCTGAACCAGCGCTTCTACCTGGACTCGCTCTGATGGGCTCGGGGTTGTCGCCAGTCGGTATGTGGGCCGCGCTCAAGCGCGAGTGGCTGCTCTATCACCTGGGCGACCCGCGCTTTCGCTTCATGTGGGACAAGCCGCCCGCCAACGAATGGGTATCGCTGGACTGCGAAACCACGGGGCTGGACGTCAAGAACGACGACATCATCGCCATCGGCGCGGTGCGCATCCGTGGCAACCGCATCATGACCAGCGAGCGCCTGGACTTGCTGGTGCGCCCGGACAAGCAGAAGTTCAGCGCCGAGAGCGTGCGCGTGCACCGCCTGCGCGAGCAGGACGTGGCCCAGGGCCTGAGCGCCGACGAGGCCGTGATGGAACTGATGAACTTCATCGGCAGCCGCCCTCTGGTGGGCTACTACCTGGAGTTTGATCTGGCGATGATCGACCGCGTGCTGTTTCCCATGCTGGGCATGGGCCTGCCGCAGCAGCGCATCGAAGTCTCAGGCATGTACTACGACTACAAGTACCGCCAACTCCCCTCGAACCGGCGCGACAACCCCAGCATCGACCTGCGCTTTGACACCATCATGGCCGACCTGGGCCTGCCCCTATGGCCCGCCCACGACGCCCTCAACGACGCCGTCATGGCCGCCCTGGCCTTCCTCAAACTCCAACAACTCAAGTAGCGCCCTCTGCGGGGGCTGCATGTAGGAGCCAGCCTGTTGGCGATGCAGGGAGTATTGGGCCCCAGTCGGCGCGCCAACAAGGAGCAGTGGGGTCAGATCACGACTGGGAGGGTGGTGAGTTTGCCTCTGGTGAGTTTGCGCCAGTGAGGGGCAATGGGGTCGGATCACGATTCAGGACGAGGGTCTTGCCTGAGACCAACAACGCCCTACCGCCCAACCACCGCATTCACCAGCACCTTGAGTGACACCGCAAATAGGCTGATCTGTACCAGCCAATAAAGACGCCCAGAATGCCCGCCGGGATCAGGATCTTCAGGTTGGGCGCACTGTAGCTGCGCCGAGCACCACGCCGCCCTGAGTCAGCCAACGTGGTGGGTACGCAAGGGGATTCAGGCAGCAGTTGATCAAACAGGTTGGCTCCTTGGGGCTGGTTGCGGTCATCCGCGCGGAACTTTGGTAAGTCAAGTCCGCAGCGTAACCCGACATTCCCGCTGCCGGTCCGGTTGAAGCACTCCTTGATCTCGGCATTTGCATGAGATACGCAAGCAACGTATACTTTGATGATGCGAGCCACCTTCGTTGAACTGCCACCTTTCGAGCGAACTCGCAACGACTACATGGATGACGAGACCTACAGGCTGTTGCAACTCGATTTGATGGAAAACCCGACGGCAGGTGCTGTCATCGAAGGAACGGGGGGTTTGCGCAAGCTGCGTCAAGCAGATCCGCGTCGCGGCAAAGGAAAGCGCGGAGGTCTGCGGGTAATTTATTACTGGTGGTCAGGTGGCGATCAATTTTGGCTTTTTACTGTCTATGACAAAGACCAAGCCGACGACCTGACTGCGGCACAGCGCAAAGTGCTCAAACAGCTTTTGAAGACCGAATTGGAAAACCGCCAGCCCAAAGATGGAGAACGTGATGACAAATAAGCGGGATATTTTTGCTGAACTGACAGAAGGATTTGATGCCTTGAAATCCGAGCGTGAAGGTAAGCTAACGTTGCGCACCTTCAAGGCCGAAAGCAAACCCGCGCCGGTGCTGTTGCCGCAAGAGGTGCTCCAAGTGCGCGAACAATTGCGCTTGTCGCGCCCGGTGTTTGCGCACTACCTCCGCACCAACCCACGGACGCTTGAAAACTGGGAACAAGGCCGTGCAAAGCCCAACGCACAGGCTTCGCTGCTGATTCGAATGGTGGCACAGTTTCCAGACATGGTGCAGCGCCTCTCAACGATTTAGGGTCGGTTAGTCGGGGGCAGAAAAGGACCCGAATTACTTCGGCTCGAAGCGACGGTAATGTGAACTGGCTTGTACACCCAGCGAACGGTCTGGAGTAGGCAGGCCGCTGGGATAGGTGCCCTCGGCGGCCAACGGGTTGGTATGCCTGCAGCCAGCGCCTTGCTGGATTTTGGGAGCGCAGCGTATCCGGAAATACAGAAGTTCAAATTGACTGCCAGATTGTGGTCATTGCTTCCAGTAGACCTACGACTGCAGTGTGGTCGCGAATTCGATCAAAGGGATAGGCGCGCTTTGAGATTACGCAGACAGTGTTTGCGCGAACTTTAAAAAGTTCTGGGATACGGCGCCAGTCATCTCAGAACGCCGGTCTGCCATCTCAAAACGCCTGTTAACGCCGTTTGTGTTTGCTCATGGCAGCGGTGAGCGCAGAAGGAGTCTCGTATCCGACGCGAGCAGAAATGACGGCCACTGAAATTCCGGCCTCCCGAAGCAGCTGCGCCTTCGTTAGCCGCAATTGGCGAATCCACTGCATAGGTGTCAACCCCATTTCTTGAAGGCAACGTGCGCGGAACTGGCTTTCGCTAAGGTGTGCCAACCCGGCCAGGTCTGCTGCACGGAGTTTCTGGTCCAGGTGGGCGTTGGTCCATGACGTCATTTTCTTCCAGTCGACTGTTCTCCGCGCTTTGCCAGTGGTGGAAGATGTGCCCCAGCTTTGCGCAAGAAGCTGCTCCCCGGATTCGATTGCCAGGGGCAACTTTTCATCCAATGCGACGGCCAGGAACGCTGCCATCTGACTCGCTGATTTCGCGAATGAAGGACGAACGGTTCGGTGATTCCAAACCGCTTGGCTGCTATCGAGCACTAGGCAGCGGCTGCCGTCGCGGGACTCGAAATCATGCCGGTCACCAGGACGCACGATGAGTCCATCACCTACTTGCAAGGCAATGCCTTTTCCCTCAACTTCCAGCTCAAGGCAGCCGTGCAGCGGCCATATCACCTGAGAATGGTCGTGCACGTGCCCACCCGGCGCTTGGCCATATGAGCGCACCGACAATTGGGAATTGGGCTTCATCCGACGAATTGTGACCTACAACAGCCTGAGTTTGGGCGGCGTTGAATTGAGCAACCAGTAAGCCGACGTTCGTGTGCGTCTCTTACCAGCCCAATGCGGTCAGGCGGGACGGAGGAAGCTGTCATTCGCCGGGCCAACGCCGAATCAGAACTTGATCTGGTCCCGGCACTGACCTAGGCAAGACGGGTCCAGCACTGTTTTGCATGCTTCCCAGATGTAGCGCTCATGGTAGACTTTTCTGGTGCCTCCGTAGGCGTCAGCCAAGCAGTGCATCCTCGGACTAGGGGGCGCAGGTGATGGCATCGACCTGGTTGTTCTCCAGCATCGGGTAGAGTTCTTTCAGCAAGTCCTGCAAGCGCTAGGCGCCGAACACTTTCTCCTCGCTTTGCGGCCCCACCAATTTGGGGGACCAGCGCGCGAGTATTGTCTGGAGCTTGTCAAACGACAACGGCTTGGTGATGACATCATCCATGCCCGCGTCAAGCCAGCGCAGTCGATCACTTTCAGGCGCGTTGGCAGTAAGCGCAATGATAGTGCGCCGCGCTTGGCCGTTGGTCTTCTCCCACTGGCGAATCAACTCGGTGGTGGCGTAGCCATTGAGGTGCGGCATCTTCAAGTCCATCAGTACCATCTGCGCCATATCGCCCTGCACGATGGCATCCAGCGCCTGCTGGCCATCCTCAGCCATGCTCACGTTCAGGCCTAGTCGCTCCAGCAGCACAGTGGCCAAGCGTTGGTGGGCAAGGTTATCTTCAACTAGCAGCAGACGCGCCGACTGCGGTGGGCACAACGCGTGGGCCAGGTTTTCCGAGGTGCGCGGTAGTTCGGGCATAGTAGTATGGACCGCCTGGCGCTCGGCCGGGATGCGAAACCAGAAGCGCGAGCCCTTTCCCGGTTCACTCTCCACTCCTACCTCTCCGCCCATCAATTGCGCAAGTGTGCGCACAATCGACAAGCCCAAGCCCGTGCCGCCATGCTGGCGCGTGGTGGAGGAATCCACCTGCGAGAAATTCTGGAATAGCTTGTCGAGTTTGTCGTTGGCAATGCCGATTCCGGTGTCCGTCACTGAAAACTCGAGCGTGGCTGTGTTTCCGGTGCTGCTGACCTCAAAGACTTCGATACTGATGTTGCCTTGTTGGGTAAACTTGATCGCGTTGCTAACCAGGTTGGAGAGCATTTGCGTGAGGCGGTGCGGGTCGCCCAGGTACTGTGCCTGTGGGCCACGCCAGGCACTATCGATCCACAGACCCTTGACTCTTGCATTTTGCGAAAACAGTTCCCGCACATGCTCCATGAGTTGGATTGGTGAAATCTTAGTCGATTCGAGTTCCATCTTGCCAGCTTCAATTTTGGCCAGGTCGAGAATGTCGTTGATCATCACCAACAATGTTTGACCTGAAGCCAGGACTGTACGTGCGCACTCCATGCGATCATCTTGCTTGATGTCGTCCATCATCAGCAACTGCGCGTTACCCAGGACGCTATTGAGCGGGGTTCGCAATTCGTGGCTCATGGTCGTCAGGAACTGACTCTTGGCAACACTGGCTGCTTGGGCTGCGTCCCTGGCCGCCATCAGTTCCAACTGCGTCTGCTTAAGTTCGCTTACGTCAAATACCACGGCGTAAAAGCCGCGCACCACCCCATCATGTACGTCGGGAACATACTCGGCCTGTGAATGCCGCATGCGCCCATCCAGCGTCGGGATTCCACGCTCAAATCTCTGGCGTTGGCCGCGCAGGACCGCTTCCATGAAGGGCAGGTTTTGCTCGTAACTCTCCTCGCCGATGATTTGGCGGATGTGCATGCCCGGCATCGTAGCCGGATCGATGCCGAACCACTCGGCATACGCTCGATTGCCATAGCGGGTGATGAGGTTGTTGTCCCAATAGCCAATCATGGCCGGAACGCTGTCGATCGCGCCGTTGGCAAAAGAGTTCACCCTGTTTGTTGCGCTTAGGTTCATGGGACAACCTTGACATGTGTTAAATGAATTGCCAACTCGAACACGTTAATTCAGGCGCTGTCGGCATGCACAATCAAACCAATCATCATCCACGGTGGAATATATCTTATTTGTCCAGGACTCGCCTTGATTGCTCGTCGGCGCCGCAAACAATCCCTGCTGGTTGCGCCCCATGAGCACCAATCTGGTGCGGCAGGGTTGAAGCGCTACTTGAAGGGTCGCCCCAACTCAGAACACGCGTTTCTTCTCGAACGGGGTGTTTTGGTGGTTTGAAGAATTCGCCATCAGCGTGAGTCGCTGATATATTGCCACTGGACACCCCAGCGTTTTTTCGCTAGACGACGGCAGATTGAACATGCGATACTGCAGACATGTGGTTATCAAACCTATCAGCTTATTGCCATGTACCTTCTACCCCTGATGCGTTCAAATTTGCAAATCTTCCTATTCGGGATGATCGCATCGTGCTTGCTGATTGCCAGTGATGCTTCTTGGGCCGCCGCCGGCGCCATCCAGTTGGTCATCGGCATTGCGCGCATTTCCCAACATCATGGCCAAGAGAGATCGGCCGCGCGCGGCGACAACTTGTACGAGGGTGACACAGTTGCCACTGGGAACAATTCCAATGTGCAAATTCGTATGCTTGACGAGGCAATTATCTGGATTCGCCCGAATTCCGAGTTCACGATAGACAAATATCGGTCGGACCAGCACGGTGCCGCAAAGAATGAAGCCAGCCTTCGCTTATCGAGCGGTGGCATTCGCCAGGTCACAGGAATGATCGGGAAATCATCTCCGTCTGATTACAAACTCAAAACACCCAACGCGGTCATCGGGATTCGCGGTACGGAATTTGATGCGATGTACGCTACACCTCAGATCGCCGCGCAATTGAACACACCCGAGGGAACTTACAACCGGGTCTACTCAGGGTCCACATCCTTGGAGAGTGCTTCCGGAAAGATCAACCTGAAGAAGGATGAAGCTGGCTTCATGGGGGTCGAAAGTTCAGACAAACCCCAAGTGCTGCCCCGAATTCCATCTTTCTTGAACACCAATGTTAGTGCTCCGCCTGAAAATTCCGGTGGTGCCCCCCCTAAAGCGAAATCTTTGCTGATTTCAGTCCGATACGGAGAAGCAAATTCCGATTCCATCAGTTCAATTAGCAGCCGAGATACTGGCACTGAGCAGCGTGTGCAGGCCATGGAAGGTGAACGTACCACGTTGACCGTAATGGAGGGCCCAGCGCCGCGCAAAGCGGGACAGACGGGAGCACGGCCTGTGACCCAGACCACATTCGAAGTTAGTGCAAAGGTAGACGGGAATTCGGTCGCGGTGAAGTTTTTTTCGCAGCAACAGACCGCAAGTTCCAGTGTCGGCCAGGCAACCCAGGTAGCTACTAGCCTGAGCATTCCACTTGGTGTTTGGACCGAGGTTAGCGGTCGCGGTCCATGGAGCAGTTCAGGCAACACTACCATCTCTTCCAGAGACGCATCAGGGAACCCCGGTCATGTCTATTTGAAAGTGGACGACATCAGCCGTTAAGCGAAACAGCATGCGCAGGAACAGCGTAAGGGTTTTGCTGGGAATCGGGTTGGTAGTCTTGTTCGCATGTCACGTTGCAGGGTGGATCAGCTTGCCATTTCTGCCATTGGTCGAGTCAATGTTCTACGACGCTCGCGTTCGTGCACTCGCGCCTCACACGATCGATGACCGCATCGTCGTGATAGACATTGATGAAAAGAGTCTGCGCGAAAAGGACCGCGGCGGCGAAGGCCACTGGCCGTGGCGCAGGGACCGGTTGGCGCAGTTGGTGACCGACTTATTTGATAGGTACGGTGTTTCCCTAGTGGCAATGGATCTCATCCTTTCCGAAAGGGACGCATCTCCCGAAATTGATATTTTGGAAAACTTGAAACAGCATGAATTGAAGGCTGTACCTGAGTTTGCAGTAGCTCTTGAGCACTTGAAATCAGGCTTGACATTTGATCAATTGCTGGGGAAGTCAATGCAGGGTGGGCCGGTGGTACTGGGGTATGCGTTTCACAATGACACACCAGCGACGAACACGCGATTGCCGCAAGGGTACGCTCCCGATTCCATGAGCTTATCCAAGTTACGCTCTCAGTCATATCCGGGATACTCGGGCCTTCTGCCCGAGTTGCAGGAGAACGCAGCGGGGGCGGGCCACTTGAATCATGTGCGCGACAGTGATGGCGTTACCCGACGGGTACCACTGCTGATCGAATACAACGGGCGCTATTACCCGTCGTTGGCATTGGCAGTAGTGCAGACGCTAACCGGGGTGACGTCACTGGGCTTCGTCACGTCGCCTCGCGGAGATGATGTGGTTCAGGCAGAAAGGGTAACCGTAGGCCCGATTGTGGTGCCAATGGATGATGCGCTCAACGTGCTGGTGCCTTTCCGAGGAGCGGCGCACAGCTTTTCCTATGTTTCTGCGACAGACGTATTGCACGGACGCGTTCCTGTGGAGCAGTTGAAGAATCGCATCGTATTGGTTGGCACATCCGCGGCAGGTTTGTCTGATCTGGCAACCACCCCGATGGGCGTGAGTTTCCCTGGGGTCGAAATCCACGCCAATTTGATCACCGGAATGCTTGACGGCCGCATAGTTCAACCTGCTGCTTATGTCGAAATGGGGAGCGTCATTGTCCTTGGCTTGATAATGGTTTTTGGGGGAATATGGCTCAAACCTCAATACACCATGCTCACCTTGCTGCTGTCCCTGGCAGGGCTGGTTGCATTTAGCATGAGCATGCAATTCACGCAGCAATTGATGTTGCCTTTGGCGGCTCCTCTCCTGTGTTTGGTCAGTGTTTTCATCTTCCAGATGAGTTATGGGTACTTTGTAGAGTCACGCGGCAAACGTCAGATGTCCCAGCTCTTTGCCAACTACGTTCCACCTGAAATTGTGGAAAGAATGGCAGAGAATCCGGATGCCTTCAGCATGTCGCCTGTCGAGCGCGAATTGACGGTGTTGTTTGCCGATGTTCGGGGCTTTACTTCCATTTCTGAGCAGCTAAGTCCGACTGAGCTGGCGGAACTATTGAATGCGTTCCTGACAGCCATGAGCGAAATCATTCGGGAACGGCACCATGGCACACTGGATAAGTACATTGGTGACGCGGTCATGGCATTTTGGGGCGCACCGATACCGGACGCGCATCACGCTGACGACGCCGTTTTGGCGGCGTTAGACATGCAGCGAGAGGTGCGGCGGCTTAACCAGGAGTTCATTGCCAAAGGTTGGCCTGCGTTGAAAATCGGCATTGGCCTGAATTCCGGTCTCATGCGGGTAGGCGATATGGGCTCCAAGGTTCGGCGAGCTTACACCGTCATGGGGGACGCAGTAAACCTTGGCGCTCGATTAGAGGGACTGACAAAGATTTATGGCGTTGACATCTTGATCAGTGGATACACCCGTAGCCTGCTGCAGGGTTGGATTTGCCGTGAAGTCGATAGGGTTCGGGTCAAAGGAAAGCATCAACTTATATCTATCTACGAACCCCTAGGCCGAGTGGACGATGTTCCAGGCGCCGTCCTAGAAGAATTGCACTTTTGGGATCAGGTGCTGATGGCTTATCGGTCTCAGCAATGGGTGACGGCACGGGACTTAATCGCTCATCTTATTCAAGAGCACCCGACTTCTGGACTCTATGCGTTGTATGCACAGCGAATCGAACACTTCGAAAGCCAGTCGCCTACCCTGGATTGGGATGGTGCGACGAATTTTGAAATCAAGTAACACACGACGGTGAAAGAACTCAGATGAGCCTTCCATTTTCTTGTCATCAGCTTGCACTCTTTCACGCGCATCTAGGGTACCTTTGATCGAATTCGCGACCACACTGCAGTCGTAGCTCTACCAGAAGCAATGACTGCAATCTGGCGGTCAATTTGAACTTCTGTATTTCCGGATACGCTGCATTCCCGAAGTCCAGCAAGGCGATGGTTGCAGGCATACCAACATCGTTGTCCGCCCAGGGCATTGGGGTGGATTGGCGTTGCGTGGACTTGGGGTTTTGCCAAGTCAAGAAGGAGCAAAGGGCGAAGCCCACAAAAAAACCGGGCCAAGGCCCGGTTTTTTGTTGAGTCGCAGTAAACGCTTAGTGGCCGGAGGCGGTGGAGGCACCCAGGCCGGTTTCGGAGCGGACCTGCTGCAGCTTGAACGCATCGCGTTCCTTGGCGGCTTGCGGGCTGCGGTCGAGCACCGAGAACAGCCACACGCCGACAAAGCCGATGGTCATGGAGAACAGGGCGGGCGAGGTGTAGGGGAACAGTGACGAGCCCTTGGGGTTGCCCAGCACCGCTTCCCAGACCGAGGGCGAAACCACGGTCAGGCCAACGGAGGAGATCAGACCCAGGAAGCCGCCAATGACTGCGCCCTTGGTGGTGCAGTCTTTCCACAGCACCGACATGAACAGCACCGGGAAGTTGGCCGAAGCCGCAATCGCGAATGCCAGTGACACCATGAAGGCGATGTTCTGCTTCTCGAAGGCAATACCGAGCGCCACGGCGATGATGCCCAGTGCCACGGTGGTGTAGCGCGAAACCTTCAGTTCGGAATCGCTGTCGGCGTTGCCCTTCTTGATCACGGTGGCGTACAGGTCGTGCGACACGGCTGATGCGCCAGAGAGCGTCAGGCCGGCAACCACAGCCAGAATGGTGGCAAACGCCACGGCCGAGATGAAGCCGAAGAACACGTTGCCGCCAACGGCCTTGGCCACCAGCACGGCTGCCATGTTGGCCGAGCCGCCACCGCCCTTGATGATGCCCTTGGCAGTGTCTGCAAATTCAGGATTGGTCAGCACCAGGGTGATGGCACCAAAGCCGATGATGAAAATCAGCACGTAGAAGTAGCCAATCCAAGTGGTCGCCCAGAACACCGACTTACGCGCCTGCTTGGCGTCCGGTACGGTGAAGAAGCGCATCAGGATGTGGGGCAAGCCAGCGGTGCCGAACATCAGCGCCATACCAAACGAGATCGCCGAAATCGGGTCTTTCACAAAGCCGCCCGGGCCCATGATCGACAGGCCCAGCTTGGCCGCTTCTTCAGCGGTCTTGCCGTTGTTGGTGGCGATGTCGGTACGCACCTTCACGCCGGCGGCAAACAGGGCTTCGGGGCTGAAGCCATACTGCGCCAGCACCATGAAGGCCATGAACGATACCCCGGCCAGCAGCAAGCAGGCCTTGATGATCTGCACCCAGGTGGTTGCAGTCATGCCGCCAAACAGCACGTAAATCATCATCAGCGCGCCGACGATCACCACCGCCATCCAGTATTCCAGACCAAACAGCAGTTTGATCAGGGCACCGGCACCCACCATCTGGGCGATCAGGTAGAACGCCACCACCACCAGCGTGCCGGATGCGGCAAACAGGCGAATGGGGGTTTGCTGGAAGCGGTAACCGGCCACGTCGGCAAAGGTGAACTTGCCCAGGTTGCGCAGGCGCTCAGCCATCAGGAAGGTAATCACGGGCCAGCCCACCAGAAAGCCGATCGAGTAGATCAGGCCGTCGTAGCCGGTGGCCATCACAGCCGCCGAGATACCCAGGAAGGACGCCGCCGACATGTAGTCGCCAGCAATCGCCAGACCGTTCTGGAAGCCGGTAATGCCGCCGCCGCCGGTGTAGAAGTCAGCCGCCGACTTGGTGCGTGCAGCCGCCCACTTGGTGATGAACAGGGTGCCCACCACAAAGGTGGCAAACATCGAGATCGCAACCCAGTTGGTGGGTTGCTTGTCTACTTGGCCGAGGTCAGCACCAGCAGCCAGTGCGCCGGCGCTGGCCAGCAGTGCCACCAGGGCAAAAAGGAGTCGGGACAAAGGTGCCTTCATTTGGAAGCCTCGTTCAGGATTTCAGCAGTCAGGCGGTCGAATTCGCTGTTGGCGCGACGCACGTAGATGCCGGTAATGATGATGGTAAATACGATCACGCCCATGCCGATGGGGATGCCAATGGTGGTGACACCGGCGCCCATGGGTTGTGCGAGAAAGGGTTTGTTGAACGCGATCAGAGCAATGTAGCCGTAGTACACCACCATCATGATGATGGTCAGCATCCAGCCAAATGAATTGCGCTTGGCGCGCAGCTCGTGGTACTTCGGGCTGGCCTCGATCTTGGCCACCAGGGGGTCAGTCATAGTGTGTTTCTCCGGGAATAGTTATTAGCCACTGCAGCGGACCAGAACGATCCTTGCAGGGGGTGGATATTGTCGGGACGGACTGACTAAGTCCTTACGCTGGTCTAGGGACTTTCCCTTGGTTGCATTTCGGAGGCAACGCCGTATTCGGGTCAAAATGGGCTCTATTTATCACGATCCAAAACGCTGTCTCAGGGTTACTTCCTAGTTTGTAAGCAAATGTACAGATTGCGGTAAGTTGCCGTTGGAACGCTGTCAGAAAACGGTCAGAACTCGGTTTCATAGTGCGCTCACCCGAGCCCTTCGGGCGTAGGAAATATTTTTATAAGGAGACACAACATGGCAGTTTCGATAGCGCCACGGCCCATGTCGGAAGGCGAGCGGATGGTGATTTTCGCCTCCTCGCTGGGCACGATATTCGAGTGGTATGACTTCTATTTGTTCGGTGTGATGTCGGCCATCATTGCGGCCAACTTCTTCAGTGCACTGGACGAGAGCACGCGCAACATCTTCGTGTTGCTGGCGTTCGCCGCAGGCTTTGCGGTGCGACCTTTTGGCGCGCTGGTGTTTGGCCGGTTAGGCGACATGATCGGGCGCAAATACACCTTCCTGATCACCATCCTGATCATGGGCTTGTCCACCTTCCTGGTGGCCTTCTTGCCGACCTACAAAAGCGCCGGCATCATCGCCCCTATCAGCCTGATTGCCTTGCGCCTGTTCCAGGGCCTGGCGCTCGGTGGTGAATACGGTGGTGCTGCAACCTACGTGGCCGAGCACGCCCCGCATGGCCGTCGCGGCTTCTACACCTCGTGGATTCAAACCACCGCCACGGTCGGCCTGATGCTGGCCCTGATGGTGATCCTGGGTGCGCGCACCTACTACGGCGAAAAAGAGTTTGCCGACTGGGCCTGGCGTATTCCCTACGGCGTCTCCGGCATCCTGCTGGCCATTTCGGTGTGGATCCGCCTCAAGCTCAACGAGTCGCCCGCATTTGCCAAGATGAAGGCCGAAGGCAAGACCTCCAAGGCGCCGCTGTCCGAGTCTTTCGGCCAATGGAAAAACGCCAAGGTCGTGATTCTGGCGCTGTTTGGTTTGACTGCCGGGCAAGCGGTGGTGTGGTACGGCGGACAGTTCTATTCGCTGTTCTTCCTGCAATCCTTCCTCAAGGTCGACGGCCCCACGGCCAACATCCTGATTGCGCTGTCGCTCATCTTGGGCACACCGTTCTTCATCCTGTTTGGTGGATGGTCTGACAAGATTGGCCGCAAGCCCATCATCATGGCCGGTTGCCTGCTGGCGGTACTGACCTACTTCCCGCTGTTTGGTGCGCTCACCACCTACGCCAACCCCAAGCTGCAACAGGCGATCCAAAAGTCCCCTGTGACGGTGGTATCTGACAAGGCCAACTGCAACCTGATCCTGAACCTGACCGGTACTGCCAAGTTCACCACCCCGTGTGACTTGGCCCGGGTGTACCTCTCCAACGCCGGTGTCAACTACGACAGCGTGGCGCAGGCGGGTGCCGTGGCTGCGGTGAAGGTGGGCGACAAGGAGATTGCCAGCTACGATGGTGCCGCTCCCACCGCCAAGGACGACAAGGCCCGATTCGAGAAGGAAGTGCGTGAAGCCCTCAACGCCGCCGGTTACCCCGCCAAGGCCGACCCGATTCCGGCCGGTTCGAGCAACTGGTTCATGCTGGTGCTGATTCTGACCATTCTGGTGATCTATGTGACCATGGTCTATGGCCCCATCGCGGCCATGCTGGTGGAACTGTTCCCAACCCGCATCCGCTACACCTCGATGAGCTTGCCTTACCACATCGGCAACGGCTGGTTCGGTGGCTTCCTGCCAGCGATCTCGTTCTCGATCGTTGCGGCGCAGGGTAATATCTACAGCGGCCTGTGGTATCCGATCATCATCGCCTCAATGACCTTTGTGGTCGGCATGTTGTTCGTCAAGGAAACCAAGGACGTTGACATCTACGCCAACGACTAGCACCGTTTGAGTTGACCGCGCCGGGTGTTTTGAGCCGGCGCGTTGTTCACGGGCTCTCGGTTGAGAGCCCTTCTTTTTTGGAGAAAAGAGTATGTGGAAAATTGCTGTGGGTTTTATCCTGTTTGCTGCACTGGCCATGTTCATGCTCAGCCGTGGGGGCGATGTGGACATGAGCGGCGAAAAACACGGTGACATCGGCCACGTAGAAGCCCCGGCCACTGCCGCCTCAGGAGCCGCGTCAGCACCCGCCGCAGATGCCAGCGCGCCCAAGCAGTGATAGGGAACCGTCATCGCAAATTGGCTGTCATTGCGAGGATGAAAGGCTGTCATTGCGAGCGAAGCGCGGCAATCCATGCAAGCACAAAGTCATGGATCGCCACGGCCTGACGGCCTCGCGATGACGAGGGGGAGTAGCCTTGCGATGACGCGCGGGAGTAGCCTTGCGATGACGCGCGGGAGTAGCCTTGCGAGGATGAAAGGCTGTCATTGCGAGCGAAGCGCGGCAATCCATGCAGGCACGAAGTCATGGATCGCCACGGCCTGACGGCCTCGCGATGACGAGGGGGAGTAGCCTCGCGATGACGAGCTGTGCCCACTGCGCCTTGACGCGCGGGAGTAGCCTTGCGATGCTGAGAGCCGGGAGCTGAATCCCGGAAAGATCAATAGAATGTCTCTCCCCTTCATACGAGAGCATTCCATATGTCCCAGGGCACCATCCGCATTCGCGGGGCGCGGCAGCACAACCTCAAGAACCTTGACCTCGACATTCGCACCGGCGAGTTGACCGTGGTCACGGGCCCCAGCGGCTCGGGCAAGTCCAGCCTGGTGTTTGACACGCTCTACGCCGAGGGCCAGCGCCGCTACGTCGAGACCTTCTCGGCCTACGCGCGCCAGTTTCTGGACCGCATGGACAAGCCTGCGGTGGACAAGGTCGAGGGCGTGCCACCCGCGATTGCCATCGACCAGACCAACCCGGTGCGCTCGAGCCGCTCCACCGTGGGGACGATGACCGAGCTTAACGACCACCTCAAGCTCCTGTTCTCGCGCGCGGCCAGCCTGTTTGACCGCCAAAGCGCCCTGCCGGTACAGCACGACACGCCCGAAACCATTTACGCCGAACTGCAGCGCCGCGCGCACGCCCTGCACGCCGGCGCGCCCGCTGCGGGCGAGCCGCGCCTGGTGCTGACCTTTCCGGTCGAGTTGCCCGCCGCCACCAGCGCCGAAGAAGTGACCCAATGGCTTGCCGCCAGCGGCTACACCCGCGTCCACGCCGAGCGCGAAGTGCAAGCCCCAGCGCAGCCGGACACTGCCGTCAAAAAGCCCGCCAAGGCCGGTGCAAAGAAAAGCGCACAGGCAGCCGCTGCCAAGGCGGCCAGCAGCACCCAGCGCAAAGTGCTCGACGTGGTGGCCGACCGCTTTCGCATCGGCAGCGTGGAAAAAGTGCGCGCCCTCGAAGCGATTGAAGTGGCGCTCAAACGCGGCAGTGGCCGCATCAACGTCTATGTGCTGCCCGACGCGGCGCAGCCCGAGCCTGACGCTGTAGCCCAAATGCCGACTGAGCCATTGGTGTGGCGCTTTTCCACCGGACTGCACTGTCCGCAAAGCGACCTGCGCTACGCCGACCCGGTCTCGTCGATGTTCTCGTTCAACTCTGCCGTGGGGGCCTGCGAAACCTGTCGCGGCTTTGGCCGGGTGGTGGGCGTGGACTACGGCCTGGTCATCCCCGACGAAAAGCTCACGCTGCGCGCCGGTGCCATCAAGCCCATGCAGACACCCGCCTGGTCCGAATGCCAGGACGACCTGATGCGCCACGCCGAAGCGGCCGGTATCCCGCGCGACACCCCCTGGTACAAGCTCACCGAAGCACAGCGCCATTGGGTGCTCAAAGGCTCGCCGAACTGGAACGGCAAGTGGAACCAGCAGTGGTACGGCGTGGACCGCTTCTTCACCTATCTGGAGAGCAAAGCCTACAAGATGCACATCCGCGTGCTGCTCTCCAAATACCGCAGCTACACGCCCTGCGGCACCTGCGGCGGCGCACGCCTCAAAACCGAAAGCCTGCTCTGGCGCATCGGTACCAAAGCCCAAGCCGACGCCGCGCTGCCGTCCGCGCAGCGCTTCATGCCCCAAGGTGTGCACTGGACCCGCGCCCAACTCGAAGCCCTGCCCGGCCTGTGCCTGCACGACATGATGCTGCTCCCCCTGGACCGCCTGCGCCGCTTCTTCGACGCCCTGCAGGCCGATTCAACGCAACCCGCATCGCCCACCCAAACCACGCCCAAGGCGCTGGGCAGTTCCTCCCCCAACCAAGCCGTGTCCGGGGCGGCGGCGGGCGACGATTTCTGCTTGCAGCATGAGGAGCCCGCCACCCCCTCCGAAGCCGAAGCCAAAACCCTCAAGCTGCTGTTCGAAGAAGTCTGCACCCGCCTGCGCTACCTGTGCGACGTGGGCATTGGCTACCTCACGCTCGACCGCCAGAGCCGCACCTTGAGTGGCGGCGAAGTGCAGCGCATCAACCTCACCACGGCGCTGGGCACCTCGCTGGTCAACACCTTGTTTGTGCTCGACGAACCCAGCATCGGCCTGCACCCACGCGACATGCACCGCATCATCGTCGCCATGCAACGCCTGCGCGATGCTGGCAACACCCTGGTGGTGGTAGAGCACGACCCGGCCGTGATGCTCGCCGCCGACCGCATGCTCGACATGGGGCCGGGCCCGGGCGAGCGCGGCGGCACCATCGTGTTTGACGGCAGCACCGAAGCGCTCAAAAGTGCCGACACCCTCACCGGTGCCTACCTGGGCGGGCGCAAGCAGGTTGGCATGGGCTTCAAGCGCATGGTTGCGGCCAACACGCCACGGCTGCTGCTTGAAGGCGTGACCGAGCACAACCTCAAGAACATCTCGATCGAAATCCCGCTGCAGCGCATGGTGTGCATCACCGGCGTGTCGGGCTCGGGCAAGTCCACGCTGGTGCAGGACGTGCTCGCTCCGGCCCTGCTGCGCCACTTTGGCAAGTCCACCGAAACGCCGGGTGCCCACGTACGCCTGCTCGGGGCCGAGCAGTTGAGCGCGGTGGTGTTTGTCGACCAGTCGCCCATTGGCAAAACGGCGCGCTCCAACCCGGTGAGCTACGTCGGTGCCTGGGACGCGATTCGCGAGCTGTTTGCCACCGCGCCGCTCTCGCGTGAGCGCGGCTACACCGCCAGCAAGTTCAGCTTCAACAGTGGCGACGGGCGTTGCCCAAGCTGCGGCGGCTCGGGCTTCGAGCATGTCGAGATGCAGTTCCTCAGCGACGTCTATCTGCGCTGCCCGGATTGCGACGGCAAGCGCTACCGGCCCGAGATTCTGGAAGTCACCATCACCCGCGACGTGGCCATGAACGTGGCCGACGTGCTTGACCTCACGGTGAGCCAGGCGGTGCAGCGTTTTGCCAACGACCGCGAGGTGGTGCGCGTGCTGCAGCCCATCGTCGATGTCGGGCTGGAGTACGTCAAGCTCGGCCAGCCCGTGCCCACGCTCTCGGGCGGCGAGGCGCAGCGCCTCAAGCTGGCCGGTTTTCTGGCCGAGGCGGCGCGCAGCAACAGCGCCAGCCGCCAGGCCCTGGCGCAGCGCGGCAGTCTGTTCATGCTCGACGAGCCCACCACCGGTTTGCACTTTGACGACATCGCCAAGCTGCTGCGTGCTTTGCGCAAGCTGATGGACGCGGGCCACTCGCTGGTGGTGATCGAGCACAACCTGGACGTGATCCGCTCCAGTGACTGGCTGATCGACCTTGGCCCCGAGGGGGGTGAAGGCGGCGGCGAAGTGGTGGCCTATGGCACGCCCGAAGACGTGCTGCTGCACCCCACCTCACACACCGGCAAGGCCCTGCGCGACTACGCGGCGCAAATGGGAGTGGTGCACGAGATCGCGGAGCCGCGCCTTGCCTATGGTGCGCTCGCCGCCGTTGGCGGCATTGCGCTCGCTGCTACTGGCACCGGTGCGCTCGTCGCAGCAGGCGGGCTTACGCCGGGCGCCTCATACGCAAGCGCAAAATCGTCGCCCGGCGCAAGCCCGCCTGCTGCGGCTCTGTGGCATACGGAAGGGAATGGGGGTCAGGCCCCGAGGGAATGGGGTCAGATCCCAATTCAGGACAAGAGCGCAGACGGAGAAGAGCAGCCTCCAACGAAATTGGGCTCTGACCTCATTTCCGCCATTTCCGACGCGCGCAATTCCGTTGCCGCCATTTCCAGCATTTCCACCCCCCTCACAGAAAACTCCATCCGCATCGTCAACGCCCGCGAGCACAACCTCAAGTCGCTCAGCGTCAACATCCCGCGCGGCAAGTTCAACGTGGTTACGGGCGTCTCGGGTTCGGGCAAATCCACGCTGGCGTTTGACATTTTGTTCAACGAAGGCCAGCGCCGTTATCTGGAGTCGCTCAACGCCTACGCCCGCTCGATCGTGCAGCCCGCAGGGCGGCCCGAGGTGGATGCGGTGTATGGCATTCCGCCCACGGTGGCGATTGAACAACGCCTGTCGCGCGGCGGGCGCAAGTCCACCGTGGGCACCACCACCGAGGTCTGGCATTTCCTGCGGCTGCTGTTTGTGAAGCTGGGCACGCAGCATTGCGTCAAGGACGGTGCGGCGGTGCAGCCGCAGTCGGCTGACAGCATTGCCGCGCAGTTGCTCACCCAGTACCGAGGTCAGCACATCGGCTTGCTTGCGCCGCTGGTGGTCTCGCGCAAAGGCGTGTACACCGAGCTGGCCGATTGGACGCGGCCGCGTGGCTTTACGCATTTGCGGGTGGACGGCAATTTTTTGCCCACCACGGGATTCCCGCGTATCGACCGTTTCAAGGAGCACAACATCGAGCTGCCGGTAGCCAGCCTGGATGTGAGCGCTGCCAACGAAGTTGCCTTGCGTGCCGCACTCACCAGCGCCTTGCAGCACGGCAAAGGCGTGGTGCAGGTGCTCTCGCATCTGGACGGCTTGGGCACTGCCATGGCCGAGGGTGCGCCCACGGCCGGCATTGGGCGCTTGCAGGCGTTTTCTACCAAGCGTGCCTGCCCGCTGTGCTCCACCTCGTACGCCGAGCTTGACCCGCGGCTGTTTAGCTACAACAGCAAGCACGGCTGGTGCCCCGAGTGCGTGGGCACGGGCGTGGCGCTTACGCGCGAGCAGCGCAAGGTGTTTGACGACTCGGTGCGCGACGACAGCGGTGGCGGGCGCGAGCAGACCTTTGCCGAGGCCGATATCGAAGACCTGCACGACGCCGCCTGCCCGGCCTGCCAGGGCACGCGCCTCAACGCCATGGCGCGCGCCGTCAAGTTTGCCGGGGTGGGCATTACCGAGATTGCACGCCTGTGCGTAAGCGACGTACGTGCCTGGGTGCAAACGCTGCAACTGGCAGGTGGCATGAGCACGCGCGAGACCGACATCGCGCGCGACCTGGTGCCCGAGATTCGCAGCCGCCTGGAGTTTCTGGAAGAAGTGGGCCTGGGCTACCTCACGCTCGACCGCGGTGCGCCCACGCTCAGCGGCGGCGAGGCGCAGCGCATCCGGCTGGCGGCGCAGTTGGGCAGCAACCTGCAAGGCGTGTGCTACGTGCTCGACGAGCCCACCATCGGGCTGCACGCGCGCGACAACCGCATCCTGCTGGGCGCGCTGCAGTCGCTCAGCGACAAGGGCAACACCCTGGTGGTGGTGGAGCACGACGTGGACACCATTCGCCACGCCGAGCACATCATCGACATTGGCCCCAGCGCGGGCAAGCGCGGCGGGCGCCTGGTGGCGCAGGGCTCGGTGGCCGATCTGCAAGCCGCGCCCGACTCGCAGACCGGGCGCTACCTGCTGCACGCCATGAAGCACCCGCTGTCGCTACGGCGCGAGGTGGGGGCGGCCACCGACGCCGCGCCTTGGCTGACGGTGCACGACGCCACGCTGCACAACCTGCAAAACGTCACGGTGGCGCTGCCGCTGCAGCGCCTGGTGGCCATTGCCGGGGTGTCGGGCTCGGGCAAATCGACGCTGGCGCGCGACGTGCTACTGGCCAATGTGCAGATGGCGGTGCACAAGCGCAGCACCAAAGCTGGGCGCGACGCACTGGCGGGGGGCGAAGCACTGGACTGGAGCGGCTGCGCGGGCGTGAGCGGCTTTGAGGCCATTGACCGCGTGCTCGAAGTGGACCAGACCCCGATTGGCAAAACGCCGCGCTCGTGCCCGGCCACCTACATCGGCTTTTGGGACACCATCCGCAAACTGTTTGCCGACACGCTTGAAGCCCGGGCGCGCGGCTACGCGGCCAACCGCTTTAGCTTCAACACCGGCGAGGGGCGCTGCCCGGGCTGCGAAGGGCAGGGCATCCGCACCATTGGCATGAGCTTTTTGCCGGATGTGAAGGTGCTGTGCGAAACCTGCAAGGGCGCGCGCTTCAACCCCGAGACCCTGGCCGTCACCTGGCGCGGCAAGAATATTGGCGAGGTGCTGCAGATGGAGGTGGACGAGGCGGTGGCGTTTTTTGCTGCCATGCCGGTGATTGCGCACCCACTGCAACTGCTCAAGGACGTGGGGCTGGGCTACCTCACGTTGGGCCAGCCCTCGCCCACGCTCAGCGGCGGCGAGGCGCAGCGCATCAAGCTGGTGACCGAGCTTTCCAAGGTGCGCGACGACATCACGCGCCGAGGCCAGAAAGCGCCGCACACCCTGTATGTGCTGGACGAGCCCACCGTGGGCCTGCACATGGCCGACGTGGAAAAGCTCATCCACGTGCTGCACCGCCTGGTGGTGGGCGGCCACAGCGTGGTGGTGATCGAGCACGATCTGGACGTGATTGCCGAAGCCGATTGGGTGATTGACCTCGGCCCCGAAGGCGGCAGCGCGGGTGGGCGCGTGGTGGCGCAAGCCACACCCGAGGCCGTGGTGCGCCTGGGCACGCACACCGGCGTGGCACTGGCACAGACTTTACGGTAAAGTTGCCGCAACCAGAGCGATTCCCCGCCCGCTACGTTCTCATGCCCAACAAATCCTTTTAGCAAACGGAGCTGCTCTCCATGTTCCGTTCTCCGTCATTGCGAACAACCACTCCCGTCATCGCGAGCCACTGCTCAGTCATTGCGAACGCAGTGAAGCAATCCATGCAGGCATGCAGTCATGGATCGCCACGGCCTGACGGCCTCGCGATGACGGGAGTGGCTGTCATTGCGAGCCACCATTCCGTCATTGCGAGCCACCATTCCGTCATTGCGAACCTCCTCTCCGTCATTGCGAACGAAGTGAAGCAATCCATGAATCCCGGATTGCATGGACTGCCGCGTCGCTTCGTTCCTCGCAAGGACGAAACTACGGTTCGTGTCCCATTTGCTGTTTCGGTCCCCGAAACAGGGCGCGCGCGATGACCAGCCCAGGGCGCCCACGATGACCAACAGGCAAGACTCCTTGGGGACGGTGTTGTTGCGCGCCGTTGCGCGGCTGTTGTGTGTGCTGATGCTGGGGCTGGCCGGGAGCGCTATGGCGGGGTCGTATCCGGTGACGGACCTGGCCGTGCTGGTGGACGACAACGGCAGCGAAACCATTGAGAGCGTCAGCGCCAGTGCAGCGCAGGCGCGGTTTGTACCAGTCGATGGAAACATATTGAACCGGGGTTATACGCGCAAGGTGCACTGGCTGCGCTTTAGCGTGCAGGTGCCCCAAGCCGGAGCCTGGTGGCTCGATTTGCTGCCGCCCTACCTCGATGATGTGCGCCTGTACGAGCCTGGCGCAGCGGGCTATACCGAGCATCGCACCGGCGACCACCTGCCCTTTGCCAGCCGCGAGGCAAATTACCGGGGCTTTATCTTCAAACTGGCCGTGGCCGACGCCCAGCCACGCACCTTCTATCTGCGCCTGCAGACCACCAGTAACACGGGGGCGGCGCTGCAGTTGTGGCAGCCCGACGATTTTCATGCGGCCTCCAACCTGGAGTACGCGTTCATCGGCCTGATCCTTGGCATTTACACCATCGCGTTATTGCTCAACCTGATTCTCTGGTTCTGGAGACGTGAGTCACTGTATGCATGGTTCGGCTTGTATGTCTTTTGCAATATGGCGCTCCACTTCTGCACCACCGGCTTGGTGGGGCAGTACCTGCTGCCGCATATGCCGATGCTTGCCGATGGCCTGACCAGCGCCAGCGTGCTGGTGTTTCTGGCGATCTCGGGCCAGTTCTACCGGCTCGTCCTGGGCGTTGAGCGCGAGCAAAAGTTCCGTTACGTTATTTTTTTAGGGATGGTATTGCTGCCTCTGGCATCGCTGCCGACGATCTTCATTGGGCATTTTCCCCAGGCGGCAGGTGTCTGCGTGGCCTATGCGGGGCTGGCGAGCATTGCGGCCTTGTACGTCGCCTATGGCCAATGGCGTCAGGGCAGCCGTGAGTCATTGTTTTTGCTGGTTGCCCTCGCGCTGACCCTGGTTGGCAGCGTATGGAACGCCTTGACCCTGCTCGGGCTAATTGAGGGCGGAATGGCCATGCTTCGGTTCCAGCAGGTTCAACGGGTGTTTGTCCTGGCGGTTATGCAACTGGCGCTCTCGGTTCGAATGACCGCGCAACGCCGAAAGCAGCGCGATGCGGCTGAAAGTGTTGCGCGTGCCGAAGCAGAAAAGCGCAACGAGGAGTTGGCGCTGCAGCAACTGGTGCGTGCGCTGACCGAACAGAACGTGATCAACGACGATGTGCTGCTGCGCGACCATGCACTGAACCACATTTCGCAAGGCGTGCAGATTTCGGGGCCCGACCACCGGTTGACCTACGTTAATGCCGCGTTTGAGAAAAACACCGGCTATACCAGCTACGAAGTGCTGGGCCGAACCCCGGCCTTTTTGCGTGGGCCCGACACCGACCCCGCCACCATGGAGCGCATCCGCGTGGCACTGCGCAGTGGCGAGTCGTTCGACGGTGAAATTCTGAACTACCGCAAGGACGGCACATCGTTCTGGAACGAGCTTTCGATCTCGTCCATGGTTGACGCCGAGGGCCGTGTGAGCCAGTTTGTCTCGGTCCAGCGCGACGTGACCGAGCGCAAGCGCGTGCAGGAGCAGTTGCGCCAGACCGACGCCATACTGCGCGAGTCGATTGAGTCGCTGGACGCCGCCTTTGTTTTGTACGACGCCGACGACCGGCTGGTGTTGTGCAACCGCAGGTACCTTGAGCACTACGGTTCGGAAGAAACCGATGCTGAAACCATTCGGCGCTACGAGGAGTTTGTGCAGCCGGGGCGCACCTTTGAGGAAATCCTGCGTTTTCGCATCCAGCAGGGCAGCTACCCAAAGCTTTTGGACGCGTCGGACGAATGGATACAGGCCCAGGTGGTGGATCATCGCAAGGGGCGCAGTAACGTCATCAGGGAACTGGGCAACCACCACTGGGTGACGATCACCGACCGGTACACCGCTTCGGGCTATCTGGTGTGCATGCGCGTGGACATTACCGAACTTCAGCACGCCAAGGAGCAGGCCGAGCAGGCCAACCGTGCCAAGAGCGAATTCCTGGCCAATATGAGTCACGAGATCCGCACCCCGCTCAACGGGGTGCTGGGCATGGCGCAGATGCTGATGTCGCCCACGCTGGAAGAAAGCAAACGCCTGGACTACGCGCGTACCGTGTTGCAGTCGGGGCAGGCCCTGCTCAAGCTGTTGAACGAGATTCTGGATCTCTCGAAAATCGAGGCCGGCAAGGTAACGCCCGAGTCTGCGCTGATGGTGCCGGGCGCCGTGGTGCATGAAGTGGAAAACCTGTTTTCGCACGATGCGCGCGGCAAAGCCCTGGCGCTGCAGGCGCACTGGAGTGGTGACGCCCAGGCGTGCTACCTGAGCGACCCGTATCGGGTGCGCCAGATGCTCTCCAACCTGGTGGGCAACGCGCTCAAGTTCACCGCGCAAGGCACGATCCGCATCGAAGGCCGCGAAGTCAGCCGCTCAAGCCAGGCTGCCGTGCTGGAGTTTTCGGTGGCCGATACCGGCGCGGGCATTTCCGAGGACCGACAGTCGCTGCTGTTTGAGCGTTTTTCCCAAATGGATGGCAGCACCACGCGCCTGCACGGCGGCAGCGGACTGGGCCTGTACCTGGTGCGCAAACTCAGCGAGCTGATGGGCGGTGCGGTGGGCGTGCACAGTGAACTCGGGCAGGGCTCACGCTTCTGGTTTCGCGTTCAGGTGGGCTTGGCCGATGAGGCGTCGGCCACCGGCCTGCTGCATGCCAGCGCGGGGGGGCAAGCGGATGCGCCGCCCAGTGACCAACCGTTGCGCGGCAAGGTGCTGGTGGTGGAAGACCACCCGCTCAACCAGGACATTGCCATGTCGCTGGTTGCGCAACTCGGGCTGGAGGTCGCCCTGGCGGTGGACGGAGCGAAGGCGGTGCAGGCCATCGCCCAGGGTGGGCAGTTTGACATGGTGCTGATGGACCTGCAGATGCCGGTGATGGATGGGTGCAGTGCGACGCGGGCCATTCGCGCGTGGGAGGCGATCAGCGGTGCCAAGCGCCTGCCGGTGGTGGCCTTGACAGCGGGTGCCTATGCCGACGACCAGCAACGCTGCCAGGACGCCGACATGGACGACTTTCTGGCCAAGCCGATTGTGTTTGACGAACTGCGCCGTGTTTTGTCGCGCTGGCTGGCACCGGTGAGCCCGCAGGGGGCCGTGTTCGGTCATACTTCGGTCTCGGCGCTGAGCGTGGCGCAGGCGGCCCAGGTGGCCGCGTTGGTAGAGCAACTCGTGCCGCTGCTGGAGCAGAACAAGGTGGATGCCTTTGGGCCGTTCAGGCAACTGCTGGCGGCGGCGCAGGGCAGCGACCTGGCGGCACCGCTGGGCGAGGTAGAACGTATGCTGCAGGATTTTCGGTTTGATCTGGCGCTGGAACACTTGCAGGCGATGGCAGCAACTTATGGATGGAATGGCGTGAACCATGGCTAAAAGCGGCCCGAAGATTCTGGCGATCGACGACACCCCCGCCAATTTGCAGACCCTGATGGCGGTGCTGGCGTCGGACTTTGATCTGCGTGTGGCCCATTCGGGCGAAATGGGGCTCAAGGTGGCCGAGCGCGAGCCGCCCGACCTGATCCTGCTGGACGTGATGATGCCCGACATGGACGGCTTTGAGACCTGTCGGCGGCTCAAGGAAAACCCGCTGCTCAAGTCGGTTCCGGTGATCTTTCTGACCGCCATGGGCGAGAGCGAGAACGAGACCACCGGCCTGCTGCTGGGCGCGGCCGACTACATCACCAAACCGTTCAACGTGGCCATTACGCGCCACCGCATCAGCAACCTGCTCGAGCGCGAGCAGTTGCGCAAGAACCTGCAGGTGCACCGCGACCAACTGGAGCAACTGGTGCTGGAGCGCTCGGCCCAACTGGTGGACCGCATGGAGCAGCTCAACACCATCTTTTCGCTCTCGCCCGATGGGTTTGTGTCGTTTGACCAGGGCAATCGCGTCAAGCAGGTGTCGCCCTCGTTCACGCGCATGACCGGCCTGGCCGAGAAGGACGTGCTCGGGCTCGATGGCGACAGCTTCACTGCCAAACTTAACGCCCTGTGCAAGCCCAAGAGCCGCTACGGCACCGCCTTGCTGCGCAACCGGAAGGCCGACGCGCTGCTGCCGGGTGAGCCGCACTGGGCCACGATTGAGCTGGCCCCGCCGCAAAACCGGGTGCTGGAGTTGGCCGAGCGTAAGAGCAGCGCCAAGACCTTGTCCAAAATTCTGTACCTGCGCGACATCACGCACGAGGCGGAAGTGGACCGCATGAAGAGCAATTTCCTGGAAATGGCAGCGCACGAGTTGCGCACGCCCATGACCAGCGTGGTGGGCTTTACCGAACTGCTGCTGGACATGCCGATGGACGAAGACACGCGCCGCGAGATGGTGTCCACCATCCACCAGCAGGCCGAGCTGATGACGTCGATCGTCAACGAGTTGCTTGACCTTTCCGAGATTGACGCGCACCGGGGCCAGAACTTCGACATCGAGGTGCTAACTTTGGCCGAGGTGGTGGAGCAGGCAGCGCAGGACTACCGGCTGCCAAGCGCCGTGCAGCGCGCCAGCGTGCGCTTGCCCGCGCGCGCGCTGCAGGTGAGTGCCGACCGCAACAAGGTCCAGCAGGTGGTGAACAACCTGCTCTCCAACGCCTACAAGTATTCGCCGCTGGGCAGCGCGGTGCAGATCAACTTTCTGGAAAGCGCGATGGGCGAGCGGCGCATGGTGGGCTTTGAAGTGCGCGACAGCGGCATTGGCATGACAGTCGAGCAGCAAAAGCGCTGCTTCGAGCGCTTCTACCGCGCCGACACCTCCGGCAAGATTCCCGGCACCGGCCTGGGCATGTGCATCGTCAAAGAGATCGTGGAACTGCACAACGGCCACATCGACATCCGCAGCACCCCCGGCGCGGGGACGACGGTGACGGTGTGGTTCAGGGAGACCTAATTTCGTCTCTGCGCCAGGCGCTCTCGCGCTATCACCGTTATCGCGAGGCCACACTCCCGTCATCGCGAGGCCACTCCCCCGTTATCGCGAGGCCACACTCCCTCGTCATCGCGAGGCCGTCAGGCCGTGGCGATCCATGACTTTGTGCCTGCATGGATTGCCGCGTCGCTGCGCTCCTCGCAATGACGGCGATTGGTTATCGCGAGGCCGCACTCCCTCGTCATCGCGAGGCCACACTCCCGTCATCGCGAGGCCGTCAGGCCGTGGCGATCCATGACTTCTTGACTGCATGGATTGCCGCGTCGCTGCGCTCCTCGCAATGACGGCGATTGGTCCGCGCGAGGCCACACTCCCTCGTCATCGCGATGCCACACTCCCGTCATCGCGAGGCCGTCAGGCCGTGGCGATCCATGACTTTGTGCCTGCATGGATTGCCGCGTCGCTGCGCTCCTCGCAATGACGGCGCTTGGTTATCGCGAGGCCGCACTCCCTCGTCCGCGCGAACCCGTCAGATACTTGCGATGCGGCGCGTGCGCAGTAGGGCTACCCAGCCGATGGTGGCTACCGTGATCAGTGCGGTGGGGAAGGCGATGCGGGGCGAGAGGTCGATCAGTGCGCCCGAGATGGCCGAGGCGATCAGGCCGCCCAGGGTGTAGGTGAGCACCAGCACTGCGGTGCTGTTGACCAGGGTGACGCCTTTTTCGCGCGCGCCAATGTCGATCATGGTCAGGGTGTAGAGCGCGCCGCCCGAGGCGCCCCACAAGCAGACCATGGGCCAGAGCAGGTGCCGGACCTGGTGCACCGCCAGCGTGGCGCTGCTAGCCAGCAGGATGAGGGTGGCAAACAGCACCATCATGTTGCGCCGCCCCTGGGTGGGCGAGGCAAAGCGGTCGGCCACCAGCCCCGCCGGAAGTGCCGCCAGCGTGCCGCCCAAGCCGCTGAGCGCCACCAGCAGCGCGGCGGCGTTCTCGCTCAGGCCCAGCGTCAGGCCATACAGCGGAAGGATGGACGAGAGCCCAAGTTCAAAGAACCCGCCGATAAAGCCCGCCAGCATGATCACCGGATGGGCCAGCACCGCCTGCCACACGCCGTGCATGCCCACGCGGGCGGTGTGCTGGTCGTGCGCCGGGGGCAGCGGCGGGATCAGCGCCGTCCAGGCCAGGCCAAAGGCGAGCAGGCCAATCGTCACCGCCATGGCCGCCGGGCTGTCGGCACCCAACCATGCCAGTAGCGCCGGGCCAATGACGAAGGTGAGGCCGACCATGGTGGCGTAGGCACCGATGTAGCGGCCCAGGTGCTCGCTGGGCGCAAACTCGGCCACAAAGGCTTCGGCCAGCACCCAGCGCAATCCGCCGGCGATACCGGCCAGCAGCTCCAGCAAAAACCAGACCCAGAGCGTGTCGGTGGCCAGAAAGCCCACCGCCGCGAGCAGCGGCAGGCCCGAGGCCAGCCACATGGTGGTGCGCCGCCCCAGTGCCTGGGTGATGGTGGAGGCAAACGGCGTGATGATGAAGATGCCCATCCAGGTGGTGGCGGCAAACAGGCCGCCCACGGTGTTGGACACGGCGGCTTTCTTGAGCAGCAGCAACAGCAGCGGCGAGAGCATGAAGATGCCGCTGAGCTGGAACAGCGTGGAGCCAAAAATGCCCAAGAGACCGCGCCGGTTGCCTGGCATTGGGGCGTGCGCGCTCGCGTTCACGGCGGCGTTGCTGATGGCTGGCGCGCGTGCAGAATGGCTGCGCCCACTTCGGCAAACCCGGCACCGCGCTCGCTGGGGCACACATAGCGCGGCAAGTGGCGCAACTGGTCGACGTAACGGTGGATATTGGCCACGCCCACGCTGTGCCTGAAGTGCGCAAACATGGCCTCGTCGTTGCCTGAGTCGCCGACAAACACCCAGCGCTCCAGCTCCTGCGTCAGATCGCGCTGCAGCAACTCGCGCACGATCCAGCACGCGCCTTGCCATTTGTTGAAGTTGCCAAAACAGCCGTGGATGTGGATGCTGCTCACGCTGGTCTGCATGCCTTCGCTTTGCAGCACAGCCACCACCTGCTGCACCTGCTGGTCGCTCAGGCGGGCAAACTCGTGGTAGTCAAACGCCAGGTCGGTTTCGCGCCCACCGCTGTCGCGCGAGATTTCCACGCCCGGCACTTCGGACAGCACACGCTGCGCCACCTGCTGCATGCGCAGGGCGTTGGCCGCGCGCGTGGTGGCGTCTTGCTGGTAGCGTTTGGACAGCGCTGCGCCTTCGCGCACAAAAGCCACCGCGCCGTTCTCGGCCACCATGGCGTCCATTGGCCAGGGTGCGAGTCCGGCGGACGCATCGCCCTGGGCCAGACGCTGGCACCAGCCAATCGGCCGCCCGGTGATCGGTATCACCACCAGACCGGCTGTCTTGAGGCGCGCCAGCGTTTGCAGTGCATCGGGCGTGATTGCCCCTTCGGTGGTGAGCGTGTCGTCGATGTCGGTGAAGATGCCCACCAACGCGCGGCGCTCGTGCGCAGGCCACGCAGACAGGGCAAGCATGTCAGGCTGGGACACGGCTTAGCCCGCGCTCTGCAGCGCCAGACCGGCGTGCTCGCGCAGCGGGTGGAAGTGGATCTTGGGGAAGCGCTCCTGCGCCAGGCGCACGTCGTAGGGGCTGGTGCACAGGTAGGCCAGGGTGTCGGCGGCGTCGCGCGCCATGCGCATCGGGTAGGCGTTGGCAAACTCGCGCAGCTCGGCCGGGGTGTCGGCGGTGATCCAGCGCGCGCCGGTGTACTGGCAGCCTTCGAGCCGGATGTCGGCGTCGTACTCGCCCTTGAGGCGGTGCTGCACCACTTCAAACTGCAGTTGCCCGACCGCACCGAGCAGCATATTGCCCCCGGCTTCGGGGCGGAACACCTGGATCGCACCTTCTTCGCCGAGCTGCGCCAGACCCTGCTGCAACTGCTTGGTGCGCAGCGGGTTTTTGAGCACCACGGTCATGAACATTTCGGGCGCAAAAAACGGCAGGCCGGTGTATTGCAGGTTGACGCTTCCATCGGTGATGGTGTCGCCCAACTGCACGCCACCGTGGGTGGTAAAGCCGACGATGTCGCCAGCGTAGGCTTCTTCCACCGCCTCGCGGCGCTGGCTCATGAAGGTCACCACGCTGGTGGGGCGCAACTCTTTGGCGGTGCGCATGACTTTGAGCTTCATGCCGGGCGTGTATTTGCCCGAGGCCATGCGCACAAAGGCAATGCGGTCGCGGTGGTTGGCGTCCATATTGGCCTGCACCTTGAACACCACGCCGCTAAACGCCTCGTCGTCGGGCTGCACCTGTTTGATGATGGGCTGCTTGTTGACCACAAACGAGCTGGTGCGTGGACCGGGCGAAGGTGCCAGATCGACCAGGGCGTCGAGCACTTCCATCACGCCAAAGTTGTTGACGCCCGAGCCAAAGAAAACCGGGGTCTGCTTGCCCGCCAGAAAGGCAGCGTGGTCCCAACTGGGGGAGGCACCGGTGGCCAGTTCCATGCTCTCCATGGCGGTGGTCCACTCGTGGCCAAAGCGCTGCGCCAGTGCGGCCGAGTCGTTCAGCGCCACGGTGTCGAAATCCTGCGGGCGGCGCTCGCTGCCCGATTCAAACACCGTCATCGCCTGGGTGCGCAGGTTGATGATGCCGCCAAACTGCTTGCCCTGGCCGACCGGCCAGGTCATGGGCACGCACGGCATGCCCAACTCGCGCTCGATCTCGTCGAGGATGTCGAGCGGCTCGCGCACTTCGCGGTCCATTTTGTTGACGAAGGTGATGATGGGCGTGTCGCGCTGGCGGCAGACTTCGATCAGGCGGCGCGTCTGCGCTTCCACCCCGTTGGCCGCGTCGATCACCATCAGCGCAGAATCAACGGCGGTGAGCACGCGGTAGGTGTCCTCGGAAAAGTCCTTGTGGCCGGGGGTGTCGAGCAGGTTGATGACGTGGTCACGGTAGACCATCTGCATCACCGACGAGGCGACCGAAATGCCGCGCTGCTTTTCGATTTCCATCCAGTCGGACGTGGCGTGGCGGCTGGCCTTGCGCGCCTTGACCGAGCCCGCAATCTGGATCGCGCCCGAGAACAGCAACAGCTTTTCGGTCAGCGTGGTTTTGCCCGCGTCCGGGTGGGAGATGATGGCAAACGTGCGGCGGCGGCGGGTTTCGGTGAGAAATGACAAAATAAACTTCCGGTTGGCTTCTCTGCCCTAAAGGGGTGGAATTTTAATGGCAGGTAGAAATATGGCTAAGCATGCCGCGATTGGCAAACGCATCCTGTGGATTGCCCACACGGTGCTCGGCCTCAGCTTGGGAGTGATTTGGATGACCTCTGCGCAAGCCCAATCCGCTTCGGCCAAGGAGCAGGTGTTCGCGGTCGAGCGCTCCTTTGCGCGAACCATGGCGGAACGTGATCTGCAGGCGTTTTCGCGGCACCTGTCGAACGAAGCGGTCTTTTTTGACGGTGCCAAGACCTTGCGCGGCAGGAACGAAGTTGCCGATGGTTGGGCGCCGCTCTTTTCTTCGCCACGGGCACCATTCTCCTGGGAACCCGATCAGGTGGAAGTGCTCGAGTCGGGTAATTTGGCCTTGAGTACGGGGCTGGTGAAAGACCCTGGGGGCAAGGTCATAGCGCGTTTCAATTCGATCTGGCGCATGGAGGAGCCCGGTGTATGGCGGGTGGTGTTCGACAAGGGGTCACCGCCCGAGCCCGCAGCAGCGCCGTGAGGTCTTTTACGCCTGGCGTGAGTTGATACCGGCCTCGCAAAGCGCGATTTGATGACCGTTTGTATAATCACCCGCTTCCGAGGAGCGTTGCAGTTCGCGCACAGCGAGCGAGGCTCGGAATCGTTTGACATTGCACCAACGACGCTCACCCACGGATCTGTGTGGTGAGCCTTTCCCCCTAGGCCGCTGTGCCGAACCGTGGTTCTCAGATTCATTTTTGGAGCAAACCATGAGCGCGTTGAAGCCTGTTACCACCGAAGACTACAAGATTGCCGACCTGAGCCTGGCCCAGTGGGGCCGTAAGGAATTGGCGATTGCCGAAACCGAAATGCCCGGCCTGATGGCCATCCGCGAAGAGTTTGCGCCGTCGCAGCCGCTCAAGGGCGCGCGCATCACCGGCTCGTTGCACATGACCATCCAGACCGGCGTGCTGGTCGAAACCCTGCAAGCCCTGGGTGCGCAAGTGCGCTGGGCATCGTGCAATATTTTCTCGACGCAAGACCACGCCGCTGCCGCGCTGGTGGCCAAGGGTACGCCGGTGTTTGCCTACAAGGGTGAGTCGCTGGTTGACTACTGGGACTACACCCACCGCATCTTCGAGTTTGGCCCCAAGGGTTCCAAGACCGAAGGCCCGAACATGATTCTGGACGACGGCGGCGACGCCACGCTCTTGATGCACCTGGGTGCCAAGGCCGAGAAGGACATCAAGCTGCTGGCCAAGCCGGGCAGCGAAGAAGAAATCTGCCTGTTCAACGCGATCAAGGCCAAGCTCAAGGTCGATCCCACCTGGTACAGCCGCCGCCTGAAGAACATCATCGGCGTGACCGAAGAAACCACCACCGGCGTGATGCGTTTGAGCGAGATGTCGGCCAAGGGCACGCTGGCGCTGCGCGCCATCAACGTCAACGACTCGGTAACCAAGAGCAAGTTTGACAACCTCTACGGTTGCCGCGAGTCGCTGGTGGACGCGATCAAGCGCGCCACCGACGTGATGATTGCCGGCAAGGTGGCCTGTGTGGTCGGCTACGGCGATGTGGGCAAGGGCTCGGCCCAGGCGCTGCGTGCGCTCAGCGCCCAGGTGTGGGTGACCGAGATCGACCCGATCAATGCCTTGCAGGCAGCGATGGAGGGCTACAAGGTGGTGACCATGGAATACGCCGCCGACAAATGCGACATTTTCGTGACCTGCACCGGCAACAAGAATGTCATCACCTACAAGCACATGGATGCGATGAAGGACCAGGCCATCGTCTGCAACATCGGACACTTTGACAACGAGATCGACGTGGCTTCGCTGGAAAAATGCAAGTGGGAGGAAATCAAGCCCCAGGTCGATCACGTGATTTTCCCCAAGAAGGGCAAGAAGGCCGAAAAGCGCATCATCCTGTTGGCCAAGGGCCGTCTGGTGAACCTGGGCTGCGGCACCGGCCACCCCAGCTTTGTCATGAGCTCCAGCTTTGCCAACCAGACCATCGCCCAGATCGAGCTCTTTACCAAGCCCAAGGAATACAAGGTGGGCAAGGTCTATGTGCTGCCCAAGCACCTGGACGAAAAGGTGGCGCGCCTGCACCTCAAGAAGGTGGGCGCCATGTTGTCGGAACTGACCGACGAGCAAGCCGCCTACATCGGCGTCAACAAGAGCGGCCCGTACAAGAAAGACACCTACCGCTACTAAGCGCCAGAGTGCCCGAAAGACGCCATGCGCATTGACCAGCTCCTTGTTCACCGCAACCTCGCCAGCACGCGCTCGCAGGCCCAGCGCCTGATTGCCGACGGCGTGGAGTGGCTGCAGGGCGAAGCCTGGAAGCGCGTGGCCAAGAACGGCGACGAGGTGCCTGACGATGCGCAGGTGCGCCTGCTGGACGACGCGCAGGCGCGCTACGTTTCGCGTGGCGGGCTCAAGCTCGAAGCCGCGCTCAAGCAGGTCGGCTTGTCGGTGCAGGGCATGACCTGCATGGACGTGGGCCAGAGCACTGGCGGTTTTACCGACTGCCTGTTGCAGCACGGGGCAAAGCGCGTGTTTGGGGTGGATGTGGGGAGCGCGCAGTTGCACCCGCAGTTGCGCGCCGATGCGCGCGTGCTGTGCCTGGAGAGTTGCAATGCCCGCACCCTGGACGTGGCCGACGTGCGGGATGCGTGCGCCGCTCAGGCGGGCACGGGCGGCCTGTTTGACACGCAAGCGGTGGGGGATGCGGCGTTTGCCCCTGAGTTTGACCTGATCGTCTGCGACCTGTCGTTCATTTCGCAGACCCTGGTGCTACCCGCGCTGGTGCCGCTGCTGAAAGCCGGTGGCCACCTGCTGACCTTGGTCAAGCCGCAGTTTGAATTGCAGCCCGGGCAAGTAGGCAAGGGCGGCATCGTGCGCGACGCCGCGCTCTATGCCGTAGTCGAGCAACGCCTGCGCCAGACCTGCGCCGAACTCGGCCTGACCGTCCTGGCCTGGCTCGACTCCCCCATCGCCGGCGGTGATGGAAATAGGGAATTCCTGATACTTGCGGGACAGACCGCAGCTACGCGCAGCGAGCCAGTTCTGTCCCCAACTAATCAGACGACTTTGCGGGACAGACCGAAGCGCAGCGGAGCTCTGTCCCCAACTGATTAAAGATGCGGGACAGACCGCAGCTACCGCAACGATGGAGAGAATTGATGACTGATGTGAAACGCATTCCTGTGAGCCTGGAGTTCTTCCCGCCCAAGTCGGCCGAAGGCGTGGAGAAGTTGCGCGTGGTGCGCCAGAAGCTTTACGCCTTGCAACCCGAGTTTTGCTCGGTGACGTTTGGCGCAGGCGGCTCCACGCAAGAGGGCACGTTCAGCACCGTGCGCGCCATTCTGGACGAAGGGGTGAGCGCGGTTTCGCACATTTCGTGCGTGGGTGCCACGCGCGACGCCGCACGCGCGCAGCTTGCCGAACTCAAGGCCATGGGCGTCAAGCGCCTGGTGACCTTGCGTGGTGATTTGCCCAGCGGTTTTGGCATCGGCGGCGAGTTTCACTACGCCAGTGATCTGGTGGCTTTTGTGCGTGCCGAAACCGGCGACTATTTCCACCTCGAGGTGGCGGCCTACCCCGAGGTGCATCCGCAGGCGCGCTCGCCCGAGAGTGACTTGCAGGCCTTTGCCACCAAGATCCGCGCCGGGGCCAATTCGGCCATCACCCAGTATTTCTACAACCCCGATGCCTACTTCCGCTTTGTTGAAGAGCTTGATGCGCTTGGCCTGAACGTGCCGGTAGTGCCGGGCATCATGCCCATTACCAGTTCCACCCAGTTGATGCGTTTCTCTGACGCGTGCGGTGCCGAGATTCCGCGCTGGATCCGCTTGCGGCTGCAGAGTTTTGGCGATGACTCGGCGTCGATCAAGGCCTTTGGCCTGGATGTGGTGAGCAGTCTGTGCGAACAGTTGCGCGCCGGTGGTGCACCGGCCCTGCACTTTTACACCATGAACCAGAGCGTGGCCGTACTCGCAGTGTGCGAGCGCCTGGGGCTGTCAGCCGCCTGACTCGAGCGTGAACGCCGCGTGCGTGTCCTGCTTGAGCAGGGGCACCAGTTGCGGCAGCGCCAGCGCCAGCGCCGCCTTGAGTGTGTGCGGCGGGTTGATGATGAACATGCCGCTGGCGGGCAGGCCCGGGCGGACCACGTCGCCCGCGTCGTCCTTCTGCAGCTTGCTTGACTTGATGGTCAGCGTCGCGCCCAACCAGCTTTTGCCGGCCTTGTTGGCCAGGGTCTTGAGCTTCTTGGGCAGGTCGTGCGCCTCGGGGCGCGGGATGATCGGGTACCAGACCGCGTAACACCCCGTAGCAAAGCGCTGCAGGGAGTCGGCCACCATGTCGGCCACACGGCCATAGTCGCTTTTGAGTTCGTAGCTGGGATCGCACAGCACCAGCGCGCGGCGCGAGGGCGGCGGCAAGAATTTCTTGAGCCCTTCAAACCCGTCCTCGCGCAGCATCGCGATCTGGCGGCCCGCTTCAAGCTGGGCGATGTTGGCGCTCAGGGTCTTGCTGTCGGTGGGGTGCAATTCAAACAACTTGAGCTTGTCGCGATCGCGCAGTTGGCGCGCAATGATGAAGGGCGAGCCCGGGTAGATCTTGTGACTGCCTGCAGTGTTAAAGCCCGCCACCATCTCCAGATAGTCCTGCAGCGCCGGGGCCAACGGCTGCGGCAAGGGGCTTGCAACCAGTTTCAGAAAACCTTCTGCCGCTTCGGCGCTGGTTTGGGCGTAGTCGCCGTCGAGCCGGTACAGGCCCGCGCCGGCGTGGGTGTCAAACACGGTGAGAGCCGTGTCCTTTTGCGTCAGGTGGCGCAGCACCGCGAGCAGGACCAGGTGTTTGAGTACGTCGGCGTGGTTTCCGGCGTGAAAGGCGTGGCGATAACTGAACATGCACCAATGGTAACCGCCCGGGCAGCGGCGGTGGCTAGGCGTTTGCGCCCTATACCCTATAATGGCGGGCTTCGCAGCGCTTGTGTGGTTCCGCGGCGAAGCATTCAACCCACCTAAGAGATTCCCGTCAGAGGAACGCCGACCGTGGAAAAGAGCCCGCCAAACCCTCTTGAAAAGAGAAAACTCATGTCAACTTTCAGCGCAAAACCCGCTGAGGTCGTGCACGAGTGGTTTGTGATTGACGCGACCGACAAGGTCCTCGGACGAGTAGCCAGCGAAGTTGCTCTCCGTTTGCGCGGCAAACACAAGGCCATTTACACGCCTCACGTCGATACCGGCGACTTCATTGTCGTCATCAACGCAGCCCATCTGCGTGTCACAGGTGCCAAGCCCCTGGACAAGGTGTACTACCGTCACTCGGGTTATCCCGGCGGCATTACCTCCACCAACTTCCGCGACATGCAGGCCAAGCATCCTGGCCGTGCCCTGGAAAAGGCCGTCAAGGGCATGTTGCCCAAGGGCCCCCTGGGTTACGCCATGATCAAGAAGCTCAAGGTCTATGGCGGTGCCGAGCACCCGCATACCGCCCAGCAGCCCAAGGTACTGGAGATCGCAGGCATTTCTGCTAACGCAACCAAGAGGGAGGCGGCCCAATGATCGGTGAATGGAACAATGGCACCGGCCGTCGCAAATCCAGCGTCGCCCGCGTGTTTCTGAAAAAAGGCTCCGGCCAAATCGTGGTCAATGGCAAGGACATCCAGAATTTCTTTGGACGTGCTACCTCGATCATGATCTGCAAACAGCCCCTGATGCTGACCAACCACGCCGAAACGTTTGACATCATGGTCAACGTAGCCGGTGGTGGCGAGTCCGGCCAGGCCGGTGCAGTGCGCCACGGTATTACCCGCGCGCTCATCGACTATGACGCAACGCTCAAGCCCGCCTTGAGCCAGGCCGGCTTCGTGACGCGCGATGCGCGTGAAGTCGAGCGCAAGAAGGTCGGCCTGCACGGCGCACGCCGTCGCAAGCAGTTCTCCAAGCGTTAAGTCGATTTCGCTTCTCGAAAAGGGCCGTCCCGGCTATGCTTGGGGCGGCTTTTCTATTTGGACAACCCATGCGATTTCGCTTGCTCCGTCGGCGCCTGACCATCAGTGCCCCGCGCATGGCTGTGCGCAGCTCGTTGGCCTGGCCCTTGCGCTGGGCCGTGGCGGCCATCGTTTTGGGCTTTTGCGCGGCCATTGGCCTGTGGGCGTTCGAGTTTGGCAAGGACATTGCGGGGCTGGATGGCGGCACCAAGGAAGAGTTGGTGCGCCTGCGCGCCGAACTGGGCACCGTGCGTGCCGAGTTGGCCGAGGTCAAGGAGGCGCGCGACCAGGCGCAGTCGGTGGCCAATACCGCTGGCACGCTGCTGACCACCGAGAAGTCGTCCCAGGAGCGCATGCTCACGCAGATCAAGCAGTTGGAAACCGACAACCAGACCTTGCGCGATGACCTGGGCTTTTTTGAAAAGCTCATCCCTGCGGGGGCGGGCGAAGGCGTATCGATCCGCGGCCTGCAGGCGGAATTGCACAATGGCAACACCGTAAAATGGCAGGTCCTGGTGATTCAGGCGAGCAAGAACGCGCAGGAATTCAATGGCCAACTAGACCTGTCATTGAACGGAACGCAGAGTGGCAAGCCCTGGTCGGCCGCGTTGCCCCAGGGGCCGCAGGCGATTCGGGTGCGCCAATACGGACGGGTGGCGGGCGAGTTTGAAGTGCCCGCGCAGGTGGTGGTCAAGGGCATCACCGCCAGGGTTTTGGACGGCGCGGCGGTCAAGGCAACACAGTCCGTCAAGCTGTAGTCATGCAACGAGGAGACAACATGTTCAACAAGAAGAAGCAGCCACCGATCAAGAGCCTGATTGCCGACGGCAGCCAGATCTGCGGAAACATCACGTTTACCGAGGGCCTGCGCGTCGATGGCGAGGTGGTGGGTGACGTGAACGCCAAGGACGGCGATACCAGTCTGCTGGTGGTGTCGGAGTCGGCCCACATTGTGGGTGCCATCTGCGCCGACCACATCGTCGTCAACGGCAGCGTCAAGGGACCGGTGCACGCCCGCCTGATGCTTGAGTTGCAGCCCAAGGCGCGGATTGAAGGCGACGTGCAGTACGCCGCGCTGGAGATGCACCAGGGCGCACTGATCACCGGGCAGTTGCGCCCGCTTCTGGGTGACGAGGCAAAGCCCACACTCAAATTGGCGGCAAACAACCTGTGAGAGATTTCCCGACTGAATTTGTGTACTATTAGCCGTATTGTTGAATTGACCGGAGATCCCCATGAGCGCAGTGGCTGAAACTATTGAGGCAGAAATGCCCGCCCCCATCTTGTTTACCGACAGCGCCGCCGCCAAGGTGGCCGACCTGATCGCCGAAGAAGGCAATCCCGACCTCAAGCTGCGCGTCTTTGTGCAGGGCGGTGGTTGCTCGGGCTTCCAGTACGGCTTCACCTTCGATGAAATCACCAACGAAGACGACACCACCATGACCAAGAACGGTGTGTCGCTGCTGATCGACGCCATGAGCTACCAGTACCTGGTTGGTGCCGAAATCGACTACAAGGAAGATCTGCAAGGCGCGCAGTTCGTCATCAAGAACCCCAACGCCACCACCACCTGCGGCTGCGGCTCGTCGTTCTCGGTCTGAAGTACTCACATCCGCGCCGATTCAGGCGCGGTAAATGGCACCCAGTATCCGCCCGCCCCGGGCACCGGTCACGCTTGTGACGCTGGATGTTTCACCGCGCACGGTTTGCCGTGCCAACCAGGCAAAGGCGCAGGCCTCGACCTGCAGCGGCGGCAGACCGGCGACCAGGGTTGACAACACCTGACACTGCGGCAGCGCCACCTGCAGGCGCTCCATCAGGTGCTGGTTGTAGGCACCTCCCCCACACACATACAGGCTCTTGCATTCAGGCGCGGCGCTTTGCACGCTGAGCGCGCAACTTCGCGCCGTGAGCTCGGCCAGCGTGGCCTGAACATCTGCCGGGGCCAGCGAGTCCACGCGCGGGCGTTGCGCGGCCAGCCAAGCCGGGTTGAACAGGTCGCGCCCGGTACTCTTGGGTGGCGGCAGGGCAAAGTAGGCGTTGGCCAGCATGTGCTCAAGCAGCGTTCCATCCACCATGCCCTGCGCAGCCCAACGGCCCGATTCGTCAAGCGGCTGGCCGGTGTGTGCCAGGCACCAGGCGTCCATGAGCGCGTTGCCGGGGCCACAATCAAAGCCGATCAGGTCTTGCTGCTGCGGGTCGAGCACCGTGAGGTTGGCAATGCCGCCGATGTTGAGCACCCCTAGCACCTGGGCCGGGTCACCAAAAAACGCACGGTGAAACGGCGGCACCAAAGGCGCGCCCTGGCCACCGGCGGCCACGTCGCGACTGCGAAAGTCTGCCACCACGTCGATGCTGCACAGTTCGGCCAGCAGGGCCGGGTTGTTCAATTGCAGCGTGTAGCCCGTGCCGTCAAACTCCTGCGGGCGGTGGCGCACGGTTTGGCCGTGGGCACCGAGTGCGCGCACTTGCGACGCGTCCAAGTCGCATTGCGCAAGCAGGGCCTGCACCTGGCGCGCGTACAGGCGTACCAGGGCGTTGGCGGCCAGGGCGGCGCGGTGCAGTTCGTCGGTGCCCGACGTGTTCAGCGCCAGCAATTCAGCACGCAGCGCGCTGGGCAAGGCGGCGCTGCTGTGGCCCAGAACGGTGGGGCGGGGGGTGGAAAAATCGGCCACAACGGCGTCCACACCATCGAGCGAGGTGCCCGACATCAGGCCAATGTACAGATCCGACACGGGCGTCGAGCCTGGAGCGACCTATTGGGTGTTGGTGGCTTGCAGTTGCGCGGCTGCGGCCAACTGCTGGCGTACCAAGCCGGCTGCGCGGGCGAAGGCGGGCCGGGCTGCAGCAGGTACCGGTGTGGCTTCGCTGCGGCTGGCCAGGGTGAGCGGGTCACGGTGCACGCCATTGACCCGGAACTCGAAGTGCAGGTGCGGTCCGGTGGCCCAGCCAGTCTGGCCGACGGCGCCCACGTACTGACCCTGGTTGACGCGCTGGCCCGAGCGCACCTGGATGCGGCTCAGGTGGGCATAGACCGTGGCGTTGCCGTTGCCGTGCTTGACGATGACCACGTTGCCAAAACCGTTTTGCACGCCGGCAAATTCGACCGCGCCGTCACCCACCGTGCGCACCGGCGTGCCGGTGGGAGCGCCGTAGTCCACGCCCTGGTGCGCGCGCAGGGTTTGCAAAATCGGGTGCAGGCGCATCTTGAAGCCGCTGGTCACGCGCGAAAACTCCAGCGGAGCCGCCAGAAACGCGCGGCGCAGGCTGGTGCCGCCGAGGGTGTAGTAACCGCCCTTGGACGGGGCGCGGCTGGCGCTGCTGACACCGGCTGGGGGCTCCTGGAACCACATCGCTTGGTAGGTTTTACCGGCGTTGACAAATTCGGCGCTCAGCACGCGGCCCGAGCGCAGCGCTTCGCCGTCGCCTTCGAGGGCTTCATACACCACCGAAAAGCGATCGCCCTTGCGCAGCGCGCGGTGGAAATCAATGTCGCCCGAGAAGATTTCGGCCAACTGCGTTGCCACGGCGTCGGGGATGTGGGCCTCATCGGTGGCGGCAAAAAGGGAGGATTGGATGGTACCGCTGGCCAAACGGGTGTTGGCGCTTAGCGGCAGCGCTGCAATGCGCGCCTCAAAACCTGTGGTCGTGCGCTCGACGCTCAGGCGCTTGAAGTTGCCATCATCGTCCGGGCTCCAGCGCGCGGTGAGTTGCAGCAGGCGGTTGTCTTCACTGGCTTCGACCGTGAGGTTGCGTCCACCGCGCCCCAGGAGCGTTTGTTGCACCAGCGGGTTGCTGCGCATAAAGGCGGCGGCCTGGGTGTCGAACACGCCCACGCGCGTGAGCAGCGATTCGGCGCTGTCGGTCGAGCGCGAAACGTCCGAGCGGTACAGGCGCAACGCCTGGGTTTCGATCAGAGCGGTTTGTGTTTGCAGGGACAGGGGTTCTACCGCCTGCACCACGGTGTTGCTGGGGATGTTGGAGACATCGTTGGCCAGCGTTCCCACGGCGTAGCTCGCACCGGCACCGCCGAGCAGCATGGCGGCTACCAGCGCCGCGACGTGCAGGGGGTTTTGCTGCGCGAATTTGGCAACGCGTGCCGCATACGCTTGAACGAATCCGGTTTTCAAATGAGAGGCTCCGTGGTCTCACGGGTGAGGGCATCGGGCGACTAGAATCCAGTCTTGAATCCCGGGACACCGCCGTGGGGAGCCCGAAGTATACCTGCTCCACACCATCCCACCTCCTGAAAAACCCTTATGAATCAAGCTACAAGTGCTCTGCCCGTGATGACCGACCGTGTCCGCGAGGCGCTGGCCGTGACCCTGCGCGGCTGTGAAGAACTGATCCCGCAGGACGAGTGGGTCAAGAAACTGGCGCGCTCGGAGGTTACCGGCAAGCCGCTGCGTATCAAGCTCGGCCTGGACCCCACTGCGCCCGACATCCACATCGGCCACACCGTGGTGCTCAACAAGATGCGCCAGTTGCAGGACCTGGGCCACACGGTGATCTTCCTGATTGGCGACTTCACCACCATGATTGGCGACCCGTCCGGGCGCAACAGCACGCGCCCGCCGCTGACCCGTGAGCAGATCGAAGCCAACGCCCAGACCTACTACAAGCAAGCCAGCCTGGTGCTCGATCCGTCCAAGACCGAAATCCGCTACAACAGCGAGTGGAGCGACCCCCTGGGCGCGCGCGGCATGATCCAACTGGCCTCGCGCTACACCGTGGCGCGCATGATGGAGCGCAACGATTTTCACGACCGTTTCAAGGCCGGCCAGTCGATCAGCGTGCATGAGTTTTTGTACCCGCTGATGCAGGGCTACGACAGCGTCGCGCTGCACAGCGACCTGGAGCTCGGCGGCACCGACCAGAAGTTCAACCTGCTGGTGGGGCGCCAGTTGCAGGCCGAATATGGCCAGGAGTCGCAATGCATTCTGACCATGCCGCTGCTCGAAGGCCTGGACGGCGTCGAGAAGATGAGCAAGAGCAAGAACAACTACATCGGCATCTCCGAAGACCCCAACACCATGTTTGCCAAGTGCCTGAGCATTTCGGATGTGCTGATGTGGCGCTGGTACACGCTGCTGAGTTTCCAGAGCGAGGCCGCCATTGCCGCGCTCAAGGCCGAGGTGGACGCCGGGCGCAACCCCAAGGACGCCAAGGTGGCGCTGGCCAAGGAAATCACGGCGCGCTTTCACTCTGCGGCTGCGGCCGATGCGGCGGAACAGGACTTCATCAACCGCAGCAAGGGCGGCATCCCCGACGAGGTTGCCGAACTCAGCCTGCCGTTGGGCCAGGGCGGCGCGCCGCTGGGCATCGCAGCGTTGCTTAAATCTGCCGGGCTGGCAGCTTCCAGCGGCGAGGGCAACCGCCTGATCGACGGTGGCGGCGTGCGCGTGGACTCCAGCGTGGTCAGCGACAAGGGCCTCAAGCTGGGCGCGGGCACCTACGTGCTGCAGGTTGGCAAACGCAAGTTTGCGCGCGTTACCCTGGCATGACGCTACTCTTTACCATCGGCGGGCACTGAACCATGCTGGCACTGGTGCAGCGGGTCAGCGGGGCGCGCGTCGTGGTGGACGGCGCGACCACCGGCCAGATTGGTGCGGGTCTGCTGGTGCTGGTGTGCGCCGAGCAGGGCGACACCGAGGCCCAGGCCGACAAACTGCTGGCCAAACTCTTGAAACTGCGCATCTTCAGCGACGCCCAGGGCAAGATGAACCTGAGCGTGCAAGACCTGGACGGCGCAGGCACCCAGGGCGGCCTGCTGGTCGTGAGCCAGTTCACCCTGGCGGCAGACACCTCGGGCGGCAACCGCCCGAGCTTTACCAACGCGGCCGCGCCCGCCGATGGCCGCAGGCTCTACGAGTACTTTGTGGCCAAGGCACGGGCCGCCCACCCGGTAGTGCAAACCGGCGTGTTTGCCGCTGATATGCAGGTCGAACTTGTCAACGACGGGCCAGTGACCATCCCCCTGCGCGTTGCGCCGGTACTTTGACCCAAGCATCCAGCAGTTGGACGGGCCCGAGTGGGCTGCCCGGCGGCGGCATGTTGTGGGAGCCAGCCTGCTGGCGATGGGTGTTCCTGCTGATCGCTTGTCCAGCGCAGCGCCAAAGCTCAGCCCCCTGGCGCGCATCTCCGAGAGGATGAAGTTGGTGGTTCCGTTGATGATGCCTGCAAGCCATTCGATGCGGTTGACCGCAGGACCCTCGCGCAAGGCCTTGATGATCGGGATGCTGACTGCCACCGCACCTTCGTACGACACCACCACCTCGCGTGCATCGGCGGCGGCAAAATCTCGTCCCCGTACTCGGCCAGCAGCGCCTTGTTGGCGGTGACCACATGCTTGCCGTTGGCAATGGCCTGCAGTACCAAGTCACGGTGAGCGTGTGGTGGGCTTTGATAGCGAGCGTAGCAAAGGCGACCACTGCCATCTGGATGGACAGGAGTTGCCCTGCACGTTCGTCAGTGTTGATGTGGTGATGCTGGCGCAACTCGGCTTGGTGGAGCGCACTGGAAATGGCGACATGGCACCAGGTTGCCAGGGTGAAATTCACCAGGTAGCGGTGGTCATTGGAGCGTAATGTAGGTGAGTTGTCGGTGGTGCTTGAGGGAAAGCAACACAACTTCGGTGTCCGAATGGGCGTAGAGGACGACGTGCGATCCGATCACGTATTCGCGCAGGTGCGGCAAGCCTGCCGACTGTGCCAACTGTTGCACCGCTGCAAGCCGCAGGCTGGCCTGCGCCGTATTGGGGCGCAGAAATCGTGGGAGGTGCTTCCGGTCTCGCCGTCAAAAATAAGCGGGTAGCGCTGTGATTCTGCATCCCACAGCTAGAGGCCATTGCTTGACTGGGGTGATTGCCGATTTACCCCCTAACACCTCAAGGCCGCATGAGCTGCTTCAATACGGATTCCAAAACCCCAGCCGCTGGAGGATTTCCACTTCGCGTGCTTCCATGGCGCGGGCGTCGGCGGCGCTGGTTTCGTGGTCCCAGCCCTGGGCGTGCAGGGTGCCGTGCACGATCAGGTGGGCGTAGTGGGCTTGCAGCGTCTTGCCCTGGGCGCGCGCCTCCTGCGCCACCACCGGCGCGCATAGCACCAGGTCGGCGCTGACTACGGGTTGCTGGCTGTAGTCAAAGGTCAGGATGTTGGTGGCGTAGTCCTTGTGGCGGTAGTCGCGGTTAAGCGCGCGGCCTTCTTCGGCATCCACAACACGCACGGTGAGTTCGCCGTCGCTCTCCAGGGCATGGCGTATCCAGCGCGCCACTTTGTGCCGCGCCAGAGCCGCGCGCTGGCGCTTGGCGTCGTCTATGGCACCAAATTGCAGGGACAGGGTGAGTTGGGGGAGCATGCTGTGACGGTGGCGCGCTTCAGGCGCGTCGCGGGGAACGGGTCTTGGGCAGGCCAGCGCGCGGCAATTCGGGTTCGGCGATGGCGATCGGGGGCAGGTCGCTCAGGCGCGCCGCGTCGTAGGCGTCCACAATGTGCGCCACCAGCGGGTGGCGCACGATGTCGGTGCTGGTCAAGCGCGTGATGGCGATGCCGCTCACGCGGCGCAGAATGCGCTCGACTTCCACCAGGCCACTCATTTGTGTCTTGGGCAGGTCAATCTGGCTGACGTCGCCGGTGATCACGGTCTTGGTGCCAAAGCCCACGCGCGTGAGAAACATCTTCATCTGCTCGGGCGTGGTGTTTTGCGCCTCGTCCAGAATCACAAAGGCGTTGTTGAGCGTGCGCCCGCGCATGAACGCCAGCGGCGCAATCTCCAGTTGCTGGCGTTCAAACGCCTTGTGCACCTGCTCGTAGCCCATCAGGTCGTAGAGCGCGTCATAGAGCGGGCGCAAATAGGGGTCCACCTTCTGGTTGAGGTCGCCCGGCAAAAAGCCCAGGCGCTCGCCGGCCTCCACCGCCGGGCGCGTGAGGATGATGCGCTGCACGGCGCTGCGCTGAAGGGCGTCCACGGCGGCGGCCACGGCCAGATAGGTCTTGCCGGTGCCTGCCGGGCCGATGCCGAAGGTGATGTCGAACTCGGCAATATTGTCCAGATACACCGCCTGGTTCTGGCTACGCGGCTTGAGGTCGGCGCGGCGCGTGGCTAGGCTCGGGCCGTCGCTGGCCGGGGCAGCGCCGTCGCCCGAGAGCATGAGCTGCACCGTGGAAGCAGAAATCGGCCGCGCCGCCATTTCATACAAAGCCTGCAGCATTTCCATGCCGCGCTGCGCCTTGGCCTTGGGGCCATCCACCTTGAACTGCTCGTGGCGGTGCGCAATGTGGATGTCCAGCGCCAACTCGATAGTGCGCAGATGCTCGTCGGTGGGGCCGCACAGGTTGGACAGGCGGGTGTTGTTCAGAGGCGAAAACAGGTGTCTGAGAATCAAGCTGATAATTCCTCGCAAGAACCCGCATGATAGGCACAAAATGATTGGCAGACTCACTGGCACCCTGAGCGACAAGAATCCACCGCAAGTCATCGTCGATTGCGGCGGCGTGGGCTACGAGGTGCAGGTGCCCATGAGCACCTTTTACAACCTGCCCGCCGAGGGCCAGAAGGTGACGTTGCTGACGCACTTTGTGGTGCGCGAGGATGCGCAGATCCTCTATGGCTTTGGCTCTGTGGCCGAGCGTGCGGCTTTTCGCGAACTGATCAAAATTTCGGGCGTGGGGCCGCGCACGGCGCTCTCGGTGCTCTCGGGCATGAGCGTGGCCGAACTCGCGCAGGCGGTCACGTTGCAGGAGGCTGGGCGGCTGGTCAAGGTGCCGGGCATCGGCAAGAAGACTGCAGAGCGTTTGTTGCTCGAACTCAAAGGCAAGCTCGGGGCTGACATCGGCCCGGCCACCACAGCGTCCAACGACGCCCAGGCCGACATCCTGCAAGCCCTGCTGGCGCTGGGCTACAGCGACAAGGAAGCCGCCGCCGCCCTCAAGGCGCTACCCGCCGACGTGGGTGTGAGCGAAGGCATCAAACTGGCGCTCAAGGCGTTGGCGCGGTAGAAAGAGTTTCAGCATCAAGGCCGTCGGAAGTGTTCTTGCGAGCCGCCCTTCCCGTCATTGCGAGGAGCGAAGCGACGTGGCAGTCCATGTAGGCGCAAAGTCATGGGTCGCCACGGCCTGACGGCCTCGCGATGACGCGTTGACGTTACGTTGCGATGACGAGAAGTTGTCACTGCGAGGAGCGAAGCGACGCGGCAGTCCATGCGGTCGGAAGTCATGGATTGCCGCGCTGCGCTCGCAATGACGCAGTGGCACGTCCACCGACCCGCGCAGCGGCGGAGCGTGGGGGCAACAATTTTCCGCCGGGCCGCCCCAAGGAAAATTAGCTCCCTCGGGGGGCAGCGACCCGCGCAGCGGTGGAGCGTGGGGGCAACAATTTTCCGCCGGGCCGCCCCAAGGAAAATTAGCCCCCTCGGGGGGCAGCGACCCGCGCAGCGGCGGAGCGTGGGGGCAACAATTTTCCGCCGGGCCGCCCCAAGGAAAATTAGCCCCCTCGGGGGGCAGCGACCCGCGCAGCGGCGGAGCGTGGGGGCAACAAAGCGTGGGGGCTCTATTACAGCGCATCGCGCACCGGCCGCCCGTTGAGGGGCTGCACCGGGCGGGCGTTGTTGGGGTAGAGCTGGCTGAAGAGTTTGTACTGGGCCTTGCCGATGGGCACCGGCTGCTTGAGCACCATCCACAAGACGCCTTCGGTGCAGGGCGGCGTGGTCAGCGATCCCATGAACTGGTAGTAGCGCTGGTCGGCGGGCAGCAGTTCGGTCAGGTTGAGCAGGTCGGCGGGCATGCGCACGCGGTCGCCTGCGTCCAGCGGCATATAGGTCCAGACCTTGTCGATCAGCGCATTGCTGGCACCGGGCTCCAGCAGCACCGCCACTACGGCCAACTGTCCTTCGTCGTTCTGGTGCACCAGGTGGGCAACCATGGCTGCGCGCTTCTGGTTGATCATTTCTTCCGACGGTGTATGAAAGTGAAACTGCACCAGGCGGTAGCGGGAGCCACGCACGGTCAGCGTGTTGTCGCCCTGCACGTCGACCTGGATGGTGTGGCCGTTGTTCACCACCACGGCGTTGCTGGCGTTGTAGGCAAACTGCAGCGCTTCGGCCGGGCCTTGCAGGGTGGCATCTTCAACGATGTTGATGGGCGACTGGCGTTTGCCGATGGCGCACAGGTTGAACTCGGGCTTGAGCTGGCCCCAGGCTTGGGGCCCGGCTTCACCTTCGTAGCTCCAGTGGGCCGGGGCACCGTGAGGGGCGGCGGCTGCCGCATGCGGCGCGGGCGGCACTGCATTGGCCAGCGCCAGCGCGCGTGCCTGGGCGTAGGAGCGGCTGCTGGGCGCGGCGGGGGGCGCTGAGCCCTGGCCCGCTACGGGCGGTGCTGCGTGCGCACTTGCGCTGTGTGCGGAAGGTGCGGCGGCTTTGACAGCACTGGCAGCGCTTGCTGGTGTGGTCGCTGTTGACGGGGCCTTGGCCGCGGTGCTGCTGGCACCCGCAGCGCTAGTGGCCGCAGCGGGAGGCGTGGCTGCGGCAGCGCCCGAGCTATTGGGGGTGTAGGTCTTGCCGTTGATGACCAGGGTGAGCTTCTTGTTGGGCAGAATGCTGCCGCCCAGGGCTTCGCGGATCTTGGCACCCGACTCCTTGGCCGAAGCGGCCGATGCCGCAGCGGCCATTTCGGCCTCGGTGGGCTTGGCGGGCTCGGCTGCGTGCGCCGTGCCCACGGCCAGCAGGGCAGCGGCAAGCAGCAACGTGTGGCAGCGGCGCGGGCGCGTTCGGGCGGCAGGGTGGGGCGCAGTGTTCATGGACATTTGAATGGTGTACCCCTACCCTATCGGCGTTTTTGGCGGGTACTTGAGCCAGCCGCGCTATAGTGAGACATGAGCATTCAGACCGACGACTTTGCTGCCCAACCGCCTTTGCGCATGGTTTCGGCGGCACCGGCCTCCCCGGTAGAGGAGGCGATGGAGCGTGCGCTGCGCCCCAAACTGCTGGACGACTACGTTGGCCAGGTCAAGGTGCGCGAGCAACTCGAAATTTTTATTGGCGCGGCGCGCAAACGCGACGAGGCGCTCGACCATGTACTGCTGTTTGGCCCGCCGGGGCTGGGCAAAACCACGCTCAGCCACATCATCGCGCACGAACTGGGGGTCAACCTGCGCCAGACCAGCGGGCCGGTGCTGGAAAAGCCCAAGGACCTGGCCGCGCTCTTGACCAACCTGGAAAAGAACGATGTGCTGTTTATCGACGAAATCCACCGGCTCTCGCCCGTGGTGGAAGAAATTCTTTACCCCGCGCTGGAAGACTACAAGATCGACATCATGATTGGCGAGGGGCCCGCGGCGCGCTCGATCAAGCTTGACCTGCAGCCGTTCACGCTGGTGGGCGCAACCACGCGCGCGGGCATGCTCACCAACCCCTTGCGCGACCGCTTTGGCATCGTGGCGCGGCTGGAGTTCTACAGCTCCGAAGAGCTTGGGCGCATCGTGCGCCGCAGCGCCGGGTTGCTCAAGGTGCCGATGGACGACGAGGGCGGCTTTGAGATTGCGCGTCGTTCGCGCGGCACGCCCCGCATTGCCAACCGCCTGCTGCGCCGGGTGCGCGACTATGCCGACGTCAAGGGCGTGGGCCAGATCACGCTCGACATTGCCAACCGCGCCCTGGCCATGCTTGATGTTGACCCGCAAGGCTTTGACCTGATGGACCGCAAGCTGCTCGAAGCCGTGATCCACCGCTTTGACGGCGGCCCGGTCGGCCTGGACAACATTGCCGCCAGCATTGGCGAAGAGCGCGAAACCATCGAGGACGTGATCGAGCCCTACCTGATCCAGCAAGGCTACCTGCAGCGCACGCCGCGCGGACGCATCGCCACCCTGGCCGCCTACCGCCACCTGGGCGTGGCCCCGCGTGTCGGTGCCGAGGGCTTGTTTAACGAGTAGGCAAAGAATGGCCTCTTGCACGCGTTGCAAGTCGGGCCGCAGGCTTGCCCGCCTCCAGGCGTTCGGCCAGCCAGACTTTGATGACAGACTGTCGCGTGACACCTAGTTTGCTGGCTTCACGATCCAGCGAGTCAATCATCCAGGTTGGAAAGTCGACGTTAACCCGCTTTTGCTCCTGCAAGACGCGCCTTGCCTTGGACAGGTCCAGGGAAGCTACCAGGTCCACCCCTGCATCAAACTGTTGGTCGAATTTCTTAGCTTTCATACAGTGCCACCTCTTCTGCGCGTGCGCGACGAACGGATATCAATCGGATGTTTGCCCCACGGTAGGTAATCACAGCAGACCAACGCTTTTGGTCGATCCGACCTATCACCAGAAACCGCGGCTCGTCATCGGTCTTGGCGGGAATTTCCAGCAACAACGGGTCTTTCCAGAGGCTTTGGGCATCAACAAAATCGATACCATGTTTGGCGCGATTGGACTCGCTTTTTGCGGCGTCAAATTCGAACGAGTACATGGTATACAAACTATACCTTAATCGACACCGCGCTACAGCTTGAGTTCCAGGCGCAGGCCCCAGTTGAGTTTGGAGGCGTTGGCGTTCTGGTTCTCCTGGCTTTGCCCGCCATAGACCAGGGTGTTGGTGTCAAGGTAATTGCGCGGCAGCATGTTGTTGGCGCTCAGGCGCAACTGGGCGCTGGGGTTGATGGTCCACAGCGCAAAGGCGTCGGTTACCACCTTGGCGCCCATGCTGACGCTTTGCAGGTCGCTGAGCTGGGTCTCGTAACCCGGCGTGATGTTGATGCTGGCACCCAGGCTGATGGGCAGGCTGCGCAGCTTGTAGTCCGCGCCAAAGTTGGCCGTGCCTGCGGGTTGGCCTTCGAGCCGGTTGTTCGGGCCGGGCACGTTGTCTACGGCCGAGTTGAAGAAGCTCAGGTTGGCGCGCCAGGAAACCGGCGGCGCGTCGTCCCACATTTCGTCCAGGCGGAACTTGGCTTCAAGTTCCACGCCCTGGGTGACGGCATGGCCCACGTTCTGCGGGCGCGAGACCCAGCGCGGCTGGTCCGACCACGACACGTTTTCCAGCGCAATCACGCTGCGCATCAGGTCGCTGATGTGGCGGTAGAACAGGTTCACGCTGAGCATGCCGCCCTTGGTGAGGTAGCTCTCGTAGGCCAGTTCCACGCCTGAGGCCAGTTCGGGCCGCAGGTTGGGGTTGCCTGCGCGGTCGGGGCTGCCAATCTCGTTGGCCCCGTTGGGAAAGCGTTGCGACAGCGTGGGCCGCGCAATCAGGTCCGACAGGGCGGCCGACTTGTAGCTGCGGGTCAGGCTGGCGCGCCACTGGTTGTGGCTGCTCTCGTTGGGCTTCCAGGTGGCGTGCAGCAGGGGCGTGACCACACTGCTGAGGTTGCTGGCCTGGTAGCTGGCGCTGTCGCTACGCGTCTCAATGCCCTCCCAGCGCACACCGGCGTAGGCCGAGATCTGCTTGCTCACGGTCCACTCGTCTTGCACATAGGCCGCCATGCGCTGCGTGGAGGCGTCCAGCGCGTCGCCAAATTCGGTCAGGATGGGTGTGCCGTCCTGCAGCGTGCTGCGGCTTTGCGTGCGCGTGCTGCTGTCGAGTTCAAGGCCGCCCACCAGGCTGTGGTTGTCGCCCCACTGGTAGGCGAGCTTGCCGTTGAGCGTCCAGTTGTCGTCGCGTGAATTGGTTTGGTCGTCAACCCGGCGCGTGACGGTACGGGCGGCGTCGTATTCCTGGCGCAGGCCGGTGCTGTCGTAGTTGCTTTGGCCCAGGCCCGCGCGCAGGTCCAGCCGGGTAGCTTCTCCCAAGCGCTTTTGCCATTGCAGGTTGGTGCGCGCCATGCCAAAGCGGCTGCTGCCGTCGCTCACGTAGCTGGCATAGGGTTGATCAATCACAGCGCCCGGGACTTGCTCCAACTGGTGCTGGGTGCGCGAGGTGCTTTGGGACATCATCAGAAACGGCATCAGGATCAGCGATTCGCCCTCGCCCAGCGTCATTTGCACGCGGCCATTGAGGTGCAGGCCGTCGCGCTGGCTTTGGTAGGTTCCGGTTTCATGCTGGTCGAGCACGTTGGCACCACTGGCCAGGTCGGTCCAGCGTGTGCGCAGGTCGAAATCGTCGGCGCTGTTGCTGTGGTTGAGCGTTGCGGTCAGGGTATAGGCGATCTGCTCGCCGATCTTGTCGTTGCGCGTCCACGATGCCATTGGCGACACGCGGTCTTCCTCCAAGCCCAGTCCCAGGCGTACTTCGTTGAGCCGACGCTTGAGCGCTTCCTTGAGCACGATGTTGATGGTGCCCGCCACAGCACGCGTGCCGTATTCGGCGGTAGGTGCGCGCATGATTTCGATGCGCTCGACCTGATCCGGCGGCAGGTCGCTGAGCGAAAAGCCTGGCGGCGTGCGCTCGCCGTTGACCAGAATCTGGGTGTAGCCACCGCCCATGCCGCGCATGCGCACATCGCCACCGCGACCCGGACGCCCACCCGAGGTCACGCCGGGCAGGCGCTTGAGCACTTCGCTTACCGAACTGTCGCCAAAGCGTTCAATCTCTTCGCGCCCGATCACGATCTTGGATGCGGTCGATGTGCGCCGCTGCTCGGCGTCGCTGGCCGTGCCGGTGATCTCCACACGCTGCAGTTGCCCGCCGTCCTTGGCCGATGGACTGGGTGCCCTGGTGGCGGCAGGCGGCTCGGGCTCGGACGGCGGTGCCTGCTGCGCCAGTGCCTGTGTTGCCCAAGCGGCGGCCAGGCACACGGCCAGGGAAGTCTTGCGGGGGAAGGAAACAGTGCGCAACGGTTTAGCGGTCATGAAGGACAACGATCTGTGGAAACACAGTCCGTGGGAATTGTAGAAGCCGAAAAAGTTCCATCGGGGCCTAATCGCCCTCGCCAACCCGCTTGCGCTGCATCTTTACATTGCTTCGCTCGGTCTTGCTGTCCAGGCGCTTGAGTTGGGAACTACGGCTGGGCTTGGTCGGCTTGCGCGGCTTGGGCGGCACGGCCACGCTGTCCACCAGCGCCTGCAGGCGCGCCAGGGCATCGAGCTTGTTGAACTCCAGGCTGCGGCTGGCCTGCGCCTTAATGACTACCACGCCGTCTTGGGTGATGCGCTGGTCGCTCAAAGCCAGCAGGCGCTGCTTGATGTCCTCAGGCAACGAGGCAGCGGCGATGTTGTAGCGCAGATGGACTGCGTTGGAGACCTTGTTGACGTTCTGTCCCCCCGCGCCCTGGGCACGGATGGCGGTAAATTCAACCTCGTCCTCAAGGACCTGGATCGCTGGCGCGGACATGGTGGACGATCAGCATTTGTGCAGCGTAGTAGGTCGCCAGAATCCACAGCGGCGCCAGTGCTATGGGGCTGACAAACTTGTTGGTGGCAATCAGCGTGTCGCTGAGCATGAAGACGCAAGTGCCCAGCGCCACAGAGCGCGCTGCCGGTGTGCCGAGCACCGTGGCGCGGCCAACAGCTTGCGACGCCATCAGCGCGATCACGCACACATAGGTTGCCACGGCCGCCTTGAGAACGCTGTCACCCAGGCCCGGCCAGACCCAGGCGTAAATCAGCGCGCCGGTGCCAAACACCGCCACCAATCCCGGGCGGCTGGGAAACCAGCGCTGGCCCTGGCGCAGCAGCACCAGGTAGAACAGGTGCGCCACCAGGAATGACGCCAGCCCGGGGATGAAGTAGTCGCCCGGCAGCATCAGGAATACATCCCCGACCAGAGAAAAAAACAGTGCCGCTTCCAGCAGAAGGTCGGCACGCGTAACGCCGCCCGAGCTTCTGGCGCGCACCGCCACAAAAACAATGGCAATCAGCATCGTCAGCGGCTTGAAAAACAGGTGGCCGCCGACAATCCCCAGCGCTGACAGCGCGGTCAGCGTGGCGCTGAGCAAGGTCAGCACTTCGAGCCAGTGCAGTCGAGCCGCAATGGGGAAAGTGCGGGTGTTGTTCATGCGCTGATTTCGTCCAGGCTGGCGTCGTCCAGATGCCGGGTGTCGCCCCAGCCCACCAGCGTGAGCGATTCGGGCGTCCACAGCAGGCGGTTGATGGAGGCGTTGCCCAGGTCCCAGGTACGCGGGGCCGAAATATCCTGCTGCGTGGCCAGGCGGTAGAGCGCGTCCATGATGCCGCCGTGCGCCACCAGCACAATCTGCTCGCCCAGGTGGCGACTGGCCAGCTCGGTCACGGTGTGGGCCACGCGCTGGCGCAGTTGCACCAGGGTCTCGCCGCCCTCGGGGGCAAATTCGGGGTCGCGCTGGCGCCAGCGGCGCGAGGCTTCGGGCCACTCGGTGGCAATCTGCGCGTAGGTCAGGCCTTCAAAAATGCCAAAGCCGCGTTCACGCAGGCCAATGGCCAGTTGCACCTGGCGCGCTTCGGGGTTGGCGGCACGCTCGGCAATTGCACAGGCCGTGCTGTGGGCGCGGCGCAGGTCGCTGGCGTAAATGGCGTCAATCTCTTCATCGGCCAGCGCGTCGGCCACGCGTTGCGCCTGCCATTGGCCGTGCGCGTTGAGGTCTACGTCGAGCTGGCCCTGGATGCGGGTGTCCACGTTCCAGGCGGTCTCGCCATGGCGCACGGCAATGATGCGGGTGGCCGTGCTCATAGCGTCACCACCTGCACGCCGGGCAGCGGCGCGGGCGCAAACTCTTCCCTATCAAAAGCCTTGTCGCCTTGGGCATCGGCCACGCCGGTGGTCTGGATGTTCTTGAAGTCGTAGTGGCGCTCGTCCATCAGGTGCGAGGGCACCACGTTTTGCAGCGCCGTGAACATGGTCTCGGTGCGCCCCGGGTATTGGCGCTCCCACTGCTGCATCATGCGCTTGACTTCCTGGCGCTGCAGGTTGTCCTGGCTGCCGCACAGGGTGCAGGGGATGATCGGGAATTGGCGGTGCTCGGCCCAGCGCGTGAGGTCTTTCTCGGCCACGTAGGCCAGCGGGCGGATCACGATGTGGTCGCCGTCGTCGCTGACCAGCTTGGGCGGCATGCCCTTGAGTTTGCCGGCAAAGAACAGGTTGAGAAAAAATGTCTGCAGCATGTCATCGCGGTGGTGGCCCAGGGCGACCTTGGTGATCTTGAGCTGGTCGGCCACGCTGTACAGAATGCCCCGGCGCAAGCGGCTGCACAGGCTGCACATGGTCTTGCCCTCGGGCACGATTTTCTTGACGATGCTGTAGGTGTCCTGCGTCTCGATGTGGTACTCGATGCCCAGGGTCTTGAGGTAGGCCGGCAGGATGTGGTCGGGAAAGCCGGGCTGCTTCTGGTCGAGATTGACGGCAATGAGATCAAAGTGGATCGGCGCGCGCTGCTGCAGCTTGAGCAGGATGTCGAGCATGCCAAAGCTGTCCTTGCCGCCCGAAACGCAGACCATGACGCGGTCGCCCTCTTCAATCATGTTGAAGTCCATGACGGCCTGGCCGACCTGGCGGCACAAGCGCTTTTCGAGCTTGTGCGTCTCGCGCTCAATCTTCGCACGGTCCGGCACGCTGGCCGTGTGCGGTTCAATCCCGACGGTATTCACATTGATCCTTGTTCGCCAAACCTAAGGGGCACAGCCCCTCCACGCAGCCGCTATTTTCGCCGACTATTGCCTGGACTGCTCGGGTCGTGCTCGATTCGCCAAGCTCTGTAGCTGGCGATGCGTGGAGAGTTGGTGCGCCAACAAGGGGCAGTGGGGTCGGATCACGACTGGGAGGGTGGTGAGTTTGCCTCTGGTGGCTTCGCGCCAGTGAGGGGCAATGGGGTCGGATCACGATTCAGGACGAGGGTCTTGCCGGAGACCCACAGCGCCGAACGAAATCGTGCTCTGACCCCAGGGCGCCGGTGTGGCCGGAGGAAATTCCCACTGCTAACAGGGCCTCGCCGTCGCCGGAGAAAGACACCGTTCTCAACCGTATGTGGCAGGGCTGGTGGACCGGGCATCCGTTCTCTGGCACACGCTCGCCGTTGCACGCTGCTGGCGCACCGCAATCGGCTCATCAACACCGTGATTGGCACGCAAACTCAGTGGCAACGGCGAATGGGGCCGCCGCCCGGACGCCCAATCCACCATCCCAAGTGCGTGGTGGGTGCGCCCACATTTGGCAAACCAGCAAGGGGCAGTGGGGTCAGATCACGATTCAGGACCAGGGTCTTGCCTGAGACCCACAACGCCGAACGAAATCGTGCTCTGACCCCAGGGCGCCGGTGTAGCCGGAGAAAATACTCGCCGCCAGCGGAAGTGGGTGCTGCTGGCGATGGGTCGGTATGATCAGCCACCCCGCCCTAAAGCCACCCCGCCCGTACTCGCATGACCGCTGACCTGATTGCCGGATTTTTGTCGGGTGCTGCCTTGATCATTGCCATTGGTGCGCAGAACGCGTTTGTGTTGCGCCAGGGAATTCGGGTGGAGCATGTGCTGCCGGTGGTGCTGGTGTGTGCTGGCGCGGACGCGCTGCTGATTGCGGCGGGAATCGCCGGTTTGGGCGCGTTGATCGATTCCGTGCCGGGGGTCTTGGCGCTAGCGCGCGATGGTGGTGCCGCCTTTCTGTCGGTGTATGGACTGCTGGCGGCGCGGCGGGCGCTGCATGCGCAGGCGCTCAACGTCGATGCAGGGGAGGGCACCCCGCTGGGAACGGCCCTGGTGACTTGTCTGGCGTTTACCTTTCTCAATCCGCATGTATATCTGGACACGGTGATTTTGCTGGGCTCGCTTGCCAGCCAGCGCGGCGAGGGTGGGCGTTGGGTGTTTGGTGGCGGAGCCGCCGCCGCCAGCTTTGTCTGGTTCTTTGCCCTGGGTTTTGGCGCGCGCCTGCTTGGCCCGCTGTTTCGCAAACCCGCCGCCTGGCGCGTGCTGGATGCACTGATCGCCCTGACCATGTGGAGCTTGGCTGCAAGCTTGCTGCTGGGTTAGCCTGGTTTGCAACTCCGCAGCAGCGTGCGAGCGTGCTTAAGCGCGTTGTTGGGTATTCACGCATAATGCCTGCACCAATGGGAGTGACATGAGCCAACGCCGCAAACTGCTCGCTGCGATTGGTGTGGGTGCGCTGGCAGCTTTGTGGATTCTTGCTTACCTGATCTGGGTGGACTACCAGCAGGCGATGCACTCTGCTCAGATCAGATCACGCGACTACGCCGCCATACTCGAGACCCGACTGGACGCTACGTTGCGTCGCGCCGACGCTGACCTGCGCTTGCTTGCAGGCTCCATCCCAGTTGCAGCCTTGCACAAGCAAGCGGTTGGGCGCTACGCGGACACGCTCAACACCGAGCTCGACGCCCACATGGTCGATTTCCCGGAGCTTGCCGGGCTGCGGATTTTCGATAGTGCAGGCGACCAGTTGTATTCGTCCGGTCGGGCCCATACGTTGATCAGCAATGTGGTGGACCGCGATTATTTCATCCGCTTGCGCGACCATCCGGGCGAAGAACTGGTGTTTTCATCGGTCAACATCTCGCGCACCACCGTGCGCCCGACGTTGGTGGCGGCCAAGGGCTTGCGCGACGTGGAGGGCGTTTTTCGGGGCATCGTGATCGCTTCGGTGGAGTTGGAATATTTTCAAAAGTTGTTCAAGTCGCTTGATGTGGGCCCCAACGGAGTCGTATCCATCTACCGGGTTGACGACTTCACCCGCGTGGTGCGCTGGCCGGTGGGCGACGGCAAGCTCAATACGCCGCTGCCTCTGGATAACCCCTCGCGCGCCGCGCTGGCCATGGGCCAACGTACGGCCACGCAAGAGTACACCTCTGCGGCCGACGGCGTGGTGCGTGTCTACAGCCTGCACGCCTTGCATGGCTACCCGTTCTACGTGACTACCGGCATTGCGCGCCAGGACGCCTTGGCCGATTGGCGAGCGCGCTCCCTGGAGGTTGGCCTGGCGGGCGTGTTGACTATCGGCTTGCTGGCGGGCATGCTATTTCGGCTGTGGCGCGTGCAGCAAGAACAGACACGGTCGCTGCTGGCGCAGGCAGAAAGTGAAGAGCGTTTGCGCGCCCTGTTTGAGCGCGCCACCGATGGCATTGTGATCGTGTCTGAACACGGTAAGCTGCTATCGGTCAATGAAGCCTTTGCCCGGATGCATGGCTATACCAGTTCCGAATTGGTGTCCATGGACCTGCAAGATCTGGACACACCAGAATCCCTGGAAGGTTTGCCGCTGCGGCTGCGGCGCATCCTGGATGGAGAGCTTTTAAATTTCGAGGTTCAGCATTACCACCGCGATGGGCGTGTGATTGCCCTGGAGGTTTCTTCCAGCATGATTGTTTCGCAGGGCGAGCGGCTGATCCAGGCTTTCCACCGTGACATCACGCAACGCAAGGTCACCGAGGAACTGGTGCGCCAGATGGCCTACTACGATCCGCTCACTAAGCTGGCCAACCGGGTGTTGCTGCGGGATCGCCTGATCCAGTCGATGCGGGTGGGCAAGCGCAGCGGCGGCTACGGCGCGCTGATGTTTCTGGACCTGGACAACTTCAAGCCGCTCAACGACCACCATGGCCACAGCGTGGGCGACTTGCTGCTGGTGGAGGCGGCAAAGCGGATCACGAACTGCGTGCGCCAGATCGATACTGTGGCACGCTTTGGCGGTGACGAATTTGTGGTGCTGCTCGACTACCTGCCCACGCACCTGGCGCAAGCGCGGCACCAGGCCGAACTGGTGGCCGAGAAAATTCGCACGGTGCTGGCCGAGCCATTTGTGTTGCAACTCGGCGGCGCGGCGTCGGAGCCAGCGCAGGAGGTTGCGCACCAGTGCAGCGTGAGCGTGGGTGTCGTGCTGTTCCTGGGTTCAACCTATTCCGAGGAAGATATTCTCGAGTGGGCCGATGCCGCGATGTACCAGGCCAAGCAGTCCGGGCGCAACGCCGTGCGATTCCATGGATAGCGTCTCCCAGGCAGGACCGGCCGGGGCGTTGCAGGCTTCGCGCGCTGCCGAGCACGAGTACGCCGTATTGCTCAATGAATCGAGCGACCCGATTTTTGCGTTTTACCCCGATGGCACCTACCGCTACGTCAATCGCGCATTTGCTGCGGGCGTGGGCCGGCAAGTCGAAGAAATCATCGGTCGCACGATCTGGGACCTCTTTCCCCCAGAGGATGCCAACCGGCGCTTTGCCGCCGTCAAGGAGGTATTTGCCAGCGCGCGCGTCAAGGTGATTGAAGTGGCCATCGCCCGGCCCGATGGCGACCACTACTACGTCACCACGGTCAAGCCGGTAATCGGTGAAGACGGCCAGGTGCTCTCGGTGATCTGCATTTCCAAAGACATCACCGAGCGCAAGCGCATGGAAGTGTCGCTGCACGATATGAACCAGTCGCTTGAGCAGCGTGTGGCCCAGCGCACCGCCGCGTTGGAGGCAGCCAACCTCTTGTTGCTGCAATCCGAGCAGGCGCTCAAGACAGCACTGCGGGAAAAAGAAGCCCTGCTCAAGGAAGTGCACCACCGCGTCAAAAACAACCTGCAGGTCATCACCAGCCTGCTGCGGCTGGAGAGCAGGCGCAGCACACAAGCCGACACCAGCGCCGTGCTGCGCGACATGAAGGGGCGGATTCGCTCCATGGCGCTGCTGCACGAAACCCTGTACCGCTCGGGCACCTTTGCTGCGGTCGATCTGGCCGAGTATCTGCGGCACATTGCCAGCCACGCCATGCAGGCGCAGTCGAGCCATCCGCAGTTGATTGCGCTGGAGTTCGCTACCGCACCGTTGCGCGTGGGCATGGACCAAGCCATGCCCTGTGGCTTGCTGGTCAACGAGTTGATTTCCAACTGCCTCAAGCACGCGTTCCCACCCGGGCGCGCGGGCCGGGTCTGCGTCGCCCTGCAGCCCATGGGAGACGGCGTTCAATGGAGTCTGCGTGTGAGCGATACCGGTGTGGGCTTGCCAGCCGACTTTGCCGACCGAAGCCAAACCTCGCTCGGCCTGCAACTGGTGGGCGATCTGGCCGGGCAAATGGGCGGCCGCATTGCGGCCGAAGCGCCAGTCGACCAAGGCGCGGCGTTTTACGTGGTATTTACGCCGCTGCAGCAGAGCGCGGCACCAGCGTCGGCCTGAAGCGGCCTACCAGCGCCCGGTCTCCACCCGGATCGCCACTTCGCAGTCGTCAAAGATCTCCAGCTTGGCAATGCGCACGCGCACGCCTTGCACGCCGGGCAACTGCATCAGGCGGTTGGCGAGTTTGCCAATCAGGCTCTCCAGCAGGTTGACATGCTCGGCCGTGCACTCGTTGATGATGATCTGGCGCACCTTGCGGTAGTCGAGCACATGGTGAATGTCGTCGTCACGCGGCAATAGCGGCTGCGGCCCCAGGCTCAGTTCGGCGTCCACCTGAATCGGTTGCGGCGCGGCAATTTCGGTTTCCAGAATGCCCAGGCTGGCGTCAAAGCGCAAGCCGGTGAGGGTCAGTATCTGCAGTCCGGTGGTGGCGGGATGTGTCATGGGACTTGCATCAGGGAAAAGTCGCGCTCAAAGCGCATCAGGTGTTGGCCCCCATCGACCAGCAGCGTGGTGCCGGTGATCGACTTGTTTTGCAGCGCAAACAGCACGGCAGAAGCCACATCCTGCGCGGTGGACGACTGCCCCAGCGGCGAGAGTTTGTGCAGCTTGGCGAACTTGCGCTCGTCGAGCAAATGGCTGGTGAGCGTCAGGCCCGGTGCCACGCCAACCACGCGCAGACGCGGGCTGAGCGCCAGCGCCAGCATGGTGGTGGCCGCTTCAAGCGCTGCCTTGGACAGTGTGTAGCTGAAAAAATCGGGGTTCTGGTTCCACAGCTTTTGGTCGAGCAGGTTGACCACCACCCCGCTGGGGCTGGCATCCTGCCCCGCCGGTGTGGGCAAGCGGTTCACTAGATGGTTGTGCAGCGCCTGCGACAGCAGCACGGCAGCGCCGGCGTTGCTGCGCATGTGCTTTTCCAAGGCGGCAAAGCTGAAGTTCTCGGCAGTGTCGTGCTCGAAGGTCGAGGCGCTGTTGACCAGGGCGTCCACCTGGCCCATCTGCGCCACCACCTTGGGCAGCAGGCTGCGCACCGCCGTCTCGTTGCCCAGGTTGCAGCGAAACGCGGCCGCACCGGGCGTCAAGCGCGCGCAGTCGGCCACCGTCTTGGTGGCGTCCTCCACCGAATCGCGGTAGTGCACGGCCACGCGCCACCCGGCCTGGGCCAGGGCCAGCGCAATTTCGCGGCCCAGGCGCTTGGCCGCGCCCGTGACCAAAACCGTCGGGGCAGAAGGAGGGGCAGACATTGGGCGACAATTCCAAGTGTTATGACAACAGCTCCAAGTTTAACGACACCCCCAGCGGGCACCCCGCTCCTGGCCGACCATATTGCGCAAAGCATCCGCGAAGGTGGCGGCTGGATCGGCTTTGACGACTTCATGTCCCTGGCCTTGTACAAGCCTGGCCTGGGTTATTACGCCCGGGGTGCCACCGTGTTTGGTGCCATGCCCCAGGGCATGAAAGACAGCGCCGGTGCCACCGTGGGCGCCGGCAGCGACTTTGTTACCGCGCCCGAAATGACGCCCTTGTTTGGCCAGGCGCTTGCGCGCCAGGTGGCGCAGGCGCTGCAGGCTACCGGCACCGACGAGGTCTGGGAGTTTGGCGCGGGCACGGGCACGCTCGCGGCGCAACTGATCGAGGCGCTCGATGCACTCGGTGTGCCACTGCGCCGCTACACCATCGTCGATCTCTCTTCCACCCTGCGTGAGCGCCAGCAGCAGCGCCTGCAAGCGTTTGGCGACCGGGTGCAGTGGGCACATGAATTGCCGCAGGCCATGCACGGCGTGGTGGTGGGTAACGAAGTGCTCGATGCCATGCCGGTCAAGCTGCTCGCGCGCGTCAACGGCCAGTGGCACGAGCGCGGCGTGGCGCTGGACGGCACGCGCGCCGACCTGGCCTTTGTGTGGGCAGACCGCGCCAGCGATCTGCGCCCGCCGCTGGAAGTGTCGGGCGAGCACGACTACCTGACCGAAATCCATCCCCAGGGCGAAGCCTTTGTACGCACCCTGGCCGACCGGCTGCAGCGCGGCGCGGTGATCCTGCTTGACTATGGCTTCCCCGAGGCCGAGTACTACCACGAGCAGCGCCACATGGGCACGGTGATGTGCCACCGCGCGCACCGTGCCGACGCCGATCCGCTGGCCGACGTGGGCTACAAGGACATCACCGCCCACGTCAACTTCACCGGCATCGCGCTGGCGGCGCAGGACGCCGGGTTGGCGGTGCTGGGCTACACCAACCAGGCCCACTTTCTGATGAACTGCGGCTTGCTCGAGGCGATGCAGAGCGCGTCGCAGGCCGAGCGCGTGGCAGCGCAGCGGCTGATCCTGGAGCACGAAATGGGCGAGTTTTTCAAGGTGATTGCGCTCACCACCGGCCAGCCCTGGGACGCCCTGGGCTTCGTGCGCGGCGACAAGACCCACCGGCTGTAATGATCCTATTGACGCTTCGATCATTCATGACAATTCAGACTGCCTTTGCGAGCGCCCTGTGTCGGGTGACCGAAACTGCATAAGGGCCATGAACCTATGATTTGTCACTGCGAGGAGCGAAGCGACGCGGCAGTCCATGCAGGCACGAAGTCATGGATCGCCACGGCCTACGGCCTCGCGATGACGAAGGTGCGGCATCGCGATGGCGAGAGAATGCAGCATCGCGATGGCGAGAGAGCGTGGCCTCCCGATGGCGAGAGAGTGCAGCCTCACGAAGGTGAAAGGCCGTCACTGCGAGGAGCGAAGCGACGCGGCAGTCCATGCAGGCATGAAGTCATGGATCGCCACGGCCTACGGCCTCGCGATGACGAAGGGGCGGCCTCGCGATGACGAGAAGGTGCAGCCTTGCGATGAGGTGAAAATGCAGCATCGCGATGGCGAATGCGTATGACGTGAATTTCGAAAAGAACGATAGGATTATTTCCACGACACCATGACACCCGATACACCCCTACCTCCTGGCGCGGCACCTGTTGCCTGCGTCGATATTGGCGGCACCAAGGTTGCCGTCAGCGTGGCCGACGCGCAAGGCGTGCGTGGCAAGGTGACCGAGCCCACCGCCAAGATCGGCAGCAACGATGCGCTGGCGCAGCAGATCATCCGCATGGTGGCGCAGAGTTGCCAGAGCGCGGGCGTGGCGCTTGACGCCATTGCCGCCGTGGGCGTGGCGGCGTGCGGCCCCTTTGTCATGCAGCAGGGTTTGATTGAACTGGCCGCGCCCAATATTTGCGGCGGCATGGCGGGCACGGCGCGCGGCTTGCCCAATGCCTGGCACACCGCCCTGCTCGAAGCGCCGCTGCGCCAGGCGTTCAAGCGCGTGCGGGTGGAAAACGACGCGGTGGGCGCGTTGGAGGCCGAGCGCCGCTGGGGTGCCTTGCAGGGCGTCAACCACTGCGCCTACGTCACCTGGAGCACCGGCATTGGTGTGGGGCTGTGCGTGGACGGCCACATTCTGCGCGGCAAGAACGGCAATGCCGGCCACGCCGGGCACACCTTTGTGATCGACAACGACGACGCGCTGTGCGGCTGCGGCAACCTGGGCGACGTGGAGGGCTTGGCCGCAGGCAACGCCATCGCACGGCGCTTTGGTGGTCAGGGTTACGCCGATGCGGTAGCACTGTTTGCCGCCGCGCGTGCGGGCGACCCACGGGCCGAGCAGCATATTGATGAACTGTGCCGGGTGATGGGCCGCACCCTCTACAACCTGGTGGTGACGCTGGACCTGGAGCGCATTGCCATTGGCGGCAGCGTGTTCTGGCACCAGCGCGACTACCTGCTGGCGCGTCTGCGTGCGCAGATTGACGGCAAACTCCTGCCCCTCACCGCGGGGGCGACGCTGTGCGCCGCCGGTCTGGGCAACCAGGTGGGCGATTACGCGGCTTTGGCGTTGGTGGTGCCCTGAACTCTCCGTCATTGCGAACGAAGTGAAGCAATCCATGCCTTTCTGACTGCATGGATTGCCGCGTCGCTGCGCTCCTCGCAATGACGCCCTTTCGTCACGGCGAGTCCGCTCTCCCTTGTCATAGCGAGGTGGTCTCTCCCTTGTCATCGCGAGGTAGTCTCACTCTCGTCATCGCGAGGCCGGCAGGCCGTGGCGATCCATGACTTCGTGGCTGTGTGGGAGCTTGCCTGCAAGCGATTGGCAGGAATACCATCGCCAGCAGGCGGGCTCCTACAAATCCACGGGGTTATAGCCCGATGGCCACGGCGGCGGCGCGTGCGGCGTGAATGGCGGAACCTATTTTGGGTCCGGTAGCGCCTGCGGCCTGTGCCTGCGCGGCCACAACGTCGGTTGCTACCGTTTGCGCCCGCGCCAGTGCGGCCGCCAGGCGTGGTGCTGCCGGATAAGGTTCATCGTGCAGGCCCAGGCGGCCGCGTGCATCGCACTCGCAGGCCAGCAGAATGTCGGCAAAGCGCGCGGGCTTGCGAAACGCGTCGCAGCGCTCCAGCAGACGCACGGTGGCGGCTGCGCCCAGCGCCTGCGAACGGTGGATGTTGCCGTGCTCGCGCGCCACCACCTGTGCCAGCTCCGCGCATTCCACGGGTACGCGCAGGCGCTGGCACACGCCCTGGAGCAGGCGCACGCTGCGCTCTTCGTGGCCGATGTGGCGCGGGAGGTGTTCGGCGGCAGTTGTGCCCTTGCCCAGGTCGTGCACCAGGCAGGCAAAGCGCACGGCCAGTGAGGCCCCGCGCAGCGCCGCTTGGTCGATCACCAGCAGCATGTGCGCGCCGGTGTCCACCTCGGGGTGGTGCTGCGCGGGTTGCGGCACGCCCCACAGGTGGTCAAGCTCGGGCAGCAAACGCGCCAGGGCCCCGCAGTCGCGCAATACGCTCAGCATGCGCGAGGGCTGGCGCTCCATCAGGCCGCGTGCAAGTTCCTGCCAGACGCGCTCGGCCACCAGATGGTCGGCCTCACCGGCTTGCACCATGGCACGCATCAACGCAAGTGTTTCGTCGGCCACGCGGAAGTCGGCAAAGCGCGCGGCAAAGCGCGCCAGCCGCAGAATGCGCACCGGGTCTTCGCGAAAGGCGTCGGTCACGTGGCGCAGCACTTTGTGGGCAATATCGCGCTGGCCGCCAAAGGGGTCAACCAACGCGCCGCTGCTGTGCCACTCATGAACATCCACGCTATCGCCCACGCCTGCCAGTGCAGCGGGCACGGCCATGGCGTTGATGGTGAGGTCGCGCCGCGCCAGGTCCTGCTCCAGCGTCACGTCGGGGGCGGCGTGCACGGCAAAGCCGGTGTAGCCGGGGGCGGTCTTGCGCTCGGTGCGCGCCAGCGCGTATTCCTCGTGGCTGCGCGGGTGCAGGAATACCGGAAAATCGCGCCCCACCGGCGTGTAGCCCTGGTCGAGCAGGGCTTGCGGTGTTGCGCCCACCACCACCCAGTCGCGGTCCTGCACCGGCAAGCCCATCAGGGCATCGCGTACCGCACCGCCGACCAGATAGGTTTGCATGGGCGCGGCCAGCCTCAGGGCGTGAGACGGTAGGGTTCTTCAAAGTCGAGGAAGTCGCGCTCGGCCAGCGCGTCCTCCACCCACGCCTTCATGCCCGGCAGTGCGTGCACCCGGTTGACGTAGGCGCTGGCCAGGTCATTCATCGGCAGGCCGTAGGTCTTGATGCGCGAGCACATGGGCGCAAAGTAGGCGTCGGCAATGCCAAACGCGCCAAACAGCATGGGGCCGCCGTGCTCCTGCAGCAGCGCGCACCACATGTCCTGCAGGCGCTGCACGTCGGCGCGCACTGCGCTCTTGTCGCGCCAGATCAGCGCGCCCATGGATTGCAGGCGCGCCTCCACGTTCATGGGGCAATGGGTGCGCAGCGCGCCAAAGCCGCTGTGCATCTCGGCGCAAATGCTGCGGGCGCGGGCGCGCGCGGCGCGGTCCTGCGGCCACAGGTGCTTGTCGGGGAAACTTTCGGCCAGGTACTCGGCAATGGCCAGCGTGTCCCACACCACCAGATCGCCATCGACCAGCACCGGCACCTTGCCGGTAGGCGTGACCGTGCTGAGGGTGCGCTTGAAGGGCGACTGGTCGTAGGTGGAAGCGTCGGTGAAATCATCGAAGCGCAGCACCACTTCCTCAAAGTCGATGCCGGCCTGCGTCATCAGCACCCAGGGGCGCATCGACCAGGAAGAGTAGTTTTTGTTGCCGATATAGAGCTTCATCAGGGCAGGTCCTCCGTAGGTAGTGGCACGCTGGCGTCGCGCGGCCCGACGCGCCCCAGCCGTGCCTTGAGTGACTGGGGCTGGCCGGTAATCAAGGCCGCGTAATTGGTGGTGTTGGAGAGCACTTTCTTGACGTAGTCGCGGGTCTCGGCAAACGGAATGTTCTCGGCCCAGATCGCGGCTTCGAGCACCGGCGCGCCCGACGCACCGCGCCAGGTCTGCGGGCGGCTCGGGCCGGCGTTGTAGGCGGCAGCGGCCATCGGCATCGAGCCACCAAAGTTGTCCAGCACCAGCTTGAGGTAGCCGGTGCCAATGGCGATGTTGGTGTCGCGGTCGTTGAGGTCGCGCTGCTGGTACTGGGTCAGGCCGATTTTCTTGGCGGTCCAGCGTGCGGTGGCGGGCATCACCTGCATCAGGCCGGAGGCGCCCACGCCCGATTTGGAGTCCATGATGAAGCGGCTTTCCTGGCGGATCAGGCCGTAGACGTAGGCCGGGTCCAGCCCGATCTGCGCCGTGCGTGCCAGCACCGCCGCCTTGAACGGCATGGGAAAGCGCTGGCCCCAGTCGATCACGTCCTTGGTGCGCTCGCTGGTGTTGATGCAGCGGTCCCAGACTTCGTGCTGGCAGGCCAGATCGGCGGCGGCCAGCAGGGCGCGGTCGTCCATGCCGCCGCGCGTGTGCAGGTTGGTGCTGTAGTTCCACTCGCGCACGCCTTCCTGCCGCAGCCCGATGCGAATGGCGTGCAGCGCGCGCACTAGGCCCGGGTTCTGGTGTGCGGCCAGTTTTTCTTCGGCGCTGGGTGGTTCGGGCCGGGGCGGCGGCGAGATGCTTTTACCGAGTTCTTCCAGCGCGAGCTGTTCATAAAAACCGCGCACACCGGCAATGCTTTCGTACAACTGGCGCGATTGCACCAGCGCGCTCTCGGACGTGGTTTGCAGCGCCAGCGCACGTGCGCGCCAGTACACCCACACCGGCTCGGTGCGCAGCGCTTCGGGCAGGGCGGCGATGGTGTCGAGCACTTGCGCCCAGCGTCCGGTGCGCAGCGCAGCGCGTGCCTGCCACACCAGATGGTCTTCGTGCATGGTGGCGGCCTGGCCGCGCGCAAAGTAGCCGGGCGCGTCGTCCGAGAGCTTTTGCGCGGCGCGCTTGCCAATCACGCCCCAGATCCAACTACGCTCCTCGGCCGTGAGCTGCGCCTTCCAGCGGAACTTGTCCACTTCAACCGCGGCCTCGGCGGGCTCCAGATAGGCCTGGCGAATCAGCGCCAGCGATACAAACTCGCGCGTTTGCGGGCGCAGCGCCGTGAGCTTGTCGTGCAGGTATTTGCCGGGGTTGAGGTAAATGGTATTGACAGTTTTGACCCAGTGTTCGTCGAGCATGGACACCGCTTGTGTGGCCACGCGCAGGCGGTCGTTTTCCATGCCCAGGCGGGCGCGCAGCCAGGCGCTGTGGTTGTCGAGCTTGCGGTCCTTGATCAGTTGCTCGGCGGCGGCGGCGCAGCCTTCGTCGGCCTCGCGCTGCGCCAGCCAGAGCTTGTGCACTTCCTGGGCCACGTCGGTGCCACGGGTCTTGTAGTCGGCCAGCAGTGCGTAGCAGCGCACGGCGCGGTCGTCGTTCATGCGGTAGAGGGCGTGCTCGCGCTGGAAGCTGCTCCAGTCGCGGTTCTTGCCCAGTTGCAGCAGCCACTCAGTGCGCAGCCGGTCTTCCTGGTAGGTGCCGGAGAAGCGGGTCAGGTAGTCCTGGATCTCGCGGGTGCTGGCCTCGTCCAGACGCAGCGACAAATCCCAGTACCCGGCCCAGGCCTCCAGCGCGTGGCCGCGCGCCTGTGGCAGCAGGCTGGTCAAACGCTTGCGGTCGTGGAGTTTGAAGGCTTGCGCCATCTCCAGAATGGCCTCGTCAGCGCGCGCGCCTTCGCGCTCCGGGGCCTGCGCGTGAGTGGTGTTGGGGAGCATCAGGGCGCACAGCAGTGCGAACGATGTCAGAATGGCTGAAAACTGCATGTGGCGATTATGGACAAATCAGAACAATCCAAGGTGGCGGCCAAGAAAGCTTTGCGCAAAGAGTTGTTGGAGCGGCGTCAGCGCATGCCGGACCGGCTGCTAAGCGCCGATTCTCTGCAACAGGTGATGCGCATCTGGCTGGTGGGCCGCCCCGACACCGTGATTGGTGCCTACTGGCCGATCAAGGGCGAGTTTGACCCGCTGCCCGCGCTGCACCGCTGGAAGGAAGACGGCGAACTGCTGGAGCAACCCCAGTTGCGCCGCATCGGCCTGCCGGTGGTCAACAAGCAGCACAAGACCATGATTTTTCATGCCTGGTACCCGGGCTGCCCGATGGAGGAGGACGCCTACGGTATCCCCAAGCCCAAGGACACCGAGGTGATTGTTCCGACGCTGTTGTTTGCGCCCTGCGTAGGCTACGGGCCGGGCGGCTACCGCCTGGGTTATGGCGGCGGCTTTTACGACCGCATGCTGTCCACGCTGCAGCCCAAGCCTTTTACCGTGGGCCTGGGCTTTGGCGTGGGCTTTGTGTCCGACTTCGAGCCCGAACCGCACGACCTGCCGCTGGACGCCATCCTCAACGAGCACGGCGTGGCTTGGGCGGGCTCGCCTATTTATTGACCATTCCAGAATTCACGCCACTTGTTCCTGTTGACGCCAGACATTGAGCAATGCGTCACTTCCTCCCGTCATCGCGACCCGTCTCTCTGTCATTGCGAACGAAGTGAAGCAATCCATGTCTTCCTGACTGCATGGACTGCCGCGCTGCGCTCGCAGTGACAGCCTCTCAACATCGTGAGGCCAAGCCATTCGTCATCGCGAGGCCGTCAGGCCGTGGCGATCCATGACTTTCGGACTTCATGGACTGCCGCGCTGCGCTCGCAGTGACGAAACCACGGCCATGGACTGCCGCGTAGTGACGACACCGCAGTTTATGGTTCCTATTTGATCAAGGCGCGCAAGTCCTGCTCGTAACCGGAGAGTGTCTGAGCGAGCTTGGCGCGCTGACCCGCGCCCATGCTGTTGTGCAGCGCGGCCAGATGGGTGCAGGTCTGGTCGGTGACGCCTGCCATGTATTCGCGGTAGGCGGCGTCGGGGGGAGTGAGGGTGCGCTCCAGCAAGGCAGCAACGGCTTTTTTGCGCTGGGTGGCATTCAGGGTTCCGCTCTGCAACTGCCCGAGCACCTGCAGCGCGTCTTCGCGCCGGCGGTTGCGTTCAAGTGCAATGGCCCCTGGGTCAAACTCTGTGGTCTCGATCTGGTTGCGTACCAGCGCTACCTGCTCGGGGGTGAGGTCACCGTAAAACGACTCCACGCGTTCGATCATCTTCTTGATGCTGCGCGCGGTGTGGTCCTGGGTGCTGGGCTCGAGGTTGTCGCGCACCCAGTCGGCGTTGCGCTTGGCAAAGGTCTGGTCCACGTGCTGGAGTTGCGCGCTGGTGAGTGTGGGTGCGAGCGCTTCCAGCGTGGGGGCGCTGTGCTCAACCAGGGTGCGAAAGTGCGCCTGCAGTTGCGCGCTCAGCTTGCAGATTTGCGCGGCGCGCACCGGCTTGATGGCAAGCGCCTGGAGTTTGGCAAGCTGCTCGGCCAGCAGGGGCAGTTCGTGTGTGCGGTGCCACTGGTGCAGCGCGTCCAGTTCGGCGCGTAAACGCTGGCCCTGCTCGGCGTCAAAGTCAAAGTAGCCGTCGAGCCACCAGTACGTGAGTGCGGGAGCGTTGTCGTACACCATGCGTACTGTGCCGCAGCCACCCAGCGACAATGCCACCACCAGCGTGCCGATAATAGAGGGCCAGCGGCTCGGCGGCGGCTGGATGGTGGAATGGGTAAAACGCATCAGGAAAGTCAGTGAACCAATGACAACAACAGTAATTGAAGACGCAACGGGTGTAAACACGAACGTCGATGTGGTCATTATGGCGGCGGGCAAGGGAACGCGCATGAAAAGCCGCCTGCCCAAGGTGCTGCACCGGTTGGCTGGCCGCCCGTTGTTGGCACACGTGCTCGACACCGCCCGCGCCTTGCAGGCGCGCCAGGCGGTGGTGATAACCGGTCACGGCGCGGCCGAAGTGGAGGCCGATTGTGCCGCCAACGCGCTGGCCTTGACCCCGCTGGAATTGAAGTTTGTGCGCCAGGAGCCGCAGCTTGGCACCGGCCACGCGGTGCAGCAGGCACTGCCGGTGTTGGCCGACGACGCGATTGTGCTGGTGCTTTCGGGCGACGTGCCGCTGACGCAACCGGCCACGCTGTTCCATCTGATCAAGGCCTGTGGCGGCAGCCAACTGGCGCTGTTGACGCTGGAGATGGCGCAGCCCGACGGCTATGGCCGTATTGTGCGCAGCGGCAATGCCGCCGAGGGCGCGGTGCAGGCCATCGTCGAGCACAAGGACGCCAGCCCCGAACAACGCCAGATTACCGAAATTTATAGCGGCATCATGGCCGCACCGGCGGCGCTGCTCAAGCGCTGGCTGGCGCGGCTGGACAACCACAACGCGCAAGGAGAGTACTACCTGACCGATGTGGTCAAGTTTGCGGTGGCCGACGGTGTGGCGGTGTGCGCGCACAAGATTGACGACGCGCTGCAGGTGGCCGGGGTCAACAGCCCGGTGCAACTGGCTGAGTTGGAGCGCGCCTACCAGTTGCGCCAGGCGCAGCGTTTGATGGAAGAGGGCGTGCGCCTGGCCGACCCGGCGCGCCTGGACGTGCGCGGCGACCTGCTGTGCGCCCACGACGTAAGCATTGACGTGAATTGCATCTTCATGGGCAAGGTCAACCTGGGCGAGGGCGTGTCCATCGGCGCCAACTGCGTGATTGCCAATGCGGTGATAGAAGCCGGCGCGGTGATCCACCCCTTTACCCATATTGACGGCGGCGAGCTGGGCGTAACCGTGGGCCGTGGCGCGCTGGTAGGCCCGTTTGCCCGCCTGCGCGCCGGTGCCACGCTGGGTGCCGAGGTGCATATTGGCAACTTTGTCGAGGTGAAAAACTCCACCCTGGCCGCCGGTGCCAAGGCCAACCACCTGGCCTATCTGGGCGACGCCAGCGTGGGTGAGCGCGTCAACTACGGCGCGGGCAGCATCACGGCCAATTACGACGGGGCCAACAAGCACCGCACCGTGATTGAGGCCGACGTGCACGTGGGCAGCAACTGCGTGCTGGTGGCACCGCTCACGCTGGGCGCGGGCGGCACCATTGGCGGCGGCTCGACCATCACCAAGAGCACCCCGGCCGGTGCTTTGAGCGTGGCGCGCGGCAAGCAGGTCAGCATTGCCAACTGGTCGCGCCCGGCCAAGGCGCCCAAGGCCCCCAAGGAATAAGGCCCGGTGGCACCCTAATGGACACATCGCCCCAAGCACGCATTGCCGCCCTGGAGACGCAACTGGCTGCGCTGCGCGCCGAGTACCAGGACTTTACCGCCACCGTGTCGCACGACCTGCGCGCGCCGCTGCGCCACATCGTGTCGTTTGCCCAACTGGTGCAAGAGGAGGCCGGTGCCACGCTCGACCCCGAGGTGCAGGGCTTTCTGGGAACCATCACCGATTCGGCTCGCCACTTGGGGGCGATGCTCGACGGGTTGCTGCTGCTGTCGCGTGCCGGTTCGGCCCAACTGAAACTGGAGTCGGTGGATTTGCAGGCGCTGGTGGGGGACATTTGCGCGGAGCTTGGGGCTGTGAATGGGCAGCGCGCGTTGCAGGGGCAGATGGCCAGCGACTTGCAGTGGCACATCGCCAGCGACCTGCCGCCGGTGCTGGCGGATGCGGCGCTGCTGCGTCAGGCGTTGGTCTGCGTGCTGGGCAACGCGCTCAAATTCAGCGCGGGGCGGCATCCGGCAGTGATTGCGGTGGGCTGGCGGCCTGGCGATCGTCCTGTCTCGGGGCAGAAAATGCAATCGGAGCGTGAACCTATGGCTCGTCACTGCGAGGAGCGAAGCGACGCGGCAGTCCATGCAGCCCCAAGTCATGGATCGCCGCGCTTCGCTCGCGATGACGAAGTGCAAAGACGTCGCGATGACGAGTTGCATCAGACGCGCGATGACGAAAGTGGCGGTGTGGTTCATGCCCGTCACTGCGAGGAGCGTAGCGACGCGGCAGTCCATGCAGCCCCAAGTCATGGATCGCCGCGCTTCGCTCGCGATGACGAAGTGCAAAGACGTCGCGATGACGAATTGCCTCGGACGCGCGATGACGAAAGTGGCGGTGTGGTTCATGCCCGTCACTGCGAGGAGCGTAGCGACGCGGCAGTCCATGCAGCCCCAAGTCATGGATCGCCGCGCTTCGCTCGCGATGACGGAGGGGCGTTTCCTTGCGATGACGAAGGGGCGCTGGCTCGCGATGACGAAGGGGCGCTGGCTCGCGATGACGAAAGTGGCGGAGCAGTCACTATCGAGATCCGCGACAATGGCGTGG